>FSWQ01000655.1_pt1 | contig 28718 bp, 21 predicted proteins | sample 1637691 | NCBI WGS metagenome assembly FSWQ01 (sample SAMEA3914814, study PRJEB12502) | metagenome | biome: forest; material: soil | place: USA | collected 2011-09-16 | depth 0.1 m | reverse complement strand
TTCCGCGATTACCGTGCTCGAGTCCATGGCGTTCTCCTGTGCGTAGGGGAAATGAAACTCAAGGTCGGACTCGGAAGGGAGCCTGGCCTGCACGTGATGTTGGTCCTCGAATGAGTGCGGTTGCGTTTCCGTGGACTGACCAGCACGCGCACGCTGGAAATAATCTCGTCATTGCCAGTTCGTTTCACACTGCCCACTTCGGCGGCGGGAACATTTCGCGACGCGCACGCTGCGTTTCACGCCGATTGCTGAGTGCGCACAATGCAGATGGTGTGATCGCCACTCGTGACAAGCGCGCACACAAGAGCGATGCTGGTCGAGTGCCGGCCATGACTCGAGACGTGACGGTTCAAAATCCGCGCGCGACTCCGATTTCTACGGAAGAGCTGGAGCGCCTACAAATCCGCTCGGATGCGCGCGGCCTGCTGCGTTTGGCTGGGCACCTCAGCGCGATCGCGGCCAGCGGCACCGCGTACATGCTCGCCATGGAGCACTCGGCGCCCGTGCTATTCCAGGGCCTCGCCGCGCTCGCGCTCGGGTTTACGCTGGTGACTCTGTTCGCAACGATGCATGAGTGCGTGCATCGCACCGCTTTCAAAAGTCGGCGCCTGAACGACGGCGTAGCTTGGTTTGCAGGACTGTTGTCGTTTTACAGCAGCACGTTCTACCGGCCGTATCACGGCTGGCACCACCGCTTCACGCAGCTCCCCGGAAAGGATCCGGAGCTGGAGGACAAGAAGCCGAGCAGCGTTTTGGGCTGGTTCGTGGAAATGAGCGCGCTGCCGTGGTGGCTCGGCAAGCTGCGCACGTACGCCAAGCTCGCGCTGGGGAAGACCAGCTCGTACGGCTTCTTGAACGAGAAAACGCGGCCGCAGGTGGTGCGCTCAGTGCGTTTGCAACTGGCGACATACGGCGCCGCCGTCGGACTCTCGGTCCTGGCGGGGCATGCATACTTCGTTACTTATTGGCTTCTACCGGTCGCCATTGCTCAGCCATTGCTACGCGCGATCTTGCTGGCCGAGCACGGTGGTTGTTCCGAGGACAATGACATGCTGAGCAACACGCGCACCACGTACACGCTCGCTCCGGTGCGCTTCCTGATGTGGCAGATGCCGTATCACGCGGAGCACCATCGCTATCCGGCGCTGCCGTTCTTCTCCTTGGCGCGCGCACACGTCAGCCTCGCACCGCACCTGCGCAACGTGGCACGCCGTGGCTACACCGGCTTTCACGCCAGCTTGCTCAAAGACCTGAGCCGTAAAACGCCGGCAGACGAGACTGCTCACGAGGCTGCGAACGAAACCACCCGAGGAGGCTTGCCATGACGTTATTGTCGAAAATTGCCGCGGAAAAAGGCATTCGTTACTTCCTCGTATCCTTCAGTGACTTACGGGGAGTGCAGCGCGCCAAGCTGGTGCCAGCTGCCGCCATCGATCGCATTGCGGCGGAGGGCGCAGGCTTTGCTGGGTTTGCCGCGTGGCTGGACATGACTCCGGCGGATCCAGACGTGCTGGCGATGGCGGACCCGAGCACACTCATTCAGTTGCCCTGGAAGCCAGAGGTAGCGTGGGTGGCGGGCGATCTGATGATGGGTGGCAAGGCGGTCGAGCAGGCGCCGCGTCGGGTGTTGGCCCGGCAGGTGGCGCACGCGGCGGAGCTTGGCTACGTGGTGCGCACCGGCGTGGAGTGTGAGTTCTTCGTTTTGTCGGAAGCGGGAGATGCCATCGGTGATGCCGAGGACTCACAGAGCAAGCCCTGCTACGACCAACTGGCGCTGATGCGTCGTTATGATCTGATCTCTCAGATCTGCGATCACATGCTTACCCTCGGCTGGGAGCCGTATCAAAACGACCACGAGGACGCCAACGGCCAATTCGAAATGAATTGGACGTACAGCGATGCGCTCACCACGGCGGATCGGCACGCCTTCTTCAAGTACATGGTGAAGACCCTGGCTGAAGCCCAGGGCCTGCGCGCTACGTTCATGCCCAAGCCTTTTCCGCACCTTTCCGGCAATGGCTGTCATATCCACGTGTCGCTTTGGGACGCCGTCACGAACAGCAATTCCTTCAAGGATCGCAACGGAGAGCTCGGGCTGTCGCGCCTCGCGTACGAGTTCATTGGCGGCCTGCTTCATCACGCCGAGGCACTGTGTGCGCTCACCAACCCCACGGTGAACTCATTCAAGCGCATCAACGGCGCCCCCACGTTGAGCGGAGCCACCTGGTCGCCGAACACCATCAGCTACACGGGCAACAACCGCACGCACATGGTGCGCATCCCGGACGTGGACCGCTTCGAGCTGCGTTTGGCAGATGGTTCTGCAAACCCATACCTATTGCAAGCTGGTGTGATCGCCGCTGGGCTGGACGGCATCAACCAACATCGTGACCCGGGCCGCCGCCTGGACAACAATATGTACACGCACCCTGCGCCAGAATCAGAAGTGCGCCGTCTGCCGGCAAATTTATTGGATGCGCTCCGTGCCCTGCGCGCGGACGAGACACTCAGCCGCGCGTTGGGTGCGCAGTTCGTGGACGCCTACCACAAGCTCAAAGAGCGTGAATGGTGCGAACACCACGCGCAAATCTCAGCCTGGGAGCGCCAAACCACGCTGGATTGCTGAGGCGCGGGCCACGCTGCGAGCGCGCTTCAACGGGCTCGCCCGAACTGCGGCGAAGCGCCGCGTGTCCCCGCGCTGTCGCCCACGTTGTACTCGTAGGGAGTCTGTCCCGGCGTCACGTCGTACAGCACGATCAGTCGGCGGCGGCGTGAAGACGGGGGAGGCGCACTCGGTGCGCGCTGCGCGGTCTGCTGAGCGCCCAGCTTGCGTTGCGAGCGCGGCGCCGTGCGTCGCGGAGCATCAGGCGCGACTCCACGCCGTATTTTCGCGACACTGATCGGCGCGTCCGGCATGAGCCAATGCACGAACGCGGCCCCCAGGGCCACGAGTGACAGCAAGACGGTGCCGATCATCGCCCCTTCTGACAGGTCGAGCGAATCAGCCTGCTGAAGTAGGCTGGGGAGCGCCGAGGCGGTGAGCGACTGGAACATGCTCGGCCCGTTTGCAAAGGGCGTTCCCAGAGGATTTCAGCGAAAATTGCAGGGTGCGATTCCGAACCGAAACACAGCGCACGACGTGCTTGCTCAGGCCTCTCAGTCACAGCGTGACAATTTGCAGCGCGACGCGCTTGGCTCACCAGCCTGGCATCTCATCTTGCGTGAGCACGTTCGGAGCCGTGTACACGGCAGTGATCGCGCTATTGCTGTTGCTCTGTTGAGTCAGCTCCGACCAACCAAGGAAGTACAACCAGCGGGGTTGGTCGGTGAGCTGCTTGGCGGTGGGCAGCGTGGTGCACTCACCAATGGTGACGGGCTTGCTGCCCGCTACCGCGAGCATCGCGTTGTACTTGTCGCTCGTGAAGCCTTTGCCGTCGTAGAAGTCGAGCGCCATGATGTCCCAATACGCGGCACCGGGGTTGTACGCTTCGAAGTTCCAGCTGTTCGTTTGGTTGTCCCAAATGTCCTGCACGCTCCACACCCAGACAATGTTGTCGAAGCCCTTGGTCTTGACCAAGTAGTCGTGCGTGATTTGAAACAGCTTGGCCGTGCCCGTTGGCCCCTTGCGCCCCGCCCACCAGAACACGCCCTGGTTCATCTCGTGGTGAATGCGCAAAATGGGCGCGATGCCCGCGTCCTTCAGCTGCTGTAGGTACGGAGAAATCGCGTCCAAACGCGCCTTCCAAACTTTGTTCAGCGTGCCGCCGTCCGTGGTCAAGTCAGCCCATTGCGGGTCGCTGAGGTGCGCCTTGATGCCGTTGTCGAACGTGCAGGTCTCGGCCATCGCTGGCGAGCAAGCGTGATACATCAAGCTTACCGCCGCGCCGCCTTTCCAACCTTGTGTGAGGTAGGAAATCACCTTCGGTCGATTCGCAATCTCGTTCGTCTCGAACAAGAAATCGCCGCCCCACAGCGCGGGGAAGTGCCCGCTCACGTCATGCATCGCCTGAATGAAGTTGCCCTGCGTGGATTCGCGATTGTGCTCGCCCGCCAGCGTCTTCTTGCCCGAGATGCTCGCGATGTAATCGAGCAGCTTCTGACGCGGGCCGGTCGCGCTGTTGCCGCCGGAGCCCGCACTGCCAACCGAACCCGCCGCGCCCGCCGCGCTCAGCGTGCCACCGGAGCCCGCCATATTCGTCGCCCCCGCCGCGCCGCCCGAGCCCGCGACCATCGCGGCGCCGCTCCCGCCACCCGTGTCGGCCATGGCCCCCGCACTCCCTGCTGCTGCTCCTTCGCCGCCCTGTGCCGTGCCGCCCGCGTTCAGCGCGCCAGCTGTCGCGCCGCCCGCTGCCAGAGCGCCGCCTCCGCCGGGTGTACTCGAGCTGTCGTCCCGTGCAGCGCTCGAGCAAGCGACACTGAGCGCACTCAAGGCCAAACACGAAGCCAGGAGCAGTGAGCGCGAGCACGACGAGCGGGGTTGCATGGTGCTCACCCTGAGAGCTTTCGTGCACCCTCGGAAGTGTCAATTTCGGCACTGCCGGCGCTGCTGGTGGGGCGCATTGCGGCGCAGGCGCGGGCTCACTGGCGTTGAGGAGCGGCTTTTCGGCACTTTCGCAGTCCCCAAACAGCCGGCACGGCTTTAGCTATAAGGCGTCTGTACAACCGTCCCGTTTCGAGAAAATTCTTGTCCAATCAGCAAACGCGCACACCTGGGTTCGATGGTCGGCTTTGGCATCGGTTCTGGCGTATCGCCAAGCCGTTTTGGTTCGGACACCAAAAGTGGCTGGCGCGCGGCATGCTCGCGTTGTTGGTGCTGCTGCTGATCGGCCGCACTGAGTTCATCGTGCTGTTCAATCAGCAATCCGGTGAGTTCACCTCTGCGCTGGCGGCCAAGGATTCGACCCGCTTCTGGCACTCGATGCGCATCTTCGGCGCGGCCCTGGTGATCGCCGTACCCATTTACGGCTTCTACTACTACGTGCGGGATCGGCTGGGCATCTCGTGGCGCCGCTGGCTCACCGAGAGCTTCCTGCGCAAGTACCTGAGCAATCGCGCGTTTTACGACCTGACGTCCGATCACAACATCGACAACCCGGACCAGCGCATCGCGGAGGACGTCAATGCCTTCACACAGAAGTCGCTGACGTTCTTGTTGGAGATGGTCAGCGCGCTGATGCAGCTGGTTGCGTTCAGCGGCATTCTTTGGTCCATTTCCAAGACGCTAGTCTGGGTGCTGGTGGTGTACGCGGGCATCGGCACCACGTTCACGTTCTTCGTCTTCGGTAAGCCCATGGTGGGGCTCAATTTTCAGCAACTGCGCAAAGAGGCAGATTTTCGCTTCAGTTTGATCCGGATCCGAGAAAACGCCGAAGGTATCGCGTTTTACGGCGGTGAAAAGCGCGAAGCCGCGAACGTGCGGGAACGCTTCAGCGCGTTGTACGAAAACTACACGCAGCTCTTGAAGCGCACCCTCGGGCTCAACTTGTTCCAATACTTGTTCAGCTTCCTGACCTATGCCCTGCCCAGCGTGATCATCGCGCCGCGCATCATTTCCGGGGAGCTGGAGGTGGGGCGCGCGGTGCAGGCCGGTGGCGCGTTCGCAGCCATGCTCAGCGCGCTGACCGTGTTCGTGGACAACTTCGAAACGCTGAGCGCGTTCGCGGCCGGCATCGAACGCCTGCATGCCTTCAAGCGCGTGCTCAACGCGGAGAACAAGCAACCGGACCCAGCCAAGGATTGGATCGAACGCGTCGAGGACGCGAGCCTGGTGCTCGAGAACGTGACCCTGCAAACGCCCAATCACGAGCGCACCCTGATCAAGGACGTTTCGCTGAGCGTGGTTTCCGGTCAGGGGCTCGTGATCGTGGGCGCAAGCGGCGGGGGCAAGAGCTCGTTGCTGCGTGCGGTTGCAGGCCTGTGGCGCGCCGGTACGGGCATCATTCGCCATCCGGATCTGGAGCACATGTTGTTCTTGCCGCAGCGGCCGTACATGATCTTGGGCACGCTTCGGCATCAGTTGTCGTATCCGCGCATCGACCGGGAGGTGCCCGAGAGCGAGCTGCACGGCGTGCTGGCGGTGGTGAACTTGCCTGATTTGGTCGAGCGCTGCGGCGGGCTGGATGTAGAGGTGGATTTTGCGAAGGTGCTATCCGGCGGCGAGGCGCAGCGCTTGGCCATTGCGCGTGTTCTGCTCGGCAAGCCGCGCTACGCCGTGCTGGATGAAGCCACCAGTGCACTGGACACGCACAACGAACGGCTCATGTACGAGGCCCTGCGTGCGCTCGACATCACGCTAGTCAGCGTGACGCACCACCCCGGGCTGATGAAGTACCACCAGCACGTGTTGGAGCTCACGGGCGACGCAGGCTGGGCGGTGCATGACGCCGCGGGCTACGAGGTGAGCGAGAAGCTCGAGGTCGAAATCACGTTGCCGCAAAGTGCGGAGTAGCTAGCGGGCAGTGGGCCGAGGGCCCGCCACCGCGCGCAACACGCGCTCCAGATCCGCAGGTTTCACGAGGTGCTCGTGGAAACCAGCGGCGCGTGTGCGCTCGCGGTCGCTCTCTTGCCCGTAGCCCGTCAGCGCGATCAGGCGGACCGTTGGATGCGCGGCGCCAATCAGCGCAGCGAGCTCGTAGCCATCCATCGCGGGGAGACCCAGATCCAAGAGCGCGACGTCGGCCTCGAATGATTCCAGGATGCGTAGCGCAGTCGGGCCATCGAAGGCTTGGCGCGTGGTGTGTCCGGCGGCGCGCAGGGTGATGGCGAGCATTTCCGCTGCGTCCTCGTTGTCGTCGACGACCAGCACGTGTTTGGGGCTGGGTTGCGGCGCCGGGTCAGTCGTAGCGATGCGGGTCGGCTGGGCCGGTTCGGTCGCGCGGATTGCACGCGGCAAACGCACGGAAAAAACGCTGCCTTTGCCCACGCCCGGGCTATCCGCAGTCACGGAGCCGCCGTGCAGCGTGATCACGCTCCTCACGATTGCCAAACCCAGCCCGAGCCCACCGCGCGCGCGATCGATACCTTGTTGCTCCTGCACGAAGAGCTCGAAAATCTGAGCCAGCATGTCTTGGCGGATGCCCACGCCGTCGTCCTGGATCTGGAGCAGGATCTCGCTGTCGCTGACATTGGAGGTCACCGAGATGTGTCCGCCCGGGTCCGTGTATTTGGCCGCGTTGGTGAACAAATTGGACAGCGCTTGCGTCATGCGCGAAGGGTCCGCATCCAACAGCAGGCCAGTGCGAGGCACCGACACGTGCACGTACTGATTGCGTTGTTCGAACAGCGGGCTCGCGGTTTCGAGCGCGCGCGCGACCAGCTCTGCGAGCTCGATTGGCTGTTTGGTCAGCTCAATCTTGCCGTGGATGATGCGTGACACGTCCAGCAGGTCATCCACCAGGCGCGTCAGGTGCTGAACTTGGCGGGTGATCACGCTGCGCTCGCGCTCGGCACCGGCCACGCCGCGCAAATCCATCAAGTTCAGGGCGGTCATGATCGGCGCCAGCGGGTTTCGCAGCTCGTGGCCGAGCATCGCCAAAAAGTCGTCTTTGGCGCGGTTTGCGCCCTCGGCTTCACGGCGGGCGGCGTCAATTTCGCTGCGCGCGCGGACTTGGTCGCTGACATCCAAGGCCATGGTCACGTGGCCTTGGATCGAGCCCGTGTCGCTGTACAGCGGGTGCATCACGACGTGAAAGAAGTGAGACTGCGGCACGCCCTCGACCAGTAACTGCAGCGGGATGTCCTGCCCGACGACGGTCTCGCCGGCGAACGCACGGTCGTGCATGCCGAGCACGCCTTGCGCTCGCAGCTCGGGGACCGCGTCTTCGAGTCGTGTGCCGACCAACAGCCGCCGACCCACGAGCGCTTCCCATTTGGAATTGGCAACGGTGATGCGGTGCTCGGGCCCCTCGAACGCGCCGATCGGGAAGGGAGCTTGGTTGAATACGGTTTGCAACTTGGCGCGCTCGGCGTCCAATGCGCGCCGCGCGAGCACGCGATCCGTGACCTCGAACGACACGGACATCACGCTCTCTACTTGGCCTTGCTCGTCTTTTAGCGCAGCGAGCGAGACGTGGAAAAACGCCTCTTCTGGGCCACTTCCGCGGTCGATCAGCGAGCTCAGCTCGGGAAAGGTGAGCGGTTCGCCGGTGGCGAAGGCACGCTCGAGTGCGCTTTCGCCGGTGCCTCGCGCCTCGGGGAAGACCTCTGCGTAGGTCTTGCCGATGATGTCTACGCCGCGCGAGCGAACCTGTAAAAAGGTGGGATTCGCGAACTCGATGCGGTGCTCGAGCCCGCGGTAGATGGCGATCGACATCGGCGCCTGTTGGAACAGGAGTCGCATGCGCTCGTGCGTCGTCTCGACCTCGTGGCGCAGCGCACGTTCGCTCTCCAACAAACTGCTGACGCGAATGCGCGCGGCGCGCTCGGACTCGAATAGGCGCGCGTTGTCGATCGCAGCCGCAGCGCTGTGTGCGAGCTGCGTCACGAACCACACGTCGCTGTCGTCGAAATTTCGGTCACACACGATCAAGGACAAAGCGCCGATGGATCTGCCGCGGGCGAGCAGCGGCGAAATGACGGCTGAGCGCATGCTCAACTGCTGAATCATGTTCAGCTCCTCGGCGTCCCGGGCCACCGTTTTCCCGAACTCCGCTGGGATATCGCGGAGCAGCTCGCTGCGCTGCTCCTGTACCGCGCGGCTCACGCTCGGTGGCGGGTTGGGCAACAGCGGGTAGCGTCGCTTCAGCGCAGCGGCGATCTGGGCGCCGTTCGGGCGGTGATGCCCAATCGCGACGCGGTCGAAGCTCTGACCATCTTCGGTGATCAGATCGACGAAGCACCAGTCAGCGAACGTCGGCACGGCGAGTTGCGCCAAGCCCGCGATCGTCGCCTCGTAGTCGAGTGAGAGCGCGAGGCCACGCGCGGCCTCAGCTAGGAACTGTTCCGCGGCAGCTCCGCGTGCACCGGACATCGATGCGCAGCCTAGCGGACGCCGACCTCTTTCAGGAAGCGCTGCTTCTCTTCCTCGGTTTCCAGGCGTGCGCTGACGCGTAAACAAAGGTCCAGATAGGAGGGAGAATCCGTGGAGGCCTTCTTGACCATGACTTTGGCAATGGGCCCGACGTAAGTCGCCAAGGTTTGGGTGACCCGCGTCACGGCTTCCGGAGTGACGCTGGCCGCTAGGCTATTCACCGACACCGGCGGGGCCATGCTCGCAGATTGTGGGCGCCGCACGTCCAACACCGCGCGCAGCCGTTCGGCGACCGCAGCGCGTGCTTGCTCGCCATCGATGGTTTCCACCAGCACGTGCACGAGTTGCTCTGGGTCTGCAGTTCGCGCCATACCGCGGCGCACGGCGGCGCCTGCAACCGAGCCCATGGTGGGCGCGAGCACCGCTTCCAACGCGCGCTGCGTTTCCGTGCTCCACGAGGCTGACGAGGCAAGCGGCGGCATGGCCGAGCTTCTGCCGGTCACCGATGAGAACTCAGTGGCAGCGTTCGCAAGCCCGGCGCCGCTCAGGGTAAGGGCGATCGCATGCGCAAACTCAGCAGCGCTCGTGAAGCGCGCGCCGCTCGCTTTGGCGAGCGCACGCGCCAAGAGCGCGTCCACACCACGCGGCAGATCCGCGCGCAGCTGCGAAGCGGGGATGAAATCAGTATGGCAAATCTTGTACGAGAGCTCTTCCAGGGAGTTGCCGTCGAAGGGCAGCTTCTTGGTCAACAGCTCATACAGCACCACGCCCGCTGCAAACAGGTCAGCGCGGTAATCCACACCGATGCCCATGTACTGCTCGGGCGCCATGTACGCCGGAGTGCCCATGGCGATGCCCGTTTGGGTGAGCTTGGAGTCCGCCACGCGGGCGATGCCGAAATCAGTGATCTTCAGGCGATCACCGACCAAAATGTTGCCGGGCTTCACGTCACGGTGAACCACGCCTGCAGCATGCGCAAAGCCCAGCGCGTCCAGCAGTTGCGCCATCAGCCCGCTGATTTCCGCCAGGCTCAGGTTGCGTGAAGCGGCGTAACGGCCCAAATCCACACCCGGCGCGTACTCCATCACGATGTACGCGATGCTGTCGTCTTCCCCGAAATCATACACCGCAACGATGCCGGGGTGGGTGAGGCGACCCGCGGCCATGGCTTCGCGGCGAAAGCGCGCGGTGACTTCAGCGCTCGCGGCCTGGCCGATTTGATCCTTACGGATGGTCTTGACGGCCACGCGCCGCTCGATGGCCGAGTCATACCCGAGGTACACGATGCCCATCGCGCCCGCGCCGAGCGTCTGCAAGATCTCGTACTTGCCGAGCTTTGGGCGTTCCGGCGCGGTCATGCGCGGTTACTCATCCAGCATCTTGATGGCATGCACCACGCTCTTCTTCATACGATTGAAGGACTGCGCGAGCCGCGACACTTCATCCGCGCCGGCCTCGGGGAAGTCAGGGCCGTCTATCTTGCCCAGGCTCACTTCATCCGCCAGCGCCGCCAGCTTGGTCACGCGGCGCACGACGATCATCATCAGCATCACGTTGAGCACCACGAATACGGCGCCAAAAATCGCCGCCAGCGAGCCGAGGAACGTGTAGAAGGCCGTGCTGGCGTGAGCCATGGGCAGCGCCATGGGCACACTGACCAGTTGCGCGCCGACCGTTTCGTGCAACTGCCAACCGAAGCCATTCGCGGGCCCGTACTTGCGGATCATGGATTTCGGCGCTGCCTCCACGGTGCTGTGGCAGGTGAGGCATGCGGCATCGTTGATCGTGATTGGCATGCCCAGGTACAGCGAGCGCCCGCTCGGCGTCTCCCGCTCACCCACGATTTCCTTTTGACCCGGGTACTGCCGGAACATGTTCACGATGTCGACCTCCCAATCCCCCGCGCGGTCGCGTGGGTTGGTTGGGTTCAGCGTGGCCTCTTTGTAGGCGAAGTCCGGAAACTTCTCGTGCAGGGCGTTGAATTGCTCAGTCGCTCCGAATGCCGGCACGGTCTGCGGCAGGAATTCCGCATCCCCCAGCCGTTGCAAGAGCGGCACGATTTGATGGCTGGTGTACGCGCGGGACGCGAGCGCCGATTCCATGATCAGGCGTGCGTCCTGCAGCACGCTCTCGCGCGCGCTGCGCTCGAGCAGGGTTTTGGAGAAGAAGGCGGCCGCTCCAAAGCCCAGGCCGAAGACCAACAAGAAAACGAGATTGAACTTGAAAACCAAGCGCATGGGCGTGTCAGATCAGCACGGGGCGGGCAGCAAAGCTTACCACCGTCCGCGCAAAGCATGGGAAATTCATCAATTTTACAGGCGATGCTTGAGCATCAGTAAGTGGATGGCCTGGCGCGAGACTTCCGCCAGCGCTGCGGCTCGTGTCACGTTGCCGTCGGCCTTCGCCAGCAGTGCTTTGAGGTAGGCTTGCTCGAACGAGTCGACCGCCTCACGCCGCGCGACGCGCAGCGGCGGTAGGTTCTGCTGACTCGGCGCGGCAGGGGCGAACGAGCTCGGTTCCCGCTCGAACACCCGGTCAGGAGTGATCAGCATGCGTTGCACCGCATGCTTGAGCTCTCGAACGTTGCCCGGCCAACGGTAGTTACGGAATTCTTGCCACAGCTCCTCGGGCACGTCGCGCAGCGTTCGCGCGGGGTCCGCGGCGGTCAGAAAATGTTCGACGAGCAGCGGCAGGTCCTCGAGTCGCTCGCGCAATGGCGGAACGTAGATGCGAGCGCCCGCGACGCGGAAGTACAGATCCTCCCGAAACGTCTGCCGCTTCACTTCGGTGCGCAGGTTACGGTTGGTGGCAGCAATCAAGCGCACGTCCACATCGATGGTTCGCGTTCCGCCCAAGCGGCGGATCTGCCGCTTCTCGAGCACGCGCAGCAACTTGGGCTGCAGGCTCTTCGGGAGCTCGCCCAGCTCGTCCAGGAAGATCGTGCCCCCGTGCGCTTGCTCGAAGACGCCCGCACGCGCGGTCACTGCGCCCGTGAAGGCGCCGCGTTCGTGTCCGAAGAGCTCGCTTTCCGCGAGGCTGGCTGCAACCGAGCTGCAGTCGAACGTGACGAACGGTCCCGCGGCCCGCGCGCTCGCGCGGTGCACGCAGTCCGCCACCAGCTCCTTGCCGGTACCGGTTTCGCCCTCGATCAGCAGGCCGAGGTCCGTTGGCGCGGTACGCTCCAGGTCCAGTAAAAGTTCCAGCATCGGGCGCGAGCGCCCGAGCAGCCGACTGAGAGGCGAGGCCGATAACATGTCCACTCAACCAGTAACGGGGGAGTGCGCGATCGGTTTCGCGGTTCCGAATCGTAGAGTCGAAGAAGCCTGAGTTGGGGCATAAAACCACGCAAAACGAGGGCTAACGCGGTGCGCGGCATTCGGTTTCGCAGGCAGCGGACGATTGTTTTTGCGCGGCTCGTGCGCCTGTTTCGGGGTGTGCCCGTGATATCGTTGTTAGGGTGGAGGCCGTGAATCTAGAGAGCAACGTCGAGCCAGGGCGGAACGCGCGCGCCCAGGCCAACGAGCTCATGGAGCGCTACGCCTCCGGGGACGACACCGTGTTTGCCGACCTGTATGAGGTGCTGGCGCCACCGCTGTATCGCTACCTCGTCCGCCAGACCCATGACCCGATCCGCGCGGAGGACCTGCTCCAGCAAACCATGTTGCAGATCCACTCGCAGCGTAGTCGCTTCTGGTCGGGCGCCAACGTCACTCCTTGGGCCTACGCGATCGCGCGCCGGCTGCTGATCAACAGCTATCGTCGGCGCACGCGCGAAGCAGAGGCAACACCGGCGCACTGGAGTGAAGAGGCGGCAGCTGGGCCAGGCGCGGATGATTTACTGCATCACAAGCGCGTGCACAGCGCGCTGGAGTACGAACTGTCGCGGTTGCCGGCCGCACAGCGTGTGGCCTTCGAGTTGATCAAACGAGAAGGACTCTCGGTGCGCGAGGTCGCAGAGGTGCTCGGCACGACGGCCACGGCGATCAAGCTGCGGGCGCATCGGGCCTACGTCGCGCTACGTGCCGCGCTCGGTGAAAATGCCCTGGAGGGTGACTGATGCGACCGCCGCCAGAACTGAAGCAACGCCTGCTGGCCCGCGTGCGGCAATTGCCGTCGCCCGCGCGCCGTGAGGCCAACGTGTATCGGCGTGTGTTCATGGCTGCGGGCCTGCTCGTGCCGCTGCTGTGCTTCTTTCTGCTGGGCGGTGCGCGGGTTGGTGAGCGCCCCCGGTTGTTGATCGTGGAGACCGCGGTCGGTGCGCTGGTGCTCGCGGTGTCCTCATTGTGGGTCGTGCTCGGCGGGGGGCGCATGCTGGGGCGGTCGCGCAGCTCCTTGCTCGCCGTGGTTGCGTTCTGGCCGGTGTCGCTGTTCCTGTGGAAGCTGTGGTGCGGAGCGAACGCGCACGTACCCGAGGCGCTCATGGCCTGGCCCTCGCGTCCGGGCCTGCTGTGCTTCGGCTTGACGTTCTTGCTCGGCTCGTGGCCGCTGTTTGCGCTCGCGCTGACGCGTCGGCGCAGTGATCCGACTCATCCGCTCAGCTTGGGGGCAGCCCTCGGCGTCGCCGCGGGTAGCTACGCCGCGCTGCTCGTGGATCTGTGGTGCCCCGTGGGTTATCCGTGGCACGTGCTGCTCGGCCACGTGCTGCCCATCTTGCTGATTGGCGCCGTCGGCCTAGCCGTTGGGCATTTCGCGCTCGGTCTGCGCGGCGAAGATTGAGCGCTGAGCTCAGGGCGTGAGCGCGAAGCAGTAGAAACCGCCGTAGCCGCCGCCATCGCCGACGGTGGTGCCGGTTGCGCTGGGCGGGCCGTCGTCAAAGGTCGTGATGTGCACGCCGGCACCGCAGCCGGACTCATCCAAAGCCGAGATCCAGCTGTTCATGTTGCCTCCGCCCATGCCGCCCATGCCCGTGCGCGGCCAAGAATGACCGCAGCGCGGCGCGCCCCAAGTGGTGGCCTCCGCGGTCGTCCAATCCATACACGTGGCTTTGAGATCGGTGCTGTACAGCTTTCCGGTCGCGTCCGAGCCGGTCATCGTGTCGTGGTTGTCGACCGCAGCCTGTGTGGGATCCGGCGTGTGGTTCGGCACGCCGTCTTCGTTCGGTAAGTCGTTGCTGATTGCCGTGGCGGCGTTTTTGGGGCGGGTGTTCGCGAGGTCCGCCACCGTGTTGGCGACCAAGCGACCGGTACGGTCATACCAAGGCCCCGCGCCGACGCGGTCGATCGCGTTCACGGCCTTGCCGTCTCCGCCGTCAGTCACGCTCAGGAAGGCGTGCCAGGTCTTGTTGTTGCCCGCCATGCTGCGTTCGGCGACCGCCTTGCAGATCTTGTCAGCCCCGCGTAACCCCGCGCCGGTGCCGGTTTCGCCGTAGCGCAGGTCGCCGCCGAAGCCTTTCGCGCTACCGGACAGTGCTTGCATCGCAGCCAAGCTAGTCACGAAGAAGCTGAACTTTTCCGTGGACGGCGTGCCTGTCGTGCCTGCGGTTCCGGTACTGCCGCTCGAGCCCGCAGTGCTGCCGCTGCTGCCCGCAGTCGCGGCTGTGCCCGCGGTGCCAGTGCTGCCGCCGCTGCTCGCGCCGGCGCTGCTGGTTCCGCTGGCGCCAGCGGTGGTCGAGCTCGTTCCGCTCGCGCCGCCGCCGCTCGGCGCACCGCTGCTGCCGGCGCTGGCTCCGCCGGAGCTCGCCGCGCCGCCCGCGCTCGCGCCGCTCGTTCCGCTGTCGGACAGGCCGCTGTTACTGCCACCGCAGCCCGCGCTCAGGGGTAGCAGCAGAAAAACGACGGGATAGATCGCGAATGTCTTTTGCTTGCCGTTCACTGTCAGTGCTGTGCCCAGCACGGTCAGTAAGCGATCACTTCTCGACACACAAAAGTCACGAACCCCGGAAATGTCGGCAAAAACGGGCTTAACCGGCCGGTCGGGGCTGCCGTTTCATGACTCCATGACCTGTCTCTCCGGCAAGGCACCCCTCGCGCGGAGAGCGTTCTTGGCGGCGGGCGTGTGCGGCGTCGGTGGGCTGCTCGTGCCAAGCGTTGCGCAGGCCACACTGTTCCGCGGCTTGTCTTTGGCCGAGCTGGTCAGGGCGAGCGAGCTGATTCTGCTGGCGACTCCACTCGACGCAAGCTCCCACTGGGAGGTACTCGGTGGTCGGCAACGCATCGTCACGGACACTCGCGTGCGTGTGGAGGACGTGGTTGCGAAGAATGCTCCCGCGGACGGCGAGCTCTTGGTGCGCACGCTGGGCGGCACCGTGGGTGAGCGCGCGGCGCTCGTGTACGGCGAGGCTGCGCTGTTCCTCAATCAAACGAGCATGCTGTTCATGCTGCGTGATGCGGGCGTGCTGCGCGTGACCGGCATGGCACAAGGTCACTATCCGTTGTTTGCAGACGCAAACCGCGCGCTTCGTCTGATGCAGAGCCCGCACGCGCCCGACTTGGTGGGAGAGGCCGAACCGGCCATGCACCTCCTGCCCGGGCAGGAGCTCTCGCGCGCCCGCGTGCTCGTTCAGACAGCGCTCGGCCAATGAAACGCATGCGCCGCGACTGGGTCGCGCCAGCCGCCTGTCTCGCTTCGCTGCTGCTGAGTAGCTCGCCCGCGCACGCTTTCTGCCGCACCAACACCTGCGATGCCGCACGCGGCGATCAATGTACCGTCGACAAAGATGGCTGCAGGCTGGGTGGAAAGCCGCTGTACTGGGCCATCACCCCAGTGCCATTCCTGGTTCAGGGCGACGGCTCGGCGAAGAATCACATCGACGCTACGAGCTTCGAGACCGTGCTGGCGAACGCGTTCAACACTTGGTCATCCGCCAATTGCGGGCAGGGCAAGCACCCCACGATCAGCGCCATGAGTGGCGGGCAAACCCCGATTTCGAACGTGGAGTACGTGCCCGGTCAGGCGAACGCCAACATCTTCATGTTCCGCGACGACACCTGGATGGCAACTGCACCAGGCAGCGCGCTTGCCCTGACCACCGTCTCGTACGACTTTCACACTGGCGAAATCTACGACGCTGACGTGGAGGTCAACGGCACTGCCGGCAACATCACCAATGGCCGACCGAGCGACGGCGCTGACCTGCCGTCGATCATGACCCACGAAATCGGGCACTTCATTGGTCTCGATCACTCGCCCAAAAAGACCGCGACGATGTACGTCAGCTACGAAGCGGGCAAGGGCAACCTGCGCGTGCTGGACCCGGACGACATCGCCGCCGTGTGCACGATTTACCCGCCCAAAGGCAAGGGCACAGGCCCCTCTACCAGCGAAGTCGACGTCATCGAAGCGCCGCTAGCCGGCTGCTCGGTCTCGTCGAAGCAGCACCGCGGTTCGAGCGCGTCTTCTTGGCTGCTGCTGGGTATCGCGTGCGTTTTCGGCGCGCGGCGCGCCCGCGTTCGCTGACGCCTCAGAACTCGCAGCCGGAAGACGCGGGGCGCGTGTCGTTGTCGGGCGAGCCCGGCTTGTAGTCGACGCTGTAGTCGGCGCGGCCAGGGGCAGTGCCATTGCTGGAGGCGTCGTTCTTGCCGTCGCAGTCGAAGGAGTCGTTGTTGTCGTCGCCTTCTAAAATGTCATTGCCGTCGCCGCCGACGAGCGCGTCGGCACCCATGCCGCCGAGCAGGGTGTCGTCACCGACTCCGCCGTACAGCGTGTCGTCGCCATCGAGGCCGCTCAAGGTGTCGTCACCGGCGCCGCCGCTGATGGTGTCGGGTGATGCCCCGCCGGTCAGCCAATTGGCGTTGCCATCGCCCGTCAGGGTGTTGGTCGCGGTGGCGCTGCCCAGCACGTTGGGGCAGCGAACTTCGTCTTTTTCGGCACCCGCATCTTCATTGTAGCTCCAATGCGCGCCGATGTCGTCCGCCCAGCTGGGCTTCGCCGAGGTATCCGTCGCATCCAGCACGACCGTGGTCGCGCTATTGACGGCGACGATGTGATACGAGCCGTTGTCGTGGGCCGCGGTGGAACCGGTGATCACCAGCAGGTGGCCGATCGACGCGGTATTCATGCCCGTAAGCCCGGTCACGGTGTTCGACGCCGCGGTGATCGTCGCGCCCGTGTTGGACGACACGCCGAATTGCACGTGGCGTGTCGTCGCTGGATCGCCATCGTTGGCGTCTGCGCCGCCCATACCGCTGCCGTTCACGGTGACCGTCACGGGTTGCGAGCGCCCGCTGTAGCTCGCGGTGGCCTTGGCGCCAATGAAGATGTCGTCGCCATCGGCTTGCAGCACGCCGTCGCCGCCGTCCAGTGTGTCGCTGCCGTTGCCACCCGTGAGCGTGTCGTTGCCCGGCCCGCCGAATAGCGTGTGTTTGCGCGAGCTACCCGCGGCCGAGAGTGAATCGTTGCCGGAACCGCCAATCAGGGTGCTGATGGTATCCGGAATAGTATCGTTTTCGCCCGTTTCGCCGCTCACCGCGCTGTTGTTGAGCAGCACCGACACCGTGTTGAAGCGCTGACTGTAATCCACCGTGTCGACCGCTAGCGCGGTGACGGTCACGACGTCCGTGCCGTCAATCGCGCTGCCGGACAAATACGTATTGCTACCTTTGCCACCGCTCAATAGGTCATTGCCAGCGTCGCCGCTGAGCGTGTCGTCGCCCGCGCCGCCAGTGATCGTGTCATCGCCCGCGCCGCCGTACAAGCCAAGCGCGGTGGGATAGGCGGCGACGGTGCCGAAGAGCCCGCTGGCGTCGATGACGTCGTCACCCACGCCAGCGCTCACCGTGATGTGCTCGGCACCGGTGATCGCCACGTCAGTCAGCGCGTCGAAGCCAGTCCCGCTGCCACCGTTGAAATTGAGCGAGGTCGTGCCGGCCGTGGTGCCCTTGCCGAGATAGAAGTGATCGATGCTCGTCGAGCCGCGCACGCTGACGGAGTCGTTCGTGCCGGTGCCTAGCGTCAGCTTGATTTTGGGCGCGTTCGCGGCCGTCGCTTTGGAGAACAAGCCGTTCGATAGGTCCAGGAAAACGCTGTGGTCGCCGGCGGTGCCGGCTGTCACCGTGACGGCGAGCGTTGCCGCCACTTCACAGGGATTGCCACTGCCGTCGTTGCCATTGACGGTCACTTTGCCGTCGGTAGTGCTGAGGCTGATGACCACCGTTTCGTCCGCGTTCACCGCGATGGTGAGGCCCGTGGTGTTCACGGTGCAGGTCGTGGACAGCAGCGCGAAGCTCGTGCGGGCGATGCCCGGGTAGTCTGGGTCTGGGCTCGCCGCGGTGGGCTTGCCCGCGCTTTCCGGGTTTCCGTTGGGTGCAGAGCCGCAGGCGCTGAGCGCCAAGCCCAGGCACAGCAGTAAGCCAAACGAGCGCCTTGGAAGGGCCGAGCCCGTATGCTGGGCGCTAGGGTGTGCGCCGAAACCGATACTCATGAAACAGGCCCCTTCTACGTCGAAAAGCTCCCGAGGGTGAGCCGTGTGGCATCATCCAGGGGAGCTAGTCAGTGTCTCTTATTTCGACCGGTCATGCCCGGTTGGAACGAGTGAGGAGCGACCAGCGCTCCTCACTCTCTGTTATCAGAACTCGCAGTCGACCGGCTTCGTCGCCGGCAGATCCGTGCCCACCGTGAAGTCGACCGTCATGTCCGTGTTGCCCGGGGCGACACCGGCGTTGGCGACGCCCGCGGCGTTGTTGCCGTCGCAATCGAAGGTGTCCGCCAATAGGTCGCCTTCGAGCAGGTCGTTGCCGTCGCCACCGTACAGCGAGTCGGTGCCGTCGCCGCCGACGAGGGTGTCGTCGCCGTCGCCGCCGTAGATGACGTCGTTACCGCCGAAGCCGTAGATGGTGTCTGCACCAGCTCCGCCGGTCAGCACGTCGGCCGCGCCGCCGCCGATGATGCGGTGCGTGTTGCCGTCGATCGCGGTGATGGTGTTGATTGCCGCGGTGCTACCGTTGACGCTGCCCGCCTTGACGACGTCTGCTTCGTCGAGGTTGCTCTGCAAGGCCCAGCTGAACCCGCCTGGGTCGGTGGCAAGGCTGCCGTTCGAGGAGGCGTTCACGACCACCGTGGTGGAGTTGGTCACGGACGCGATCTTGTAGCCGAGCGCCGTCGAGTCGTCGGTGTTGGAGGTCGAGAGGCTGACGACGATCCACTTGCCGACATCGGAGCTCGTGATGTTGGACAGGCCGCTCAGGGTCGTGGTCGCGGACGTACCGACCTTGGTGATCGCGCCGGTCGAAACCGTGGTCGGAATTTCGTTGCGGATGTGCGCGTCTTCCGTGAAGTGGAAGGCGTGGGTGGCGTCGACCACGAAGGCAGCGTTCTTGCTGACATCGATGTCCACGGAGGTTGCGCTGGTGTAGGCGACGATCTTGTAGGTGCCGTCGTCGGTACCGCCGGCGCTGGTCGTGATCGTCATGTAGTGCCCGACGGACCCGGCCGTCATGCCGGCGACGCCGGTCAGCGTCGAGACGCCCATGACGGGAGCCGCAATGTTGCTCGAGCCGCCGCTCGCCGTGGCGGCTTGGACCGAGAAAGGCGTGCCAGTGAAGTCACCGCTCGTCGAGGCGCCGGCCGCGTCGAGGTTGACGGTCAGCGGGTTCGTGCGTGCGCTGTAGTCGACCGTCGCATGCAAACCAGCGAAGGTGTCGTTGCCGTCGCCGCTGCTCGCCGAGCCGTTGCCGCCCATCAAGGTGTCGACGCCAGTGGTTGACGATCCAGTCAGAGTGTCGTCGCCCGGGCCACCCTTGAGCACGTGGTGGAGCACGCTGCCCGCCGCCGTGATGGTGTCGTCGCCGTAGCCGCCCAAGATGGTCGTTACGGTGTCCGGAATGACCATGCCTTCGCCCATTTCGCCGTTCGCGGTCGTCGCGACGGTGGCCAAGGTGACCGTGAGGTCGCCCGTGCGCTGGCTGAAGTCGACAGTGTCATTGGCGACGACGCCCATGACGCTGTTGACGGCAATGGTGTCGAAGTTGCCGGTGCCCGTGGCGCCCTGCAACGTCGTGCCCATGGCGTACGTGTTCGAGCCGGGGCCGCCGGTCATCGTGTCGGCGCCGAGGTCACCGCTGATGATGTCGTTGCCAGCGCCGCCGGTCAGGACGTCGTTGCCAATGCCGCCGAACATTTGAATCGCGTTCGGGTAGGCAGCCGCCGTGCCGAACGTGCCGTCGGCGATGATCTTGTCATTGCCGGGGCCAGTCGAGACGATCATGTTGGTGATGTTGGTGAACGACACGTCCGGAACCGCGTCGAGCGGGGCCACCGCGCCGCCGTTCAAGTTGAGGACGAACGGGCCGGTAGCAGCGCCCGTGCCCTTACCGAAGTAGAACGCGTCGGCGACGGCCGAACCGCGAATCTTGACGGTGTTGTTGACGTTGGTTGCCGTGCCCAGGTTGATGTTGACGACGCCGGTGGTGCCGGTGGTCGCCTCACCCCACATGCCGTTTACGTAGTCTAGGATGACGGTGCGCACGTCGTTGGCAGCCGGCGTGCCGCCAGCAACGATGGAGATGGTCTTGCCGGTGGGGAACTGACCCGGGAACGCCGTGGTCGGCGCCAGCGCGAGCTGGCAATTCTCGGTCGCGACGCCGTTGACGACGACCATGTTGTCGGTCGGGCGCAGGGTGAGGAACACGGTCTCGCCGTTGTTCACGGACACCGTGATGCTGGTCGAGCCGTTGGCAGAGCCGCCCGCGCAAGCGCCGGCATGGAGCAGAGTAGAAGCGGTCGAACCGATATCGACACCCGGAAAGTCTGCGGCGGTCGCCGGGGCGGGGGTCTGCGAACCAGTCGAGGGAGTCGTCGGAGCCGAGCCGCAACCGACGGCCAGCCCGGCGAGCGCCAAGACACCGCATAAGGCAGTGAAGTGTTTCGAACGTGAAGACATCGTTTTCTCCGTGAGAATTGCTTTGGACATGTGAACCACCTATCGCTCTATATTGACAAAGCGGCGAAGGTCGTTCGCCACGTGTGATTGTTCCCGCTCGCTGTCGTTGCTTGATAACGCTCAGCGCCCGTTGCTGAACTTGAACGTCGACGTTGTTGGAAACTTTAGCTGCGATGTGACGGTTTGGTCCCGCGCTGCAACACCGCGCATCGCACTGTCTCAAATTGGAGAGCCCAGTGCGTGCCGCGTACTGTGCATGAATTACCTATTTTTGTCGGTCAACGTCATGCTGTGCGAAGATCGTGATCCGAATTTGAGACGCGTGCAGAGGGCGCGTGCGCACTCGAATCGACTTCGAAAAAAATGCAAATGATGTCGTCGATTTGCGTTGTTCGTAGTCAGCAATAGTCGGTGGATGTGCGCTTTTTTAGCGTGGAACGCGCTGCGTCCGCGCGAAGGGGGCTTCGCGCGGCACGCCCTTGGCGCATGCAGCCAAGCGGCTGACACCGATGTGCAACGCCGCACGCACGCGCTTCGGTTGCGCACGATGCATGTGTCGCGCGCGCTGTTCTGCGCCGCTAAAGCAGCGCTCGTGCGCGCGATCGATCACGCTCGATGGGACTCGTATCTCGCGACGCCGTGGCTGCGAGTAGGCTCGCTCTCAACACGCGTGCTGTCGAGTCTAGATGGCTTATCGAACGAGGGGCAGATTGCCTATTTGATCTCTACGTCAGGGGAGGAGGCAGGTGAGGGATTCGGATGGCTGCCCTGAAGTAGATGATCTGCTCCGGTGATGAACGGAGGGGAGGCCGCCCCCTTGAGCAGAAAGTTCGATAATTTGCCGAATTTTACGGCAATTCCGGGCTTAATTTCGAGCCGAGCCCGGTCGTACCCGATGGATTTTTCGATTTCTCGTATTTCGAGCCCGCGGCAGGCTTGGTCCGCACCTTATCTCCTCATAGGAGCGTCCGTACTTCCTGGGCACAGCGCCCACATGGAACCGACCGACCTCGTCACACAGCGCGCGCAAGCGCGCGTCGGTTCACTGCTCAACGGCAGATGGCACCTGGATCAGCTCGTTGGTGTAGGTGGCATGGCGGCCGTGTACTCCGCGACACATCGCAACACCAAGCGTGTCGCGATCAAGATCCTGCACCCGGAGATGGCGGTCGACGAGAACGCGCGACAGCGCTTCTTGCGCGAAGGTTATGCAGCGAACCAAGTTGGACATCGCGGCGCCGTGGCCGCGGACGACGACGGCCTGACCGAAGAAGGCGTGCCGTTCCTGGTCATGGAGCTGCTGCAAGGCGAGACTCTAGAAGAGCGCGCGCTGCGCCACGGCGGAAAGCTGGAAGCGCGCGAAGTGCTGGCGCTCTTGGATCAGACACTGGCAACGCTCGAAGCGGCGCACGCACGCGGCATCGTGCATCGCGATCTGAAACCAGAAAATCTGTTTCTCACGCGCGACGGTGTGCTGAAAGTGCTCGATTTCGGCATCGCGCGCGTGCAGGAAAGCGCAGGCACGCCCTCGCAGACCCTGGGCGTAATGGGCACACCTTCATTCATGGCGCCCGAGCAGGCGCGCGGCCGCTGGCAAGACGTGGACGCGCGGACCGACCTGTGGGCGCTGGGCGCGACAATGTTCACGCTACTTTCTGGGCGCTTCGTGCACCAAGCCGAAACGGTCAACGAAGCGCTGGTCATGGCCGTCACCGAGCGTGCGCCGTCGTCCGCGAAGATCGTCGTCAACCTGCACCCTGCGCTGGCGGAGCTCGTGGACAAGGCACTCGCCTACGAGCGCGAGCTGCGTTTTCAGACCGCCAGTGAATTCCGCGAAGCACTGCGCGCAGTTCACGTCGTGATCGCGGGTGACGAGTCGCTGCCCGCGCTGGTGGTGCCGCAGTCCAGCCGCATCTCGCTGCCGGAACCAAGCGCGACCGGCCTGACCATGGGTGGAGGCGTGGCCGCCTCTGTGCGTTCCGCGCAAACCGAATTGAGCTCGAGCGGCACGAAGCGCTCCAAGACAGCGTTGGGCTTGTTGGCCTTGGGTGGCTTGTGCGTGCTCGGTTTCGTCGCCACGCGCTTCTTGCACGCTGAGGCCCGGCGCGGGGTGTACGCCGAACCCACGCGAGCCGCTGCGGCCTCCGAGCCTGTAGCCGTCGTTGCGCATGCGCTGCCGCTCAGCGTCGTCAGCGTCGCGTCGTCAGCGCCGGTGACGGTGAACCGGCCGAGCTCGGCTAGCGCAACCATTCCGGTCTCTGAACCGGTCGTAAAACCGGCCCGCCCTGCCGTGCCGCGCGCGCCGGGTGCCTCCGCGCTTGCCAAGCCGAAGCCGAGCGCTGCTAAGCTGGCGATCGACCCGTTCGTCAAACGGCACTAGTAAGGGCGGTGCGCCATGCGGATGACTGCACACACAATAACGGTCATCGCTGCGCTGCTGCTGGCAAGCGGGCACGCGCACGCACAAGAGGCGGCCGCAGATGCGCTGTTCGACAGCGCTCGCACCGCCATGGCCAAGGGCGATTTCGATCGCGCGTGCGAGCAATTTCGAGCCAGTGACAAACTCGATCCAGCGCCCGGCACCGAGCTCAACTTGGCAGACTGTGAAGAGAAGCGCGGTCGGTTGGCGAGCGCTTGGGAACTGTTTCGCACAGTCGAGGAAAAACTGAACCCGAGCGACGAGCGTCTGCCCGTTGCCCACGGTCGCGCGCACGCACTGGAAGCACGGGTGCCGCGCGTGACGCTCACGCTCGCAGCGGGCGCGCCGCAAGGCAGCACCGTGCGTGACGGCAACGTGGAGCTCGGTGCTGCCGCCTTCGACATCGCGCTGCCCATGGATCCGGGCGCGCACGAGGTCGTGGTTTCTGCGCCGGGCTTCGCGCCTCGCTCGTTCACGATTCAGCTGGCTGCAGGGGAGAATCGCGCGGTCATCGTGTCGCCCGGCGCGCCAACTACCCAACTTGCTGCCGGACCGAGCGCCGCCACCACTGCGCCTGCCAGTCCGCCGCGAGAAGTCTCGAGTAGCCATGGTAACACTCGCACGCTCGGCTTCGTGCTCGGTGGTGTGGGCGTTGCCGGTCTGGGCGTGGGCGCCATTGCCGGCGCGATGACGCTCAGCAAAAAGAGCACCGTGGATGCGGGCTGCCACCCCGACAAATCCTGTTCCAGCGCTGCGTTGGACGCCGCCCACGCCGGTCGTACGTTGGAAATCGTCTCCAATGTCGGTTGGATCGTGGGCGCTGCATCGCTTGCTGCTGGCGCGTATTTTCTCATCAGCAGTGGTCCAAGCTCGAAGCCGAGCACCGCGCTGGCAGTCGCGCCCAACGTCGGCGGTGGGCAACTTTCACTCAGCAGGAGTTGGTGAAGCGTGCGCGGCATACGGTTTAGCGGCAGTGTGTTGCTCATCGCAATCGGCATAGCGAGCGCCTGTACTACGGACTTCACGGGTTACCGGCTCGAAGCGACCGACGCGGGCGCCCCGGACACCGAGGCGGGCAGCGGCGGCATGGTCGCGCAGGGCGGGCACGCAGGAAGTCACGCGGGCAATGCTTCGAGTGGAAGCGCGAGCGGCGGGGCTCCGTCCGCAGCGGGCAGCAGCGACGCGGAGGCGGGCCTGGGCGGTAGCGGCGCCGTCACACCTGCAGGCGGCGGTGTTGGAGAGGCGGGGGCTGGGGTAGGCGCTAGCGGTGGCTCCGGTGGCGGGGCCGTCGTCTCGCCGATCGTGCTGCTGACCGGCACTCCGGTGTCTTGCGCCGGCCTGGCTGACACCTGCGGTCCCAGCGGTACTTCGAGCTGCTGCACGGCTTCGCTCGTGCCGGGTGGCACTTACGATCGCAGCAATCAAAGCGTCGCGCCGGCCACCATCAGCAGCTTCGGACTCGATGAATACGAGGTTTCGGTCGGTCGCTTCCGTAACTTCGCGAAGGTATTCACACAGGCTATGACGCCTGCCGGGGCCGGCAAGAACCCGAGCAACATGGATCTCGACCCGGGCTGGAGCACCGACTGGAACGTCCGGCTTCCCGCCAGCGCGGCAGCGTTGACTACCGCCGTGACCGTCCAGTGTACGGGCGGCACATACACTAGCGGTGTCGGGGCACACGAGAGCTTGCCCATGACTTGTTTGACTTGGTACGAGGCCTTCGCGTTTTGCATCTGGGACGGCGGCCGCTTACCGACTGAAGCCGAGTGGAACTACGCAGCCGCCGGCGGCGCCGAGGAGCGCCCGTACCCGTGGGGCAGCGCGGCGCCTGATGACGATCACGCCGTGTTCCTACCGGGTTCGTCGGGCATGATGCAGGTCGTTGGGGCCAAGGCACTCGCCGGCAGCGGTAAATGGGGCCAAGCCGAGATGGTTGGCAACGCATGGGAGTGGACACTCGACGTATTTGCAACACCCTACGTGCAAACCGACTGTCAGAACTGCGCAAACACCAGCGCAACGACCAGCTCACTGCGCGCGTTTCGCGGCGGTAGCGCTGGAAATGCCGCGGGTTTCATGCTCGCCGCAACACGCAACAGCTACGACCCGACGAAGACCACGTCGACCATTGGCGTACGCTGCGCGCGCACGCCTTGAGTTCGTCACATTGAGCGTGGCGGCCGTTTATCACGGCTTCACTGCTGGAGAGCTCGTTACCACGCCGCCAAAACACGCTCTGATCCTTCTAACCCTGAAGGTTGACGTGTCGGAATCCGCCATGTGGCGCAATTGCCTATCTGCTGGCGACACGCGGGCCTGACTCAGTAACTTGTCGTAACTTGCCGTCAGCATGACGCTGGCTGTGCCGCCTTGACGCTGGTAGCGCGCGCGAGAGACACTGCTGAGCGTGGGAAATCATGCGCTGAATGCGCTGAGCTGGAAGCGGACGAACCGTGCGGGCATGCGCCTGTTAATGGCCCTCGCGGTCGTGGCAAGCAGCCTGTGCAGCCCGGCGGCTCGCGCTGACGACAGCGACAACGGCTCTGATTCAGCACTTCCGGTGGAGGTCCACGGGTTCGTCAGTCAAGGCTTCATCAAGACGACCGAGAATAATTATCTCGCCGAGTCCAAGCGCGGCAGCTTCGAATTCAGCGAAGTCGCGATCAACTTCAGCAAGAGCCTGACGGACCGCATGCGCGTTGGCATGCAGTTGTTCACGCATGATTTGGGGCCGCTCGGAAATTACCGCACGCGCTTCGACTGGTTCTATCTCGACTACCGCTTCTGGGACTGGCTTGGTGTGCGCGCGGGGCGCACCAAATTGCCATTCGGCTTGTACAACGAGAGCAGTGATACGGACGCCGCGCGCGTGCCGATTCTGCTCCCGCAATCCGTGTACCCGGTATCCAATCGCGACTACCTGTTGGCCCAAACCGGCGCTGAAATTTACGGCAATGTGCCGATCGGCGCGGCCGGCTCGTTGGAGTACCGCGTGTACGGCGGCACAGTGTTCTTCGACACCGCGGATGCGACCACCGGGCTGGCCAATGTCAGCGTCCCCTACATTCTCGGTGGCCGTCTGATGTGGCAGACTCCGCTGGAGGGGCTGCAGCTCGGGGGCAGCGTGCAGAAGCTGCGCATCGACGCGGAAATTCCGGCAGCTCAAGTGGCGCAGCTTCAAATGGCGGGCAGCGTACCGATGGGTGTGATGGGGGCGTTGCCCATTCGAGTGCCTGCATTGCTCGCCGTCGCGTCAGCCGAGTACAGCGCCCATGATTTGCTCGTCGCAGCCGAGTACAGCCGCTGGCGCGTGAGTGTGGAGAGTCCGGTCTCGGTTTTCGCCACGGAGGCGAGCTCGAGCGAGCGCTTCTACTTGATGTCGTCGTATCACGTGCGCCCCTGGTTCTCGCCGGGCCTTTACTACTCCGTATTCTTCCCAGACGCGGAAAACCGCCAAGGCAGCAAGCCTGCGATTGGGCAAGTCAGCGGGCCGTCATTGGGGCGCGCCGCGTACCAGCACGATCTCGGAGTCACCCTGCGCTTCGACGTGAACCCGTTCTGGATCGTGAAGCTGGAGGGGCACCGCATGCACGGCACCGCCGGCCTGACGAGCTCGCTCAACGACAACGCTCCGCTCTCCTCACTGACCAAGGATTGGGGCGTGTTCTTGGTCAAGACCACGGCTTACTTCTGAGCCGGTGCAGCCGCCGATGACCAGTCGTTCAACAGCGGTTCTTGCGCGCCTGAACCCAGGTCGCCGCAGGCTCGTGTACGCGCTGGCGGTGTGCGGTGTGCTGTGCCTGCTGCTGCGCGGCACCGCGCGCGCAGAAGCAGTGCCAGAATTTCGCGTGATCGTGCACCCTGACAATCCCGTGTCGGAGCTCAGCCGGGATTTCTTGGCGGACGCGTTCCTGAAGCGCTCGACCCGTTGGGGCAACGGCGAAACGTTGCGTCCGGTCGATCAGCGTTCTACCTCGGCCGCCCGGCAGAGGTTTTCGGACAGCGTGCTGCGTCGTTCCGTCGCCGCTGTGAAGAACTACTGGCAACAACGCATCTTCTCCGGTCGTGACTTGCCGCCGCCCGAGCTGGAGTCGGACGAAGCAGTCGTGAGCTACGTAGTGAATCATCGCGGCGCGGTCGGTTACGTGTCCGGCAGCGCGAAGCTCGACAAAGCCAAACCCGTCGTCGTGCCCTGAAAGGAGTCAGACTCCCTTGCTCAGCTCCCTACGCGCCAGACTCTTCCTGATCGTCGGGGCTGCCGCGCTGGCGCTGCTAGTGATGTTGATCGGCAGCGCGCTGATCGGCGCTCAGCAAACCCGAGACGTGCAGGTCATCGAACAGCGCCTGATCCCCAAGCTGGAGCTGGGCCCCAAGCTGGAGACAGAGTTCGATCATTTGCGGCAGGCGATGCAAGACGCCGCTTCCGCCCAAGATCCGCAAGCCCTGGATGCCGCACTCGAGCGCCGCAACCGCCTGTTCGACATCGTCGCCTCGACGCATGGCGTGCTCGACCCCAGCGACGCAGCGCTTCTGCGCTGGACCGTGCACGACTACTATGAGTCCGCGCACGAGGTGTCGCGTCGTCTGATCGCCGGTGAAACCGGCGAGGAATTGGTCGACCAAATGGCGCGCATGCAGGTCCAGCAGGCCAAAGTCAGCGCGTTGATCAAGCGCACCACGGGCCTGGATCGCGATACGTTGGCCAGCAGCTTCGCGACCATCGAGCGAGCCAACGAGCGCGCGTTTCGCTTTCGCCTGGCCATCGGCTTCACGGGTTTGGCCTTGGTTTTGGCGTTCTCGCTGTCGGTGAGCCAGAGCGTGCTGCGCAACATTCGCGAGCTCTCGGGTGGGCTCTCGCGCTTTGCCACAGGTGATTTTCGCAGCAAGATCCCAACCACCGGCTTGGATGAGCTCGCCAAGTTGGCTCGCGAGGCCAATCAAATGGCCACGGATCTGCAGCGCTTGGCTGAGCAACGCGAGCGCTACGATTGGCTCAAGGAGAGCCAAGCCCGGCTCTCGGACGAGCTACGTGGTGACGTCGAGCCCGCCCTGTTGGCGGAGCGTGTCGTGCGGTTCCTCGCCTTGCGCACGGGCGCGGTCGCCGCGGCGCTGTACCTGCTGGAGGACGGCGGGCTGCGGCTGCGCGGTCGTTATGCGCTCTCGGACGGCGTCGAGTTCATCGCGCTCGACCCACTTTCGCAGGCCGGCCCCGGTGAAGGCCTACTCATCGAGGCCACGCGCGCGCCCGAGCTGGTCGTCGTAGATACCGTTCCGTCGGGCTACCTGAAGGTCAAATCCGGCTTGGGTGAAGCCTCCCCCGGCACGTTGGTGTTCCTGCCGCTATCGCGCAGCTCAGAAACGATCGGCGTGCTGGAGCTCGCCCTGTTCAAGGCGTGCGCGCCTGAAATTCGGGAGCTATTGAGCTCGACCCAGGAAATGCTGGTCGTGAGCCTGCAGGCAGCCCGTTCGCGCGCGGCGCTGCGCGAAGCGCTGGAACGCACCCAACACCAGGC
>FSWQ01000904.1_pt1 | contig 29006 bp, 30 predicted proteins | sample 1637691 | NCBI WGS metagenome assembly FSWQ01 (sample SAMEA3914814, study PRJEB12502) | metagenome | biome: forest; material: soil | place: USA | collected 2011-09-16 | depth 0.1 m | reverse complement strand
GCCGCAACGCTCGTGGTCGGCCAACAAACGGCCCAAGAAATCCTAGCCACCGCTGAAGACGTAGCCACGCGCGTCACGGCGGATAGCGTGTTGCCCACTCTCTTGCCGTGCTCAGCTGCCGCAGCGGATGCCGGGTGCGCAACCACATTCATCGCGCAATACGGCGCGCGCTTGTTCCGCCGGCCACTCACGGCTGACGAAACCGCTCGCTACACCGCTTATTTCACGTCGGTGTCCGGGCGTTCCACGTTCAAGATGGGCCTCAAGTGGACCTTGGTGGCCTTGTTCCAGTCGCCGAATGCGGTGTACCGCGCGGAGGTCGGCGTCGCCAACGGCGGCAAGTACGCGCTCTCGCAAAACGAGATTGCGACCGAGCTCGCGTACAACTTCGGCGGCTCCACACCGAGCCCTGATTTGCTTGCAAAAGCCGCTGCCGGCGCGCTGGGCACGCCCGCCGCGCGCTTGGCCGAAGCGCGCAATTTGCTGACCACACCCAACGGCCAAGAAGCCGTGCGTGAGCTATTCCGTGAGTGGACGGGCTACGCGGTGGTGAAGGCGCGAACCAAGACCAACACCGCGTTCGCCGCCACCATGGCCACGGAAATGACGAACGAAACGCAGGCGTTCATCGACGACGTGGTGTTCACGCACAACGGCTCACTGAGTGACTTGCTGACGGCGCCGTACACGATGACGGACAGCACGCTGGCCGCGTACTACGGCTTCGGCGCGGGCTCGGGCTCGACCTTTACTCGTGTGGATCGTCCAGCGAATTGGGGCATCGGCTTGCTGGCGCAGGGGTCCTTGCTCGCGGCCAACTCGCACGCGGACGCAACATCCCCCACTTGGCGCGGCCTGCTCGTCTACCAAAAGTTGTTCTGCAACACCAAGCCGAAGCCGCCGCCCAACGTGCCGAGCATTTCGACTCCAATGCTGGGCAAAGTCACGACTCGCCAGCGTTACGAGCAAGAACACGCGGCCAACGCGGTGTGCTCGGGCTGCCACACGCATTGGGATCCCATCGGCTTCGGCTTCGAGCACTTCGACGAGATCGGCCGTTACCGCGCGGACGAGGGCGGGCTCGCCATCGACACGACGGGCTACGCGCTCGACGGTGCCGGCAAGAAGACCATGAGCTTCGACGGCGCGACCGACTTGGCCACCCAGCTCGCCCGCGACCCGGACGTGACGGCCTGCGTCAGTGGTTTAATGAGCGAATATGTTTACGCTGGTGGCGGCGGGGTGAGCTGCCTCGCTGAAACAGCGCGCGCGGCCCTGGCAAAGGGACAATTCGGCCTCATCGAATACCTCGCCCAGCTCTCCACTGAGCCGCAGTTCAGCGAACGCACGCTCGCCGCTCCGTGACGGGTTCCGCCGCGGGGGCGCCGCTGTGGTAACCTGCCCGGCATGATGCGGGGTTATCGCCAGTGGTCCATTGCGTTCGTGGTGTTTGCTGCAGCCTGTGGTGGCTCTACGCCACCTGCTGAAGATCCGAGCACTGCGCCCACGCCCACACCCGAGGCAACCGCAACGCCCGCGCCAAGCGCCGAAGAGCCCGCGCCGAAGCCGGAAGCCGAGACCGCCAAGCCGAAAAAAGAAGAAGTGGCCGAGCCCAACTTCACGCCGGACATGTCGGTCGAAGACGCGATCAAGGCCGCGCAATCCACCGAGCGCCTCAACGTCGATCAAGAAACGCTCAGCAAGCCGCTTCAGGACGAAGGCCTGTACGCACCCTGCAAGCCCGGCACCACGCACTTCACGATGCGCATCGCCGTGTGGCGCGGCAAAGCCGTCGCCATCGATCTCACGACGACGCCCAAGAGCCCCAAGTTCGCCGAGTGCCTCAAAGGCCGCATCCACGAGCTCACCTGGCCCGCCAAAGTGCCGTCACTCAATACCGTCGAATACTCGATGTGACGGGGGCCTGCGCGTCGTCAACTCATTTGCCTGCGCGCAAGTCGACGCTCGCCACGAAAATCTTCGAGCAGAACTCGCTACCGACCAGATCCGGTGAGACGAGTTGAAAGGTGTAACTGACGGTCGTGTCGAACACGACGAGGGGTTCGTCGTTCCCGCGCCGCACAGTCAGGTGATACTCGTCAGTGGTCAGCGGCGCGTCCGGGAAGTCGATGTCCCACTTCAAGGTCACTGAAGGGGTGATCGTCGAGTCGTCGAAGGTGAGGAACGTGGGGGCGCCCGCGTGGGTTGCCACCCACCACGTGGCGTAATCGTGATGCCCGCCCGTGCCGGTAACGCAATCACCCGCGTTACCGCGGCATGCCGTGAACGTCGCGTCCTTCGCGTCCGCGAACGGGATCGGCAAATCCGCGGTGATGGTGGCGTACGCCGGCATCACGTCCGACTGACAGTTCGCCGCGCCGCTCGCCCCAGCAGAGTCGTCTCCAACACCGGCGGAGCCCGCCACGCTGGACGAACCCGCGGTGTTCAACGAGCCTGACGCGCCCGACGTTGCTCCAACTGGGCCGGTCGTGGGCCCGACATACACGCCGCCCCCTTCACTCACCGTTCCGAAGCCCGTGTCGTCACCCCGGTTGCCCGCACCCGCAGCCTGCGCCGTATTCGGCGCACTGGTCTCCACCGAGCCACCGCAAGCAGCAGCCAGAAAGACGCCCACACAACCAGAAACGATCGCCCGCATTTCGAAGCTCATCCTCATCCCTCCGCCTACCACCTAGCAAAGCGCGTGCCTCGCCGGCTACTCGCGCTTCCGCGCGTTTTTGCCTACACCGGCCGTGCAACTCGGCACAACCTGGCGCAACTCGCGGCAAGTCGATCAGTGAACATGAATGGGCTGCTGGGAGGCGTGCTGCGGGCGACGCGATCACACCACTCCTGGCGCGGCGATTCGCCTACCTCCGCCGGGAGTTGTTGATGGTCACGTGACACGACGTGCCCGGCACAGCCTTCGGCGGCGCAGTGCGCTCAGCCGAAAACAGCGCGCGCCGTGAGGTGCGCTGCTGGATCGCGATCGCCCAACTCTCGGAGAGTCGGACAGCGCGGCTCAGCCGACGCGATCCACCGGATCGAATGCTGCTTGCGGCATCTGCACTTGTTCGGAGGTTTTGCCGAAGCGGCGCTCTTTGTGGGCGAAGTCCGCGATCGCTGCGGTGAGGGTTTCGGGCTTGAAATCAGGCCACATGATGGGCAGGAACACGAGCTCCGCGTAGGCGGACTCGAAGAGCAGGAAGTCACTGACGCGGGTTTCGCCGCCCGTGCGGATCAGCAAATCCACATCCGGCAGTGAGTGCGTGGTCATTTGACGGTGGAAGAAGGTCTCGTCGATTTCTTCCGGAAGAACCAAGCCGGCGCGGGCGCGCACGGCGAGTGAGCGCGCCGCTTCAACGATGTCTTGGCGGCCGCCGTAGGAGAGCGCGAGCGTCAGCGTCATGCGGTCGCCGTCGCGCGTGAACGCCATCAAATCTTCGACCGCGTGACGAGTGGACGTGGGCAGATCTTCGAGCGCGCCGATCACGTTCACGCGGATGCCGTTCTGGCGTAGCTCGTGTCGCTCTTGGCGCGCGAACTCGACCAAGAGGCGCATCAAGGCTTCCACCTCCGGTCGCGGGCGCGCCCAATTGGCGACGCTGAACGCGTACAGCGTCAGGTACTTCACGCCGACGCGCGTGGCGGTTTCGACTGCGTCGCGCACCGCGCGCGCGCCCTCTGCATGTCCTTCGGCGCGATCCAGACCGCGGGCTTTCGCCCAACGCCCGTTGCCGTCCATGATGATCGCCACATGGCGGGGAAGCGAAGTGCCGTTCGACCCGTTGTTGCCGCTGACCACGAAAGACTCTCTTTCCGCCAGGCCGGGGTTACCGGACGAGGCGCGCTGAAAAGTTCAAGGAATGCCATCAGGCGCCACGGCCAGTTGGCCAAGTGCCTGCTTGACTACGTTGTCCCACGCCCTAAGCCCAGTGAGTGTGGAGCTTTCGTGGAGAAGCGGCCACAACACCACAAGCCAATGATTTTATTGATCTATCTTGAGTGCCGCGCGCTGGGCCACGGTCAATTCTTGGCGCGCGTCTTGTACGGCATCCAGGATTTGTAGGGCGGTACTGCGACGGGCAGGCGGCAAAATGACGTGAAAGACCACCTCCGGCGGGCCGGAATTCAGCAGCTCCACCTGGCCGCCGTGAGCCTCCGTGACCGCCCGCACGATGGCCAGGCCGAGGCCCGTGCCGCCTTTGTCAGGCCGCGTGGTGACGAAGCGGCGAAACAAGCGCGCGCGCACGTGATGGGAAATCGACCCGCGGCTGATCACGCGCAGCTCCACCCACTCTTCGCTGCGTGAGACTTCGACATCCAGCGATGAGCCGACACTGCCGTGAGTGAGTCCGTTTTCAATCAGGTTGGCCAGCGCGCGCACCAGCCATTGTTCGTCGCCGCGCACGCGCGTGTCGCCCGAAGCGCGCAAGTGAACGCGCGCCTCGGCGTCGCCCAGCGCTTCGATGGCGCGACGGGTGAGGTCGGCCAAGTCCACCGGCGCGAAGGTTTCTACACCGCGCGCCTCGATGCGCGCCAAGCTGAGCAGCTCGCTCAGTAGGCGTTCGATGCGCGCGGTGGCTTCGCGAATACGCGCGACGAAACGACGCGCCTCCACCGGTTCCTCGAGCGCGCTCTCTTCCAGCACTTCGGCGCTAGCGCGGATCGCAGCTACGGGGTTTTTGAGCTCGTGCGACAAGTCCGAGGCGAAGGTTTCGACGAACGGGCGCCCCTCCAAATCACGGCGCATGGAATCAATGGCGCGCGTGAGTCGCGTGACTTCACGACCGAAAGCAATGGGCGGCGCTCCGCGCCGTTCGCCCAAGCTGACGCGCTCGCCGAACACACTGAGCGCCTCGATGGGTGCAGCGATGGCGCGGCCAATCCAGGCGGCGGCCAGGGCAGCCGCGGTGCCCAAAACAAGGCTAATCACCAGCACGGTGGGCGCAAAATCCGCCAGCAGGTTGCGCATGGCGACGGTCGGCTTGACCACGCGCACGGCACCGACGCGCACACCGCGCAGGCGGATTGGCGCATCTACCGAGACCACGCCGCGCTCTTCAGTCGGTGCCTGCACCGGAAACAGGCGCGCACCGTTCGCATCCAGCAGCATCAGCCGCAGGTCCGCGCCGCGACCGCGCTCGTGCTCCAAGCGCGTCGCCAGATCCGCAATGCTGACGCCGGTGCGATCCAGCTCACCGGCCATCATGCCGGCCAGCGCGACGGCTTCGTCTTCGGCAGCTTGCGAAGCAATGCGTACCGCGCGCGCTTCGATGCGATCGATCACCATCAGCCCTAGGCCGAACGCGAAGGCACCGACGATCACGGCCAGGGCCAAGAAGATCTGCATGCGGATCGACATGCCGCGCGTGCGGGTGCGCAGCAGCCGCGACACCACGAACGCCACGAACAGGATCAACCCGATCGAGGCCGCTGCCACGACGATCAGGCGAATCACGGTTCTCTCAGCGGGCTGGGTGCATCCGTCACGCGGTAGCCAACGCCGCGCACCGTTTCGATCAAGCCTGGCTCAGCGCCGGTTTCGGCCACCTTTTTGCGCAGGGCTTTCACGTGTGAATCGATGGTGCGGTCGGTGATCGCGAAGCCGTCACCCCACACGCGGGTGATGAGCTCACTGCGGCTGTACACGCGGCCCGGCTGCTCGAGCAGGCACGCCAACACGTCGAATTCCACGCGCGTGAGCTCCAAACTGGAGCCGTTTGCGCGCGCGCGGCGCGTGGAAGCCTCCACCGAAAGGGCGAGAGGCAGACCCGCGAGCGTGATCTCGGTTTGTGACCGACGCAGCACCGCGCGCACGCGCGCCACCACCTCGCGCGGGGAGAACGGCTTGGTCACGTAGTCGTCAGCGCCGGCCTCGAGCGCCACCACGCGGTCCGCTTCACCGTCACGGCTGGACAGCACGATGATGGGAATGCGCTTGGTGCGGCGCCACACGGCAATCAGATCGAAGCCGCTGCCGTCAGGCAACATCAGATCCAACACCACCAGGTCCGCGCCGTCCGCCAGTGTGGCGGCGGCGCTCACCGTGGCCGCTAATGTCACCGAAAAGCCATCACGCCCCAACGCGTAGGCCACCGATTCCGCGATCGCCGGCTCGTCCTCGACCACGAGAATACGGGGGGCCATGTCCGGCGACACGATAGCATTCGAGTAACGAAACTACGAAGAGCGCGCTATCTTAGCCCCGCATGAGAACCTTGCTCATCCTGCGCCACGGCAAAGCCGCCCAAGAAGAAGGCGGAGGAGATCTCGATCGACCGCTCACCAAGCGCGGTAAGCGCGCGGCCGAGCTGATCGGACACCTGCTGCGCGATGAAGACCTGGTGCCGGATCACGTGATCAGCTCGAGCGCGTTGCGCGCCCGGGACACGGCACGACGCGTCGCGGCAGCCGCCAAGTTCGGCGGTGTGCTGGACGAGCTGGATGAGCTGTATCTGGCCGAACCGGAAGTTTATATAACGGCCGTGAAGCGCTTGGCGGAAGACGCCGAGCGCGTGCTGGTGGTGGGTCACAACCCGGGGCTCGAGGCGCTGGCTCTGCTTTTGACCGGCGAACCTGTGTCGTTACCGCCCGCCGGGCTCGTGGTGTGCGAGCTCCCAATCGCGAATTTTTCCGAGCTATCGCTAGGCATGCGAGGGAAAATGACACGGTTCGAACGCCCCAAGGATCTGGAGGGTTGAGGCGGCGTTTCCGGTGACTGGCAATTTCGGGCAGGGGGCGCTAAGTAACGGGGCTGAACATGGCTCCGACGCAGCGCGTTCCGCCGAAGAAAGACGTCGCATTGGCGTTGCTCCAACAGGCGTCGATGTACATCCACCTCGATCCGCGTGCGGAAGCGGTGCAGGTGCCGGCGTGGTTCAAGAAGCAGCCGCAGCTCGTGTTGCAGGTTGGCCTGAACATGGCCGTGCCGATCCCGGATCTGAACGTGGACGAGCGCGGCTTGTCTTGCACGCTCAGCTTCAACCGCGCGCCGTTCTTTTGCATGATCCCGTGGCCCGCTGTGTTCGCGCTGGTCGGTGAAAATGGCCGCGCCATGGTCTGGGCGGAGGACGTTCCGGCTGAAGTGGCCGCGCAGGCTCAAGCACAGAAAGCGCCCGAAAAGGCGCGTCCGCATTTGCGCTCGGTAGGCGAGCACGAGAGCGCACCGCCACCCGCTGAGAAGGCGGAAGTGAAGCCAGAAGCCATCCGGCCCGCGGTAAAGCGCTCCGAGTCGAAGACGAGCAAAGCGGCGGCCAAGCCGGCGAGCGCCAAGCCCGCGAAAGAAAACGCCAAGCCAGCAGCAGCCAAAGCGGCCGCGAAGGCCAAGCCTGCGGCGGTCAAAGCAACCGGCAAGGCAGCCCCCAAGCCCGCCGTGAAGCTCGAGGCGAAGCCGAGCGCTGAAGCCAAGTCACGCGCCAAGAAGCCTGCGGCGGTGGCAGAGCCGCCCGCACGCCCCGCACCGCAACCGGCGCCAGTTGCTCAGCCGGCAACAAAGGCCGCGCAACCGAAGCCGGAAGCCGCGCGCGCGGAGACAGAAATCAGCAAGCCCAAGCGCGAGCTGCCGCCGTACCTACGCGTCGTGAAGTGACGCTCTCAGTGAGCGTGTGACGCGCCGTTCACGGTAGCGCGCCGGCCTGGCCGGCCAGGGCTGAATCAGCACCGGCGCCTGCGGCGGGTGCGCCTGCAGCACCGCCATCACCCGACGCGCCAGCAGAGCCGCTAGCCCCGGAGGTGCATGCCCATCTGCCGGACGAGGAATCACACACGTAGCCGCTGACGCAGCCGCTGAACGTGCAGTCACCGGAGACGCACTCCCCAGCTTTGCTGCACGTCTCATTCACGTCGCAATCACTGGGCTTGCTGCAGCCGCTGCCATCCGTGGGGCTGCTCGGCTGATAACACTCACCGGTGCCATCATCACAGACGTACCCTGTGGCGCAGTCACTGTTGCGATAACAGCCGGCGTCCTCGTGATCGTAAATGGGACAACCCGAGAGCGCCGCGGCCGCGCACAAGAACAACGCTGTGACCACCGGTCGCTTCATGAAACATGCCTCCGTAAAAGCTCGATTTGCCCACTCAGGCTCGCTCAGACTAGCAAGCAACATGCCCGAGACAAGTTGCCGAGGCGCTGTTTTGGCGTTTTCCGCCCTCGAAAGCAAGTCCGAGCACTTGTGGCTTTCGCTACGGGCCTGGGGGCTCGTATCTTGGGATTGTGATCAAGCAGGTTCCCTGTGACCGATGCGGTGCGGTGATGAATCCCGAAGCGGATGGTCGCACGTTCGCCTGCGCGTATTGCGGCTCACGCATTCAAGTCGCAATCGGCGCCGATCAAATTGCGCTCGGCATGGGTGTTGATTTGACGAACCTGGAAGATTTCGTGGCGAAACTCGCCAACGCATTGAGTCAGGGTTTCGCTGAGCATGCGCAAATCCGCGCTAGCGGCAACGTGGTCCATGGCATCGCCTTGGCGCTCGAACCGGATCACTTTGCGCTCGAGCGTCAGGGCCAGCAGTTCGTGGCTCAGCACAAGAAGGTCGTACGCGGCATCGCGCTGCGCACGGCCACGCTACCGCTGGACGTGTGGTTCCAGAAGCTGACTGAATCCTTGGCTCATCATGCCAATCAGAACTCGCGCGCGGCTTGGGTGTTGTCGAAGCTCGGCAAGTAAGGGTTCGACGACTGGCGCTCAACGATCCAACGCGACCACGAGTTGCGGGCGCGCGTGCAGCGGGCCGCGCCGGGGGTCCTGCGGGTGCAGCTCAGCAACCGCCGTGCCGATGGCGGTGAACTCGACGATGGGCGCGCTCTTTCCGCCGCCGTACACGGACTCACTGACCGATACGCCCACGATGCCCACGGGCGCGTCCGGCGTGCCGTTGGGATGCGCTTGGAACAAGTCTTGTTGCAGGCGGTCGAGCGCAGTCTCGCGCGCATCGAAGAAGGCCTGGGTGTATTCACTGACCTCGGCGTCACGCGTGCGGTAGGCGCGGGCGTGACGCGGATCCAGGCCGTACACACAGGCGCCCATGGCCAGCGCAATCGGCCTGTAGCCTGCACGTAGCAGCGCCACGAAATCCGGCCCGGTGAGATCGCTGGTGAACGGACTGCCATCAGCCAGGTGCAGCGACGGCACGCCGCGCAACGGCGGAGGCGCAAGCTGTGGGTCGAAGCCAATCGCCGTACCGAGCACGACGAATTTCGCGACCTGACGCGCACCGCGCCACACGTCGTGCTCGACTTGTACGCGCACGTCCACGACGCCCTCTGCGCCGAGCTGCGCGGCTTGCGCGCGCATGCGCGACATGGCGATCGAACGCGCCTGGCGCAGTGAGTTGCTCAGCCCCACGACTTCACTCGTGGCAACTTGCCAATCGTACTGATTGCCGGCTTCGAAGATGCAGGAGCCAATCACGAGGCCGTGCGGGAGATAGCCAATGCGCGACAAAGTCAGGAACTCCGTCACGGAAAGCTCGCTGAACGCGGGAGTCGGACGGCGCGCCATTACTCTGCTTCTCCCGGTGCCGCGGCTTCGTCGTTGGCGGACAGCACCAGGAACGGTTTGGCCAAATCCCCGGGCACCCCTGTCGGAATGACCGCAGTGCCGACCACGAACAGCTCGATCAGCTCCCCGCTGAGCAAGGCGGAGTTGCCAATGTTCCAGGGCGTGGTGTTGTAGGAGTGCTCGCGCTCGGCAAACGTGACCCCCACGATGCCCGTGGCTTGCAAGGCTTCGGCCTCGTCTTGCAGACGCTCGGTGGCCAGCTCGCGCGCGTCATAGAGCGCGTGCGTGTACGCGGCGAGCTCGATGCTGGTCGCAGCAGGCGCCCGCAGCAGGTGCGGTGGCACGTAATACACGCAGTTGCCCATCACGAACCCGACTGGGCGATAGCCGGTTCTGATCAGGGTCCAGAAATCCTGCCCGTTGAGGTCGGACTGAAACGGTTTACCGCGCAGGTTGCGATAGTTGTGCCCGCCGCGGTGACGCACCGCACAGCCGATGGCCCGGAATTCCGCCACGTTGGGGCCAAATGCGTTCGCGGTCTGCGCGCGCGGCCGCGCCCACGGCGGCGGCGGCACCGCCAACCAGCCAAGCTGGCGGCAGTAGTGCTGCCACATGTCGGCCGCAACATTGGGCCAGCTCTGCCAATAGTTACCGAGCAGCGTCGAAGAGCGCGGGAAGCCGGCGCTGCGCGCCCAGTCTTGCCACTCACGATACAAGTCCCACTGCTGCTTCACCGGGTTGGTGCCAAGCTTCACCGTCAAGCGCACGCCAACGATGCCGTCCGCGCCCAGCGCGTCCGCCTCTTCCTCCATGCGATTCATGGCCAGCTCGCGCGCGTGATACAGCGCGCGTGTCATGTCCACGAGCTCACAGCCGGGCGCGTCCGCTGGCAGCTGCGGAATGTTGGGCGTGATCTGATAGATGGAGCTGCCCATCACCAAGCCGAGCGGGTCGAAGCCGGCCTCTTTCACCAGCAGGAACTCGCTGACCGACAGATCGCTGGTGAACAGCTTCTTGGCCCGCATGTCCTGCAGGCGTTCCCGGGCATGCAGCGGAAGGTCGTCAACCATCGTCTGACTCGCTGGCTTCATCGAGCTCCAGGGCGTTCTCTTCGGCTTCTTCCGCCGCACGTTCGACTTCGGAGGCGTCGTCGTCTTCACCGCCCAAGGACGTGTCGCCGCGACGTTTCAAGGACATCATGGACAGCATGCGCGGCGGCACGTCACGCGGCGCTGCTTGCCAGCCAGGAATGCGGCGAATCCCCGTACCGAACCAGCTGATGTTCACGTCCAAATCGTCCAGCTTGCAGCTCTTGTAGCCGCAAGGGACCTCTTTGACGTCGATGCTGATGTCGCTGCCGACGATGAACTCGGCCGAGGCGGCAACGGCTTGCTCGGTGAGGCGCTCCATCACGAGCTGACGCGCGGCCTCTACGACGCCATTCGCGGCGCTGACCTCACCAAAGCCGCCGCTGCCGGAGGTCACGTGCCAACCGTGGTACTTGCAGAAGTCGAACAAGAACGCGCACGGCTCCCAGCCCTCCTGCACCAGCGCCCACAAATCCTGACCCGACAAATCAGTGATGATCGGCTTTCCAGGAGGATGCGTGAGGAATGGCGCACGGATGGCAGTGCCCACGACCGTGAACTCGATCACCTCACCGCCGTCGTCCCCACCCTTGCCGCGAGCGCCCATGGTGATCATGCGCTCACGCAGCTTGGCGCCAATCACCGCATCTGCGCCCACGAGCACGGCTTCCTGAAATAAGCGAGCCAGTGCGCGCCGACGCGCCTCGCGGTGCGCTTCACTAATCACCTCGATTTCCGCCGTTTTCCCCTTGTAATCAGGGATCTGACCGATGTGATAAATGCTGCTGCCCATGATCTGGGCGATCGGCTGACAGCCCGCATCTTTCGCGAGCAGGAACTCGTTCACGGACAGATCACTGGTGAACAGGCGACTGTGCGGGCCCGCTTCTTCGGCCAAGCGCTGCTCGGCGCGTAGCGGGATGCCGCCACGCGCCACGCGCGCGATGCTCGCGTTCAAATCGATGGGTTGATGCGCCATCAGCCGTTCACCGTGAGCACCAGCGTCGGGCGCGGGATTTGGTGATCCGCGCGAATGGCGACCACCGCGGTGCCGACCGCGCTGAACTCGAGCACGGTGGGACCCCAGGTGTGATTGCTTTCGTCCACCGTGACGCCAACGATGCCCTCCGCACGCAGTGACTCCGCCTCGAACTGCATGCGCTCCATGGCGAGCTCACGCGCGTCGTACAACGCCTGCGTCGGACCCGAGAGCTCGCCGTTCTGTGCTTGTTGCGCGGGCGGCCCGACGTAAAATACGCAGTTGCCCATCACGAACCCGAGTGGGCGGTAGCCAGCATTCAGGATCGTCCAAAAATCCTGACCAGACAGGTCGCTGGTGAATGGCTTACCGTCATGCGTGCGGTACGCGCCGGGCTGCGCCGCGTACCGAACCGCCGTGCCAATGGCCAGGAATTCGATGATGTTCGAACCCCAGGCGTGCACGCTCAGCGTGAGGCGCATGGCGACGATGCCGTCGGCGCCGAGCTCATCCGCCTCGGCTTCCATGCGTTCCATCGCGAGCTCGCGAGACTGATATAGGGCTTGCGTGAGCGGAGTCACCTCGCCCGGCAGCGCTTGTCCGAACTGCTGCGCGCCGATCGAATAGATACTGCTGCCCATCACCAAGCCGAGCGGTTCGAAGCCCGCTTCCTTCACCAGCAAGAACTCGTTCACCGACAAATCGCTGGTGAAGAAGCGGCGCTCGCGCATGGCCGTGAGGCGCTCGTGCGCGTGCATCGGGATCTGCTGATCCCGAACGTGTCCTTGGGGCGGTGCGTAGTTCTGGGGCGGTGCGTAGTTCGGCGGGTACGGAGGTTGCGCCATGACGTTCCTTTGTTCAGTAAGCGTTGGGTGGGCCGACCCGCAACCACGGACCCGAGAAGCCGCCTGGGCCGATGACCAGGAGCTGATTTCTGTTCTTGCGGTCGACCATCAACTCTAGGGAAGCTCCGGGTACCGTCTCGACCTGACCGCGCGGCACGAGGTAGTTGCCAGTGCACACGTACGGCTCGCCCGCCCCGTACAGCTCCACATCCAAGGTCATCGTGAACAGCTCGAAGCGACGCCCGTTGATGGTGCGGCCCATGCTGACCCGGTCGCAGGCCAGCACCAGGCCGCGCGCAGGAAGCCCGTTCGTCTCGAGCGCCAGCGCTCCCTTCGCGCCTGCCGCCCCTTTGATGATGAGGAAGATGACAACCGCGACGATGACGAGGACGACTACCACCTGCCGCACGCTACGCGGTCGGCTCTCGAAATCCCAGCCCGGCCACGCGCTACCCGGCTGTGACCGCGCGGCAAGCCAGGGAAATCACGACCGCGAAACCCCGATAGAATAAACCTTTCGCTGCTAACTCTGCGCGCGTGCTACGTTTTCCGCCCCCCGAACCCTAGGCGATATGGACGTTCGTTGTAGTCGCTGCGGTACTGAGTACGAATTCGACGATGCCCTGATCTCCGAGCGGGGCACGACGGTCAAGTGCACGAACTGCGGGTTTCAATTCAAGATTTTTCCGGGCGAAGGCAAAGGCCTCGCGCCCGAGCGCTGGGTAGTGCGAACGGCCTCCGGGCGTGAGCTCGTGTACACGTCGCTGCGCGAGCTGCAGCGCGGCATCGCGGACAAGAAGGTGGGCGCGAACGACTTGCTCTCGCGCGGTAAACAGAGCCCGCGGCCCCTCGGCTCAATCGCCGAGCTGGAGCCGTTCTTCCAGGTCCAACCCCCCGCGCGAAAGCCCGGCGACCTAGAGCGCGCGCAACGCACGCTGCACGGTGTCGCACCGCCAGCAAACGCCTTGTCCGGCGGTCTCCCGAAGGGCCCGCCAGCGCCCTCGCCCGCCGCCGCGCCAACGCCCGTGTCGCCCGTATCGCTCGGGGCTGCCGCGCCCAGGCCCGTGTCGGTCGCGGTCTTCGAACCGGTGCCCAACACTGAGCTCATGCCTCGCCCGGCGCCCGCGCCGATCCCGGTGCCTGCGCGTGCGGCGGCACCGCGCGCAGCAGCAGCCCCTGAAGCATCCCTGGCCGAAATGTTGGGGGGGGCGCTCTCCCAGACTTTGCCGGCGGATTTGCAGTCTCCGCCGCGCACCACGCTGCCCAATGGCTCAGCCCTGGGCGTGGTCAGCAGCGCGGCGATCCCGCCCACGCTAGTTACCCCGCAAGCGCAGCAGCCGGATCGCTTGCCGGAATCGGCGCGCAGCCCCGAAACGCCGCGTCCGCCGCCCTCTTCATCACGCCTGGCCGCCTTCGACTCGACCCTGGAAGTGCCGACGGGCTTGCGCGCTCCGGTCTCGTCGCCGCGCAACTTGCCGCCGATCGAAATCGAGAACATCCGGGACAGCTTCAAGTCGTACGACGAGCTGCAAGTGGGTGCCGTCGCGGATGACAGCCATGCGCGCAGCGCGCGTTCGCGTTGGATTGCAGGCGTGGTGGTGGTCGGGCTCTTGGGCTTGCTCGGGTCGACCGTGGGCCGGCGTTACATCGCTCAGCTCAGCGGCGCGACGCAGGCGTTGGGGTCCAGCGACGCGCGCGTTGCCAAGTTCCTCAGTGACGGCAATCGCTTGGTCGATGAAGGCGACTTCGAAGGCGCCAAAGAGGAATTCGACAAAGCGACCGCGCTGGCCGAGAAGGACCCGGCGGTGCTCACGGCGCTGGCGCGCCTCGAGACGTTGCGCGCTGATTTGTGGTGGTTACGCCTGCGCCTGATCGATCCGAATTCGAGCGATTTGGTACAGGCCACGTACCGCGAGCTCGGGCGGCGCGTCGGCAAAGCACGCACCGCGGTGGACCGCGCATTTGCCGTTTCCCCCGAAGCCCCTGCGGTGTTGCGGGCGCGCGTGGACGCACTCAGGCTGAGCGGTGATGGCGACAAAGCGCGTGAGTGGCTGACGCCGCTGAGCGCGAACGCCAGCGTACCGGAAAACGCGTACGTGATCGCCGCGCTCGATCTGGCCGAGCCGCGGCCGGTGTGGCCGTCGGTCATCGATCGCCTGCGCACTGCGGCCGCCGCCGAACGCGACCCGGGCCGCGCGCGCGCCGCCTTGATTTACTCGCTCGCCAGCGCGGGCCGTATCGGCGAGGCCGAAACCGAATTCGCCAAGATAGACGGCCGCCCCAAGCCGCATCCCCTGCTGGAGGAGCTGCGCTCGTTCCTGGCGCGCGCCAAGCGCTCGGTCGACGCAACGGGCGGCACTGAGCCGCAGCCGAAGGTCCTGAGCATCGACGTGACGAAGCTACCCAAGCTGGATACTTCGCCAGCGCCAGAAGCGACCGGTGATTTTCGAGCGCGGCTTTCGCAAGCGGCTGCCGCGCTGCACAAGGGTGACTTGGCGCGCGCAGAGCAGCTGTACAACACCGTGCTCGACGAGCAGCCGGGCAGTACAGAAGCTTTGTCGGGTTTGGGAGACGTCGCCAAAGCGCGCCGTGACCCGGCGCTTGCCGCCAAGATGTATGACCGCGTGCTCGCGGAAAACCCCAGCTATTTGCCGGCAATCTTGGCAAGCGCAGATCAAAAGTGGGACGCGGGCGACAGAAAAGGCGCGATTGTTTTGTATCGCCGCTTGATCGACCAAGCCGGGCCCAGCTCCGAATACGCCGCGCACGCCGCAAACCGCATTGCGCAGGGCGACACCAGCAACGGCAGCACCGCAGTCGTTGGCCCGATTGATGCTGGCGCGAGCAAAGCCGAAGCGCCCGCGCCTACACCTGCGCAACCGCCCGCAACGCCGCCACCTGATATCGACACCACGGATCTCCCGGGAGCCAAATGAACCTTCGCGCGCGCTGGCTGTTGCCCTTGTTGCTGGTTTTGGGCTGCAGCGCGCGGCCCCGCCACAGCGACGCCAGTGGCTCCGCGAAGGAGCCGCTCAAGGACAACGAGCCGCGCCTCGTGGAGTTGGATCTGAGCGCGGGCGTACAAGAGACCATCGACTCCGGCGCGCTGTTCCACACCGCGGCTTCGCAAACGTACACCGGCCTCGTGCGCACGATCTTGCGCGCCGAAACCGACGACAAGGTGCGCGGGCTATTCGTGCGCTTGGGCGGCGCTACCTTCGAGCTTTCGCAGAGTGAAGAGCTTTCGCGCTTGCTTTCGAAACTGCGCGCCAAGAACAAGCCCGTGTATTGCCACGCTCACGAGCTGAGCAACTCCAGCGCGCTGTTCACTTCGCGCGGTTGCAGTCAGGTCTGGCTGAGCCCTGCCGGTGAAGTATCGACCATCGGAATCGCCGCGCAGATGGTGTATCTGCACGGTATTTTCGACAAGCTGAAGGTCGAGGTCGACTTCCTGCACATGGGCAAGTTCAAGAGCGGCGCCGAGCCGCTGACGCGCGAAGGCCCGAGCGAAGAAGCCCGCACGTCACTCGTCGAGACGCTCGCCGCCATCCGCGGCGCGTGGCTGGACGAGAGCAATGAAGTACGTAAGAACGACGCGCTGCGCAGCGCGCTCGAGCACGGCCCGTGGAGCTCTGGAGAGGCGCGCGAGCACGGCCTCGTGGACGAGATCGGCTTCGAGAGCGAGGCGCTGGAAGCCGCAAAAAAAGCGGCTAAAGTGAGCGCCGTCGAGGCCAGCTTCGGGCCGCGCGCCAAGAGCGGCGGCGGCTTCGACGTGGGCGACGTCCTGCGTTTGTTGTCGGGATCCAGCGGCTCGAAGGAAGACAAGCCGCACGTCGCGGTGGTCCCCGCACAAGGCGCGATCACCATGGAGCCCGGTGGCCCCCTGCAGCAAGGCGGAATCACCGCGCGCGCGCTCGGCAAGACCCTGCGGCGCATGCAACACGACGACTCGGTCAAAGCGGTGGTGCTACGCATCGACTCGCCCGGCGGCTCACCCTTGGCGAGTGATTTGCTTTGGCATGAGATGATGGAGCTGCGGAAGCGGAAGCCCATCATCGTTTCTGTCGGCAATATGGCGGCGAGCGGCGGCTACTACATCGCCTGTGCGGGCCAGCGCATCTTCGCGGAGCGCACCAGCATCGTGGGTTCGATCGGCGTGTTCGGCGGGAAGATCAACGTGGCCCCCGCGCTGGACCAATTCGGCATTCATGCCGAGACGTTCGCGGCCAGCCCCGAGCCCGGCGCAGCCGCGCGGGCCGCCTTCAACTCCCCGCTCACCTCTTGGGATGATCCCACCCGCGAGCGGGTACGCGCGCAAATGCAGGGCATTTACGATTTGTTCATCGCGCGCGTGGCGCAGGGCCGGCACATGGATCCGGAGAAAGTGCGCGTGTCCGCCGAGGGTCATATCTGGAGCGGCGACCAAGGGCTCGAGCGCGGACTAATCGACGAAGTCGGTGGCCTTTCGGACGCGCTCGCCGCAGCGCGCAAAGCCGCACGTCTCGACCCGGATGTGCCGGTCAGCGTCGAAGGCGGGCGCGAGAGCTTGCTCGACAGTTTGTTGGTATCTGACGACGCGAGTGACGCGGACGCGGCGGCGGCGTTCGAACGCCTGAGCGCTGCACCGAACACGCGCTTGATGTCCGAGGTACCCGCAGAAGTGCGCGCCATCGTGAGCAGCTTCTCGCCGTTGGCGCAGCAAGAGCACGTGGCCGTCGCGCTCCCGTACGGCTTGTTTATCCACTGACGCGCGAACGAACCCGCGGCCGAGCCGGGGTTATCCATGCTTATTGAAACGGCGCTGACACGCGGCACAGCACGGGTCAGTCTTTTTCCGATTTCGGTGCTCGCTTAAGCCGGCATTTTCGGCTGAACTAAGCGCCATGTCTGTAGGGCGTCGAGGGCCGCTTTCTTTCTTGGACACTGAATGGCGCACCGCGCTTTGGCGACGTTGGGTTGCGTCGCACCTGACTTCGGACTCGAGCGTTCCGCCGGCTGATTCGAACGGCATGTCCGCGCAGCCGATTTCCGCCGCGCAAGCGGTTGCGGAAGCGCCCGCGCCGGAGCCGGCCAGAGCGAACGGCGTAGAGCCTTTACCAACCGCGCCGCGCCGCAGCGCACTTGCCGATGACACGCGCCGCAACGAGCGGCGTGCTGATGTGCGCGCGCGCTTCGACGCCTTGTCCGAGCGTTTGCAAGGCTTGGAAGACGCCATCGACGTGATTGCCCGGCGTATGTCGCATCGCTCGCGCCGCGAACGCCGCACGGATCGCCGCACCGCAGAGCTAGTGGAAAGCATCGCGGAGAGCGTGGAGGCGCACGCCGCCGCGCTGGATAGTTTGGGCACCGCGTTGGAGCGCATCGAGCGCCGCTTGGAGCGCATGACGAGCCGTGACGAGAGCGAACGGCGGGACTCCCGCGTGCCAGCCAGAGCGCGCAACTCGGAGCCGCCGCTTCGCGTGCAACCGCCACGCCTAGATGACACGGGAGATTTCTCACTCGGTCGCGAGGCCTCGGACGAGGACGACGCGTCGATCTCCGGTTCCTCGATCCGCGGCAGCATCGGCGATATGTCACTTTCCACCGTGCTCGCCATGCTCGAAATCGAGCGCCGCAGCGGCCGCCTCAAAGTCCAGGGCGACGACGGCTCACTGGTGGCTTTCGAGCTGGAAGACGGCTCCGTTGTCGGCAGCCGCGTCAGCGAAAACGACGTGGACGCCGTCGAGTCCCTGCGTGAAGTGCTGACCTGGAAAAACGGCCGCTTTTGGTTCCGCCAAAACCCGACCGACTCCGCGATCGTGCCGCCGCGCAGCGTGAATTCATTGCTCCTGGAAGCCACGCGCCAGATCGACGAAGCGATTCGCGCCAGCTGAAGCGGCGTTCCGACGTCGCGAGTCAGTGCGCGTGCGGGCCGTGCACGTCATGGGCGTGCTCGTGCTCGTGCGGTGGCGGCGGCACAATCGTGGACAGCCAGATGCGCGCGCTGCGTTGCCAGATGCCGAACAGCAGCAACGCCGCGAGCGCGAAGGCCGCGCGCGGGCCCAGATCACCTTGCGAGAGCGAGCCGTCGAGCGCAGTCGCTGAAATGCCGAAGCCGTCCGCGACGACCGCAACCACGACGCAACCGGCCGTCGTGAGCAAGCGCGCCTTGAGCGCCCCGCCCAAGTAGGCCGACAGCGGCGCGAGCGTCGCGAACAACAGCACGGCGCCTGGCGGAAAGCCGAGCGCGCTGAGTCCAATCGCGATCAGCACGGCCGCCGGTGCCGCTACCGGCGTGATGTTGGCCATCAACGCCACCGCCGCCAGCGCCACGAGCCCCGAAGGGCGCTGCGCGACCGCGGAAGCCGGCACTGACATGAGCAGAGCGCCCAGCAGCAGCCCGAGCGCCAACCACGGCCCTGAGTGTTCGAGCGCTTCGCTGGCTCGCGCACGCCACGGCACAGGCGGGTGCTGGTGTTCGTGCACTTCGAGCCCCGAGCCGAACAGCGCCACGGCCGCGCCGGTCAACAGCAAGCGCAAGCCTGCCGCGGGGAAGCCGAGCAAAGCCAACGAAAGCAGCACGCTCTCCGCACCCAGCACGCCCGCCGGCAAGGCCGCACGTGCAAACTTCGAGGTCCGGTCCGGCAAACGCAGCGAAAACGCCGCCGCCGCAAGGGCCACCAGAATCACGAGCGAAGTGCGCTCCGTGAGCTGTACGAGCTGCTGCACGAACGCGCGCGTTCCCGGGTCCGTGGTGTGCCACACCCCAAACAAACTCACCGCAACGCCCAGCGCTGCCACCGCCAAATCAAGCAGCCGAGCTACGGGCGTGACCGCTGCATCTTCCGTCAAATCATGCGTCACTACGTGCAGCAACAGACCGGCTGCGACGGCGGCGATCACCGGCGCAAAGCGATCAATCGTGTGCGCGTCGACCAAGCTAGACAGCGCGATGCCGAACACGCTGGCTAGCGCGAGCCCCAGCGAGCGCAACACCGCGGAACGCGCGCCAAACGTGGTCCGATAAGCCAGCGACACGACGGCGATCAGCGGCACGGTGTGGGCCGCCAACGCCAGCACGACATCGACGTGTGAGCCCTGATCCGCCGGCAAACGCGTGTACGTGCCGAGCCCAATGCCATCGGCCACATGGTGCACGACCAAGCCCCAATAGCCTGCTTCCAGCACTGCATGGGCCGCACGCCCGCGCGTCGAACGCTGCCCAACGAAGTGCGCGAGCGCCGGCGTGAACCAGCCCGCGAAGAACAGCAAGATGGACAACGGGCCCAGCTCGCGGAGCGCCTCCGGAAGCAGGTGCGTTACGACCACGGCCACCGCCGCCAGCGTGGCGAAGGTGCGCATGTAACCGAGCACGACCCGCGACGTGCTCGGCACGAAGGACAAGGCCGCGCCAAGCAGCACGGAAAATACGGCAACGAAGAGGGCGAACAGCACGCGGGGCCCCGGGTCTAGCCCAGTCACTTCGCCCGGCCAAAGTGCAGCCCAATTTTAGCGCAATTTGCTGCAGAACCGACAAAATTGCCCCGCGCCCCGAGGCCGAAAACGAAACTTATGGACACGGCCGCGCCGCTTGCACGGCCCGAGAGCGAGGTACACTCCTGCCCATGCTCAACCAAATAGCAAAGCTCTCGATTGCTGGTCTCGCGTGTGGAGTCTTGGCCGTAGCTTGCCACTCCGCACCTTCCACCGATCAAGCCACGCCTGCGGCGCCAACCGCTGCTGAACCCGCGACGCCGGTCACCGAAGTGACCGTGAGCGACGTGGAGGGCTTCATCAAGAACAAGTCCGCCACCGTGTTCGATGCCAACGACGGCGACACCCGCAAAGAGTACGGCGTGGTGCCAGGCGCCGTGCTGCTCGCGAGCCACAAGGAGTACCCGCTCAGCGTGCTGCCTGCGACCAAGACGGACAAGCTCGTATTTTATTGTGGTGGCACGCAGTGCCGCGCGTCCGATGCGGCAGCGGCGCGCGCCGCCACCGCCGGCTACAGCGACGTGCACGTGATGCGCGCTGGCATCCGCGGCTGGAAAGACGCCGGACAAGCCACGAGCCCCGCTCCGCAGAGCTGAGCTTGCCGCGTGTTGCAGCGAGTCGCCCGCGCGGCTCGCTGCGCTCAGGCCGCCTTGCGCTTGAGCTCCGCCGTGACAGACAAGGCCAGAGGCTGACCATCGCGCATCAGCCGCAGATTCACGGCTGCGCCGCGCGATAAAACGAGCACGCGCTGCAAGTCGTCCACGCTGAAGAGCGCGGTTTCATTCGCGCCGAGCAGCAGATCCGCGGCTCGAAGGCGCGCCGCGCTTGCCGGCGAATCCGCAGCGACCGAGTGCACGCGCACTGCGCGCAGTTGCCCCGCTTCGAGCGCGACTTTGGGCGTCAGATCCACGCCTTGAGCCGCAATACCGAGCAGCGGACGCTCCACTTTGCCATCCCGAATCAAGACCGCAGCGACCCACGCCGCAGTGTGCGCAGGAATCGCGAAGCCGAGCCCGTTGGCGCGCGGGATCACGGCCGTGTTGATGCCCACGACCGCGCCGTGCGCGTCTAACAGCGGCCCGCCAGAGTTACCCGGGTTGATCGCGGCATCCGTTTGCACCAAGCCCTCGAACGGCCGCCGGCCGGGCCCCGGTAAACTGCGCTCGATGGCGCTCACCACGCCCAAGCTCACCGAGCGCTCGAAGCGCAGTGGATTGCCGATCGCGAGCACCAATTGCCCAACGCGCAGCCGGCGTGATTCATCCAACCCGAGCGCGGGCAAGCCGTGAGCAACCACGCGCAACACGGCCAAATCACTGGCGCGATCTTCACCCACGACTTGCGCGGGCAGCTCCTCACCGCCCGCCAAGCGCACACTCACCGAGCGCTCTCGACCCTCGACCACGTGCGCGTTCGTGATCACGTAGCCATCGCCGGAAATGATGATGCCGCTGCCTTGGCCGCGCCCGTGCTCGACCGCAACGACACTGGGCGCAGTTGCCGCCACTAGCTGTTCGAGCTCATCCGAGAATTCGGCCAAAAGCGCCATGCCTACGCCCTCGCGCTCGGGGTCACGGTCAGCTCGCGCTCAACGCCAGCGCGCAGCACGCGCGCCGACACTGCCTTCGCCGCGCGTTCCTCCAACGCGGCCTGCAAATCGGCAATGCTCTCCAAGCGCTCACCATCCAAGCTCAAGAGCACGTCACCCAGCACGAACCCGGCTTGCTCCGCCGGCCCGTCCGGTTGCAAGCCGAGCAACGCCAGCCCGACGCGCTGCCCCGCACTTTCCGCGAGCGCACGCGGCAGCCGCGCCGGCGCTGAGCTCACACCCAAGAAGCCACGCTGAATGCCACCCGGTGCAAGTAATGCGGCAACCACACGCTCCACGGTCACGGCCGCCAACGTCATTGCCGTCGAGCGCAACAAACCCGCGCTGTTCACTCCCACCACGCGACCCGATGCATCCACCAAGGGGCCGCCGGAAAAACCTGGCTCAACGCTGACGTCCGTTTGCACGTAGCGCTCGATTTTTCCGCCGCCGGGCGCGCGCCACTGATCCGCCAAGGCGCTCACCACGCCCAAATTCGAGCGCACCGTGCGCCCGGGCCGACTGAGCGCAAGCACCAACTGACCCCGGCGCAGCGAGTCCGAAGGCGCACGCTCGGGCGCCACCCAGTCGCTGCCTTCTGCGCGCAGCAGTGCGATGTCGCTCGCCAGATCTGCACCGACCAGCGTCGCGGCGCGCGCTTCACCCGACTCCAAGTACACCTGCAAACCCTCTTCGCGCTCCAGCGTGTGTGCGGTCGTCACGATCAAGCCGTCCGCGGACCACACCACGCCCGACGCGGGGCGCCGCCGGCCAGCCTCCACGCGGACCACGCTGGGGGTCACGCGATCCACGGCATCAGCCAGGGCATTCGAGAAATCTTGTGCTGCGTTGCTCATACGCTCAACCTAGGCAACGAGACGCCGCTTGTGTATCGCCCGATCGGTTAGGGCCAGCCCTAGCCGTTTAGCCAGGCGGGCCAGCGCGGCCGCGTCACAGCATCAGTAGGCCGCGCCGAGCCGCCATCACCACAGCCTCCGTGCGCGTTTCCGCGCCCAGCTTGTTCAGGATGGCGTTGACGTGGAATTTCGCAGTGTGATCGCTGATCTTCAGCCGATCCGCGATCAGCTTGTTGGATAGACCTTCGGCCATCAACGCCAACACTTCCGACTCGCGCGGGGTAAACACGGTGTTGTCTGCGGGCGCGGCGCGCGTGACCAGCAGGCTTCGTACGAGTGTGGGGTCAAACACGCCTATGCCCAGCGCCAGGGCGCGCAGAGCGGCAACCAAGCGCTCGCCATCCGCGTTGCGCAGCAGCACGCCGAGGGCGCCCGCGCGCAGCAAATCCAGCGCGGACTCTTCATCCCGAACCAAGGCCAGCGTGGGCGTGCGATCCAACGCGCCGCGTTCCGCCGAGGCGGCACCCACGTCCCACAGCAGCAGCTCCGCAGACGCATCAGCACGCCGCAGCGCGTTGTCTTCAGGCCCGGTACCTTGCGCCGCGACCGAGAAATCCGGCTCCAAACCGAGCAGCGACACTAGGCCTCCGCGCACCAGCGGATCTTCCGCGGCCACGGCGATGCGAAGCAGTTTCGAGAAGGGCAGGTTGCTGATGTAAGTCGCCCGGGCAAAGTGTCCAGGGCGGCTCAGTCGCGACACGTGGATCCGGGAACGTGAGCCACGCGTTGTGCCACCGTGCTCGCGTCGGCCCGCGGCGCCTCGAGAAAAGCCCATGTTTTCGCGGCTGACGCGGCGACCCGAGATGCGGCCCCAGTATTGCAATCAGACTCGGCACGGAGGCCAGATGCGTCATCTCTTTACGTGTGGGTGGGTGGGGTTCGCTGCGTTGGCATTGGGTTGCTCGGGAGGCGCCGGCAGCGCCAGTCGTGGCGGCGGCGACGGTGAGGAACCGGGAGCGGCGGCCAACAACGGGTCAGCCACGGCGACCGGGTCTAGCGACGCTGCGCCCGGGCTTGCAGTCGGTGAGCCGACGGCTTCGGGCCCTGCGAGCAGCGCGCCCAGCATTGGCTCTGGCGCGAGTACAGGAACCAGCGTGCCCGTGGACCCGAGCTTACCGGCGCCCGTCGTGACGAGCACCGGCGACGGCACCACGGATAGCACGCAGGTCGCCGCGGGCATCCTGACCGCCGGCGCGTGGGACGACAATCGCAACTTCGAGCGCTTCTTGGGTTACCGCTCCGGCCTCACCGCTGCGGGAGTGCCCGGGCTGTTGCCAATCAGCGAAGCTGAGCTGAAGACGGCTCACCAAGTCTGGCAAACCGCGCCAGCGGCCAAGCACACGCTGGATATCGCGCTCGTCATCGATACGACCGGCAGCATGGGCGACGAAATTGCCTACCTGCAGCAAGAGTTCATCGCGCTCTCGACCACGATTGCAAAGCGTCATCCGGACGCGCAGCAACGTTGGTCGCTCGTGTTGTACAAAGACGTAGTCGACAGCTACGTGTCACGCTGGTTCGATTTCCGCACGGATCCAGAGGATTTTCGCGTGCACCTCGCTGCGCAAAGCGCTGGCGGCGGCGGCGATTTTCCGGAATCGCCGGAGCGCGGCTTCGAGGCAGCTGAGCAGCTGAGCTGGCGCAGCGATCCCGACACGGCAAAGCTCGTTTTCTGGGTGGCAGACGCGCCGCACCACGAGCAGAAGGCCGCGGAAATGGCCGACTCACTGCGCGCCATGAAGCAACTCGGCGTGCACGTGTATCCCGTCGCAGCCAGCGGCGTGGATGACCTCACGGAGCTGTCGATGCGCGAAGCAGCGGCCCTCACCGGCGGCCGCTACCTGTTCCTGACCAATGACTCAGGCGTCGGTGGCGATCACAAAGAACCGGTCATTCCCTGCTACTTCGTGACCAAGCTCGACTCCGCGATCTCGCGCATGGTCGACATCGAGCTAGACGGGCAGTACCGCGAGCCCGAAGCCTCGGAGATCCTACGCAACGGTGGCGACCCGAAAGACGGCGCATGCACGCTCGACTCTGGTGAGACCGTGCTCGTATTTTGAGCGCCCGCGTTGCGCCCTTGACACGCATAAGCAGCGGCTTATATATTGCGTGAATGGAGCTTGAAAACGCCGTTTTTCGCGCGTTGGCTGACCCGAGCCGGCGCGCGATTTTCGAGCGCCTGACGCGCGGTGAAGCAGCGGTGAAAGAGCTCACCGCTGACTTCGAGATTTCCCAACCCGCGGTCTCCCAGCACCTGGCAGCCCTGCGCACAGCAGGGCTCGTCACTGAGCGGCGTGATGGCCGCTTGGTTTATTACCGAGTGGAGCCCAAGGGGCTGCGCCCACTCGTCAATTGGATCGGGCACTACCAGGCGTTCTGGGTGGAGCGCTTGGACAAGCTGCGCGTCTTGCTCGCAGAAATGGATCAATGATGACCACCCCCGCAGATACGACCCATGCGACCGAAACCATCAGCGTGGAGTATGAGCTGCCGTATCCGCCCGCCAAAGTGTGGCGAACGCTGACGGAGCCAGCACTGCTCGCCGCTTGGCTGATGGAGAACGATATTCGCGCTCAGGTAGGGCACCGCTTCAACTTCAGGTCCAAGCCCATGGGCAACTGGGATGGCGTCGTGAACTGCGAGGTGCTCGCGGTGGATGCCCCAAAGTTGCTTCGCTACTCCTGGCGCGGCGGCGATCTCAACACCGTGCTCACCTTCACGCTCACGCCCACCTCGAGCGGCGGTACACTGCTCACGCTCGAGCACGCAGGCTTCGAGCTGCCCAAGAACGTGTTCGCCTTCGAAGCGATGGGCAAGGGTTGGCGCGGGCATGTCGGCGCGCGCATGAGCGAGCTTCTAGCCGCGCTCTGAGCCGTTTTCTGGGTCTTTTGTGGGGTGCTCCTGCGCGGCGCGGAGCACACGGCTCAGGCGGCTTCGCTGCACTTGGCGAATTCAGCCATGATTTTGCCCCAGCCAGTCGCGGAGCCGATCATCTTGCTCAGCTCGGCGGCTTTTTCGCCGAAGCGTTCCAGATCACGGTGCTCGAGTACGACCTCGGTCTGATTGAGCCCGAGCGCGGTGAACGTCACTTCCACCTCGGTCACGAATTCCGGATCGTATTTCCAATCCGCGTTGATCTGCCAGGCGAGTAGCAAGCGCCCGGGCGGCTCCCAGCTCAGGACCTTGCCCACTTCACACTGCGAGCCATCTTCGCACAACGAGTACCAGCGACCGCCGCTGCGCTGCTCCAGCAGCAGCTCCTTGAGCGGCGACTTTCCGATGTGATGCTCGCGCGGCCACCAGCGGTCGATGCCGGCGGTGAAGATCTTGAATGCGTGCTCGCGCGAGGCGTTGACGACTACCTGCTTCTTGACGGGTTCGATGAGGCTCATGTTTCTCGTTCCTCGGCTGCGTCCTTGAAGGCAGCCAGCGCTTGGTCCCAAAACCGATCCAAATATTTGCGCATCAGCTCCACACCGCGTTGTTCGACTTTGTAGATGCGGCGTGTGCCGACCTGACTGACCGAAACCAGCCCAGCGCCCTTCAGCACTTTCAGGTGCTGTGAAACCGCGGGCCGCGTGACCGCCATGCGCTCGGAGAGCTTGCCCACCGAGCTGGGCCGCCGCGCCAAACGCTCGAAAATCTGCAGCCGCGTGGGGTCTCCCAGCGCGGCGAAGCTGGCCGATGCGTTAGTCATTGCTTACGGTAAGTAATAACTTACGGACTGCACCTGGTCAAGGCCCGCGCGATTCGGCCGATCTCGCCGGTGCTGGCGTCGGCACGGCAGGCTGGTACAGGAGAGCAGAGCCCTCGTGACTGACGCCCTGCCTGCCCCCGCCTCGACCGCGCCCGACCCCCAGCCGGAGCTCGAGGTCAATCCGCCGCCGGGCGTGCTGCTCGAGTACCCGGCCTCGGGAGGCATCCAGGTTCGGGTGCAGATCCCGCTGGGCAGCCGACTGCTGATGCGGCTACCGCGCGCGCTGCTCCTCGGCTGCGTGATGGCCGTGCTGATTCAGGCCTGGCGGCACCGCATGTTCATCGTGTTTTGGTTTTTCGGCGTGCCCTTTTTGCGCTGGCTGCGCGGCCCCGGCCAAAGCTCGCTGCTCATCGCCGATCGCTCACTCGAGGTAGCGGGCGCAAGTTGGTTCGGCGGCACGCGCTCCCTGCCGCGCTTCGGCATCGAGAGCGTGCGCATCGGGCGCGCCGGCGCCCTGCGCATGTTTCAACGCGCGCTGATCGTGCGCGACAAAGACCAACACCAAACGCTACTGCTCGTCGGCGCTTCGCAAGAACAGGCCGAGTTCCTGAATTCCGGCCTGCAACGCTGGCTGGCCGGCGAAGGCTGACGCCGAGCTCACGAAGCTCCGCACGCGTTCAGAGCGCGTCGTGCAGGGTTTCGAGCTGCTTGTAGCTGCGCTCGAGCCAGAGCCGCACGCGTTGGCGTTCGAGCGGCTTGAGGCCTTCGGGATCGCTGCTGTGCACGGCGCCCCAGAAGCTGGAGCCAAGACGGTCGACCTTGTACATCGCCGACGCATCGAGCTCGGGCAGCTCCATGGTCTTACCGCCGAGCATGTCCAAATGGCGGCGAGTGGTCGAATCCTCGAACTGGCTGAAGTTCTTGGAGCGGCCCAGGTTCTTGACGACCTTGTGCTCGAATTGGTCGCCGAACAGATCCAGCGCGCGCTCCAGCTCGCCGACGGACGCGAAGCCGCCGTCCGTCACGTGCCACATGCTCATGCGGATGCCGGTTTCTTTGGCGAACGCGAACACATTGGCTTCGGCCAGCCACGTGGACAGCGAGCGCAAGCTCTGCGCCGGCAAATCGACGAGCACTCGGCGATCCGCACCTAGCGCGCGATCGGCGATTTGATCGGCGCTCGTAGGGTCTGCCAAGTCAACACTGTGCGTGTAGTCCGCGTAGGAGCGCAGCAAGGCGCCGTGCGACAAATCCGCATCGACCGCGGCGAACGGCAAAGAGCGATCGATGAACCATTGGGCGAGCAGGCGCGCGACCACGCTTTTCCCGACTCCGCCCTTTTCTCCGCCAACGAAATGGATGTGACTCACGAAGCTCGTAGAAGCCAGCCGAGGCGCGGGGTCAAGCGCAATGACCGAGGCCGAAAACCGCGAGCGGACGGCCCTACGAAATCGGCTTAATGTGCTTGCGTAAGTCGCTTCAGGTCGCAAGTTTTCGTGACCGCGCGCGCGTGAAAACACGATGACGACATCCGGATTTACTCTGTTCGACACGGCGGTCGGCCGTTGCGGCATCGCTTGGAACGAGCGCGGCGTGTGTTGCGTGCGCCTGCCCGAAGCGCGCGTCAGCGAAACTCGCGCTCACGTTGCGGGGCGCGTGCCGGAAGGCAGCGAGAGCACGCCGCCAGCGGTCGTGCAGCGCGCGATCGATCGCATCGTGACCTTGATGCGCGGTGAGGCCTCGGATTTGAGCCAGATTGACCTGGATATGACGGGCGTACCGCCATTTCATCAGCGCGTGTACGAGGTCGCGCGCAGCATTCCTGCTGGCGCCACGTTATCCTACGGTGAGGTGGCAACCCGTTTAGGCTCGCCGGGCTCGGCGCGGGCGGTGGGGCAAGCGCTGGGGCGGAACCCGTTCGCGATCGTGGTGCCGTGTCATCGTGTGCTCGCGGCAGGCGGCAAGCTGGGTGGGTTCTCCGCTGGCGGCGGCGCGGAGACCAAGAAGAAAATGCTGAGCATCGAGCTCGCTCAGCGCAGTTTGTTCGATGGTGACGGCCAGCTGAGCTTCGACCCGGTGCTCGCCGTCGCGACCCTGCGCGATTCGGACGCCAAGCTCCGCAAGTTGATCGATCGCATCGGACCTTGCCGCATGCAGCTCAAGACCACGCCCAGCATCTTCGCCGCGCTGGCGGAGTCCATCGTGTATCAACAGCTGCACGGCAAAGCCGCGGCCACGATCTTCGCGCGCGTGCGTGCGCTGTTCCCTCGGGCACGCGGCGCGCTCAGCGCTGCTCAGGTGCTGAGCGCAAGCGAGGCGGATTTACGCGGAGCAGGCCTCTCCAACGCCAAATACCTCGCCCTGCGTGATTTGGCCGAGCGCACACAAAATGGCTCGATTCCCAGCTTGGCGCAGATCCAAAAGCTGTCGGATGAAGCCATCATCGAGCGCCTCACGGAGGTGCGCGGCATCGGGCGCTGGACGGTCGAGATGCTGCTCATGTTCCGGCTCGGCCGCCCGGACATCGTGCCGCTCGACGACTTTGGCGTGAGGAAGGGTTACTCGATCGCGTTCGGCACTCCGGAGCTGCCAACGAAGGCCGAGCTCGAAGCCCGAGCCAAACGCTGGCAACCGTATCGCAGTGTCGCCAGCTGGTACCTGTGGCGGGCGACGGATTCGCTGTGACGTCAGCGCGTCACGGCAAGCTTTGGAAAAACTTCCAGAATGCGCCTGGCGCCAAGCTGTCTTGGCGGTCGTGATTCTTGCCGCTGGTTTGACACCAGTCGATGGGATACGCGGCGTCACAGCCTTGATAACGCACGCACGGTGACGGCATATCCGGCATAGTGGTCATGCTGCAGTGGTTGAGCGGGATTAAGCGGTCGCGCTCACCGATGCTGTAAGAGAT
>FSWQ01004373.1_pt1 | contig 29505 bp, 21 predicted proteins | sample 1637691 | NCBI WGS metagenome assembly FSWQ01 (sample SAMEA3914814, study PRJEB12502) | metagenome | biome: forest; material: soil | place: USA | collected 2011-09-16 | depth 0.1 m | reverse complement strand
GGGTACAACGTCGCGTCACGCGTGAACGTGCTGGGCAGCGCGTCGGTACCGAGCCACTCGTCGAAGTACTCGAGCAAGCGCGCTGCTCTCGGATCCTTCAGCATGCGCCGCGCTTGCGCCTCGAGCTGCGCGGGCGTGCTCAACTGATTCGCGTCGGCCGCGTCGAACAGCGACTGATCGGGCATCGACTGCCAGAACAGGTAACTGAGCCGATTGGCCATCTCGTAGCTCGAGGGCTTGGAGGCGGCCGGGCTCGGCGCCGCCCCGAATTCCACGCGGTACAAAAACTTGGGTGACTGCAAGAGGGCGTAGGCGGTGGTGCGCACGGCGCTCGTGAAGTCGTACGCGGTGAGCGATGTTTGAAAGATGGCCTCGTACTGCGTGGACTCATCGGCAGTGAGTGGGCGGCGAAACGCGAGCTTGCCGAAGCGCGCGATGAAGGTGCGCCCGCAGTCGAGCTCGGCGCCTGCTACCGGCGTGCAGCTGAGCAAGCTCGGGTTTTCGACAATCGCGTCCAAGAACTGCTCGCCCGCGTCGACATAGCCTTGACCGACGATCGTCGACACCGCGAGGTAGTCCGCGTTGTTTCGGAAACCGAGCGACTCGGTCTCCGACGGGAACGTGCTCGTGGCCGTGGCGACCAACGTGCGCGTCGTCGGGGAATCACCCAGCAAGTCGGTCATCGTGTTGCGATACTCGGCGTTGCTCAGCCGGCGCAGGGGCGCGCGCCCCGGCGACGGTGACTGACAGGCCGCCGACGCCAGCACTTGCTCCGGGGTCTGGGTTGCGTTCGGGTCGACACCGTTCTGCCCGGCCTGCCCAGCTTGCGGCAAGGTCCCGCTGTCACTGAACTTGGAGCTGCTTGCAACGTCACAGGCGCTCGAGCCGAGCAGCGCGGTGCACAGTCCGGGCGCGGCTGCAAAGAGAGAGGTGGAAACCGCCATGAGTTAGCAAGAGTAGCGCGCGAGGCGCGACCGCGACCCAATTAATCGCGCCTGCCCGCACAGAAGTCAGCAGGCATCATCGAACTTTCACAGCGGCGTGGAAAACATGAAGGTGCAAGGAATCTTACCAACCACGTTTCGCGCCCGGCGCTGCACTTACATCGGTTACATCGGGCCATCGACGTAAGCGCCGAGAGCAACGTGTTCACTCCACAGGGTGATGTCGCGCGGTGCGAACCGCGGCCTCAGCCGGCGTCTGGTGGATCGAGCAGGATTTCGTCTTGAAGCGTGCACACGTGCTCGCGCGGCGACAGATCTCTGGTCGTCGTGGTCACGCCCGTCCCGCTCACTTCGACCTTGCTGTAGCCGCCGGTCCACAGCGCGCAGGACAAGGCCAGCACGGGTGCGCTGTTGCCTTCACCCGCGCTGCCCTCCACAGCCGACGAGGCATCCAGCTCGTTGCCCTCGGCGTCGGCCGGCTCGCAGAACACGACCTCTTGATGGCCTGGGTCGGCCAAGCGGTAGTCTTCCGTGCCCGAGCCGCCGTACGTCACGTGCACCACGGTGTCCGGCGGCAGGGCACGATTGGCAAACTTGATCAGCACCTGGAAGTCAGCGTGTGGCTGCGCGCACTCGGGCTTGTTCGGACCGCACCCGATCAGGAGCAGACAACCAGCCAGCGCGAGCGCAGCATCTCGAAGCACGTCCGCGTCCTATCGCGGAATCGCGCACGCCGGAAGGGCTCAAGAGCCCGAAAAACGCGGACCGAACGACTTCAGCGTGAGCCGTTGCAGGACGCTCACGCCGCCTTCGTTGGCTTCGATCTCGAGCACCGTGATGCCGACCCCTGGACAGAACATGGTGGTCGTTTTGCGCGTGGCCGCGCCCAGTTGCGCTTGCTCGACGGTCTGCAAACAGCCCGAAAACTTACCGGCGGGCACGTCGACGCTCTGGTCGACCGCGCTGACGCGAACTTGGCCGTCGTCACCCGTCCACTGAGCATTCAATGCGAGCGGCAGCTTGAGCAGGTAGCCACCGTGGCCACTGCGCACGCCGTCGGCCTCGAAGTAATAGCGCTTGCGCACTTGCCCGGCCACGCTCAGCTCCGCGAGCTCTGGACGAGGTCGCTTGATCTGAAACACGGCGATACCACGTTCGTTCGTGTCCTCGATGTACGTCTCGTACGAGAACACGGTGTTGTCCTGGAGGGGGATCAGCCGCGTCAGGTCCGTTTGCGGAACGGCCGCGGCGACGGCGGTAGAATTCGCCGGCGCTGCCGCGCACGCCGTGCAGCTCAGGAGCGCGCCGAGCAAGGCGCGCGCGCGCGCGAATGACCCGCTCACTGTTGCCCCTGATAGGTGTACCAGACGACGAACACGAACAGCGCGAGCGCGATCCAAAGCAGGTACTTGAGCAGCGGATCTGGATCGATGCGCCGGCGTAGCTCGCGCGCGGCCGCGCGCACGATCGGATCTTCGGTCCGCTCGGCGAGCTTTGGGGCGTCTTCCCGCACGGTGTGGTAATTGCCGGCCTCGAACGCGCGCACCAACCGCTGCAGCTCCGGGTCAGCAGGGAACTCGAGCAAAAAGCGCGGCCGCTCACGCCCGTCGGCGTTGAGGGGCACCTCCGGCGTAGCACCGCTCGCGCTGGGCTCGGCAGCGGGCGGGGCGGGCTCGGGGGATCGCGTAACGTCGTCGACTTCAGTCATGTCTAGAATTGAAAGTACACGAACGGCACGGCTTCCGCGCTGGCCATTCGGCGCACCAGCAGCAGTACGGCAAACAGCGCGATGCCCTGCGCAATTCCCGGCAGCGCGCTGAAGCGAGCGCGCAGCCCGGCTTCCAGACGTTGCGGCAAGAAATGCAACGCCAGGCCGAAGCCGAGCACCCCGAGCACCCGTGGGTCGAGGTTCGGGTGATAAGTCGTCAACGTGCCGAGCTCGCCGAAGACGGCGCGCGCGGCTCGAAAGCTATCGGCCCGGAAGAACACCCAAGTAAAGAGCACGAAATGGAACGTCGCCAGCGTCGAGACGATTCGCAGCAACGGGGTCTTGGCGAGCGCGTCTCCGAAGCGTTCGCGGAACGCGCGGTTACCCGCGAGGGCCACGCCGTGTAGCGCGCCCCAAACCACGAACGTCCACTTGGGCCCATGCCACAACCCGCCGAGCACCATAGTCGCGATCAAGTTCGCGTACGTGCGTAAGCGCCCGTGTCGATTGCCGCCTAGCGGGAGGTAGAGATAATCGCGCAGCCAAGTGGAGAGCGAAATGTGCCAGCGTCGCCAAAAGTCGACCAGATCATGGGCTTGATAGGGCGCGGCAAAGTTCGCCGGAAAGCGCACACCGAGCAGCGCCGCCGAACCGATGGCAATGTCCGTATACCCCGAAAAATCAGTGTAAATCTGGACCGCGTAGCCGATGATGGCGACGTAGCACTCGAGCGCCGAATACTGCGTGGGCGCGTCGAACACGCGATCGACCAAGTTCAGTCCCAAGTAGTCGGCGATCGCGAGCTTCTTGAATAACCCGGTGGCGATCAAGAGCAGCGCCTGGCTGGCTTCGGCCTCGTGCCACACGGGCGGGCGCGCGAGCTGCGGCAACAGATCGCGCGGGCGCACGATGGGCCCCGCCACCAGGTGCGGAAAGAAAGCGACGAACGTCAGGTACTCGAGGTAGCTCGGGTGCGGCTCGATCTCTCGCCGATACACGTCGATGACGTAGCTCATCGACTCGAAGGTGAAGAAGCTGATGCCCACCGGCAACGCAATCGAGAGCGCGGGGACGGGCAAGTGAATGCCCAGCCAAGCAAGGCTCGCCTGCGCGGTCTCGAGTCCGAACTTGGCGTACTTGAAGTAGCCGAGCACCCCCAAATTCATGATCACGGTCAGCACCAACCAGGCGCGCCGCCGACGCTCACCCAGCGCTCGGCCGATGGCGTGGCTCAGCAGGAAATCAGCGCTCGAACAAGCCCAAATCAGGGCCAAAAAGCGGGCGCCGGACTGCGCGTAAAAGAAGTAGCTGGCGCCCAGCAGGAACAGCAAGCGCAGCTGCCTCACGCGCGCACACAGCCAGGTCACGACGAAGGCCAAAGCGAAGAACTTGGCGTAGGCGAGCGTCGTGAACAGCACGGATTTGGGCGCCACGTTACACGAACCGCGCGCTCGGGGTAGACTCAGAAGAGAATGCTGCGCCGCTTGTTGCTTGGGCTCGCCGAGGGGCTCGTGATTGGAATGGCCCTGGCCGTCGCGGCCGCGCGCGGGCTCGGATTGAACGCGGCGGCCACGAGCGCGCTCGTCTCGGCGCCGCTTGCGGGCGGCGCGGGCTTCCTCGTGGGGCTGATTGCGGGTCGCCCCGTTTGGGCCCGAGACGCCAAGACCGAGGCGCTGCTCAAGGCCGGGGTGGGCGCTTTAGTGGCCGTGGGTCTGTCGTTCGCGCTCGGCCGTTGGTTCTCGCTGCCGCTCGATCTCAGCGCGTACTCGCTCGGCGCCGGGCCCGCGGGCAAGCTCGCGGCCGTGTCTTTGCCGATCATCGCCACGGCCCTGGCCTTGTTCTTCGAGCTCGACAACACGGGCAGTGGCGAGGCAAAACCGCGGCTGACCGAGGCGCGCGGCAAGCAGCGCCTTGGCGTAAGCAGCGGCGAGCCGGACGAACTACTCAGTGAATTGGATCAAGACGGCCTCGAGGATCTGCCCGCCGAACGCAAGCACGAGAAGCACTGACGTGCCGCTGGCTCGCTTGCTGCTTTGGGTGATCAGCGTGACCGCGCTGCTCTGGTGTGGCTTGTCTTGGCCGGTTCCGCCGCACTCGCTCGAGCTCGGCTTGGCGTTCCTGGGCTTGTTCGTGTACGCGACTTTGGGCGTGCTGTGGCCCCACTCGGGGATGTATGGGGACGCGCTGTCGCGGGGCAAAGCGGGCGCGCGAAGGGTAGCGCTCACCTTCGATGACGGGCCGCACCCGATCACCACCCGCGCAGTGCTCGAGCTCTTGCGCGCACACGATGCACGCGCGACGTTCTTTTTATTGGGCCACAAGGTCGAGGCGCACCCCGACGTGGTGCGCGAAATTCACGCGGCCGGGCACACCTTGGGCATCCATGGCTTCGAGCACGATCATCTGTTTTCGCTGCGCTCGCCGGGCTACGCGCAGGCTCAGGTGGAACGCGCTCAGCGCGCCATCGAACGCGCCTGCGGCGTGACTCCGACGCTGTTTCGGCCGCCGATCGGCTTCGCCAGCCACCTGACCTTCCGCGGCGCAGAGCGCGCGCGCGTGGCCATCGTCGCGTGGAGCGTGCGCAGCCTCGACGGATTGCGCAGTGCCGACCCCGCGCGCGTGGCAAGGCGCGTGATCGAGCAGCTCACGGACGGCGCGATCGTGCTGATGCACGACTCAGCCGAGCACGACGACTTTACGCCCGCATCACTGGCCGCCTTACCGGCGATCTTGCACGCGCTACGCGAACGCGGGCTCACCGCGGTCGGCGTCGATCAACTGCCGCGCTGAGCGCGCCGCTCAGCCCGGCGCGAGCTCGCCCGACGCACCGAGCACGAAGCGCCGCTGATAGCCGCGCGTCTGATTTTGAATCGTCACCGTGACCGTGCCATCGCGGCCGTAGTGGTACTGCTCCACGATTTGCTCGGACTGCCCATCGCAGCGCTCGGTGGAGCGGTTACGCAGGTCCGGCTCGCCCAAAAACCGCGGATCGTAGGGGAAGTAGATATCACCCCACGGCGTGAGATCGCCCTCGGGTCGACCGTCGCCACCGAGCTCGCTACACTCCAAGAAGCGCAGATGGCCGACCGCGTGCACCGGGCGATAGCTGCGCTCGATCATGAAATCACCGGACTCGCTGACCGTGCCCTTGTCCAGGATCGGATCGAAGACCTTCTCGCGGCCCGCCTCGCCTTCGCGCCACACCCCGAAGTGACGCGTGACCGCCTCGCGCACGAACACGCCGGCGTCCGGATCGGCCGCGATCGCCAAGCCGACCGCGGTCGCGGCGTGCGGCTGCGGCGCGAGCTGCACCTTGCGCTTGTAGCGTTCACGCAGCATTTTGCCGACCATCGGGAACGCGGTCGCGCCGCCGACCAAGTACACCGCGCCCAATTGGCGCGCGTCGTTCGGGTCGATGCCGCGGTCTTCCAATTTACCGAACACGCGCTCGAGCAGGGCGAGCGAGCGGTCGATCAACGGCCGCGTGGCCTCGTACAAATCACCCAGATCGAGCGTGATCGACTCGGCTCCCGGCAAAACGCGGCCCAGATCGATGAGCATGCGGCGCGAAGCCGAGGTGAGCCCCTCTTTCGCCTCGCGGCACAGCTCGAGCAAGCGCGCGCGCTCCACGTAGCTCAATGCGCCCGCGTTGATGCCCGCCTCGCGCAGCGAGAAATCGAAGATCAGCTGATCGAAGTCGTCTCCGCCGAGCTCGCCGATGCCTTCGCTGGTGATCAGCTCGAAGCGGCGGTGTTCGAGCGAGACGGCCGAGGTGTCGAAGGTGCCTCCGCCCAGATCGTAGACCACCACGTAACGCTTCGGGCTGCGCTTGCCGATCACGCCCAGGTTGCGATGCGCGAACTCGATGGCCGCCGCCGTGGGCTCGTTGACCATGCCGAGCACTTCGAAGCCCGCGCGTCGAAAGGCTTCGATCGTGAGGTAGCGCTGGCGCGTGCTGGCATTCGCCGGCACCGCCACCATCGCCTCCAGCGGTTCGTCCGGAGAAATGTCGAGGTTGCTTTGCTCGACCAGCAAGCTGCGGATGCGCGTCAAGTACGCGGCCACGAGCTCCACTGCGCTGGTCTGAGCCATGCCGAGCTCGGCGAACACTTCGTCCGGTGAGACCCGACTCACCGCGCGCTTGATGGAGCGCAGGGCGCCGTCCGGGTTCTGATTGAAGCGAGCCGCGGCTTCCCAGCCGAGCTCCAGTTTGCCGGAGCTGTTGGCGGCCAGCCCGGGCACGAAGTCCGAGTAACCTTGCACGGTCTCGAACTGCGCGACCGGATACCGGCCTTGGTCCACCGCAGCGATCACGGTTCGCGTCGTCCCAAAGTCGATGCCAAGGCGCATGAGCGAACCCATTTTGCGCCGGTTGCCGCGCAATGGACAAGCGGGCCGCGCCCCGAGGGCCAGATTTTTTCGCGGGCGGCACGCGAAACAACCGCGAAATGCCCGATATTTACGGCAAATTCGCGACAGGCGGCGATCCGCTCGAATCGGACACGGGCAGGTCCACCACGAAGCGCGCGCCCGCCGTAAAGCTCGAATCCAAGGCGATGCTGCCCCCGACGGCTTCGACCAAGCCGCGGCACACCGCGAGCCCGAGCCCCGTCCCCTTGCCCACCTCTTTGGTGGTCACGAACGGTTCGAACAAGCGATCGCGCACCGCGAGCGCGACGCCTGGACCGTCGTCTTCGACGACGAGCTGCACGCCGGAACCGGAGGCGCGCGCCAACACGCGCACCTGCCCACCGCCGTCGAGCGCGTCGACCGCGTTCAATACCAGATTCAAGACCAGTTGCATCAGCTGTTCAGCACCCAGCCGAACTGCGGGCAAGCCGTCTGGGATCGAGAGCTCGAGCGTTACACCGTGCATGTCCTTCTGCGGCGCGATGAGGGCCGCGGTGTCGGCCACGGCGACGCTCACGTCACCCGGTGCGGCGCCCACCAATTCATGATGTTCGCCCGCGCGCGCGAACTGCAATAGATCGCGCAGGATGCGGTTGATGCGCTCGGTCTCTTTGCGCATGCGCTGTAGGAAGTCGTGCTGCTCGTTCGGCTCGAGGCCGCCTTCGAGCAGTAAGTCTTCGAGCCCGAGCAGGGCGGCGATCGGGTTGCCGACCTCGTGCGCCAGCCCGGCCGCCAGGCGCCCGACCGACGCCAAGCGCTCGGAGCGGATCAGACGATCTTGAGCCTCCTTCAAGCTCACGGTGGCCCGCTCGACTTCGGTCACCTTCGCGCGCAGCGCTTCTTCTTCGCGGATTAGGTGCTCGGTCATGGTGTGCAGGTTGCGACCGAGCTCGCTCAACTCACGCGCACCCGCCGCGGGCACCGAGAAGCGGCGCGCGCCGTGGGCCACGCGCTCCGCCGCGCGCGCCAGAGCATCGAGCGGGCGCACGATCAGCCGGGTCAAGGCAAAGTATGCCGCAACCAAGAGCACCAAGCCGACCAATAGCGAATAGAGCCCGAGCAAACGCACGAGCGGCGCGGCGCGCGCGGCGCTGTCGTCCGTGCGCAAGATGGCCGCCACCGCGCCATCGACGCTGGGCACGACCACCTCGAGCGCCGCGTGCTGCTCGAGCTCGACGATCAGCTCGCGACCGAGCACGATGCGCGCGGGCAGCAGATCGACGACGAATGGCTCGCCCGCGCGCGCCACGGGCAAGCCATCTCGCCCGTAGACACCGATCGCGGCGACGCCCTGCGCGCCGACTTCGGCGCCCAGTAAGCCCAGCAGCTGCTCGGGTGATCGATGTGCCCGCGCCTCGGCCACGTGACCTGCCACGGCGCGGCCTAGTGCCTGCGCGTGTGACTCGCGCACTTGCCGCAAAGTGAAACTTGCATAAGTGGCGACGGCAAGAAACAGCGGCACGAAGGCGAGCACGAACAAGCCGCCGAGGAGTAGCAAGATCTGGAGACGCAAGCCGGCGCGCACCGACGCTACGGTATCCGACCTTCTCTCACCGTCCTACTTCCGGAAAAGTCCCGCAAAAGTGGGCCGTTCCGGGCGCAGTTTGATACGGCCAAGGGACATGGACCCGCTCGTGCGCTCCGCCCTCTGGGTGCAGCAGGTGATTACTCGGAGCTCCGGGCTAGCATTGAGCTTCGCGCTGAGCGGCTACCTCGTCTACTGGGCCGTCGAGCCGCCGCCGGTGCTGTGGAACGTGGCCGCCGTGACGCTGCTCGTCGGCACGCTCGGCTATCGCTTAATGAAGCGGCTGCGCTCGCTCTCGGCCAGCGAGACGACGCGCCTCGACCTAGAGTTGTTCACGCTCTTGGTGGTCTTGGCCTACGGCGCGATCTTGCACACGCCGGGTGGGCTCGACGGGCCGTTCTATCCCGCGGTGTACGCGTTGGTCATGATTTGCGCGAGCTTCGCCAAGCCGCTCGCGGCCGCGGGCACCATCGCCTTCGCGGTGCTGATGGAAGCGTCGTTGAATTTCATCGCTTGGGGTGGCCGCGAGACCGACCGACTGGTCCCGCATGCCGTCTTGCTGGGGGTGTTCGCGTTCCTCAACATGCTGGTGTTTCGCGCCGAAATCGCCCGCATTCGTGCACTTTCGCGGCAGCGCATCGAGACCGAGCTGCGCAAAATGAAGGACGCCGCGCGTTCCTACCGGCTGCTCGGCGCGCCGACCACCGCCGGTGAGCGCGGCAGTGTCTCGACTCCGGACGCCGAAGATCGCCTCTTGCGCTCGGGCGTCGACGAGATCCACCAAGCGGTCGAGTTCGCGTTGATTCTGCTCTGCCGCACGCTCGGCCTGCGCACCGCGCTCCTGCTCGGCCTCGACGCGACCGGCAATCAGCTACACATCCAAGAGCTGTCCAGCACCGAAGATGCCGTCGCGAGCGGCCCTTTCAACGCACGCGACGGGATCTTCGGCGCGAGCCTGGCCAAGGGATCGCTGCTCGCCATCGCGGGACCCAAAGCGGGCGCCCACGTGCCGTACTACACACGCAAGCCCGCGATCGGCGCGGTATGTGCGACTCCGCTCCTCGACCACGGCAACGCGCGCGGTCTCTTGGTCGTGGACCGCGAGTCGCGCGAGCCGTTCACGCCCGAAGAGGAAGAAACCCTGCGCTCCGCCGCGCATTTCGTATTGCGCGCGATCGAAAACGAGCGCGTGTTCGTGCAGCTCGATCGGGCCAAGGTGGAGCAAGGCAAGCTGTACCGCGCCGCCAACGCCCTGGCCTCGGCGACCACCGAAGCGCAAGTGATCGAGGCCGGGGTGAGCGGCGCGCGAGAGTTCGCGGCCTTCGATTTTGCGGTCGTGACGCTGTTCGATAAAAACTCGAACGAGCACGAAATCTGCGCGGTCAGTGGTGAGGGCGCCGACAGCTTGGTGGGTCAACGCTTCAAGCACAACTCGGGCTTGGTCTCGATGGTGGTCGCCAATCGGCATGCCCTGCCGTACCGCGGTGACTACGATCCTTCGCGCCAAACCGTATTCACGCGCCGCCTCAGCCCGCCACACATGCCGTCGCTCTTGGTCTTGCCGCTCTTGGTGCACGATCGCGCGCTCGGCACGCTCGTGCTCGGCTCGAACCGCCGCGGCGCATTCGGCGATTCGGTGCGACCCACGCTCGAGGTGCTCGCGAGCCACGTCGCGGTCTCGCTCGCCAACGCGCGCATGCTCAAGCGCCTGGAAGAGCTCGCCACGATGGACGGCTTGACCGGCCTTTTCAACAAGCGTGCCCTGCAAGAAGTGGCGCAGCAGAAGCTGAAGAGCGCGCAGCGCTTCAAGAAGCCGCTGTCACTCTTGGTGTGCGACATCGATCACTTCAAGCGGGTGAACGACACCTACGGCCACGACGTGGGCGACATCGTGATCAAGGGCTTCGCCGACGTGCTCAAGCGCGTGAAGCGCGACACCGACGCGGTGGGCCGTTTCGGCGGCGAAGAGTTCGTGATCGTGTGCGAAGAGACCGATGAGCGCGGCGCGATGCTGCTCGCCGAGCGCATCCGCAGCGAGCTCGAAGCCACGCAATTTCACACCGAACTCGGCCCGATCAAGGTCACTTGCTCGGTGGGCGCTTCGCTGTTCCCGGTGGCCGGCCAGACCTGGGAAGCACTGTTCAAGTCAACGGACGAGGCGCTGTATGCGTCCAAACGCGGCGGACGCAATCGCTCGACGCTGTGGACTCCGAAGCTGCAAGGCTGCGCCGCTTAGGGCCCGCGCGCCCGGGCGGCCTCAGACCAGGCGAAACGCCATCTGGGCGGCGCGTGCGGCTGCGCCGTCCGCGTCGTCACGATCGCCGATCACCAGACAGCGCGCGGGTTCTACTTTCAGGAGTTCCGCGGCGCGCAGGTAACCCTCTGGATCCGGCTTCAGCCGCTGCGGCCCCTGCGCTTCACCGTTGGCGACGATCACGTCGAACAAGTTGCGCGCGCCCAGAGCCGTGACCTTGCGCTCGGCGGGATAGTCGCTGACCAGCGCCGTGCGTCCGCCCTGGGCCTGGAAGGCACGCAGCTCAGCCAACAGCGCTCGCCGCGGGAAGCGCCGAATCCACTTGCCGGGCCGCTCGAACATCCAATCCTGAACCACCCGCTCCACTTGCGCGACGGGCATCTGCAAGGCTTGCGCGCTGCGCGCGAGCTGCGCGGCGAACGGGCTCGGGTAACTGACCACGAGCGCCTTGCCCGCGCTCACCTCGTCACGCAACGCTTCGTGATCATGCCGGAATTGGCGCAGTGTCGCGACCGCGGACCAGCCGAACAGCGCAAGTTCGACGGCCATCAACAGCTTCACCCAACGGGCCGTGTACAGGGTGCCGTCCAGATCGACCAACCAAGCGTCGTAGCGCGCGTCTGCCACGCCGCTTGTCTAGCGCGATTGTCGGTCGTGAGATACCCCTGCGAACGCCGCCTCTGCCAGCACATCGCGAACCAGACCCACGCGCTCGACTCGACCCGCAGCGAGAAGCGTCGCCTCGCGCCCGATTCGCCGCGCCAAGATCCGGTCGTGCGTGACCAGCACGACGGGGATGGCGAGCGACGTGACGTGCCGTTCGAGTTCGTCACTGAGTTCGGCCGCAAGCGCCTCGTCCAGGGCCGAAAATGGCTCGTCGAGCAAGAGCGCGCGCGGCGCACTGGCGAGCGCGCGCGCCAGTGCCACGCGCTGCGCCTCGCCCCCCGAGTAGCTACCCGGATAGCGCTGAGCCAAATGTTCGACGCGTAGCCGCGCGAGCCAGCCGTGAGCTTGGGCCACGCGCTCTGCTTTGGGGAGGGTGCGCGGCAAACCGTAGCCGACATTGGCAAGCGCATCGAGGTGCGGGAACAGCGCCAAGGACTGGAACACGAGCGCGATGCGTCGCTCTTGGGGCGCGCGATTCAGCTTTTGTTCGGAGTCGAACAGCACGTCGGCGCCCAGCGCGATCTGCCCGCGGTCGGGCGCCAAGAGCCCGGCAATGGCCGCCAAAATGGTGCTCTTTCCGGCACCCGAGGGGCCGAACAGTACGTTCAGTCCTGGACCGAAGTCGAGCGCGACGTCCAGCGCAAAGCGCGGCTCGGTGTGCGCGCGCTGCAGGCTGAGCCGCGCGCTCAGCCGGGCTTCAGAAGCCATCGCGCCGCTGCCTGGTGAGAATGCTTGCGCCGATCAAGACCGTGACGGCAAGCCCCGTCATGATCAGCGCCAAGTGCGTCGCGTCTGCATCGCGCCCGGCGAGCACCGCGTCGTAGATGGCGAGCGAGGCCGTGCGAGTTTCGCCAGGGATGTTGCCGGCGACCATCAACGTCACCCCGAAATCGCCCAGAGCGCGCGCGAAGCCGAGCAAGATCCCCGCCGTGATGCCGCGCCGAGCCAGCGGCAAACTGATGCTGAAAAAGGCGCGCCAACGGCTGGCACCCAAGGTGCGGGCCGCGCCGACCAAGCGCACGTCCACCGACTCGAGCGCGGCGCGCGCGGCCTTGCTGATCAGCGGCAGCGCGCCAATGGTCGCGGCGACCACCGCGCCGCCGCGCGTGAACACGATCGTCGATCCGGTGAGCGCTTCGAACGCTTGACCGATCGTACTTTCACGCCCCAGCACGACCAATAAATAGTAGCCGAGCACGGTGGGCGGCAGGACCATGGGCGCCGTCACGGCTGCGTCGAGCAACTCGCGCCCCCAAACGCGGGGCATCGCGAGTAGTCCGCCGAGCGCGACGCCGAGCACGCTTGCCAAAATCGTGGCCAGCGTGGCCACCTCGAACGACAAGAGCAGCGGCTCGAGCGCGCTCAAGGGGTCTTGGCCAGCGCCTCGCCGGGCAGTAAAAACCCGTATTTTCTGAGAATTGCTCGACCTTCCGGCGCTTTCAAGAACTCCACCAACTGACGAGCGGACGCAGCGTTGGTGCCGTGCTTGCAGACGACCAGCGCTTGATCGAGCGGCGCGTACAGCGCCTCGTCGACCGGCGCCCAAGAACCGGTGGCCGAGCCCAGCGCCAACGACAAACCCACGATGGCCACGTCGGCGTTGCCGCTTTGGGCCAGCTGCTGAGTTTGTTGCACGTTCTCGCCGTACACCATGCGCTCGGCGATGCGATCCCACACGCCGGCTTTGATCAGCGCTTCGCGCGCGGCTTTGCCGTAGGGGGCATGCTCGGGGTTCGCGATCGCGATGTGCTTGAAACGATCCTCGACGAGCGAGTTCAACGTGAGCTGGGCGCCGCCTTCACCCTTGATCCAGATCACCAAGCGACCTCGCGCGTACTCTTGCACGGTCGTGCCGTCACACGCGCCGGCCTTCACGACCTGATCGACATAGCCGGTATTTGCCGCCAAAAATAGGTCGAACGGGGCGCCTTGTTCGACTTGCTTGGCGAGCAGCCCGCTCGAGCCGAGGGTCATCTTCAGATCGACCGGGTACTTTGCGGTGAAGGCGGGCGTCACCTCGCGGAAAGCATGCGCCAAATCCGCCGCCGCCGCGACGCGCAACGGCTCGGCTGGCTTCGAGTGACAAGCGGCGAGCAACGCCAACGCGGACAGCAGCGACGAACGCGTCATGACTCCGCTTCTTTGGCCTTACCGAAGATCTTGGAGTTGGGAGGCACCGAGCGAACCAGCCACACGTTGCCTCCGATCACCGAACCCGCGCCGATCACGGTATCACCCCCGAGGATGGTGGCACCCGCGTAGATCGTCACGTTGTCTTCGATCGTCGGGTGACGCTTGCTGCGCTCGGGCTCGCCGCATTCGGCGCGGCGTGTGCTGAGCGCGCCCAAAGTCACGCCCTGATACATCTTCACGCTGCGGCCAATGACCGCGGTTTCGCCGATTACGACGCCCGTGCCGTGATCCAAGAAGAAGCCTTCCCCAATTTTTGCACCGGGGTGAATGTCCACACCGGTCAGCCCATGCGCATACTCGCCGATGATGCGCGGCACGATCGGCACGCGCTCTTGATACAGCACGTGCGCGATGCGGTGCGCCGTGATGGCTTCCACCACTGGGTAGCTGAACACGATCTCTTCCACGCTCTTGGCGGCGGGATCGCCTTCGAACGCCGCTAAAATATCCGAGTTCAGCACGCGACGGAGTTCGGGGATGCGCCGCAACAAGCGCAGCACGACCTCTTCGCTCCAACCAGCGGGCCACGGCGCCTTGACCATACCCGCGCGCTCTTCGTAGGCGAGCGCGCGGCCGATCTGGTCGACCAGGATCTCACACGCGGGGTACAGCTGCTCGCTGAGTGCGTAGCGAAGGTTGGCGCGCGTCAGCGAGCGGTGACTGTAAAAGCCCATGTAGATCACGGGCTTCAGGTGGTTGTAGGCCTGCACCACCTGACGCTTGTTGGGCAGTGCGGCACTCTCGAGGTTGTTGATCTCCTCCGGACCGTCGTAGCTGCTCACGACGGCGTCGATCACGTCCTCCAAGTCACGGGTGCGGAGCGGGGAAGACATGGCGTGTACCCTAGCGCGAGCTCAGTTGGTCGTCACCACGACGCCGAGGGTCGTCGTCACGAGATCGCCCTTCAGGTCACGCACGCCCTTGGGAAAGATCTCCTTGGTCGCGTGATCCCAGCGATTGTCGAGGCGCAGCATCAGGTTCTTCGTCGGCAAATAGTCGACGGTGAGCGTGCCGGTCGAAATCACCACGTCTTGGATGGGGATGCCGTTGACGGAACCGGTGGTGATCCCGTGCCTGTCCTTGTACAGCTCGCCGCGACCGGCCAACGCGAACTTCTCGGTTACCAGGTAGCGAGCGCCCAGCATGGCGCCGAGCCAGGACTGAGAAGAGAATGCGGTCGGGTCCACCGCGTCGCGCACGCTCTCGACGCCCAAGTCGGCGTTGAGCGCCAGGTGCAACGAGTCCGTCGGATCGGAGGTGACGACCAGGTCGATGAAGTGGCGCCAGCCCTTGGTGTTGCTGGTCGGGCGATCGATCGTGCCGGTCGTGGTGCTGCCGGTGCCGGTACTGCAGCCCGTGGTGCTCGTGGCGTCGAACACCTGACCCGCCCCGCAGTTGACGGCGAGCGTGTCGTCGCGCTCGGGGCCGCCGAGGTAGCCGAGAGCTGCGGAGATCCATTCATGCGAATCAGTGCGCGGCGCGTGAGCAATGAACTGCACGCCGAATGTCTTGCCCGTGTTGTTGTCGATCGTGTTGTTCCAACCATTCACGATCAGCGCGCGTAGGCCAAGGTTATGGCTGAGTTCTGCGTTGACGCGCAGACCGGTGTGGAAGAGCGGTTGCCCGAGCCAATACAACACGCCACGGGTGTAGTTCATGTTGTCTTGGCTCTCGGCGACTTCCGCACCGTAAATCGTGTCGAATTTGCCGAAATCGATGGTGACTGGCCCGGCCGGGCGCCACGAAGCAAAGGCTTGCTTCACGTACTGCAAGCCGTAGTCGGCGTCGCACTTGCCGCTCAGACAACTCGAATTGTAGCGTTGTGCGCTCGGCCCAAAACGCAGCGACAACGTGCCACCAATCGGCTCTGCTGCGTGCGAGACATCGAGGCCGGCCCAGGCCAACGCAAAGCCGTTCGCGGTGTCGTAGGCGCGATCGACACCGTTACCGCTCGTCTGCGGCTTCGGCGAATTGTAGTTCCAACCAAAGTACGCGTCGCCAAACAAGCGCACGTCGAATGATTCGTACCACTCCTCTTCAGGTTGCGCGGCGGGCTCGACGTCGTGCGCGGCAACGTTGCTCGCGGGCAACTCGGGGAGCGCCGTCAGCGGCGCGGGCAGTGGCTCTTCGGGTGTGCCGGGCGCAGCAGGTGCAGGCGTAGCGACTGCAGGTGCGACGACGGGCGCGGGCGCTACCGGTGCGGGCGCTACCGGTGCGGGCGCTACCGGTGCGGGTGCTGGCGGCGCGGGCGTCACTGGAGACGGTGCCACGGCCGGCGCAGGCGCGGCGGCTTGCGCGAATACCGGCGTGCTCAATCCGAAAGACAGCCCTGCGGCACCCAACGCAACACCGCAATATCGACGCACCACCATCTCATCACTCCTCAGGAAGGCAGCTAAACCCGAAGCCCTTCTACCACTACTGTTCAAGAGGATTCGCGGCTGGCTGCGGAAGCACGCCACAACCAGTCTGCAAACTGTGCGAAGCGCCGCAAACGTTGCAGCAACGCGCGGTGCACGGAAGGCCACCTGCCCTTGCTCCCCAGCAATAGGGACAAGGTGACGAATGGCGCGCAACTGCAACAAATTCCTACAGTTAACGACACGCAGAGTCGGCCAATTGGCCGAATCCGAGCTGGGCGGGATTGGTAGCCGCTGATCGGGAGTACGGCATGGAAAACGCAGAGAGCGCCGCCATGTCGAGGTTGACGTGTGCGCCTAGGTCAGCGAAGCGCTCACCCTTGTCCCCCCTGAAAGCGCTTTGGCCAGTCATCGCCCTGGGCCTGACCTTGATCGGCTGCACGTCCTCGCGTCACGCCGCAAGCTTGGGAGTTGGGGACGGCGGGCCAGATATCCCGGTGCCGACCGCCGGTGCGTGTGACACGCCCAACAAGGGCTGCGCCTGCGAGACCGAGGGTCGTGTCGTCGACTGCGGGCAAGTGGAGCGCGTTTCGGGCGACTACGTCTCGTGTTCGATGGGAGTCCGCAGCTGCGCCGGGGGCGAATGGGGCGCGTGCGTCGGTGACAGCGTCTCCACGATGCGCGTAGCAGCGGGCGGCCTGCGCACGCAGGCGCTCGGCACGGGCATCAATTGTCCGGACAACCCATGTGATCCGTACTGCCGTGTGGTCGTCGATTCGCCGGATGGTTTGCCGTTGCCCGATGGCGGCGCGCTGAGCAGTGACGGCGGGTTACAAGTCGTCCCGCGCGTGTCGACGGGCGCTGGGCTCTGCACGTCGATGGTGGTGAAACCGACGCCGCAGACCGTCACCGTGACGGGGCTCACGACTGCGGCCAGCAGCGGGCTCCTGGGCGAATACTTCAACAACGTGGACCTCACCGCACCACGCATTCCGACGACCTGGATCGCAGACGGTACGCGCATCGATCCGCAAATCAATTTCAACTGGAGCGACGGCAATCCGATGCTCGCGGGCGTCAAGAGCGCCGGTTATTCCGTGCGTTGGTCCGGGATGATCACGCCATCGACGTCCGAAGCGTACACGTTGTGTGCCCAAACGGACGACGGCACGCGTGTCTGGGTCGACGACGTGCTCGTGGTCGACGAATGGCACGACAGTAACTCGGTCGAGTATTGTTCGCCGGCGCTGAACTGGAGCGCCAACTCCGTTCACAACATTCAATTCGAGCTCTACAACGGCATCGAGCGAGCCGTCGCGCAGCTTCGCTGGCAGACGCCCACGATCGCCAAGCAGATCGTCCCCGCTTCCGCGCTCAGTAACGGGGCGGTGGCGTTGCCCGTCGTCGACACGGCTCCGCAATTCCAAGTCGAAGTGAGCCCAGCCGGCTGTGTCGCCGGCCCGCCGCAGCCCGTTTGGACGTTGGACCGGCTCGATTTGGGCACCATCGACGCGGCTGGCAAAGTGAGCCTGATCAGCGCCGTCACCGGGCCGATCACCGTAACCGCGTATTTGGGCAAGCTGACCGCGACGGGCCTGGTCAACGTGAAGGTGAACATCGCCGACACGACGGGCGCACCAAGCGGCAGCCTGACCGCGTTCGACGCCGCCACGACCGCGGCCGACCCCGGCACGATGCTCTACCCATACGATCAAACGGTGTTCCCGATCGGGTTGCGGGCACCGCGCGTGCAGTGGGATCCAAAAACGAACGCGGCCAGTGCGATCAAGCTCGGGGTTCGCTTTCCGCCAACTGGTGCTGTGCTCTTCAGCTGGTCCAAGGTCACGACCGAAGCCAACCCCGCGCAGGCCGATATCCCGAGCCAAATTTGGGATTACCTCGAGCAATCGGCGAAGGGCCAATCGGCCACGCTGTCGGTGCAGCGCATCGTCGCCGGCCAAGCAAAAGTCGCCATGACACGCGCGCTCACGTTCTCGAGCAGCCCCGTGCGCGGCAAGATCTTCTACACTCAGTACCACCGCGGCTTCGATCCCAACGAGATGGTCGTCGACCCAGGCTCGGACAATCCGGCGCGGCTCGCCTTCGGGACTACGAGCGGTTGCCCGGTTTGCCATACCCTTTCCGCCAACGGCGCTGTCTTCGCGACCGCCAGCAAGACTGGCTATTACGGCGGCGACCAGCCATCCAACGTGGTGACCAACAGCGCGTTATTGGGAGGCATCTCCACGGTCAACGCCAACGGCACGCTGACCCAACAAGCGGACTTCGTGACCACCAACCGCACGAGTTACATCGGCGGCACCAAGGACTGGCGTGGTTTCGCGTGGGCGCCTCTCACCCCCGACGGGAACTACGCGCTCGTCGCCAACAATGTTTGGGGCAATACCAACCAAACGTTGCTCGGCATCGATGTCACCACTCGCACCGTCAACACGGGCAACACGATGTTGTCGGGGGGCTCCGGCACCGGTCTGCTCGCCGAATATTACCCGTCGACTGACTTTACGGGCGCCGTGTGGAAGCGCTTCGACCCGCAGCTGAACTTCGATATCGCCGGCAAGCCAGGCGGAGCCGTGACGGCTGACTTCTCGGTGCGACGCTCGGGGCAGATTCAGGCTTACTTCAGCGAGACCTACAAATTCGAGGTCGTGACGAGCGGGACGGACACCTTCCCCAACTTGACCGTCGGCACGACCACCGGGACGGGGGCGGCGCCGCTCAACGTGGCGATGACGGCTGGGGCGTTGACTAATTTCCGACTCGACCAAGTCAACGCCAGCGGCAACTCCAACGTGCAACTGTATTGGAGCAGCCCCTCGACGCCGCGCGCGCTCGTTCCAGAGTCGCAGCTATTTCACCCGGCGGCCGAAGCGGGCCACGGCGCGAACGTCGTGTACACGAACAAAGACGGCGTTACGCAGTCGCTCGTCGAACCGGATGTCGCTTCGAATTGGGGGAATCACGCGCCGGTCGCCGGATTCAGCAGTGACGATTGGACCTCTACCTGGGACACCCAAGTCGAATCTCCCTACTCGGGCCCAGTTGATTTGTGCGTCGATGCGAGCAACGGGGTTCAGCTCAGCGTCGATGGCGCGCCGTTGATCGCCAGCGCGACGAGCAGCGGCAATGCGTACAGCAACTGCGTCCCGGCCGGCACTTGGGTGCTCGGGGCCAAACACACCGTGCACATCGTGCACCAGGACGTGCTGGACGACGGTGTCACCGCGACGAACCTGGACAAGGCGTACTTGACGCTGAAGTACCGCTACAATGGCGTCACCGAAGTCATCCCGAGTACGAATCTGTATCCGGTCAACGCGGCCACGCCGAGCAGCGGCCTGATTGCGACCTACTACGACATCGACGGCTTCAACTCGAAGCTCCCGGTGAGTCAAACGAATCCGCGCGCGTTTCAGCGCGTCGATCCGAACATCGACTTCGACTGGTCGCAGGTTCGCCCGAACTACTCCACGATTTCGGGCGACGACACGTACAGCGTGCGCTGGACCGGGCGCATCGTCTTGCCCTGTGAAGGCCTGTATCAGTTCAAGACCAACGGCGACGTGAGTGACGGCGCCAGGCTATGGCTCGACGACCGCCGCATCATGGCGCGCTGGACTCCCGGCGGACTATCGGGTGCGGCGTACCTGACGTCGGGCGGGCACCCATTCAAGTTCGATTGGTACGTCGGCGCCGACGCCGCCAGCGCTCGGTTGATGTGGAAGACGCCTTGTACCGGCTCTCCGGGCTGGGTCACGATCCCGTCCGGATCGTTCTCGCCGGACGCGGGCTATTCGCGCACCACCGGCTTCGTGATCGACGGCGGCGACAACGGCGACAACAGCAACTACTGGGTCTGGCAAACGTCGACGTCCAGCACGAACCCCACGCCCCTCGACGTGACGGGCACGGACGCCGGCAATTGGGGGCTCGCGGGCACGGCCATGATGGTGCCGTCGTTTTCGCCTGACGGCAGCAAGTTGGTCTTCGTCGACGGCGACTCGGCCGACGGCGCGGGCTGGCGCAAGGGGCTCAGCGTCTTCGACTTCGACCAAACGGCCCAGTTGTTCAAGAACCGCCGCCTAATCACCAGCACTTGGCCGCTCGGCGACGCGCTCAAGTGGCCGACGTTCGAGAGCGATTCGCGCAGCGTCCTCTATCAAACGACGTTCCCCGGTGATGCCTGTTGTCGCAGGAGCATCCTGCCGCTTTGGACGCAATACGGCTTCATGGGGCCGACCAATTATTACGAAGACCCAGGCAGGTTGTGGTCCATCGATACCCAAGCCACGCCGCCCAAGCCCGTCGAACTCACGACGTTGAACCGCGGCGAGCAAAAGACGGATCAGAACAAGTCTTACCAGCCGACGATGCTGCCGGTGTCAGCCGGTGGCTACCGCTGGGTCGTGTTCACGAGCACGCGCCCCTACGGCAACACCTTGAACCTGCCGAACGTTCAGAAAGACTTCAGCAACACCGCGAGCTACGCCGACGCGAGCTTCACGGCGATGCAGAATTATCAGGACATTCAGAGCCAGCTCTGGGTCGCCGCCATCGACGACTCGCCGTCGCGCGACGCGGATCGTAGTCATCCGGCTTTTTGGCTGCCAAGTCAGAACTTTTCCGGCAACGCGAAGACCGGCTACATCAACGAGCGCGGCTACTGGGCGCTCGATGCCTGTCATCCCGCAGGCACGGCGACCGCGTCCGAATGCCAAGTCGATGACGACTGCTGCGGTGGCAGCGCGACGCCAAAGACGGCTGCCTGCCGCCTCGATACCCCGCTCACCAACCCCGTGCGACGTCATTGCCAAGCGCTGCCGGCCAACGGCGGCTGCGCCAACGCCGCCGAATCCTGCGGCTCGCCAGCAGACTGTTGCTCGGGCTTGGTGTGCCTCGGCGCAGCCTGCGTCGCGCCGCCCACCGTGCTCGGTTACGGCTACGAGAACTGGGAGCGCATCTACGAATCGGACTGCCCGGACGGCACCAAGGTGGTGTGGCGCTTCTTCGACTGGCAAACCGTGACGCCCGCCACGGGTTCGCGCCTCGAAGTGTTCGCAGAGACGCAAGTCGACCCGTCGCTGTTCCAAGTGTTGCCCCCCGCTCCGAATCTGGTCGCGGCAACCGGGGTCGTGGCCGTGGGCACGATCACGGGAGACCCGGTGACCAATTGGACGGGAAACGCGGTCGACCCGCTGCTAGAAGCCAAGATGCTGAAGTCGCAGAACTACCTGAAAATCACGATCCGCTTCATTCCCAACAGCGAAGGCACGGCGAGCCCGGTGTTGAAGAACTGGCGTCAAAGCTACAGCTGCGTGCCGGCCGAATGATTCGCCTCAGTCGCGCTCCGGGCCGCCCTTCGCGCGGGCGATCACTCTTCGTCTCGGCGCTGGCGGTGTGCGCGTCGCTCGCGCCGGCTTGTTCGTCGCAGCCCCAGCACCCGAGCTTGGTCAGCACGGTGAGCGGCTCGGGGACGAGCGGAGCGTCGAACGCGGGGCTGGGCGACGCCGGCGCGAGCACCAGCGCCGACGCGGGTGCGCCAACGACGAACGACGCCGGCGCGGGCGGTCAGAGCGGAGAGACCGCGACGAGCCCAGGTGACGACGCGGGCTCGGGCGCGACCAGCGGCTCGCGTCTGCCACCGGCCGTGTGCAGCAAGATCGCGTCTTGGTCCGACTCGGTCAGCGTACAGAACGTGTCCAGCGATCTCGGCGAGATCTTGCTCTCGATGACGGCCGACGAGCTCGACTTGGCGTTCCTGCGCGTGGGCCTGCTGTACGTTGCTCACCGCGCGACGCGCAGCGCGGACTTCGAGATCGGCGATCCGATCGGGATCCCGGCGAGCTGGACGGTCGCCGCGGGCGCGTCACTCAGCGGGGACGGCAAACGCTTGCTGCTCAGCGGAGATGGCGTAAGCAAACTCGGGGAATTGACGCGCTCCAGCCGGACTGCAGCGTTTGGCACCACTGTGGACACGACGGCGTTCAGCATGGTGAACCAGGACGCGCAATACACGGGCAAGCTGTACGCGGCGCCCGCCGTCTCACCGGGAGACGACCAGCTCTTTTTCAACTCGGCGTTCCCGGACGGCGGTTCGAACGTGGTCGTCTCCACCCGCAAGGGTAGCGAGCCTTGGAGCACGCCTTCGATCGTCTCTTCTCACGAGCTCGATGGCGACACCGGTATGCGCCGGCTGCCAAACAGCGTCTCGAGCGACGCGCTGACGCTGTTTTACTTCAATGAAGAGTCGATGCAGGAAGAGGCGCGTTGGCGCGACACTGCAGTACTCAACTCACCGTTGTACGACATGATGAGCCTCGGTGAGAGGCGCGGCGCGACGCCGAATTCGACCTGTGATCGCTTGTATTCAGAGTTCGATAGCGACGTAGTAGTCGAAAAAGACTGAGCCTCACGCGCAGCACGACACAGGCCGACACCTGGGGTGCGCGCTCACAAAACTGCGGAGGATCCGCAATACCCACGTTAGCGACGCGACTTCGACGCCGTATATTCGTTATCGGCATGTCGCGCATGATTCGCTGTTTCTCGTTCGCCTCGTTGGTCGTGTACATGGTGCTCGGCACTGGTTGCTCTTCCGCTGGTGATCAGAACCCGCCCATGCTGGCCGCGGGAGATTCGCCCGCGATGGCGGCGCCGACGAGCCCCGAAGTTTGCGCGGATCACGCGCAAGGCTGCCCTTGTGACGACCCGGGCGCGCTCATCGATTGCGGCCGCGTGAAGCGCGTCGCTGGTGACGGCTACGTGTGGTGCTCCACCGGCAAACAGACCTGCGACCAGTACGGCTCGTGGGGCGCGTGCATCGGTGACGCCATCGCGGATCCGGCCACGCCCGGTCAGTGAAAATCGCCCCCGTCAGCGCCGTTTGGGCAGGAACTTGCGGTCGAACAAGCGCACTCGGCGCACCAGTAGATCGAGCAAGAACATCGCCAGCGCCGCCAGCACGAAGCGATTCCACAGCGGACGGTAAGAGACGATCTTCTGCCCCGCGGGGTCGAACACCTGAGCAGGCTGTGGGTCGACACTGCCGCCGCCGGCCAACGCGGCGCGGGTGAGGCGCTCCAAGTCGGGATCGAAGCTCGCGTACTCGCGCGGGTAGGGGTTACTCACGTGCCCGTAGCTCATCGCCAGCGGCTTCAGCTCGCCGTTCTCGCCCGCTTTGGCGTGCTCTGCGCGCAGCAAGAACGAACCGTACTGATCGAGAGGAAAGGTGGCCTCGTAGCGTCCCGGTGCGGTCTGGCGCATCGCGAGCTCGCGGCGCGATGCGCTCGGCCCGGAGCCGGGACCCGTGACGATCAGCTTCGAGACGATGCCGTTGTCGAAGCGCTCGTCCGCGGTGAATGCATCGACGACTGCGTGCACATCGGAGCCCAAGATCTCGGTCTTCATGTCGAGCTCGCGGCGATGCTTGACGCGCATGTGTTCGCGCACGAGCTGTCCCCAAAACTTCGAAAATCCCGACCAGCGCAGCCAATCGATCGACCAGTTGTTCTTGACGTCGCTGGTCCAGGCCACGGCCCAACCGAGGCCGGCGCGCCAACGCGCCAAGATCGGATCGCCGCGTTCGCTCTGTAAGACGAGCTGCGCGGGCGCGGGCTTCAATTGGGTAGCCACGTAGCCGTGGAGCAGGGGCGCGGCGTTGATGGCGATGCCTTTGAGGAAATCGGCCGGCGCGGCTTGCTGCACCGGGAACCAATCTTCGACGGCCGCTTGTTGCGCGATGAGCTCGGTCTCGCGCGTGAAGATCTTGGGCAAGCTGTTCGGGTCGGGCACGGAGTGAAAGCGGCCGCCACCGGTATCGGCGATCAAGCGGAGTAGGTCTTGGTTTGCGCCCTCACCGAGCCCAACGGTGGTCACGGTGATCGACTCGGACAACATGGCCTGCACCAAGTCTTTGATGCCCTGCGTGGGCGCTTGCCCGTCGGTCAGCAAGATCACGTGCTTTTTGCGCGCCTGCACCACGGACAGGTCTTGATAGGCCATGTCCAAGCTGGAAAAGATCTCGGTGCCGCCGCCCGGTTGAATGCGCTGAATGTCGTTTTGGATTCGGCTCCGATAGCGAGACGGCTGCATCTTCACGTAGCGCACGGGCGTGGAGTCGAACGCGATCACCTCCAGCAGATCGTCACCCTGAAGGGTAGAGAGCGTGGCCTTGCAGGCGGCCTTGGCCATCTCCATGGGTAAGCCGGTCATGGACCCCGAGCGATCGATGGCCAGCACCATGGCGACGCCGGGCATTTCTTTGCGGTGTTCTGCATCCATGCGCACGGGGAGCAAGCGCTCGATCGTCGAGTGCGCCCAGCCGCCGAGCCCGTAGCCCGCCTCACCGCCCGCGAACAAGAAGCCGCCCCCGAGGTCGCGCACGTAACGCTCGACCAGCTCTTCGGCGGGCAGCGGGAAGGCCTCGTGGGGGACGTCCGAGACGATCACGAAATCATAGCGTTCGAGCTCACGAAGCGACGCGGGAAACGCGGCGGGCGCGCGCAAATCGACATCGAATTGCTGCGCGTTCAGCGCGCTCATCAGGTAACTCGCGCGCTGCGGTTGGCCCTCCACGTACAGCACCGTCGGGCGACCCGGGACGTCGACCGTGACGCTGTAGGCGTTGTTGTCCTTGAAGGTGTCGGCCGCGATGTCGTCCAAGCGCAAGGCGTAGGTGACTTCGCCGCCAACGCGCACCACCGACTTGAACTTGAGCTCGTTGCGCCCTGGTTGCAGCTCGAGATCGCGCACGCCGTCCAGGCCGTTCAACGCCTCGCCTTGATAGAGGCGCGCTTTGGCGTGGGTGGCGCGGCTGGCATAAATATCGGCGGTCAGCTCGAAGGTCTGACCCACGTCGACCTTGTCCGGCACCGTGAGTGAGCGCAGCGCGACTTCACCGGGCGGCGGCCGACGGTACGGCACGGTGTACAGCGTGACGCCGAAGCCGCGCGCGCGGTTGGCCTCGGCGAGCAGGTCGCCGTCCGTCTCCAAGCCGTCGCTGAGCAGCACCACGCGCTTCAAGTAGCCCGGCGGAAACAGGCCGTACGAGAGCGCGATGGCGGCGCGAATATCGCTGCCCGCGGTGAGCTTTTTGCCGTCGGGCGCGCGGTGACGCAGCGCTTGCAGCGCCGGCACCAGCGCGCGCTCGTCGTGATACAGATCGATCAGCCGCGGGCGCTCGGCGAACGTCACGAGCTTGAGCTGGTCGTCACTACCTTTGGCTTTGACGTAGCTGTCGAGGGTTTTCCGCGCGTCGGCCAGCGCCTCGTCGGGCACCGAGTCGCTCACGTCGACGAGCAGCACCGTGCACACCTTGTGCGTCTCTTCGGAGCGCACCAGACGCGACAGCCCGAGCCCAAGCAAGCCCAAGAAGGCCAAGCGAAACAGCACCGACAGCACGCGCTGCGGCAAGGGCAGATCGGCGAGCGAACGCCCCAGCACGAACAAGAGCAGCGGCAGCACTAGGAACACGCCGAGCGCGCTGGGCTCGAGCAGCTGATAGTGAATGCCGTCCTTCAGCCAGCGAAAGGAGCCGTCCGCGCCCTGTGCTCGCAGCACGTAGTGCTGGTACGCAAGAAACGACAGCGCGCCGATCGACACGATGAACGCGCCCCAAAGCAAACGCGGCCAGCGGCGCATCACACGGTGATCCTGCGGTGATAGGTGATCCACTCGATCACGGACAAGGCCACCACGGCCGAGAGTAGGTACACCCACAGCTCGCGCTTGGAGCCCGGCGCGCCGATGCTGACCGCGGCCGCCTTCTGACTACCGAGCGCGAGCGCGTTCACGGGCGTGATGCGGCTCTCGTCCAGATCGGAGAGGTTGGCCGCAAATTCGCTGACCGTCGCATCGCTGCCGGAACCCGCGCTCAACTTGTAGAAACCCGCTTCCTCGCCGAGATACACCGCGCGTCCTTCTTTGACCGGAACCGTGTGATGTTCACCGTGCGGGTCGATGACGGTCGCGGAGTCCGCCGAGCCGGGTACCGGAATGCGCCACACCTCGCCCGTGCGAAATGACGACACGTAACCGGTGTCTTCTTCGACGAACGCGTTGATCGAGTTCAGCACGAACAGCGGCCATGCCACGCGCAACACCAAGTCGCTATTGCGCGGATCGAAGCCGAGCGCGACGAACGGATGGCCCGAGCGCGCGCCGGAGACCAAGATCGGACCCTGGTCGCTCGCACCGAGCACGCGATCGGCGGGGCTCGGGAGCAGCGCGTGACCCGTGGCCACCTGCACGTCGCCCAGCGCCAAGAACCGAAGAATCGCGCTCTTTTTGTCCCAGGTGTCGAAGCCGAAATCGCTGAGGGTCGCGCCGAGCTTGAGGGGGTTGCCGCCCTCGGGCGGATTCAAGTACAGGGCCGCGCCAACCGTGTCTGGCAGCGCGTCATTCACGCCGTCCAGAATCGCGACATCGAAGTGTTCGCTCGGGATGGGTTTGCCGGGCAGCACGGTCGTGACGTCCAGGTACTCGTCGAGCAGCAGCGCGGCCTCGAGGTAGGTGTTGCCCTTCGACACGGTGAGCACGCGCGCGCGGTGACGCTCGGGCATCAAGGCGTAAGCATGGTCGTCCGCCGGCAGATCATCGGCGCGCCCGTCGGCCAGGCGGATCTTGGCTTCCAGGGTGCGGCTCGCGCCGGCCAAGTCTTGATAATAGCGAGGCAGCCGTTCGTTCGGGCCGAGCGCGAAGCGGCTGACATCGATGATGGCGCCGTCACCGAGCAACGTGAGCTCGATTTGCACCGGTTGATCGTTGGTGTTCGCGACTTCGAGCATCACCTCCGAGCGCGACTTATCGAGCGGGTAACGGCGCACCGAGAACTCGGAAATGGCGACATTCGTGCCCGATTTGCCGATCGGCAGAAAGCGCAGCTGTGCGCCACTCAGATCCACGTGCTTGGCGATCTCCTTCACGTCGCCCAGCACGCCGTCGCTAACGACGATCACTTCGGCTTTGGGCAGGCCGCGCAGGCTATCTACCGCAAACGACAAACCGCGCTCCAGATCGGCGCGCGTGTCCGTCGCGTGCAAGGCGTCGATCGCCGGGTCTAGCTCGGTCACGTCCGAGCTCATCGTGGACAGGGGACTCGGTAGAGAGCCCATCGAGACGATCAGCGCGCGGTCGGCGCTACCCAAGCCACGCACCAACTTGCGAACTTCGACCTTGGCGGCTTCGATGCGGCTCGGCTTGACGTCGATCGATTTCATCGACGCGCTGCCGTCGACCAGCACGACGAGGTGGCGGCCCTCGAGCAGCGACGTCTTGGGTTTCGGATCGCCCAGCGCGAACACGAGCAGCGCGATCAGCGCCAATTGAAACAACAAGGACAGCAAGCGACGCAGCTTGCTGAACAGCTCGGTCGCTTGGCGGTCCTTGAAAATCGCGTCCCAAATGCGTGCAAACGGCACCGGAACGGCGCGACGGCGCAGCTTCAAGATGTACAAGAGCACGGTCACGCTGGCCGCGCCGCCTGCGATCATCAAGAGCTCGGAAAGAGGCAAGCCCGCGAACGCCATCAGCGCAAGAACCCTCCGCGACGGAACACGCGCAGCACGAGCTCGTCGAAGGGGGTGTTCACGTCGGCCGGGAAGTAGGGCACTTGCTTCTGCGCGCAGAAGCGCTCGATGCCGGCGCGGTAGTCACTCACCGCGCGTTGCATCTTGTCGAGCATGCCATCGGTGATGGTCAGCTCGCGCTCTTCACCCGTCTCGCAGTCGTAAATGCGGACGTCGCCCTTCAACGCCGGGCGCGCTTCGGCGGGATCGACGAGCTCGACCACGTACGGTTCGAACTTGTTGAAGCGCAGCATATTGATGCCCGCTTCGAAACCGGCCGGGTCGTACATATCGCTGAACAGCACGGCCAAGCCGCGGCGCTTGTGCTGCGCCACGAACGTCTTCAGCGCGCTACCCAGGTCGGTCACGCCGCCCGGCTCGAGCTGCGACAGGAACTCGAACACCTTGAAAATGCGGCCCTTGCCGCGAGTGGTCGGCATGCGCGAAACCACGCCGTCGTTCACCGCCACGACGGTCACGCGGTCGAGGTTCGCGAGCCCCACGTAGGCCAGCGCCGCGCACAGGCGACGCGCTTGGTCGAACTTTTTCTTGTCGCCGAACGCCATCGAGCTCGAGCAATCGACGATCAAGTAGATGCTCAGGTCTTCTTCTTCTTCGTACAGACGCACCAAGAGCTTTCCGAAGCGCTGATACACGTTCCAATCCACCGAGCGAAAGTCGTCCCCCGCCACGTAGTCGCGGTGATCGGCGAACTCGATGCCGCTGCCTTTCTTTTTGCTGCGCCGTTCGGCGCGCAACCTGCCCGCGAACACGCGCCGGCTGACCAGCGCCAGCATCTCGAGCTTGCGCTGGAACTCGTCGTCGAACAGCGCTTGCGGCTGACGCTTCGGTCGTCGACCGCGCGCTGAGGTCTCGCGCCGAAATAGATCGAGCAGGCCCACGTTGCTCGATTACTCCTTGGAACCGGGCAGCTTTTTGAGAATCTCCGCGATCACGCGATCGGCCGCCACGCCCTCGGCTTCGCCTTCGAAGCTGAGCAGCACGCGGTGTCGGAGCGCGGGCAACGCCGTGGCCTTCACGTCATCGATCGACGCGGCAAAGCGGCCGTCGAACAGCGCGCGCACTTTGGCGCCGAGCAACATGGCCTGCGCGCCGCGCGGCGAGCCGCCCGTGCGCACGAAGCGCTTCACCAAGTCGGGTGCCTCTTCACCGTTCGGGTGCGTGGCCTGCAGCACGCGGATTGCGTAGTCTTGAACGTGGCGCGCCACCGGCACGCGGCGAACGAGGGCTTGCATCGCCAAAATCTCGGCACGGTCGAGCACACGCTTCACCTCGGCGTGCTGAGTGCTGGTTGTGCGATCGATGATCGCGTGAAGCTCGTCGCGCGAGGGGAAGGGCACCTCCAGCTTGAAAAAAAAGCGATCCAGCTGCGCCTCGGGGAGCGGGTACGTACCCTCCATTTCCAGCGGATTTTGCGTGGCGAGCACGAAGTACGGCTCCTCGATGACGTGCGTCGTGCGGCCCACGGTGACGCGGTGCTCTTGCATCGCTTCCAAGAGCGCGCTCTGCGTCTTGGGCGTGGCGCGGTTCACTTCGTCGGCGAGCACGATGTTCGCAAAGATCGGACCTTTGCGAAACTCCAGCGTGCGCGCGCCGGCCGCGCCCTCGTCCAGCACGACCGTGCCAATGATGTCGGCGGGCATCAAGTCGGGCGTGAACTGGATGCGCGAAAACTCCAGGCCCAGTACGCCGGCCAACGTGCGCACGAGCATCGTCTTACCCAGGCCCGGTACGCCTTCGAGCAGCGCGTGCGAAGAACCGAGCATGCACGACAGCACGCCGTCGATCACGTCGCGGTTGCCGACGATCACTCGTCCGATTTCTTCACGCAGCGCGCCG
>FSWQ01002075.1_pt1 | contig 29798 bp, 29 predicted proteins | sample 1637691 | NCBI WGS metagenome assembly FSWQ01 (sample SAMEA3914814, study PRJEB12502) | metagenome | biome: forest; material: soil | place: USA | collected 2011-09-16 | depth 0.1 m | reverse complement strand
GCCGCACACTGTGCACTCGCCTCGAAAAAATTCAGCATCACCGGTGGCTTCGCTCCCCGCCGGTTCGGGTACTCGTACTCGTCGATACAGAAGTCGAGCGGGATGCGCGGCGCTCGGCAGCTGGGCTGCTCGGTCGAGAAGCGGTTGCAGATCGTGATGTGGTTCGGCTTGTCGTACTCCTTATCGACGCAGCGCCGCTCGAGCTGGGGGCAAAAGTCGGAGTGAATGTGCAGCATGCCCGTCGGACACACGGGGCTCGCGCTCGGCGCGAGGGGAGCGCGTGGCGGCGCCGTGTCAGGCGGGTTCGCGCTCGGAGGCGTCTCGGCGGCGCTCGCGCTCGGCAGCGTCTCGGCGGCGCTCGCGCTCACCGCAGGCGCCGTCCTCGTGTTGTTCGCCGCGGCAACGAACGGCGGCGAAGCCGGCGCAGTCCGAGCGGCGGGCGCGGCGTCCAGTGAGCGGCTTGCGCAACCCAGGGCAATACAGCTCGAGAGCCAAACGAGAACCCAAATGATAGAGCGAGGCGACAGCAAGACCGCCTCTTTCTACACGCACTCGACCTGCAAAAACAAACGCGCGGAGCCAGCCCCGTGCTGACCCCGCGCGTAACGGCCGCCGCTCGCAATGGAGCGGAAAGCCTCTGCACTCGACTTCACTCAAACAGACCCGCTCTTGGTCGCATCCAACACCACATGCGGCTGGATCTTCTTCAAACCACGCACCCCGATGCCTTTGACGCGTAGCAAGTCACTGACTTGCTTGAAGCGCCCGAGGCGTGTCCGTAACGCGAGAATGGCGTCGGCTCGCTTTTGACCGACGCCCGGCAAGTGCCGCAAGTCGGCGACGCCGGCCAGATTCAGGATGACCTTGCCGTCTTCGGTCATGCCGGAGCTGGCCGTCGTGCCCGCTGGCGTTGCTCCGTCCGTCACGGGTGCGGGCGCGCCGGACGCCGAAGCCGCTGCAGACGCAGAACCCGGCGCGGCGAGCGAGCCGACACCGGAGCCGTTCCCAGCCAGCGCGGCGGGCGCGCGCGTGCTCGTGCTCGTGCTCGGCTTGCTGGCGAGCCAGGCCGCGTGGATGTCCGTGCCCAGCATGGCCGCGAGCGGCACCTGCACGCCGCCCACGCCGCTCAAGATCGACGCCACACCCACGCCCGAGAGCGCGAGCATGCCGAGCGCAAGCCCGAACAGTTTGAGCCCGACGGGCGCCCAAACGCTGTTTCCGAACGCGACCCGCGTCCGCCCAAGCCAAGAAGGCCGAGCGGCGGGGGGCTCGCAACCGAGACCCCCACCTTCGTCCCCCCGAGGCTCGACTTCTGTCGGCAGGAAGCGAGCGCCAGATTCGGGCGCGCTCGCCTCGTGCGCGGTCGAAGCCGCGGGCCCCATTTAGGCGAGCTCCGCGTACGGCTCTTCCTCGCCCGTGTCGCGCGAAGGGCCACGGCCATTGGCCGAAGCGAGCTCGTCCTTGGGCAGGTAGTCGCGGATTTGAATCTCCCCACTCACCGGGACGGCCTCGAGCTTCACGTTGATCGAGCCGTCGTTGTTTACGAACGCGACGCCCACGCGGTTCCAAAAATTGCGATCTTTGCGCTGGGTGATGACGTACGCGATTTTCATTCTGTTCTGATCCATGTCTCTCTCTCCTGTTGTTCGTGCGGGACTTCACCGCACGATGGGAGGGGGCACTGCGAAGGCCGTGCCACGCCGGCTCGCGGCCGAAGTGCCGATCGGAATGCGCGCCCGCCCCTGGCCAAACCTGGCCGGCCATTGGCGATCGCCGGCGCAGCCCGCCTGCGAAGGAGCGAAGGAGTGGGTTTGGGTTAGCGGGCGGTGAGCGAGTGGCGCGCCGCAAAGCTCGGGGTGCGCCCGGCGGAACCGGCCGTCACGCGCCACTGAATCGCTGAGATTTGCGGCGCTTGACCGCGCGTGATACGAGGATTCGTCGTATTTCGACGGAGGCAATGATGTCCAAGCGCGCCGACGGTTCTTCGCATGTTTCTCGCCGTGATGTCCTGCGTGCCGCGAGCGCGGTGACCGCGGCGACGGCCGCCAGCGGCTTGCTCGATGCCGAGTCGGCCGAGGCCGCGCAGCTCGACGCGCTGATCGCCAAGCCTCCGGCGGGCTTCAAGCCGCTGACCGTGCCGGGCAAGATCGTGAAGGTTTCGGCCAAGGGCGAGTTCGCGTCGTACATGCAGCCGAACCAGCTGTGGCCGAAGCCCGAGGTCGCGAGCGCCATGTTGGAGAAAGCGCTCACCGAGTTCACGGGCACGAGCACCCTGACGGACGCCCTCGGCAAGTTCATTCACAAAGACGACGTGGTGGCGATCAAGCCCAACGGCATCGCCGGCCAAAAGGGCTACACCATGGCCACGAACTTCGAGCTCATCCTGCCGCTCGTGCAGGGCTTGCTGAAGCTCGGCGTGCCCGCGGACAAAATCACCGTCTACGAGCAGTACCCGACGTTCCTCGCCGGCACGCGCGTGAACGTGCGCGACTGGAAGCTGCCGGAGGGCGTGCGCTCGGGCACGCACAACAACAACGATCATCCGATGCCGGACATCAAAGTCTATAACGGCATCAAGACTCGTTACTGCCGCTTCTTCACCGAAGCCACCGCCGTGATCAATCTGACCATGATGAAGGATCACGGCATCTGCGGCTACACCGGCACGATGAAGAACATCACGCACGGCAACGTGAATAACCCGCAAGATCACCACGAGCACAACGCGAGCCCGCAAATCGCCATGCTCTACAACCATCCCATCGTCACGAGCCGCGTGCGCTTGCACATCACGGACGCCTACAAGATCACCTACGACAAGGGCCCGCTCGACAAAGACCCGAAGACCCGCGTGCCGCACGGCGCCGTGTACGTCGCGACCGATCCGGTGGCGATGGACACCTACGGTTGGAAGGTGATCGACGACGAGCGCAAAGCCCACGGTCTGCCCTCGCTCAAAGAGTCGGGTCGGGAACCGGCCTACATCCAGGCCGCCGGCCAGTTCGGTCTCGGCGTGCACGACCTGAACGCGGTCAAGGTCCACTCCTTCGAGGTCTGAGCCGCGCTTTTCCGGGCAATCATGGGTCCGCGCGGCGCAATCGGACCGGCTGAGTCATCATTTCGGGCGATGGCGCGTATATCGGACGTGCGCTCGAACTCCGGCTCTCCATTTCAGTTGCGCGCGAAAAGCGTCACGCGCGGCTTGCCGTCTCTGATGCCGCTGCTCGTGATCGTGGCCTGTGGTGGCGGCGCGCAAACGACGCAGCAACCGGCGCAAGGGTTGCCGCCCGCGCCGGTGCCTGCGCCCACGCCGGCCAGCGTGACCGTGAAAGAGCCAGGTGGCGACGCGGCCGATCCCCACTCGGCCGCGCTCGATCGTTTGGAGACCGCTCCTTGGGGCACGCGCAACGACAAGGACGATCAAGTCTTCGTGCCGCTGCCCGACTCCGAAAATTGGAAACGCGTGCGCTACTTCGGCGTGGAACACTACGTCGGCTTTCGTTACGGCGACGATCATCACGCGATGGTGATCGCCTTCACGCAAGCGTTGCCGGCGGGCACGACGATGAAGAGCGACACCTGCATGCGGCATTTCGAAGCCTGGGGTTTGCCCCAAACCCACCCCTTCGACGTCAAGTTCAGTCCCTTCGATACGCACCTCGGCAAATGGCAGGGGCAGATCTTGGAGTCGCGTTCGGTCGATGGTCGCGTGAACCTGGGCTTCACGGCCTCCGAGTTTTCAGGAGCTTGGGCCGCCTATCCCGCGTACCCCGACGGTTGCTTGGTGATGGCGGTCGCCGTCCCGTGGCGCGATCACAAGGAGCTCGCACAGAAGCTGCGCGACCGCTGGATCAACGAGGGCTTTGCGCGCATGGGCGTCGCGAGTAGCGTACGGCCCGAGCGCAAATAGCTACTTCTTCAGTCCGACCGACCACGCGAGCTCGCCCGTGGCGACGCGATACGCTTCGACCCGTTGATCGTGTTCGGCGAACACGAGGGTCCCCGAGCTCGTCAATTGCACGGGCGTCTCCACCTTCAGGGGGCTGCTTTGGCGATACAGCTCACGGCCGCTCGCGAGGTCCAAGAGCAACCAACGCGCCGCGTGATCGCTGCTGTTCCGGCCGTACACGAACACGCCCGCCGAAGTCAGCACGAGCGAGCGACCGAAGCCGTCGCTCGTCCACACTGGCTCGAGGCCGGCGGGTGCGCCCTTCCACAAGACGTGCCCGGCGCGGCTGATCTGAGCGGCCAGGCGCGCGGGTTCGGGGTTGACCGGTTGCTCGTCGAGTTGCACGGAGCCGACGAAGTTCAGATCGCCGAGCGCGGCCTGCACGTCGACGATCTTGTCGCGTTCGATGGGCGCGCGGGTTGCGACGCGCGGCGTGCAGCTTTCGACCTGACCGCTCTGCACGTCGATGCCCAGCGTTTTCCCGCCCGGGTGCATCACGCTCGCGCAATGGGGACCGAAGGTGATGTCGTAGGCGTTTTCGGCGATCGTCATGCTCCAACGCTTGACGCCGGTTTTCGGCTCGAAGCGGCTGAGCTTTTTTCCGTCGTCGAAGGCGAGCAGCACGTCGCCGTCGGTGTACAGCCGCGCGCTGGGGCTCGGCACGTGCCAGAGCACCTTGCCGCTCGCGCCGTCCAGCGCGCTCACCTGGGAGTCGTTTTGCCAATAGGCCATGCCCACCACGAGCGGCGCGCTCGTGTTCGCACCGAGCACGACGATGGGCGGGTAATCTAGCCAGAACATCGGCCCGCCCGCATTTTCCGGCGCGCGTGCGGCGCCCGGAACGGCGCCGAGCGTCGGCCCGAGCGCGCTACTCGTCGTCGCGATCAGCAGGCGCACGACGGAAAAGCCGATGCCCAAGCCCGCGATCAGCAGCGCGCCGACGATCGACCACACGAGGGTCGCGGGGTTGCGCTTCGGCGCGGGCATCGGCACGGGCCGCGCGGGGCTGACGCGCTGCTCGCGCCGACAATATTGGCAGACCACGATCGGGCCGTGGCTGAGCGGCAGCGGCGCCCCGCACTGACCGCAATTGACCTGACTCGCTTCCGCTCCCGCCACGGCGCCGAGCGTAGCCTAGTTTCGAGGCGAGTGGCGGCGGCTCAGGTGCCCGCGCTCCCGATGGCGGCGGCGGTGACGCACGCGACGTGGGCCACGAGCGAAGCGATCCAGAAGATCGAGCGCGTGTGCAGCTTGCCGTGATAGCCCCAGAAGGGGGCCAGAGGCGGCACGAGGAACGCGACCAGACCGCGGTGCCAAGGTCCGCGCAGCCCGAGGCCCACGCTGAGCGCAACGTGGCTCGCCAGCAGCATGCCGAGCGAGAGCGCGAGTCCGAGCATCAGGATGAGGTCCAAGGGGTGCCGGCACGATACTGGGCCCGCGCTCAGAGCACCGCTCAAAACCGCCAAAACCCCGCGATTTGCCGGTTTGCACGGGTGCCCCGTGGGCCTGCTACACTGCGCAAAACCGTGCGTTCCTCCTCCCTGCTGTTCGGTGCCGCGCTCGTCGGCTTGCTCCTTCCGTTGCCTCTGGGCCTGCGTCCGGCCCACGCTGACGGCGCCTCCAGTCGTCCCGACATCATGCCGGTCAGCGACATCCATCCGGGCATGAAGGGCTACGGCCTGACCGTGTTTCAGGGCGTGAAGCCGGAGCGCTTCGACGTCGAAGTGATCGACGTGCTCAAGAACTTTCGCCCGAAGCAGGATCTGATCCTGGTGAAGACGAAACACCCGCGGCTCGAGATCACCAAGGTGGTCGCGGGCATGAGCGGCAGCCCGATCTACTTGAACGACAAGATGATTGGCGCTTACGCGTACGGTTGGTCGTTTGGCTCCGAGCCGGTCGCCGGTGTTACGCCCATTCGCAACATGCTGGACGAGCTGGCGCGCCCGCTGCCCGAGAACATCGACGGCTGGCCGCTCAAGTTGCTGCCGAACGCGCGCAACGCGGCCCCGCCGCGCGCGCGCCAGGCGTCGAACGACTCGAACCATCGTTATCAAGGCGATCTCTCGCACTACGACGTGCGCGAGCACGCGGCTCAACTGGCGCGCGCCCTGGGCGGCGAGAGCTCGCACGCATTGAGCGCGCTGACGCCCGTCTCCACACCGATTCTGATGGGCGGCATGAGCAGTCGTTCGATCGCGTTCGCTCAGCAATTGCTGGCGCCGCTCGGGCTCGAGCCGCTGCAAGCCGGTGGCGGCGCAGGCGCGGAGGCGAACGCGCCCACGCGCTACGTCGACGGCGGCGCGATCGGCGTGGAGCTCGTGCGCGGCGACATGAGCGCCATGGGCCTCGGCACCGTGACGCGCGTCGAAGGCGATAAATTGGTGGCGTTTGGTCACCCCATGAATGAACTCGGCGTGACCGCGCTGCCCACGGCAATCGGCCGCGTGATTTGGTTTTTGGCCAGTGATCAGCGTTCGTTCAAGATCGGCATGGCGGTGCGCGACGTGGGCGCTCTCGTAAACGATCGTCAATCGGCGATCGTGGTCTCACACAGCGCCAAAGCGCCGGTCATCCCGGTGAAGATGAGCATCCACGGCGCGCCCGGGTTTCCGAACGCGAACTGGAGCTTCGAGTGCGCGCACGATAAATTCATGACGCCTTCGTTCGTCTCGTTGGCGCTCGGCAGCGCACTGCAAACGGTGGCCAACGAGCATCAAGACGTGAGCTGGACGGCCACCAGCAAGCTGAAGGTCGCAGGCTTTCCCGAGCTCACCCTGCAGGATTACGGAGTCGCCATGGGCGGCACCCCGGAGGCCGGTGAGTTCGTGCGCACGAACTTGGTGCGCGCCATCGGCACGATCCTGAATAACCCGTGGCAGCCCGCGATCGTCGAGAGCGCGTCGATGGACGTCGAGCTGCGCTATGCCCGCGACATCTTGCGTCTGCGCGGCGCGGACGTGCTCGAGTCGGAAATCGACGCGGGCGCGCCGGCGCGCATTCGCCTGACTTTGGTGCCTTTCTCCGGTCCAGACGTGACGCGCGTCGTGTCGGTGCCGCTGCCCGCGTACTTGGCGGGTCAAACCGTGACGCTCGAAATCGAGCCGGGTTACACCGAGGAGCGCGACCAAGCCGCGCCCGACAGCCTCGCCGACCTGCTGCGGAATTTCGAGAATCCGGTGTATCCGGCCAAATCGGCGGTCGTCACCTTTGGTACGGGCGATGCCGGCGTCACCTTCAAGGGGCGGGTGGCCCACGATCTGCCCCCCGGCGCGCTCGACGTGATTCGCCCCGAGACTTCCTCGATTGCTCCCGAGACGTTCGCGACCACCACGCGTGTGGTGGTCGATTTGCCGCAATTCATGGTGGGCCGCGACCGCGTGTCGGTCACGGTTCGCCCGGTGTTGCGCTGAGTTCTTTTGGTCCCGCGCGCCTTTGTACGTGTTCCGGTGCGTGTTTCTCTTTCCCCGCGACGTGAAGCCATGAATCGATTCCTCCGCTACTCGCTGCTCGCTGTTGGTCTGCTCGCTGCCGCCCAGGCCTCGGCCGTCGGTACGCGCCGTTTCTCGCTCGAAAAGTCCAGCGACTTCAAGGGGGGTGATTTGAAGGGCGTCGCCGTCGACTCCGCGGGTCACGTGCGTGCCGGGTTCAACCTCGGCTCGGTGCAGGTCTCGCAAGGCACCTCGATTTGGTCGACGCTCGCGCTCAAGGACGGCTCGGTGCTGCTCGGTACGGGCAACGAGGGCAAGCTGCTCAAGCTCAATCACGGCGCGGTCAGCGTGCTGGCCGAGACCAAGGCGTTGGTCGTCACCTCCTTGGTCGAAGCTTGGGGCGGCGCGGTGATCCTCGGCACCTTGCCCGACGGCAAGGTGATGAAATACGAGCACGGCAAGCTCAGCGATCTGGTGACGCTGAAGGGCACCGAGCACGTCTGGCAGGTGGCCTACGACGAGAAGAAGAAGGCGCTCTACGCGGCGACCGGCCCCGAGGGCAAGCTGTATCGCATCACCGAAACGGGGGACGCTCAGGTTTACTTCGACGCTCCCGAGCAGCATTTGATGAGCGTCGCGGTGGCCCCCGATGGCACCGTGTACGCGGGCGCCAGCGACAAGGCGAAGCTGTACAAGATCACGGCTCCCGGCAAAGCCAGCGTGCTGTACGACTTCGATCGCACGGAGGTGCGAGCCATCGCCATCAACAAGAAGGGCGAGGTGTTCGCGATCGCCAACGAGATCAAGACGGGCGGCTCGGTGCCCTCACGCAGCAATCGCGGCGAAGGCGCGCCCGCGGCCCCGACGGGCAGTCCCCCCAAAACCAAAGGCAAGGGCACGCTGTACAAGTTCTCGCCCGATGGCGCGCCCGATCAGCTGCTCGACGACAGCGATGAACACTACACGAGCCTGGCGCTCGCCGACGACGGCCGCCCGTACGTGGGCACGGGCGTCGAAGGCCGCGTTTATACCGTGGACGCGCAGCACAACAGCGCGCTCGTGGCCGACGTGGACGAGCGCCAAGTGAGCGCTCTTTTGCTGAGCGGCAAGGACCAGCTCGTGGTGTCGAGCGATCCTGCGGTGGTGCACCCCGTGTCGGGGATCGGCGGCCCGGATGCGGTGTGGACCAGCAAGGTGCTGGACGCAGGCCTTCGCGCGCGCTTCGGCAAGCTGACCTGGGAAGCGACGGGCCCGATTCAGATCTCGACGCGCACCGGCAATACCAAAGAACCCGACGACACCTGGAGCGCGTGGAGCGCCGGCTTCAGCGCGCCGGGCATGATCGACAGCCCCGCGGCGCGCTACCTGCAGGTGCGTGCGCGCTTCGCGACCGATCCGAACGCGGTCCTGAGCGAGATCCAGATCTCGTTTTTGACCGATAATCTGCGGGCCGTGATCACCAGCGTCGAGGCCAAAGATTCGGACAGCGAAGGCAGCGATGATTCGATTCACTCCTCGGGCGGGCCCATCAAAGGCAAGCCGGAGTCCACGATCGCGCTGTCTTGGAAGGTCGACAACCCGGACAAGGACGATCTGCGCTATCGCCTGCAGTACCGTCAGGTGGGTTCGAACTTGTGGTTCGATTTGCTGAAGCCGCAAGAGAAGCTGACCAAAGAAAATTATTCTTGGGAGACTTCGGACTTGCCCGAAGGGCGCTACCGCTTGCGCTTGGTGGCGACGGACGAGCTCTCCAATCCACCCGACCGCGTGACCCGTGACGAGATGGAGAGCAGCGTCGTTTTGGTGGACAACACGCCGCCCGTCATCGAAGGGCTCAAGCTCGTCGGCAAACACGTGCAGGGGGTGGCCATCGACGGCGTAGGTCCGATCGCGCGCATCGAAATCTCGGTCGCGGGCTCGGACGAGTGGACCCCCTTCTACCCGACGGACGGCATCTTCGACGAGCAGCGGGAAGAATTCGACGCGGACGTGAGCAAACTCGCGCCCGCGCTGCCCGCCTTGCTCAGCCTGCGCGTGTATGACAAGGCGAACAACGCCGTCATTCGCAACGTCATTTTGAAGTAGCTCGGCGCACGACGGGCAGGCTCGGGACGAGCAGGCTCGCGCCGGGGCTCGTGTCTGCTAGGCTTCGGCCGCGGTGGTTCCTTCCGCCGCGGCTTTCCTTCATGACCTACCGTCGCGCGTTGCTTGCCGGGTTTTGTACGGCTTTGCTCTTTGGCTTGGCCTGGGGCTGCGCCGCGGCAGACAACACGGGCGGCCCGAACCTCGGCACCGGCGGGGCGTTCGGCATCCCCGACGGCGGCAACGACGAACTCGCGTTGAGTCTCGCGGGCGCCTCGTCCGATCAAGACGGCGGCATCGTGCTGAACAAGCTGTGCGGCAGGGACCCGACGTGCACGCCCGATTCGCCGCCGAACTCGTGCTCGCGTTACGCGCCGCCGGTCGTTCCGAGCGAGGACGCCAGTCCCAGCGACGAGGCCGGGTCGAGCGACGACGCGAGTGAGCCGCCCGGCGTGGGTCAGAGCTCTCAGGCGGGCCAAAGCGGCGAGGGCGGTGCCGGGGGAGTCAGCGGCGCAGGTGCCATGAGCTCGCTGACGGATGGCGGCGCGGGTGGCGCGGCGGGCACGCTCGGCGCGAGCGGGGCGGCGCCCGTCGGCAGCGGCGGCGCGGGCGGTACGAGTGATGACGGCGGTGGCGCGGGTGCTCCGCCCGTCGCACCGGCCAAGTACGGCTGCCAGGTTCAGCGCATTGCGGGTGCTCCGACGCAAGTGACGTCTCAGTGCGCCGTGGTGGGCGCGGGCGGCGAGAATGCACCGTGCTTCACCTCCGGCGATTGCCAGGTCGGTTTCGGCTGCGTGGGTGATCAGAATTCGGGCCTGTGCCAAGCGTATTGTTGCGAGAGCGCGGACAATTGCAAGCAGGGCAAGTACTGCGCCGAGCGTCCGATGCGCGACGCGCTGATCAACACGTTACCTCGTGGCTCGACCGACACGAGCCACACCCTGAAGATCCCGGTCTGCGTCCCGGCCGAGAACTGTGATTTGGGCGCGCCCTATCCGTGTACCGACGGCACGCAATGCGCGTGCGCGAGCGGCACGGCCTGCCTCGTCGTGCGTTCGGACGGCACCACCACCTGTGCGACGCCCGGCAAAGGCGAGCTGGGTGAGGCCTGTCCGTGTGCTTGGGGCTACGTCTGCTCCGCGGCGACGAATCAATGCCTGCAGCTGTGCTACACGCGCGGCACCCCGAGCTGCGGGGACGGCAGATGTCAGTCTGCGTCGCAACTGCCCGACGGCTGGGGAGTGTGCGTCGGTGCCACGCCGAGCAGCGACTGACGGCTCAAGTCCTCCAGTTGCAAGTTGAGCTCGGCGCCCAGCAGCAACGTGAGGCACATGATCCAGAGCCAGCCGAGCGTGATCGCGACGGCCGACAGCGTGCCGTAAAACAGGGCAAAGCGCGCCAAATGGCTGGCGTAGTAGGCGAAGCCGACGGACGCGCTGCCCGACGTCAGGATGGTCAAGAGCGCGCCGGGCCACACTCGACGCCGCACCCCCGGGCGGATCACTGCAATGCGGAAGAACGCCGCGAGCAAGGCGGTGGCGCTGAGCATCACCAAGGCCAGTAGCAAGAAGTGGCTGGCGTGATCCAAGAACGGCAGCTCGCCTCGGGCCAGCACGCGCGCCACGCTGGCCGGGCCGCCCGCGAGCTTTACGGCCAGGATCGCGCTCGCCATGAACAAGAGGATAGAGCTGATCACCAATGCCAGCGCGATTAGCCGCCGTTTCCACCACGGGCGCCGCTGAGCGGTGACCGTCACTTCCAGCACCGCCATCAGCGTGTTGAACGCGGACGAGGCCAACCACAGCGCGCCCAGCAATGCGACTGGCGCGACCGCTGTGACCGAGAATTGCCCGAGCTGGCGCCAGATCAGCGTGCGTACCTCCTGCGGAGTGAGGTCGACCAACAAGGATGCGCTGGTCAGCACCGCGTCGCTTCCTTGGGAAAGCGCCGCGAACAACCAACCGGCCAGGGCCAACATCGGGATGGCGGCCAGGAACAAGTCGAAGGCCATTGCACTGGCGGCCTGCAGTGTGTCGCGATTGATCAGACCACGAGCCACGAGCCAGACTCGGTGGCTCCAGGGCTTCGCCGCAAACACCTCCGCGGCGCGTGTGGACACACGATCCCAACGCCCGCTGTTCGGAGGCGACTCGCCCGAGCTCTTTGTCCAGCCGTCGCCCATCGAGAGATCTGGCGTAAAACGCGAAACCATCGCATACCAGAGCCCGTGGCACTCCACCAGGAAACCTTGGAAATCCGGACGCGGGCGGCGGGTTTGTGGAACGTCAGCGCGGAGGTGAGCGCGGTCGTTCTGCGCAGCGGTATCACGACGGGGCTGTGCACCGTGTTCGTGCAACACACCTCGGCCAGTCTCGTGATTCAGGAGAATGCGGATCCGGCGGTGCTGCGCGACCTGCAGCATTTCATGGCGGATCTCGCGCCCGAATCACGACGCTGGGAGCACGACGACGAAGGACCAGACGACATGCCCGCGCATGCCCGCTCCGCGCTGACCAAGACGTCCGAGGTCGTGCCGGTCAGCGCGGGGCGCTTGGCGCTCGGCACCTGGCAAGCGCTGTATTTGTGGGAGCATCGCGCGGCCGCTCACACGCGCCGGCTCGTCGTGCACGTTGCGGGCGACTAGCGCTTCGACCGCTTTGGCGTCGCGCGATTTTCGACGCGGACGACGAAGCGCAAGCCGGACCAGACTTCGTCGATTGCGCACACCTTGTTGTCGACGAGGCCGCAGGCCAAGCCAAGGTTTCGGACGTCGTTCTCGGTCACGTCGCTCGCGACACCGGATGTCTTTTTGGGCCAGCAAATCCACAGGCCACCTTGCGCATCCAGTCTCTTTTGGGCGCGCGGCAAGCGCTTCTGCAACTCGGCGAGCGAACTCACGAAGCACACGATCACGTCCAGCTCGGACGTGCCGCGCGAGGCGTCGCTTAGCCGAACGCGGCTCGGCAGCGGGCCGAGTGTCGTCGCGAAACTTGCGGGCGCAGCCCAAGCCGCGAAGCGAGCGTCTGGTTTGAGTCCCAGCTTCTGGGGCAACGGGGTTCCCGAGTAGCCGGCCATGTCTCGTGCTCCAAGCTAGCCAAAAGTCGGCGGGTCTCCAACGCGAGCTGCTTCGAAGTCCATGGAGCTCGCGAAATGCGGCCGGAAAATGGCCGCGTCGACCAGCGGTTTGCGCCGTTCACGGGTCTCTGCAATAGGCGGTGCTTCGCCCGATGTTGGACCTGCGCTTCAAGACTCCAGAACAGTGGCTGACCGTGGTGTTCGCCGATTTCGACACATTCCTACTCGATCACGCCGCCTGTGAGCGTAAAGCGGCCGCCACCGGCATGTCGTTCGTGGTGCGCTACCCCGATCGCAGCGCGCTCATCGAACCGTTGATCGAATTTGCACGCGAAGAGCTGGAACACTTTCAAATCATGTATCGGATCATCCACGCCCGCGGCTTGCGGCTCGCGGACGACTACAAGGATCCATACGTGAACGGGCTGCGTTCGCAGGTGCGCAACGGCGGTGAGGGCATGTTGCTCGACAAGCTGCTGGTCGCGGGCATCGTCGAAGCGCGTGGTTGCGAGCGGCTCTTTCTGGTGGCCGAAGCCCTGGTCCTGCAGCAGTCGCCGCTGGCCGAGCCGTACCTCGGATTGGCGCGGGCCGAGGCTCGCCATCACGGCCTGTTCTTTCGCTTGGCGCGCGCCTACTTTGCGGACGAAGTGATCGACGCGCGCGCCGGCGAGCTACTCGATTACGAAGCCGAACTCGTCAAGCGGCTGCCCCATCGCGCCGCCGTGCACTGAAGGGAGCGGCCTGACTCGCGTGGCGCCGGCCAGTGCGGCCCAGTACTTCGCGCACTACGCCGAGCCCGAGGCGGCGCTCGCGCAAGCGCTCGACGCACACTACGCGGCGGCGCTGGTCGTCCCGGTGCGCGGTGAAGCGGCTTCCTTGCTGGACGGCTTTCGAGCGGCGCTCGCGCGCGCGCCTGGACGAGTGCTCCTCGTGTTGGTCGTCAATGGCAGCGACTCCTCGAGCGCGTTCATTCACGCCGAGAATCAGCGCTTGCTCGAGCGGCTCCGCGCGAGCTTTTCGCGTCAGCGCCCGCTGAGCCACCCGGACTGTTCGACCTCCGGCGTGCTCGGCCAGGCTGACGGTTACGACGTCCTTTGGCTGGATCGGGCCCGCGTTGGCGCTCGCTTGCCCGAACGCTCGGGAGTGGGAGCCGCTCGTAAATTGGGCGGTGACTTGGCGGCCGCCTTGTGGCTGCGCGGCCAGCTCGACTGTGCGCGCGTGGCTTCGACCGACGCCGACGTCACCCTCCCCGACGACTATTTTCCGACGCTCTTATGTGATGTGCCCGAGCCGCAGCGGAGCTCGGCTTGGCTCTGGCCCTTTCAGCATCGCGCGGGGGACGACCCGCAGATCGACGTCGCCACGGTCCTGTACGAGATATCGCTTCGCTACTACGTGCTCGGCCTGGCTTCCGCGCGCTCCCCGTACGCTTATCAAACCGTGGGCAGCACCTTGTGCATCGACGTGCCCGCGTATCTCAGCGTGCGCGGCTTTCCGAAGCGGGAAGCGGGCGAGGACTTTTACGTATTGGACAAGCTGTCCAAGGTGGCACCGCTGCGGCGAGTGTTGGCGACGCCGCTCGCCATTCGGGCTCGCGCTTCGGATCGCGTGCCGTTCGGCACCGGCCGTCGCTCGCGCGAGATCGCCGAGCTCACGGCGGCGGGCGAATCGTTCGTGCTGTACGCTCCCGAGATTTTCGGCGCACTGGGCGCGGTGCTCACGGGCCTCGATCGCTTCGCGGAGGCGGCCCGCGTGGACGCGCTCGACCAAGCGCTGAGCGAGCGTGTCCCCGATCTGGCTCGAGTCGCGCGCGAAGTTTTGGCGGGGCTCGGTGTGTACGCGGCGCTGCGAGCCGCCGCCGAGCAAGCGCCGCCCGGGCCGGTCTTGAGACGACGAGTGCACACGTGGTTCAATGCCCTGCGCAGTTTGCGCTTCGTGCACGGCCTGCGTGATCGGGGCTTGCCGTCGCTGCCGTGGCGGGACGCCCTGAGTTCGGCTTCTTTTCTGGACCGACCGTTCGCGGCCGGTTTGGAACCAAGCGCCGTCTGTCGCTCGCTCGCGCTGGCCGAAAGCGCGCTCGCTCCGCAGGTCGGCCCGACGTTACTCTGACCTGGTGTCGCAGCGCGGATACAGTGCCGGACAGCCGTTCACAGTCCTCGAGAATCGCGGCAATTCGAGCCCAAATCGCGGGCCGCGCGCGCGGCACATCGGTTGCAGAAGTGTGGCTTCGTGTACCGCTCCTTCACTCGCGTGGCCGCCCTGGGCAGCTTTCTGGCCGTGAGCGCGGGAGCCGTTGCCCACGCTGAACAAACTGCGCTTATCGCCGCCAGTGACGCCACGCAAGTCAAACAGCTGACCGTGGCCAAAGTCATGGCCGACGATGCGTCGCTGTGGCTCAGCGTGCGTCTGAGCGGCAAAGCCCGACTGGCCGTGATTGCGTCGGATGCGGCGCTGCCGAGCGCACCCGGGGCGGACGGCTGGCTGCGTGCGCTCGACTTCACGACTCGCGTTCGCGTCGCTCCTCCGCCGGGTCCGCTCGCAAATTGCGGCTCGAACCAAGAGCTCGCATTGGTCGACACGGGCTTGCCGGAACCACCCGTCATCGCGCTACAGAAGACGGAGACCGTGAGCTCGGAGCTCGACTTGCGCCGCGCGCTCGAGGACGCCGGACTGAGCGTGGATCCCGAGCGCATCGCGCGCTTCACGCAAGCGGTGCCCGCGCCGTTTCGCCTCTCACTCTACGAAGTGCCCGCGGGCGGCGGTGACACGGCGGCGCTGCGCTTGCTCGAGCACGGCAACGCCACGGGCGCGCCCGAACTGGAACTTGCCGGTCGCGATGCGGTTCCGATCAGTCTGATCGCGTTGGCAACGGCGGCGGTGCTGCCGCCCGAAGCGGCGAGCGCCGACCCGAGCCAATTTGCGGTCAGCTACCGCGCTGCCAGTGCCAGCAGCCCGAACAGCGACTACCTCGGCGCGCGCAGCAGCTGGCTCGCCGAGCAGCCCGCACGTTGGCTGGTCGAAGCCGAGAATAGCCCGGCGTTGTTCGCCTGGACGGTATTGTCGCCGAACGCCCAGGTTGCCCCCGTCGCGACGCGCTACTTCCAAGGGCTCGCGAGCGGCGCCGCGTGTGCGACGCAAGCAGAAGCCGCGTTTGCTCATGGCTCACAGCGAGTCTCGGACTACGTCTGCGGAGACCACGACGATCTACAGCAGAGCCTCGCCGAGCTAGGCTTCGGCGCGCTGCGCTTGAGCCGTCTGTACGGCTCGCTCGGCCCAGAGCCGGTCGCGTTTCGAATCGTGCCGAGTGAGGTTCACTCGCCGCTCTTGAACGCGACGGACATCGACACGAAGGACTGCACGGCGACGAACGTTGGCGCCAGCGCCGGGAGCGGCATGTCGTCGTCCAATTCGCAGCCGCCCGCGGCGGTGAGCGATCCGGAGCCCGGTGGCAGCGATGTGTCGGATCCGGGTACGCCGCTTTATACCGACGACGGGGGGTGTAACCTCACCGCCGTCGACTCATGCAACGGTGATTCGAGCTCGGATAGCTCGAGTTCGGATTCGTGCAGTCGCAATTCGAGCTCCGATAGTTCGAGTTCGGACTCGTGTAGCGGCGATTCGAGCTCGAGCGACTCGAATGATTCGAAAGATTCATGCAGCGGCGATTCGAGCAGTGATTCGAGCTCGAGCGACAGCTGTAGCGGTAACTCGGACTCCAGCAGCGATTCGTCCGGTTGCGGCAAGAACGACGGCTACGACGGCGACACCTGTTCGGGCAACGCGCACAGCAGCGCCGAAGCCCTTCGCACTTCGAGCGTCGAGCTCCGCTCGGACAACGCGCCGCCGCGCCGCCGGCCGCGGCGCGTGCACTTGAGTTTGCTCACCCTGCTCGCGGCGGCCCTGGCCTTGCCCTTGCGGCGCCTGCGCTCGGTCTAGCCGTGGACCACCTGCGCGAGCGCTCGATACCAAACGAGCTTCTTTTCGAAGCCCGGGTAGGCGCGGTTTCGCCCGCTCGGATTGGGCAACACGAACACGCGCGCCTTGCCGAGCGTCGCGATCTTGAGTCCCGGGCCGCGCTCCGTTCCGTCCGGGAAAAAAACGGGATACAGCGTGAGCCCCAAGAGCGCGACGTAGCGCGGACGCCACTTCGAGACCAGCTGCTCGACGCGCCGCGCCCCTTCGAGCTTCTCCAATCGCGTGAGTTCGGACGCCGCGCGCGTGGCGCGTGGCACGCTAGAGGTGAGCCCAATGCCGAATTCCAGCAAGCGCCGCTCTTCTTCCGCGCAGAGCAGCAGCGGTGTCAGCCCGGCCTCGTGCAGCAAGCGCCAGAACGGGTTGCCCTTCGAGGCAAACGAGTGGCCCGCCTCCGCCGATTGCAACGAGGGGTTGATGGCGACGATCAGCACGTCGAGGTTCGGGGCGAGGAGGTCCGGCAGTGAGGCGGGCACGAGCGCCGCACAGCCTAGTGTGCCAGCGGCGCCGCTTCTAGTAGAGTCGCCTCGGCATGAACGAAGGCCTGGGCAGTTTTCGCAAGCAGTGGCTGATCCCAATCGTGGTCCTGACCACGGTGTCGCTGTTCGTGTTTTGGGCGTTCTACTCGCTCGATCACTTCGTGACGGGGGGCGACGTTCAGCCCCCCTTCGAGACGCCCATCGGGCGCTACGTGCACTTCGACCCGAGCAGCATCACCGACGCCGTGAGCTCGCTTGCGGGCATGATCGCCGCCGTATTCGGCATCGTGATCACGGTCGTGTCCATCATCGTGCAGCTGTCTGCCGATCGCTACACGGGCGTCGCGCGGATGTTCTTGCGCGACCGCATCAACTTGGTGGTCATGGGCTATTACTTGATCGCCTGCGTGTGCGGGGTGTGGCTGAGTGTGTCCATTCACCGCGACTACGTGCCGCGGGCGGCCCTGCTGGTGATGATCAGCGCGACCACGCTCGGCTTGGTGCTGATGGCTCCCTACTTCCGCTACGTGTTCTGGTTCCTCGAGCCGATGAACATCATTTCCAGGATCCAAAGCGAGGCCGTGGTCGTGGCGGGTCGCGGCGCAGACGAGCGGGATCACGATCGCTCGGCCAGTGCACAGGCCTCGACGCTATCGGCGATGGAAGAGCTGACCGACATCACCAGCAACTCGATTTCCGGCAAGGACAAGATCATCGCCAGCGGCGCCGTGGACGCGCTGAAGGACTTCTCGCTGGCCTACCTCAGAGCCAAACCTCGAGCCTCCGAGATCTGGTTCAACATCGGGGCCGGCATCCGCCAAAATCCAGACTTCGTGGCCATGGATCCGGAGTCGCTGGTGGATTTGGAGCGCCGTCGCACCTGGGTCGAGTGGAAGGTGATGCGGCAGTACCTCGGCATCTACAACGAGGCGCTAGGCAGCATGCGCGACATCAATTACCTGATCGCGATCGACACGCGGTACATCGGAGAGGCCGCGGGCGCCGCGCGTGACAGCGAGCTCATCACGCTGGTGTTCCGCTTCATGAACTCCTACCTGCGCTCGACGTTGAACGCGCGCGACGTCCGCACGGCTTACAACGTGCTGAACCAATATCGCTTGTTGGTCGAGGCCATGATTCGCCAGAAGAACGGGCGAGCGGCGGTCGAGGGCGTCAAGCACATGAACTACTACGGCCACGTCAGCTTCGACATGAAGTTGACCTTCGTGACCGAAACCGTCGCCTATGACCTGTCGGCCCTGTGTCAGTACGCGAGCGATCAGGGCGCCCTCGAAGAAGAAGAGATGCTCTCGCACTTCTTGGAGCTCGATCGACCCTTGCGCGTCAGCAGCCAGGAAAGTGCGCTGCTCGGCGTGCGCAAGGCTCAGGTCAAGCTGGCCGCGTACTACCTGATGCGCGGTGATCAGGAGAAAGCCCGGCGCATCTCGCGCGACATGCAGAATGAACCGGCGGAGCGCCTGCTCTCGATTCGGCGCGCGCTAGAGCGCGTGGAGAGCAAGGATTTCTGGGAGATCATCGATCGCGGGCGCAACTTCGAATACATGCCGCCCCAGCAGCGGGCATGCTTGGTGGAGTTCTTTTCCTGGTACGATTTGAGCGTCGCCGAGCGCGACGAAGCGGTGCTCAGCAGTTGAGCTGCTGTCGTAGCTCTGCGTAGCTGCGCACGATCAGATCCGCCTCTCGGAAGCGCTCGGCGGGCAGCGCCGCGTCCGGAATCGCGATCACGCTCATGCCGGCCGCGCGCGCGGCCAAGACGCCGGCCGGTGCATCTTCGATCACCAGACAGCGCGCCGGCTCGGCCGAGATGGCGCGGGCCGCGGCGAGGAAGATGTCGGGCGCTGGCTTGAGCTCGCGCACCTCCGGATGATCGCCGGATACGACCGCGGAGAACGCCGAGAACCAGGGTAGGTGACTCGTCTTCAGTTCATACAAGCGGCGACTGCTGCTCGTACCGACGGCCAGCACGAGGCCCCGGTCGAGTAGCGCGGCGACGAACGCTCGCGCCCCTGTCAGCTCTTCCGCCCCTCGAAACAGCGCTTCGGCGATCGGCAATTGCCGCTTCAGGTACTCGGCGGCCGAGATCGGCAAACTCAGGGTATCGACCAAGAGCTCGGCGGCCTCTCGCTCGTGGCGGCCCATCATCCGCGATTTCAGGCTCCAATCGAAGACCTTGCCGAACTCACCGACGACCTGCTGGGTGGCTTCGGTGTACAGCTTTTCGGTGTCGAGCAAGACCCCGTCGAGGTCGAAGATGACGTGGCTGAAACGGCTGAGTTGCACCGGACGACGCTAGTCCAAGCCACGCTCTGCGGCGAGGGCTCAGCGCGAGCTGATGCGATCGCTGCCTGGCCCGGCAACTTCCATGAAGTCACGCCCTGCCGGATCGCCGAATTCGTCGGCGACTTCCACGCGCACGACCCATGGTCCGCGCGTCGCCGGCGCCGGGATGAACGTATGCAGCGTGTTTCCGGAGCGCAGCCAAGTCACCTGCGCGGGTTGCACGTCGACCAGTACCGTCGGCTTCACGACAATGGCCTCGCTCACCGCCCGGCCTCGGGCGTCGAACAGATGCACCGTGACCTCGATCATGTCCTCGGGCCAACGCGGGTGCTTCGGGGTGATCTGCACGTCTGCGCGCAGGGTCCGTGGCTCGAGGCCGACCCGCAACTCTTCGGTGCTGCCGGGCTCACGTAGCCGTAAAAGTGTGCCCTCACCGCGCGTCAGCCCAACCGAATCCGGCGCCGTCACGAAGTGCGTCGACGCGCCGTAGCTCGCCTCGAGTCCCTTTGCCCCGAGCAGCTTCACGCGCCCGTGGATCCCGAGCAAAATGGCTCCGTCCTCGTAACGCGAGCCGCTCGGCAAATCCGCGCCCACGATGCGCAGCGAGCGTGCCGCGCTGTCTGGCCCGAAGATGCCATTCTGATCCACCGCGCGCGCCGTGACTTGATATTGACCTGGGTCGAGATTCGAGATTTCGCCGCCAGCGCCCCGCGAGTCGAAGCGGCGCACGAGCTCATTGCCCTTCTCTTCCACGCGCCACACGCTGAGCTGGTAGTGGTCCGCTTCCTTGACGCCACTCGCGTCCGTGCTCGTGCCCGCGAATCGATCGCCGAGTGCGAGCAGCAGCGGTCGCGAGATGCTGAAGTTCGGCATACCCGGCACGGCGTACTCTTGGTACGACCCGCCCGCGAAGCCGCGCACGAGCCCGCTCTGCAGCGGCTTCCAATCGTCGCCCGAGGCGGCGAGCATGTCCCCATCGACGGCGGCGATCGTGACGCGATTTGCATCGGCTATTGCAATGCTGTGGCCGCCCTTGGCGACCGCGCTCACCTTGTGCGGCGCTTGGATCAACACGGCGGTCTTCGGGGCCTTGCTGAGTGGAATGTCGACGTCGACGCGGCCCGTGACGAGCCGCACGACTTGCGTCACCGTCTGCGGCGCGCCGGGCGCGAGCTGCAGCTTCAGCGTGCGACCGAGTTCGATGCGTGTGCCGGGCGCGAGGTGCAGCATGGCGCCGCCGGGCAGTAGCTTGGTGGTGCCCTCGGCGCTGCTCGCCGAATCTGCGTGTGCGACTTTCGCCGCGTCGCTCGCATGTGTGGTCTGAGCACCGAGCAATGACTCCAGTGCGGCAAACACCGCGAGCGCGGTCAGCTTCAACTTCATGCTTTCGACAAACGGTCCGGTGCGCCAGGCGTTCAGTCTTAATCGCCAAAAAAGTGACGCGGTGCTTAGCGCACGTTCAGTCCCTAGTGTCTCACTGCGACACCGGGGGGAGTCGGTGACGGCGACACTCAACGCATGCGGCGCGTGGCCGGCGGCAGTGCGAGCTCGGCGAGGATGCCGTCGAGCAAGGCTTCGTCGCGGCGCAGCATGGCGATGTGCAGTAAACGCGCGCGTGCGTCTTGCGGTTCGAGCCGAGCGAGCAACGCCGCGGCCTCGGCCAGCTTGGAGACGAGGCGTTGATCCAACGAGAGGTTCGGGTCCGACTTGCGAGTGGCGACGGACGGTGCCTCTCTTCGCTCGCGGACGCTCGAACCCTCGTCTGCCGTCGTGGAGCTGAACGGAGGTACGACATCGGTTCTAGGAGAGCGGTTGGCCATGACCTCTTCTTTCAGAACGTAGACGTTGCACGTTTCATTCCGATCTGTGTCCTTTGCCCCTAACCGTCGATCACTACAGATGATTGCCGATCATTTCTAACTATGTGCCAGTTGGGTCGCGGTAGCGCGATCGCAGCAGTCAGAAAGTTTTGCGATGTGGGCGAGTCACGCCTGTCGCGCCCACGCTCGACGCGCGCATTGGCGGCTTCAATCGAGCTGACGCTGCGGTCGACACGTTTGCTGTTGCTTCCCTTGGGTGTGCCGCGTTTGCTCTCGGCGTGAGCGGTTTACACCACGTGGCACTCGGTACGCAGGATGTCGCACGTCTGGCGCGCTTCTACGCGGATGTGCTCGAACTGCGTGAAGTAAAGCAACACCTACATGCGGACGGCACCCTGCGCTCCGTGTGGCTCGATTTGGGCGGGCCCTTGCTGATGCTCGAAGCCAGCGAAGAAGCGCCGCGCGCCGTGATCGGCGTCGGCGCAGGGCCATTCTTGATTGCACTGTCGGTCGAACCAGCGCGGCGCGCGGCCTTCGAAGAACGTCTGCGCAGCGCCGGTTGCGACATCGAATCACGCACCGAATGGACGTCCTACGCGCGTGACCCCGACGGAAATCGCATTGCCCTCAGCAGCTACCCGCTGGACGAGCGCTAGACCACGCGCCGATCACGGCTTCGACTCGACCGAGGGTTTCTTGCTCTCGGGCGCGAACTCGGGCTCGCTCGCCGCCTTCGACGGCGGGGCGAGCTTCGAGTTAGGCGCGAACTGCGGCTGCGGCGTCAGCGCTTCTTTGGGCGCCTTTTTGGGCAGCACTTTGCGCGGGCCCCACTGCTTCAACTGCTTTGGCGCGCGCTTCTTTTCGGTGCCTCCCGCGGGCAATTCTTGCGAGGACGGTGCGGACTCGCGGGCGTTCGGGGGCACTTGCGGGAGCGGCGAAGCCGACTCGCGGGCGATCGGCGGCACACTCGACGGCGCGCGAGTTCGGCGCAGCAGCAGGCCTGCCGCGAGCAGCAAGATCAAGCCGGCGGCGCCGAGCGAGAGCCAACGCGCGTGAAAGTGCCGACGCAGCCGCGAGACACGCTGCCGAACACGCGGCGCGGGCAGCGCCGCGTCACGCGCGATCTCGTCCAGGCTTTCGCCGTCGCTCTCGCGCAAGAGCCAATGCAGCGTCGCGTTCGCGCCGTCGGTCTTCGGCAGCTCGCGCTCGATCCACTGCGTGAGCTCAGCCGTTTCGGCGAACGCGTCGCCGGCCTTCGCGTCGACGTCTGAATCGAGGATCGGCAGGCGACCTCGGCGCCGATAGCCGTCGGCGATCTTGTGTCGAGCGATGCCGTGGAGCCAGCGTTGAAATTCGCCGTCGTCGCTCGGTGCGTTGGCCGAGACGAGCGCGTCCGTCAGCGTGTTTTGAACCAGATCCTCGACTTCCGCGGCGGGCAGGCGGCGCCGGGCGTACCTCAGCAAAGCTTGCCGTAACGCTGGATCCGCCAAGCGCGCGGCATTCTGGCTGTGGACTGAAAACACGGGGGCTGCCATGGGGTATGACTTCACCAAGCCCTTCGTCGCCCGACCGACCCCGCGTGTGACATCGGCCAGCGTCGAATTGTTTGTTTGCTACGTTCGGACCCGGAAAATCCCCCTGCGTGCCCCGATTTCAGCCCAAAAAAAAGTCGCTGCCCGTAATTTCGCCCAGCGAGCCGGATTGGCAGATCAATAAGCTCGTCCCCGGGGGCGCCGGCTTCCTTCGGCTGTCGAACGGCCAAGGCGCGTTCGCTCCGGGGGCCCTACCGGGAGAGCGGATCCACGTTCAGCAAGCAGAAGACCACGGCGGCTACCTGCAGGCGACGCGCTGGACCCTGATCGAGCCGAGTCCAGACCGCGTGTCCGCCGCTTGCCCAGTGCAGAGTCGCTGCGGCGGCTGCGACTTGATGACGCTCAGCTATCCCGCGCAGCTAAAGGCCAAGCTCGGCATTCTGCGCGACGCACTGACGCGCACGGGTCACTTCGAGACATTGCCCGAGCTGTCGTTCGTCGCGTCCGAGTCGCCGCTGGGTTATCGCTCGCGCATTCGACTGCACGTCGTCGCGGGTCGGCTCGGTTTCTTCGCGCCTCACTCGCGCGAGCTAGTCGAGATCCCGGGCTGCATCGCCGCCGATCCGGAGCTGTCCGTCGCGCTCGGTACGTTGCGAGCGCTCGTCGCAGCGCACGCGGCCGAGCTCGCATCGTTCACTGAACTCGAGTTGCGCGTGGCGCCCGCCGGACCGCGGCTCGCGCTCCGTCTGATCCCGGCGTCGCGCCCGTTCGAAGGTGCGGCTCGCCTGCTTGCCGCGTTAGCGGGCAGCTTTCAGGTGGCCATCGCCGAGCGCGCGGTCGCGGCCGAGCTCGACCAACGCTTTCCATTGCCCGAAGGCGTCGAATTGAGGGCGCCTGGGGCGGCCTTCACGCAGGTGAATTGGCCGGTGAATCAACGCTTGGTGCAAGCGTTGCTGGACGGCGCGAGCGAGCGTGCGGCGCGCACGTTTTGCGATCTGTATTGCGGCGCGGGTAACTTCAGCTTGCCCTTATTCAAGCGCGGCCTCGCGGGCGTCGGCATCGAAGCGTCGAAAATCGCCATCGCGGCGGCCAAGCGCGCCGCCGCGGAACAAGGGCTGCGCGCCGCCCGTTTCATCGCGGGCGACGTGCGCGACGCGCTCGCGAAATTGCCTCGCTCAGAGTCGTTCGATCTCGTGCTGCTCGATCCACCGCGCAGCGGCGCGCGGGACATCTTGCCCGAGCTGATCCGTCGCGGCCCGTTGCACATCGCCTACTGCGCTTGTGATCCAGTGACACTGGCTCGCGATCTGCGTGTGTTGTGCGAAGCGGGTTACGCGATGGAGCGGGTGACCGGCTACGATATGTTCCCGCAAACACACCATTTCGAAACCTTGGTGTGGTTAACTCGGCGACGGGGCGCCTGATTTGTTGGCCCCGGCCCGGCGCCCTTGGAACAATCCAGTGCACGATCGCCCGCGTCCCAGCCGCCCCCGCGAAAGCGAGCCCACTATGCAAGTTACTAGCGATTTTTCCGCGTCTTCACCGCCTGCACAGTGGCTCGTGATGAACGGCAGCGTGACCGTGGGCCCCGTGGGCACGGACTTACTGCTGCGTGGCGTGATGCACGGGCGCGTTCCGAGCACGGCCTTGGTGCGCCAACCGAGCTGGCCCAACTGGCGTGAGGTCGGGAAGATTCGTGAAGTGAGCGCGCTCACGCGCGTGCTCGAGCGTAGCTTCGACGACACGCCGCTGGAGTCGACGTGCCTGGGTGACAGCGCGCTCGCCGTCGCCCAAGCGTCCGATCTCGGCGAAGCGTTGTTGATCGCGTTGCATGCGGCGGCGCGCGCGACCTCTGCGACCGTAGGCCTTGCCCATCGCGTGCGCGAACCATTGCTCTTGCCCACGACGTCGTGCGTTTTCGATGCCGCGCCCGAGCGGTTGGGTGAAGTGCTGCCTTGGCATGATCCGGCGTTCACGCTCGCGCGCAGCGGGCGGGTTCGCTTGCTGCGCGTCAGTGAGCGCCCCAAGGGCGTCGAGCGAGTGCTGTGTGAGCGCTTGAGTCCGGCGGCTCCGCTCAAAGGCGTCGCGATGCTGCCCGTGCTGATCGACGGCAAGCTGCACGCGATGCTCGAGCTCGGTCGCAGCGATCGCCCCTTCCGCGCCAGCGACTCCGTTTCGTTGTTCGACTTCTCGCAGCAAGTTGCCCTGAACTTCCAGCGTTTATTGCGACATTCGGCGCCGTAGGTCGACGCCTCGAGAAGCGGGGGTTTTGGGGTTCCCGCGGGCGGGATATGGCCGCCCCAGCATCACCGCTGAAGCCTCACATCGTCGACTTGGTCGACGCACCCGGGCCGGCGCGCGCCAACGTCGAGCGTATTATTGACCGAGCTGCCAAAAATGGCAGAAGCCATGGAAATCGCGCAAATCTAGGGGATCTCAGGAAAAACGGCCTTGATCACGGGGGGCGCGACCGGCATTGGCCGCGCCACGGTCGAGCTGATGGTTGCGGCGGGCGCGCGGGTCGCGATCACGGGGCGGAACCCGGACACGCTGGCCACGGCGCGACGCGAGTTGAAAGGCGTGCTGGTGCTCGAGGCCGACGCCCGCTCGGTGAGCGATGCCGCACGCTTGGCGCGCCGATGATGTCGATCTATTCATTGACCAAGGGTGCCGTCGCCGCGCTGGTGCGCTGCCTGGCCGTAGAACTCGCCCCGCGCGGCATTCGCATCAACTCCGTGTGCCCCGCGACCATCGTGACCCCCATCCAACAAAAATTCGGGCTCCCCCCCGAAGTCGCCGCCGCCAGCGCCAAACACTACAGCGCCCGCATTCCCCTGGGGCGCTTCGGTGCGGCGCAGGAAGTGGCGAGCGCGGTGTTATTTCTCGCCTCACCCGCCGCGTCGTACATCACGGGCGTCGAACTGCCAGTGGACGGCGGCCTGTCGATCACCTGACCACTGAATGCGATGTTCGGCGCCGTGTCAGCCCGAGGACGATCAACGTGAGCAACGCCAAACCGAACGGCACTCCGGCCGTCTGGGCTAGCTTTGTCAGCAACGCCTGAGCGAGCGGCGTCGTGTCACGGCGCGACTGCACCGCGACCAAGTACCCCGATTCGTCGGCCGCGGCGAAGACCGCGGACCAGACGCCGTCGAAGCCCGGCACCGGGTCGCGATACGAATCGACTCGAAATGGCGCCGAGTAGCGCAGTTTTTCGGGATTTTCTGGGCTCTCGGCGCTGAGCGAGAGCCCCAGCGAGGCGCGGATCTCGGCGGGCGCGGGTCGCTCGAGCGACAGCGCTTGCCCACGGCTGAGGCCGGGATGAACGATGAACGTCAGATCGCTCGGCAGCGGCAGCGGCGCTCCGCGCTCGCGATCACGCGGCCCGAGCACGGCGGCGATGCGGCCGTGGTGGTCGTCGAGCAACTGCACCGCGCCCAGCACTTTGTCCGTCGCAATCGAAGCCCCGAGGACCCCCACCCAATGCTCGTCCCGGCACAACGGCGCCGAGATGGCAAATTCGAAATTGCCATCGCTCTCCGAAGTGTACGCGCGTGCGATGTAGCCGCTGTGCGGTTGACTCCCGGAGCCCAAAGCAGGACTCGCGCACTCTTCGAGGCCGAGCTTTTGCGCGCCCTGAAAGTAGTCGCGAAACGCAAAATTCCGCCGCAAGTATTCGGGCGATTTGAGCGAACTGCGCATTCGTTGCACGCCGTTCGTCCCCATCACGAACAGCGTGTCGAAGGGAGCCAGGCGCTCGAGTAGCGCCGGGGACGGCGAGACCACCGGATTCGGATCCAGCAAGGCGATCACTTCTGGATCTCGAGCCAACTCGGCGATGCGGTGCTTGTACGCGCGGAGCTGCAAGGTGACTGCTACGGCCTGCATGCCGGCCACCGAGGCATTGGTTTGCTGCTCGCGTTCGAGCTCCGCTGTGCGCGCGTTGAGCGTCGCGCGCAAGCTGGCCGTCACCACGAGCAGCAACGACGCGCACCACACGCCGGCCCACGCCGTGAGTGGGTGCCGGCGCAGCCACGTGCGTAGCCGCGCCGCGCGCGCGACGACGGGCCGCTCTTCGGGCGCTTTTTTCTGCAATGCGCGCTGTAAATCTTGCGCGAACGCCGCGGCGGACCGGTAGCGCCGCGTGGGGTCCTTTTCGAGCGCATTGAGCACCACGGCCTCCAGAAAGCGATCGACTCCGGGCGCGAGCTGGCGGGGCGGCAGCGGCTCCTGTTCTTTCAGTTGATAGAGGATTTCGGCGTCCGTGCCGTCGAACGGAGGGCGACCCGTGAGTAGCTCGTACAAGATGGCGCCCAGCGCATACACGTCCGCGGCGGCGGTGAGCTCGCGATTGCGGCTCGGAAAGGCCTGCTCCGGGGCCGCGTAGCAAGGGCACCCCACGGGCTGAGTGCCATGCGTCCAAGTGGCGCCCTTAGCCAGCTTGGCAATGCCAAAGTCGGAAATCAGAGGCTGCCCGCTCTTGTCGAACAAGATGTTTTCGGGCTTCAGATCACGGTGCAAGATCGGCTCGCGCTCGGGGCGCTGGGGATCGCGATGTAAGTATTGCACGGCGGTCGCGATCTGAATCATGACCCGCGCTGCGCGCTCGGGCGCGTCGCGAAACTCCGACATGCGCGCGCGCAGTGTGCCGCCCGCCATGTACTCCATGGTGAAGTACGGAGCCCCCGCGTGCTCTCCGGCTTCCAACACTTGCACGACGTAGCGCGCATCGAGCGCGGCCGACAGCATCGGCTCGCGCCGAAAGTTCTGCTTCGCTCGGGCGTCGGCGAACTGCAAGCCACGTAGCACCTTCAGCGCCACTGCAACACCTGTGCCTTCGCGCTGTGCGCGATACACCAACCCGAAGCCGCCTTCGCCGAGCAACTCGATGAGTTGGTACGGACCCACTCGACGCAGCGCCGACGTGGGCAAGGGCAGCTGCAACAGGCACTCCGGGCACAATTGCTCGGGGGCGTCCGCTGGGACGGCATGGCCCGCGCTGCATCGCTGCACGGTCAGGCCTCGGCGTGATTCGGGGCGACGGAACGCGAGACCGCTGGGCTCGGCACGGACGACGAAGACAGCGCTTGGCAGAGCAGGCGCTTGGCGGTTGCGACGTCGCCATCGCCGGTCACGCGCTGGGCGAGTTCGTCGTCCAGCAAGTGTCCGAAGCGCGCCCGAAGCCGGCACACCATCTGCTTGAGGGCGTCGGTACCAAGGCCAAGGCGTAGCGCCACCTCTCGATAATCTGCCGTCTCGGCGTCCGGACCCGGCAAAAAAACCTTCACCGCGTCGAAGCGCGACTCGCCATTCACGCCGGCGGCGCTCGCGTTGACACAGTACTCGCGGCGCAAGCGCACGAGGACGCCGGAGAGCAGCTTCAAGGCCTCTTCACGACTGAGCTGCTGCTCGGGGTCGAGCCGGGTGTCCGCCAGCGCAGAGACGCGCGGGCCGCGCTCCTCACTCTCCGTGTCGCTGACGAAGGCCACGGTGCGTCGCACGTCCCGGCACTGTTGGCGCTCGAACTGCCACTGGTTCTTCAAGAAGCTACGGAGGGCCGTGAACAGCCAGCCTCGAAAGCGCTCGCCGGGACGGCGGCTGACCCGCTTCAGATCGCCCCGATCGACCAAGCGCGTGACGAAGAACGCTTGGGTCAGCTCCGCCGCGGCCTCACGTCCGCGCGCCTTGGCCACCACGGCGAACACCGGGTACCAATACGCTCGATACAACCGACTCAAGGCGGCTCGCGCTGGCGCGCCTCCCGCGGCCGCCGCGAAGACGACGCTCCAGCGCGTCGTTCGGCAACGCCCCGACCACAGCATTTCTTCGGGAGTTCCCGGACGGGTGCGGGACCCGTCCGAGATTTCCAGTGCCAAACTCGGCGCTGCCTTTAGGTCAGTGATCATCAGGACCTCCGGTTGCTCCCAGGGACGTTCCGCCGCCAAACCCACTCTATCAGTGTCTCGGCAAAACGGTTCGTCCTTGGAAGAAGAGCACGGCGCCGCCGGTAACGCCTCTCCGCATCTTTTTTGGTGCAGCGTCAGGGAGCCCCAGGCGCGCCGGCGGCTCCGCCGTCCCCTTCGCTCGGCAGGCACACGCCGTAGTCGGTCCCCTGCGGCGTGCAGCGCGCGCCGCTGCTGCACGGCTGATTGAATTCGGCCTTGGAACAGAGCTCAAGGCACACTGATCCCGCGCCGCGATCGAAGCAAGACGAGTTGGCGGCGCAGTCCGCCGGCGCGCCGCACGGGCCACCCTCCGCGACCGGGCCGGCCGGAATGCAACTCAGCGCGGCCCCCGTGAGCTCGGTCGGCGCACACCAACTGTTCGCCGGGCAGTCGTCGCCGAGCGGTGTGCACACGAGCGTTGACTCGTGCACGTCAATCGCGACATTCAGTTGCCCCGCGCCAATGGTCACGATCTGACCGTCCGTCGCGAATTGGAACGACACGGTGGTCGTCGTCTGATTGAAGATACTGAATGACGGCGCGCTGCTCGAGGTCAGCGTCGCAGCCACCGGCACGAAATTGCCGCTGCCGTCGTCACGGGTCAGGCTCCAGGTGTACAGATTTGCCGTGTAGGTGCCCGTGGGCAGGGTGGCCGCGATCACGTTCGCATCGGGGCTGATGTCGATGCTCTGAAAGACCGAACCATAGACGTACAGCCCGCCCTGCAAGCGATAGGTATGCGCGCCAACCGAGGCGAGCAACGGTAGGTTGAAGGTGCCCGTGTTGGCTGGCGCTTCCGCTTGCGAACCACTGCTGCAAGCGCTCGCGATCAGCGCACCTTGCAGCAACCCGAAACCGAAGATCACTTTGATGAATGTCGAGCGAATCATGGCATTACTCCTGTGCGAAAAGTCGAACCGCTGTCCGTCTCCTCTGGCTCAGAAGCGACGCCGCACGCGCGGTGACGCGTGGCTGGTACGCGCCTCGCTGATTTCGACTCTGCGCTTGGCTCCCCATCGCTGACGGCTCGGGCCCGCGCGGCTCGCATGAGCTCAAGGCGGCTTGCCGTGGAACGCGACGAGGGAGTCCTAGTCCCAAATAGGGCAACAGCCCGGCGCGAGGGGAGCGCGCCGGGCCGTTGAATAGATTAGGGAGGCGGCGACCCGGGCGGAGGGGGGGGTCACCAGGGGCGCCGCCTGCGTGACGGAATAG
>FSWQ01000823.1_pt1 | contig 29814 bp, 27 predicted proteins | sample 1637691 | NCBI WGS metagenome assembly FSWQ01 (sample SAMEA3914814, study PRJEB12502) | metagenome | biome: forest; material: soil | place: USA | collected 2011-09-16 | depth 0.1 m | reverse complement strand
GTTCCGGTTCCGGTTCCCGAAGAGGCACCAGAACCATCATTGTTGGTGGGGGCATTGTCGGTACCGGCCACCATGCCGGTACAACCGGCTAGCGCTAGGCCCAGCGCTAAAATTGACGTCAACGTTACGCCTCGGCTCATCACGCGCTCCTGCATCTCTGTTGTGTGTCCGGTACGGCTCGGACCTGTAGAAACCCCAAGGGTTATTGCTTCCGATTTTCGCGGTTTCTCCGGAGCTGCTTGGCAATTTTCAGCGTGCGTGAATAGTTGCGCCCGCTGTGCGGTAAATTGGCAGCAAGGTCGGAGTTTTGTAGGTGCGTCAGCTCAAGCTGCGTGCACTCCACGCTCGGTACCGTGTCGTGGGCAGCGCGCCGTGATCTCGTTCCAGCGTTGCGCGGCGCTCGCTACGCAAGATCTGTCGCACAAAAAAAGCGCCAAGATTCCAAGAAGAACTGAACGCGTCCGAGTCCTAGAAAGCCCTCACACTGAGGTATGCATTCGCGTCACTTCGCAGCGCTCGGCGTAGGGTCTCGGTCTCCAGTGTGGGCGCTGGCTTTCGCTGTCGGGCTCGCGGCCTGTGGCCCAATCGGTGGAGTGGACGACGGCGGGCTCGGTGCCGCCGGCGGCCAAGCCGGGGTTGCGGGCGGAACCAGTGCCAGCGGGGGCACGGCTCCGTTGCCGCCGGAGCCCGCCTTCAAGGTCGTGGGCTATCAGCCGTCGTGGTCGGGCAACGCGGCGAACCTGCAATTCAACAAGCTGAACTACGTCAATTTTGCGTTCGCTACCGAGCTCGCTGATGGCTCAGTGACGCTGCCGCAGCCGACGCAACAACTGCTCGCGTTGTCGACGCTGGCGCACAAGTCCGGGGTACGCGTGCTGCTCTCGGTTGGCGGCTGGAACAACGGCGACGCCAGCGCATTCAGCACACTCTCCTCGAACGCGGCTGGGCGCGCGAAGTTCGCAGCCATCGTGGACGGCTTCGTCGACGACTTCGCGCTGGATGGCATCGACATCGATTGGGAGTACCCGCGCGCTGACGCAGCGGCGTCCTTCACCGCGCTCATGCAAGAGATCAGCGCGCGCTTGAGGCCCAAGGGGAAGCTGCTCACGATCGCGGCAGCGCCGGCAACCTACGGCTCGGAGGGCGTGACGGCAGATGCGCTGCAGTACCTCGACTTCGTGAACATCATGGCCTACGACGGCGGCCAAGGCGCGGGGCACTCGCCGTACACGCTGGCTCAGTCGGCGCTTCAAACCTGGCTCGCGAAAGGCCTGCCCGCTTCGAAAGCGATCCTGGGGGTGCCCTTCTACAGTCGCCCAGGCAACACGCCGTACGCGAAGCTAGTGGCGATGGACCCGAACGCAGCCAACCTCGATCAACTGAACGACCAGTATTACAACGGCATCCCGACGGTGCAGGCGAAGACCACGTTGGCCATGTCCAACGGCGGCGGCATCATGGCCTGGGACTTGAGCCAAGACGTCTCGACTCCCGGCTTGTCTTTGGTGTCGGCCATCTTCGCCACGGCTCACCCGAGCCCCTGAAGCCCGCGTTTTCCTGCGTTCTGGCGCAGTCGGCGCGCCGCGCCGAGTCGAGTGCGCTATTCGCTGGCCGCGTCAGCGCAGCAGCGAAAGCCGGTCGAGTAGTCGTGGTACACGGCGGCATGGGCTTTGGTCACGTAGTTGCAGCCGTGGCCGTTGATCTCGGCATCCCCGTAATAACCGCCACGGAAGTAGCCGTGACCGTTGGGAGCAACCTCCGCTCCCCACTCGTGCAGATTGCCGACTAAGTCGAACACGCCGTACGGCGATACGGATTCCGCGTAGGCGCCGGTTTTTGCGAGCCCGCCGGCCCAGCGATTCAGGCGCGGGTCGTTCATGAACTGCTCGCCGTACACGGCTTGCTGCCCGAAGATCATCGGCACCGCGCTGCCTTTGCCTTCGTTGCACTTGCCGCGCCGATGCTGCGTGCCGCCGTACGGGTAGCTCGCGTTACCGCCCGGGCCTCGACAAGCGAGCGAAAATTCGGCCGCGCTGCACAGGCGCTTGCCGGCGTTTTGGCAGGCCTGCAACGCTTGTACTTGCGAGATGTAACCCTGTGGCACCACGCCCACCGCGACTTTCGCGCGCACGCGCAGCCCGTCTACCGGGGTGTACGGCGAGTGCTCGGACTCATTGCCCGTCGTGTCGAGCTCGACGACGTATGCCTCGTAGCGATCGATGCAATAGCCGGCGATGCGCACCATGCCCGACGGACAATCGCTGGCTGACACTGCGCCGGCTGCGGGGGCGGCTACCGCGGCGTATACGTTCGCGGTGGCTGCCGCTTCGCGCGAGCTGTTCGACACGGCACTGAGCGCTTCGCTCTGCGCTTGTTCAACGAGCGCCGGATCGCCAGGCGCGAGCGTGGAGTGCGGGTGCTGTGCTTGTCCGCAACTGGACAGACAGACACCGAACGCGCCCAACAAAGCGGGCGCGACAACACGTTGCAAAACACTCACGGCCAAATTGGTACAACCTTGGCAATCTGAGTCAAGGAGGCTGTGCGCCACACAATTGCCGCCGTTGTGGGCCGGGCCGAGTTTCGGGGAAAAGTTCGTTGTGCGCGGATGTACTCGTTTCCAGGTCGGTCCAATTCGCCTGAAGGCTGGCGCAATTGCCGCCATTGCCGTACATCTTCCGCCACAGAAGAATGGTCATGTCTAAGATCTTCATCGACGGTCGCGAAGGCACCACCGGCCTACAAATCCAAGAGCGCCTGCAAGCGCGCACGGATGTCGAATTGTGTGAGCTCCCGAACGAGCAGCGCAAGGATCCGAACGCGCGCAAAGCGCTGATCAACGCCGTCGACTTCGTCATCACGTGCTTGCCGGACGCGGCGGCGCGTGAAGCCGTGAGCATGATCGAAAATCCGCGCACGCGCTTGATCGATCCGAGCAGCGCGCATCGCGTGAGCCCTGAGTTCGTGTACGGCTTCCCCGAGCTGAATCGCGGTCAGCGCGATCTGATTCGCAAGGCCACGCGCGTCAGCGTACCGGGCTGCCACGCCACCGGGCTCGTTGCCGCGCTCGCGCCGCTCGTGGCGCGTGGCTTGGTTGGCAAGGATTACCCGGCAGTGGTTCACTCCCTGACCGGCTACAGCGGTGGCGGCAAGAAACTGATCGCCAAGTACGAAACCGGCACCCCCGCCGAGCAAGAAGTCTTGCGCGGAGCGCGCCCGTACGCGCTCGGCCTCAAGCACAAGCACCTGCCGGAGATGCAACACCTGGTCGGGCTGGAGCACGCGCCCTTCTTCGAGCCGGTAGTCGGCAACTTCTACAAGGGCATGCTCGTGTCCGTGCCCTTGCTCACGCGGTTGTTGCCCAAGAAGCTCGCTCCGCAAGACGTGCACGAGGTACTCGCCGCGCATTACCAGGGCGAGCGCTTCGTCGTCGTGCAGCCGCTCGACTCGGAGTCTTCGCTGGACGAGGGCTATTTGAGTCCGCTTGCCTGCAACGACACGAATCGTCTCGAGCTATTCGTGTTCGGGCACGAACAGCAGATCCTCATCGTGGCCCGCCTAGACAACCTCGGCAAAGGTGCGTCGGGCGCCGCCGTGCAGAACCTGAACCTGATGCTGGGCGCGGACGAAACTTCAGGGCTCTAAGCCCGGCCGGCTTCTGAAGCTGGGTTGATGGTCACGAAACACGACGCGGCCGTCACAGCCTTCGGCGTCGTGTTTCGTGCCCCTCGGAACGAGCTCACTCTGAGAGCTTGTTCCGGCACCCGAGAGAGCTAGCCCTTGTCCGGCGTGACCACGATCTCGACGCGGCGATTCTCAGCGCGGCCATCAGCGGTCGCGTTGTCACCCACGGGCCGTGTCGAGCCGAGGCCCTCCGCGGTCGCTTTTTCCGACGGAATGCCCTTGGTCACCAGGTAATCACGCACTGACTGCGCGCGACGCTGCGAGAGCGCATCGTTGTCCGAGGCGTTGCCACGCGAGTCCGTGTAACCCTGCACCACGATGTGCTTGAAGCCTTGGTCCGTCAGAGCCTTGGCCACCTGGTCCAGCTTGTCCTTCGCGATCGGCAAGAGATCGCTCTTGGCCGTGGCGAACAGCACGGAGCCGGAAAGCGTGATCACCACGCCGCGCGATTCTTCTTTGACCTTGGCGATTTCTGCCAAGCTGGCCATCGCAGCAGCGGCCTTCTTTTCTGCCTCTGCGCGCGCGGCCTTCTCGGTCGCGAGCTCAGCTTTGGTCTTGGTGACCTCACTGGCGCTCGCTTCACGGGCTTTGCGCTCGGCATCGAGCTGTTCTTTGGTCTTTTCCAGACCTTCCATCTGCGTGGTTTTGAAGTCCTTATCGGCAGCAACGCGTTTGCGCTCCGCGCTTTCACGCCCGCCTTCAGCTGCGGCTATCTCCGAGCGGCGCTCGGCAATGTAAGCCAGATCTTTGGTCTTCTGGCTGGGGCCGTCGTCATCGAAGCTGCGCTGCGCGCCGTCCAAGGATTGCTTGGCCGTGTCCAACTGAGCGGGCGCGAGATCCGCTGCCGGACCCTTGGCGGCGTCCGCGTAAGCGGCGCGCGCGTCCAGCAGCTCCTGCGGAACGGCGGCAGTGCCGCACGCGGTGAGCAACGCCGACACGCTCACGAGGCTGAGCACGGGCCAAGAAAGCGTCATCATGGTTCGCGTAGTCCGAGACATCACTTGGCGATCTCCTTGCGCAGTTTACCGACCTGCTCGTTCGCTTCACTGGCGTCACCTTGCGCCTTGGCTTCTTTGGAAAGAGCCAGGGCCAGCTCCGCGTCCGCTTGAGCGCGGTCGAGGGTGCGCGCCGCAGTTTCATTGTCGTTGTCTGCGATCTGCTTTTGAGCCAGCTCGATCTGCTCCTTGGCGTACTTCAGGTACAGCGCCGCTTTCGGATTTTCGGCTGCACCACCGACCTCCGCACCCTTCACGTCAGCTTGCGCCGCAGTGAGGGAGTCTTGCGGAACCGCGGCGCCACCACACGCCAACAACATGACCCCGGACATGCACGAGTAGACCCAAGTTCGAGCGTTCATCGCGAGGGAGTATATCGAATTCGGTCCGTGGAGGAAGCTAGGCAAATCGCCGGAAATTTCCGCGATTTGCGCGTTTGCCAGGCCACGAGCCAAGCTTCGAAGCCCGATCCTCTCCTGGTGCGCGCGGAGCGGCGCACACCACCCGGATATTGGCAAAGCAGTCGGGCTGCCTGCTCCTTCTCCTCTTCCTCTTAGTCTCTGGTGCGCGCGGAGCGGCGCACGCCACGCCTTAGCGTGCGCGAAGGATACCCAGCCGCACGCCCGGAACTAAAACGAGCGTGAAGTCTTGGGAGACCAGATCACGATCCACGAACGAGATGGAAACCCCAAAACACAAAGGCTGACCGACCAGGCGCATGCGATCTCAAAGCAGAGCGCGAGTGGCCCAGCGCCTCCCGACGCCGCTAGGCAAAAAATCTTTCAACCCCGCGTTCGAGACCGAGGCGCTCCCCAACGCCTTACGGCTTTTTGAATTTGAGGACGAAGCGGTCGGAGGTGCCGCGACGCTCGCCGGCTTCTTTGGGGGAATCGTTCCAGTCGCGGGTGTCGCTGGGGTTCTTGAGGAACGAGGCTTCTTCGACGAATTGGAAGCCGGCGTGCTCGATTTCTTCGCGGAGGGTTTTCTCTTCGATGCGGTGCACGGTTTTTACGACAGTGAGGCCGGCGCCGGGGGCGGCGCTGTGGTCGACGATGCCGTACACGCCGCCGTGTTTGAGCGAGGCGAAGATCGCCTTGTTCATCTTTTCGCGGTCGACACCGATCCACACGGTGTCGTGATAGAAGAGCACATTCAGCACGGCGTCGAGATCCGTCGCCTCGGGCGGCAGTGGGTCATCGAACTCTCGATCGGCGCGCACGACATTCTTGAGGATCGGTTTGGACAGGCGCGCCGTCCACGGCACGTTCGCGTAGCGCTCCAAGACGAACGGCGAGTTCTGCCCATACACCTTGCCCGTGGGGCCGACTACGCGCGACAATAGCTCACTGGTGTAGCCGCCACCCGCGCCAATTTCGGCCACCTTCATGCCCGGTTGAATGCCGAAGAAAGCCAGCATTTGGGCTGGCTTGCGTCCGCCATCCAGGGCCTTGTCGTCCGTGCTGCGATCCTCCGCGTTGACCGCTGCGCTGACGTAATCAGGGATGACGGCTGCCGTGGGCGCCGCCGGAGCCGCGGCGCTTGCGGCTGGAGCAGCGCTGGGCGGTGCGGCCGAGTGGCTACACGCGGGCAGAGCGAGCGCGAGGAACAGACCGAGCGAGGGCAGACCACGGGTGGTTCGAATCGACATGCGCCCGACTATTGAGCGCAACGCCGCGAGTGTCGAGTGGCTCAGCCGCGCTTCGGCCGCGTACTCAGTGCACGCCGTGTGGCGTCGATGCGGCATTGCTGCTGCTGCTCGTAATTAGCGACAAGCCAGTGACGAGCACCAGCCCAACCCCAAAACCAATCAACACATTCTTAATCAGATTTTTCATGGCACTCCCCGCGGGCCCCCAAACCCTCAGCCCACTCCAGAGGCTTAGCAGCCGCACCACGCCGCGCCATGTTTCCGGAGGTTTGCCGGGCAAAGATGTAGGAATTACTAGACCCAAATGCAGTTTCGCCCCACCGAGTTGACTCGGCAGGGCGAAACATCAGGTCACAATGCTAAGGGCAGGGAGCAAGCTTCCCACCTTTGGCGATCACTTGATGAACAGCATTTCCTGGTACGTGGGCAACGGCCAGGTGTCGACGGGGACGAGGCCCTCGAGCGTATCGGCCACTTCACGCACCTTGAGCTGCGCCGGCAGGATGGCATCGCGGAAGTACTTGGCTTCCTCGAACACGCTGCTGGCACCGTGGTGAGCGGCCGCTTTGTCCAGCGCTGCAACCGCGCCAGTCAGATCCGACAGCAAACCGGAGACCTTCGTGAGCAGCGAGGTGTCGCCCGTGACGCCAGCACCCTTGAGGGCGATCGCGTTGTTGGCGAGCTCGGTCTGGAAACGAATCGTCGCCGGGATGATCAGCGTCTTGGCGACCTGGAGGACCAGGTTCTTCTCGACGTTGATGGTCTTGACGTACTGCTCCAGGAAGATCTCGTAGCGGGCATGAAGCTCGCGAGCCGAGAGCACCTTGTACTTCTCGAAGACCGCAATCGCTTCCTTCGTGTCGTATTGCGGCAGGGCGTCGACGGACGTCTTCAGGTTCAAGAGCCCGCGCTTCTCGGCTTCTTGGTGCCATTCTTCCGAGTAGCCGTTGCCGTTGAACACGACCTTGCCGTGCTCGGTGTAGATCTCTTGCAGCACGCCCTGGATGGCCGCGTTCAGCGACTTGCCAGCGCCGATGGCGGCTTCGAGCTTGGTCGCGATGAAGTCACACGAATCCGCCATGATCGTGTTCAGCACGGCGAGCGCGATGCCAGGCGACTGGCTCGAACCCACGGCGCGGAACTCGAAACGGTTGCCGGTGAAGGCGAACGGGCTCGTGCGGTTGCGGTCGCCCGCGTCGCGCGGCAGGTGCGGCAGTGAATCCACACCGATCTTCAGCAGGCCGCCGGCCTTGGAAGACTTGGCGCCGCCAGCCTTGATTTGCTCCCAGACGTCACCCAGCTGCTCGCCCAAGAAGATCGAGATGATCGCGGGGGGAGCTTCGTTGGCGCCGAGGCGATGATCGTTGCTGGCCGAGGCGATGGCAGCGCGGAGCAGACCGCCGTACTTGTGCACCGCGCGGATGACCGCGCCGCAGAACACGAGGAACTGCGCGTTGTCGTGCGGCGTGGCGCCCGGGTCCAGCAAGTTGCCCTGCGTGGCGTTACCGAACGAGTAGTTCAAGTGCTTGCCCGAGCCGTTGACGCCGGCGAAGGGCTTCTCGTGCAGCAAGCACACCAAGTCGTGCTTCTCAGCGACCGACTTGAGCGTCGTCATCACCAGCTGCTGGTGATCCGCTGCGACGTTTGCGCCTTCGAACACCGGCGCGATTTCGAACTGGCCGGGGGCCACTTCATTGTGGCGCGTTGCCACTGGAATGCCGAGGATCAACAGCTCACGCTCGAGCTCGAACATGAACGCTTGCACGCGAGCCGGGATCACACCGAAGTAGTGATCCTCGAACTCCTGACCCTTGGGCGGCTTCGCGCCGAACAGGGTGCGGCCGGCATTCAACAAGTCCGGACGCGCGTAGTAGAAGTTCTTGTCGATCAGGAAGTACTCCTGCTCGCAACCGGCGTAGGAGGTCACGGCAGCCGGGCTTTCGTGCCCGAACAGCTTCAGGATGCGGGTGGCCTGCACGTTGAGCGCGGCCGTGGCGCGCAGCACCGGGGTCTTGGTGTCGAGCGCTTCGCCAGTCCACGACAGGAACGCGGTCGGGATGCACAGCGTCACGCCGTTGAGGGTCTCTTGCAGGTAGGCGGGGCTGGTGACGTCCCACGCGGTGTAGCCGCGCGCTTCGGACGTGACGCGGATGCCGCCGCTCGGGAAGCTGGATGCGTCCGGCTCGCCTTGCACGAGCTTCTTGCCGGAGAACTCGGCGATCGCGCCGCCATCGCCGTCGGGGCTGTAGAAGCTGTCGTGCTTCTCAGCGGTCGAGCCGGTGAGGGGGTAGAAGACGTGCGCGTAGTGCGTTGCGCCCTTGGAGAGAGCCCAATCCTTGAGGGCGGAGGCGACGATGTCTGCCGTGCCCGGATCGAGCGGCACAGCGCCCTCAATCGTCTTCTTGAGCGACTTGTAGACGTCCTTCGGCAGGTGCGTCTTCATGGCCGACAGCCCGAACACGTTGGCGCCGAACAAGCTACCCGACGCGGATTCCTTGTAGTTCAAGGGCGGCGAGCTGGTTTTGAACGCCGAGACCTTGGAAATAGCTTGTTGACGGACCGTATTACCGCTCATTTGTTTTTCCTCTTAGCTGGCTATTTCGGTACGGAAATCACCGAAGGGCGTTCCATCTACTGCTGCGAGTCTTTCGGCACAACGGCCAGAATGTTTCGTGTGTGTTTCTAGGATCTCAACGCGCCGGACACGCAGCCCAAGGCGCTTTTAGGCGCTTTTTGCGGCCAAAAACCGGGCTGACTACCGCTGCGGGCGGAAGACTGAGTGGGCGCTCAGTGTCTAGATGGGTAAGTCTAGTGGGCCCGTGTTTCGGTTCGTCACGAGCCCGTTTGGGGCGTGGCGGCCGGAGCGAGCTCGCAGGTCATCTCGATCATCGTCTCGCGGAAGCCCAGCGCCGCGAAGAACTCACGCCCCGGGTGGTTCTTGCTCGCTGTGTGCAATACCAGCCGCGGTGCGCCCTTGGCCTGCAAGCGCTCGCGTACCGCCTCGACCAAGCGGCGCGCCACGCCCTGCCGGCGCGCGCCCTCGTGCACGAAGATGTCATGCAGCGCGCCACACGCATCCAGCAGTGCGTTCCAATCGCGGGCTTCCAGGCGGGCGTAAGCGTAGCCGACCACCACGCCTGCAAGCTCCGCGGCCAAGATGATGGTTTCCGGATTGGACAGCTCGCCGGCGAAGTAGCGCGCATAGCCGGCCTCCGCGTTGGGGATCAGCATGAAGCGCTGGGCGTCGAAGCCATGGTGCTGTCGCACCAATTGCCCGGCCAGCTCAGCAATGGCCGGCAGGTCTCGGGGCTCCGCGGCTCTGACGATGACGCTCATGCTCCGAGTGTAGCCGCGCTCACCAGACGATCACACCCGTACCGACCAAGATTGCGAAGGCGGAACCGAAGACCACGGTGACGATCAACACCACCGTGATCACCGCACGGCGCTGCGCGTCGCGGCGCAGCAAATCCTCCGGATCCCCGCCGCGGTGCAGTTCCGCCAATGCCGCCAAATCCGGCACGGAATGGTGGGTATTCGAGGCGGGTTTGAGGGCTTCTTCCAGCGCCTCCACGACCGGCACGTGCGCCGCTTCCTCGGCGACGCGGATGCGGACGGAAACGGGCTCGGGCGTATCCGCTCGCGCGCTGAGCGGGCCTTGCACCTGCGTCGACGCGCGCTCCAGAGCGGCCATCGCCGGGGCGGACACGACCTCCATCGCCTCCACTAGATCCGGCAGGGAGACGACGCCTGAGCTCGCCTCCTTCAACCAGGCGCGCCGCAGTGACGTGCCGACTGCGTCTTCCTGCACGCCGCGGTCGAGCAGCCACAGCGCGAGTGCTTCCCCGAGGTCACGAATGCTCGCGTAACGGTCGCCAGCGGCTTTGGCCAAACCGCGCGTCAGAATCTGCCACAGCTCGGGCTCGTCCAGGCCGTGGGCAGCGAGCGGCTTCGGTGCATCCTCGATGATCGAGCGCAGCAAAGCGTTGTAGTTGTCCGCTTCGAACGGGCGCCGGTTCGTGATTGCTTCGTACAGCACCACGCAGAAGCTCCACTGATCCGTATGTGAATCACTGCTTTCGCCGCGTGCCTGCTCGGGCGACATGTAATCCGGCGTGCCCAGCGCGGTGTCGCGCACGGTGAGCCTTCGCACGCGGTCCGTCTTGCGTGAGATGCCGAAATCCAAGAGCTTGGCTTGCAAGCCGAGCTCGGCCTCCGCCAAGAACACGTTTTCCGGTTTGATGTCGCGGTGCACGACGCCGCTGTCGTGTACCGCGCTCAACGCGTGCACCACGGGCAACAACGTAGCCACGGCCTGTTCCGCTGAAAGGCGCCCGCCTTGCTCGATGCGAGTGGCCAGATCCTCACCCGCGAGCAGCTCCAGCACGATGAACGGATCGCCGCGCTCGGTGTGCCCGAAATCCAAGGCACGCACGATCGCCGGGTGCCCCAGTCGCGCGGTGTTGCGCGCCTCCTCCAGCAGGCGCTCGGCCAAGCCCGACTCCGGCGCGCCGACGTCACCGATGAATTTGACGGCGACGTCGATGTCCAAGCTCAAGTGATGGGCAACCCAGACCTCACCCATGCCGCCCGCGCCGAGCGGCCGCAGCAGCTCGTACTTGTCGGCCACGATCAGGCCCGGCGCGTAGGCCATGCGCCGACCGGAGACCGGCCCAGAGTTTTCCACGCTCGAATCGTCCGCGGCGTCGACGATGATCTCCGGGCCGCTCACGAAGCGTTCGCCGAACGGGACGCTCATGGCCCGCACGCGCGTGCTCGGTTCCTCGCCAGCCATGGGCGGAGGCGTCGAGGCGCCGCTGCTTGGCTTACCGGGCACACGAGTCATTGAGAGTCAGTGTAGCTCGGGGACCCCACCCCGGACCAATGAAACGTGTCGGCGACGGTTCCGCCCGAGCTCGATAATCCTCAATGGTTATCGGAAGGTTTCAGCGTTTAGCGCGGCGTGATTCGAGCCTGCTTCGCGAGCTTCTGTCGTGCTGGCGCGGCGCGTGGACGCGCCGCGCGGACTCCGATAGCGTCCGGCCGATGCCGCTTCCCGCCAGTGACCGTCTCGAATTGGAGCAGACCCTGATGGAGCTCGGGATCCGCCCGACGAGCTACCGCGCGCTGATGCTGCTGCCGCTCATCTACGTGGCTTGGGCCGACGGCAAGATGGAGAGCGTGGAGGTCGATCGCATCCGCAAGTTCGCGGCCGAGCGCCTGCACCTCACGCCCGAGACCGCCGCGGTGTTGGACAAATGGCTCGCGGCGCCGCCCTCGCAAAACTACGTGGAGAGCGGGTTGCGCGGTTTGTTGGGGGTTGCTCTAGACGAAGACTTCCTCGAGGTCGACGTCGAAGAGCTACCGGACCTCGTGCTGCACGCGGAGTCCATCGCACGCGCCACGGCTGACGCGTTCGACGATCCGAACGCAGTCACCCCCGAGGAAGAAGTAGCGCTTGGCGAGATCGCGCGGCTCTTGGAAGTGGACGGCGGCTCGGCTTGGAAGCGCGTGCTGGAAGCCTTGCGTACGCAGTATCCGCCAGCGAGCTGAGCGCTGCGCGCACAGTTGACGTGCCGACGTCACGGGTTACGCACGGCTCTCAGGCGACAGCCGCGCGCGGCTCACATGGGGTCGTTGGCGCCTTTGAGGATTAGCGCGGTCGGCTGGTAGCTGTTGAGCAGGTCAGCGTAACGTTCCAGCAGCTTGCCGCGCAGATTGAGCAGGTCCAGCTCCGCCTCTACGAGCACGACTCGGGAGTGTTGTACCTCCAGCTGAGCGACTTGGTAGTCCGTGTTGGCTTTTTGCACTTCGATCGCCAGCGCGGTGCCGGCGATGAATTTGCCCTGCATGCCGTCGGCTTGCTCGTGTGACACCTTCTCGTTCACGAACGCGAACTCCAGCCGGCGCTTGGCGGCGTTTCTCGCCGAAACATCCAGCGCGATGTTGGTCTTGGTTTGCTGGCGCAGGCTTTCGATCTGCTTTTCAGCGATGTGCATGGTGAGCAGCGCGTTTTCGATTTGAGCCTGGCGCCGCGTGTTCGTCACCGGCGTTTCGAAGGCGAGGCCCACCGCGGCGCTCACCGCCTGCAGCTTGCCGAACTGGTCGAGCGCGGGCGACGCCGCGCCGTTGCCCAGGCCCTGGGCGGTCACGGAAGCCGTCAGATCCAAGCGCGGGCGCAGTGAATCGCCCGCGATTTTCGCTTGGTATTGCGAGACCTGTAGTTGCGCTTGCGCCTGCTTGAGCTCGTACGAGGCGGCGAGTGCTTCCTCCACAGCGCGATCATCGAGCTCGTCGATGGCCACGTCCGGGGGCGTTTCGATGGCCGTCAGCTCGGGGCCTTTCTGCTCCGCTTGGCCGATGACCAAGGCGAGCGTGAGCGCTTTCTGACGAACGGTGGTGAGCGCAGTGTCCAGCGTCAGGTCTTGCTGTGCGGTTTGCGTGGCGTACGCCAGGGCGTCCACGTGCGCGAGCGTGCCGCTCTTCACCTGCTCTTCGGCCTGCAGCTGTTGGGATTTGGCCAAATCACGCGAGGCTTCGTCGATACGAACGGCCTCGGTCGCGTACCAAAGCTCCCAGTAATCCACCAATACGTCGTGCAGCATTTGGCTGCCGGTTTGGCGCGCCGCCAACGTTGCCGCGGTGCGGTTGAGCTCCGCGACGCGCAAGCTCGCCAAGCCGACCGTGCTGCCCGCGCCGCGCAAAAACGGTTGCGTGAGCGTGAGTTGCCCGCTCATCGAATAAAATGGCCCAAGCGCCCCGCCGCCCTGGGTATTGATGGGCAGAGCAGCGCGCGCCTGACGCTGCCCTTGGAGCTGAGCCTCGATTACGGTGCCCGTCGAGAAGCCCTTGGTCAGGCTGGTACCGAGCGAGTACGTGTCGGTGGTCGTGACGATCGTACCGCCGTTGTTCGAGGTCGGGTTGCGGTTGTGCGCGTAGTTGGCGGTGGCGCCAAAGATCGGATCGTAAAGCGCCTCTTCTGCGCTCACCGCGTAACGAGCCTGCGTTTCTTGCAGTAGTGCGATGTGCAGGCTGGGGTTGTTTTTGATCGCGATTTCGACCGCGCTTTGGCTGGTCAGCGCGCCTGTGCTCTGTGCAGACGCCGCGCGCGAGGCGCCCAAACACAGGCCAATTGCGGCGAGCGCGAGGAACGCGCGCTGTTTTCCGGGCTCACTCATGACGCAGTGCCTCGATGGGGTTCAGTTGGGCCGCTTTGCGCGCGGGCAGGTAGCCGAAAAGCACTCCGACCAGCGCCGAGAACGCGAACGCCAAGGCCACGATTTCGGGAGGAATCACGAACGGCAGGCCCAAGGCACGCGCCGCGAAGAATGAGCCAATGAGACCCAAAATCACACCAATGATGCCGCCCAAGGTCGAGAGCACGATCGCCTCCAGCAGGAACTGCATCATCACTTCACCGGCGAACGCCCCGATCGCCAAGCGGATTCCGATCTCGCGGGTGCGCTCGGTCACGGACACCAGCATGATGTTCATGATGCCGATGCCGCCGACGAGCAGGCTGACCGCAGCAATCGCGCCGAGTAGCGCAGTCAGTGCGGTCGTAGTGCTGGTCACGGTGTCGGCGATCTCCGCCATGTCGCGCACGTTGAAATCGTCGTCCGAACCGAGTGGGCGATGACGCCTTTGCCGCAGCAGCGCGCGAATGCTCTCCGCCACGACGGATGTATCCAGCCCTTCTTCGGCCGACACCAAGATCAGTGAGATGTCATTGTTGCCGGTGATTCGGCGCTGAAACGTGGCGAGCGGCATCAGGAGCAGGTCATCTTGGTCCTGACCCATGCCGGCGGTGCCCTTCGACACCAAGGTGCCGATGATCTGACACGAGATCTTGCCCACTCGCACTTGTGCGCCGAGCGGGTCGCTATTCGGAAACAGCTCGGTCTTCACGGTGGAGCCGAGCACGCACACCGGCACGCCGGAGTTCGACTCGCCTTCGGTGAATTGCCGTCCCTTGTCGATGCTGTAGCCGCGGACCTCGAAAAAATTGTTGTCCGTGCCGGTGATGGAGGTAGCGGCGTTCTTGTTGCCGTAGATCACCTGCTGGTTGCTCGTGGAACCAGGTGCGACCGCGTGCACGCCCGAGATCTCACGCTTGATGGCCAGCATGTCCGCCATGCCCAGCGCCTGGGCGGCGGACGAAGCGCCGCCCTTCACGCGCGCGCCTGCACTGACCATGAGCAAATTCTTGCCCAGCTTGCCGATGTCTTCAGTCACCTTTTGGGTCGCGCCTCGGCCCACGGACACGAGCGCAATCACTGCGCCTACGCCGATCACCACGCCGAGCATGGTGAGCACCGAGCGCAGCGTGTTGCGCCGAATCTCACGCAACGCCATCAGCACCGTTTGCAGGAACATCAGCGCGCTCGCTCCGGCCGGGAGTCCTCGGTGATCAAGCCGTCTTTGAACACCACGACGCGATTGGCGTAGGCGGCCACGTCCGGCTCATGGGTCACCATGACGATGGTGATGCCGCGGGTTTTGTTCAAATCCACCAGCAAATTCATGATTTCTTGCGTGCGCGCAGAGTCCAAATTGCCGGTCGGTTCGTCCGCCAACAACAGCTCGGGATCCGTGACGAGCGCGCGCGCAATTGCCACGCGTTGTTGCTGCCCGCCGGACAGCTCCTGCGGCGTGTGATCCGCGCGATCCGACAAACCGACGAGGTCCAGCGAGCGCAGCGCTGCGGCCCGGCGGTCCTTCACGCCGACGCGCCGATACACCAGCGGCAGCTCCACGTTCTCCAGCGCGCTCGTGCGCGACAAAAGGTTGAACCCCTGGAACACGAAACCGATGTAGTGGCGCCTCAAGAGCGTCAGGCCGTCACCGTGTAAATCGTTGGTCGCCACGCCAGCCAGGGAATACGTGCCGGCCGTCGGCACGTCCAGGCAGCCCAAGATGTTCATGCACGTGGATTTGCCCGAGCCGCTGGTGCCCATGATGGCGACGAAGTCGCCGCGCGTGATGTCGAAATCGATGCCCGCCAGCGCGCGTACTTCAGATTCGCCTTCGCCGTAAGTTTTCTCTACGCCGCGCAGCTGGATGATGGCTTCGTCGTCGGGCGCGGGCCGCGCGGGCGCGCTCATCACTCGGTTTTCCTTTGGTCGATGTCGGTGATGACGGTGACGCCTGCCGCGATGCCGCTCTTGATCTCGGTGCTTTCACCGTCCGTGCCGGCGATGCTCACCACGGTGCGCTGCGGCTGACTGTTGGCCAGTTGGTACACCAGCCCCTGCGAATCCGCCGCGGTGATCAGCTTTTTGTTGTTGGCGGTTTTGGTGCGAGTACCGCCGCCGGTGCGCGGCATGCCGGCCGGACTGCCGCTGATGAACGGGATGCCGCTGCCAGCCTTCGCCGAGGCGACGGCGGGTGGGCTGAAGCGCAGCGCCGCATTCGGCACGAGCAGCACGCCCTTGCGCTCTTCGGTCGTGATGGTTGCGGTTGCGGTCATGCCCGGGCGCAGCAAGCGCTCGGTGTTGTCCACCGAGAGTACCGCTTGATACGTGACCACGGTTTGGCCGGTGGTCGGCAAGTTGTGCACAGAGAGCACCTTCGAGACGAACGGGTGCCCGTTCCACGCGTCCACCAAGAAGGTCGCGTCTTGTCCTTCTTTGACTTTGCCCACGTCGGCTTCGTCGATGTCCACGTACAGGCGGAGCTGCGTCAGGTCGCGCGCGAGCGTGAACAGCACGGGCGCGGACATCGACGCAGCGACGGTTTGCCCAGGTTCCACCAAACGTGAGAGCACGATGCCGTCTATCGGTGAGCGGATTACGGCGTACGAAAGTTGCGTCTCGGCGTCCTTCGCGGAGGCGCGCGCGAGCGTGGTTTGTGCGGTCGCCGAGGCAATGCTGGCCGCAGCGCGATCCGCATCCGCTTTCGCGGTGTCTAGATCCTTGCTGGAGATGAGACCTTTTTGCGACAAGTCCAGGGCGCGCGCGTATTGCGCTTTGGTTTGGGCCAATGTCGCCTTCGCCAGCACCAATGACGCATCCGCCGCGTTTACCTGGGCGTGCGATTGATCGACCTTGGATTGCGCGGACGCGGTGTCTATCTCGGCCAACACCTGGCCGACCGTCACGTGATCGTTGAAATCAACATTGATTTTCGTGAGCTTGCCGGAGATCTGCGCGCCCACGTCGACCGAGTCCAAGCCCTTCAACGTGCCGGTCGCGGTGACGGTTTCCTTCAGGTCCCCCAGCTGCACCTGAGCCGTGCGGTAACGCACACCCTTCTTGCTTTTGCTGCTCGTGCGCCAAAACAGCACGCCGCCCACGATAGCCAGCAGCGCGACGACACCGATGATTTGATAGATCCGGGCGCGGCGGCGGCGTGATTTCGTTTCGGCCAGGATGGCGGCTCCGTCAGGTCTCCCACTCATTGCACTTGGGTTTAGCCTAGGGCGGTCAAGATGCGTAACGGTATCTCAAATGTGTCTGTTTGTGTTTGGTCCAAGCGGCAACCAGGGCGCTCGTGTACGCTCCACGGCACATGGAAGGCGCGCGTCTCAAGGTCCTGGTCGTCGAAGACGACGCAAAAATCGCGCGTCTAACGCGCGACTACCTCGAACAACATGGCTTCGACGTCACGCTCGTCAGCGACGGCATCGCAGCCAGTCGCGAAGCGCTGCGCCCAGAGTTCGACGCGATCGTGCTGGACTTGATGCTGCCCGGGAAGAGCGGCTTCGAAGTGTGTCGTGAGATTCGCGAACACTCACACGTGCCGATCATCGCAGTCACCGCGCGCGTTGAAGTCGCTGATCGCGTGCTCGGTCTGGAGCTCGGCGCGGACGACTACGTGACCAAGCCGTTCTCGGCGCGCGAGCTGCTAGCCCGTATCCAAGCCGTGGTGCGTCGCGCTGAAGGCCGCGCGGGGCCGCGGGCGCGTGAAGTACGCGTCGGCCGCGTCGTCGTCGACAGCGCAAGCCTGCGCGCCACGTTGGATGGCCAAGTCTTGGCGCTCACCTCGTACGAGTTCGCGCTGCTGCGCGCGCTGGCGGAGAACGCGGGCAAGGTGCTGACGCGTGAACGCCTGCTGGACTTGGCCAAGGGCAACGCGGAAGAAGCGTTCGACCGTTCGGTCGACGTGCGCATCTCTCGCCTGCGTCAAAAACTCGGTGATGACCCGCGTCACCCGCGCCTGCTGAAAACCGTGCGCGGCAGCGGGTACATGTTGGTGGCTGAGGAATCTGCGTGAGCGAAACTCCTGGTATGCCAGGCAGATTCGCGCTGCGTGTATATCTGTATGGGGTGTTGATGATCGCGCTGGCGGCCGGCGCGAGCTTCCTCGTGGGTCGCTATTCGCTGCGTCCCGCGTTGGACGGCCCCGCGCGTCCTAGCTCCACGTGGATTGCCTGGCACATGGCGGAGCTCGCCGATCGCCCGGATGAGCTGAACGCGCAGCTAAAAGACCTGAAGACGCGCGTTGGCATCGAGCTTTCGGTGTACGAGCTGAACGGCCATTTATTGGGCAGTAGCGCCGTGCCGCCTCCGCCTCCAATCAGGGCTGAAGAGCTGGCGCGCCTGCAGCGCGAGCACACCGTATTCGGACGCGGCTGGGGCATGGTGCTGGAGCCACCAACGGCGCGCAGCACGGCGCGCTACGCGGTGATTCACTACCGCGCCCCGGAGTGGCCGATCAGCCTGCTCGCCAAGCAGCTTGCCGTCGCGTTGTTCGTGCTCGCGCTCGCCTCGATCCCGCTTGCTCGCTCCATCACGGCGCCGCTGGCCAGCCTCTCCGCGTTGGTGCGCCGCTTCGGTAAGGGTGACCTCAGCGCGCGCATGCGCTCGTCTCGTCGCGATGAATTTGGCGCTTTGGCGCGTGCTTTCGACGACATGGCCGATCGCCTTGCGCAGCTGCGTCGCTCGGAAAAAGAGCTGCTAGCCAACGTCTCGCACGAGCTGCGCACGCCGCTCGCGCGCATCCACTTGGCGCTGGAGCTGGTGATGGATGGCGACCGCCAGAAGGCCAGCAGCTACCTCGAGGACATTGGTGATGATCTAGCGGAGCTCGAGCACCTGCTAGATGACGTGATGAGCGCCGCCCGTTTGGACTTGGCGCGGGACAACGGCGGGGACGCGCTGCCTCCGTTGCACTTCGAGACCATCGCCGGGCGCAGTCTGATTGACGCGGCGGCTGCGCGCTTCTCGGTGCGCTACCCGGAACGCACGCTGGAGTGCCATGTCCAGGATGAGCTTCCGTCGCTCGACGCGGATCCGGTGGTGCGCCGCGTGTTCGATAACTTGTTGGACAACGCGCGTAAGTTTTCGGAAGCGCCAGTCGAGCTCAGCGCAAAGCGCTCGGAAGATGGCGCGCACTTGGTCGTGGCCGTAAAGGATCACGGCATCGGGATTTCGGCTGCAGATCAGCCCCGCATTTTCGAACCCTTCTTCCGCAGCGACCCCAGTCGCACGCGCGCTACTGGCGGCGTTGGGCTGGGGCTAGCGGTCGTGCGGCGCATCGTGGAAGCCCATCGCGGCACGATTGAAGTGGAGAGCGAGCTGGGCGCAGGCACGCGTTTCGTGGTGACGCTGCCGCTCGCGCAGGCCGCAAATTCGCCGTCGCAGCTCGCTTCTTGACGCTCGCCCCGGACGCTGCGCACGTAGCGCGCCGTGGCAACTCGCACTCGGACCGAGCCGGACGTAACCGTACTGGGCGCGCCGCGCGCGCCATTTCGCGACTATCACTACCGCTTTTTGCGCGCGCCCTGGTGGCTGGCCATCTCGACCATCGTGGCCATGTTCCTGGTCTTGAACGCGGGCTTCGCCGGACTGTTCCTGCTGATGGGCGGTATCAAGCACGCGCGTCCCGGCTCGTTCTCCGACGCTTTCTACTTCTCCGTCCAGACCATGGGCACCATCGGTTACGGCGACATGTACCCAATGTCGCCGGTCGCCAACGCGCTGGTCGTGGCCGAAGCCGTGGTGAGCTTGATCATGACTGCGCTGGTCACGGGTCTGGTTTTCTCCAAGTTCTCCCAGATCCAAGCGCGCGTCGTGTTCACGAACACCATCGTGGTCAGCCCCATGAACGGCGTCCCGACGATGATGTTTCGACTCGGCAATGAGCGCGGTAATCAAATCGTCGAAGCGCAGTTGCACGTCGTGATGCTGCGCACCGAGCACACCCTAGAAGGCGTCACCTTCTACCGAATGGTGGATTTGCCCTTGATTCGCGAACGCTCGCAGGCTTTCACGCGCTCTTGGACGGCCATGCACACCATCAACGAAGCGAGCCCGCTGTACGGCGTCACCGAACAGAAGATGAAAGAAGAGGAGATGGAGTTCGTCGTTTCCTTGGTGGGCACGGACGACACCTCACTTCAGCCCGTGCATGCCCGACGCCACTACTTGCACGACGAAGTGCAGTGGGGCGCACGTCACGCGGACGTGCTGACCGAGCAACCCGATGGCTCGATCATCTTGGATCTGCGCAAGTTCCACGACACGGTGCCAACGCGTGCGACTGCGGAATTCCCATACGGCTTGCGTGATTGATTCGCCCAGGCGCCGCGGGCGCGCGCCACGCAGGCGAGCGGGTAAAAGATGGAGGGGCTGAGCAACGTAGAAGCCGTCGCTCGAGCCCCACCCAGCCAGCGTTCTCTTTGGGAGCGGGTCCCAAATCCCCTCCCGTCCGAGGCTTTGGGCTCCGCTCCTACTTGGACGCGGCTTTCTCTTTCTTCTTAGCCTTCTTCTCTTTGACGGTGAGTTTGGGCTTATTGGTCGTCTTTGTTTTCTCTGTGCCTTTGGGCATCGTGAGCAACTCCCTGCGCAAGCCGAAGTGGCGCGCACGATCTAAATACTCCCTCTGGCCCGCCTCTGGAAGAGCAGAAAATCAGGGTGCGGTCGCGGCGACGCGCCTGCCGAGCTGGGCGAGCGCCGCCGGGTCCATATCGGAAACCAGGGCGTAGCCGAGATCTCGCTCCTGCCAGAGCAGCACGTTGAAGCCGCGCGAGGCCGCGCTGTTCGCCGGCAGCGCTCCCAGCGTGGTGTCGTGGCGCAGGGGCCAGCTCAGCCCTTCGCTCCGAAACACGAACAGGGTGGCGGTGTGCAGGCGGTGCTTGAAAACGAAGGTTGCCGCCTTGCGGTCCACAAACAGCCCGATGGCTCCACCCAGCAGGGGGAACTCTTCATCGCCCGTGAAGCTCAGCACGGGCGCAAAATCCAGACGGCCTGCAAACCAGGGTTTGACCTGATGAATGCCCCCGCTTTCGATCTCGATGGGGCGCTCCGCGTACAACACGCGCAGGTGATCGTTGACGGCCTCGCTCACGAGTTGTGCATTGGGCGTCGACCAAGCGCGCACCAAGAACAGCGCAAGCAGGCACAGGGTGAGGCTCGGCCCGACGATAGCGACGGCACGACCGAGGCGGCGCTTGGGCTTGCTACCCCCTACTTGGACCGCCAGCTGCTTTCGCAATGCTTCCGGCAACGCAAACACCGGTCGCTGGGCGAGCGCGCGGTCGAGTGCTCGTTCGCGCTCGAAAATGCGGTTGCACTCCGTGCACGACTGCAGGTGCTCCGTGAAGCGCGCCTGCTCGTCTTGGCTGAGGCGGCCACGCAGGGCGTCCAAGAGCTGGCCTCGGGCCACGTTGCAGTCGCTCATTTGGCGTACTCCCGAAGCTCTTCACGTAACACGGCGCGGGCGCGCGCCAAGCGTGATTTGACGGTTCCGACGGCGACGTCCATCACCGTCGCGATCTCGGTTTCGGTGAAGCCGTCCAGATCCATGAGCACTACCGCACGGGCGTCGTCCGAGAGCCGACCGAGCGCTGATTCGATGTCTCGAGCGACCAGCCCGCGCAGGCGATCCAGCTCCAAGTCACCGCGCAACCAGGCATCACTGGCATCGTCTTCGTCGTCATTCGCTTCACGCAGCGCCACGGGGTTTCGGCGGTCACGCCGCTTGGCGTCCAAGAAAGCGTTGCGCAAAATGCGGAACAGCCAAGCCTTGAGGTTGGAGCCGAGCACGAAATGCGCCTGCGCATCGAGCGCACGCGCGAACGCATCCTGGACTAGCTCTTCTGCGACTACCGGATCACGACTCAGGTAACGCGCGAAGTTGTACAGGGCGCCCGCTTGAGCCAAGAGCTGCGCGCCGAACGGCGGCTCAGCGGTGGCTTCACGCGGCATGACTCTCGCGTACCAGCGCTGCCCGGTATCCTGCAAGCGGGCGTGCACGGGAACGGCTGCGGAGGGCGTGAAAGTAAAGGCCAAGCCCTGCTCCAACGAACCAGCACGGCACATGGTTCCCTGAAAAAAAACGCCGCGCCCCGAGCCCTGGGACGGAACCATTGGGCCCTGCTTTCGTTCTTTGGCAGCACACCGAGCGGCGCGCCAACGCGCCAGGAGAAGCCATGAAAGCCTACGAACGACGAGATATTCTGCGCCTGCTGGGCGTTTCCGGGGTCAGCTTTGCGTCCGGGTTGTGGGGCTGCGCTAGCGGCGCGCCGGCAATGCAGGCACGCGAGCCAAAAACGGCAGGGCAGGGGCCGCTCGTCGCTGCCGCGCCGCCCGAGGACTTCTTCTTTCTGCAACTTTCGGACACCCATTGGGGCTTCAGCGGCCCCCCGAACCCGGAAGCAGATCACACGTTGCGCTCCACAATCGCGACGATCAACGCTGTGCCCGCGCAGCCAGACTTCGTGATCTTCACGGGTGACTTGACGCAAACCACGGACGACCCCGCCGTGCGTCGCACGCGCATGAGGGAGTTCAAGGCGCTGGTCGCCGAACTGAAGGTCAAAGACGTGCGCTTCATCCCGGGGGAGCACGATGCGTCATTGGATGCGGGTGCGGCGTACCGTGAGTTTTTTGGCGAAACGCGTTACGCGTTCCAGCACAAAGGCGTGTACTTCATCGCACTCGACAACGTTTCGGATCCAGGCTCGCTTCTCGGCGAAGCGCAGCTCACCTGGCTACGCGCCGAGGTCGCAAAAGTACCGAAGGCAGCACCGCTAGTGGTCTTCGCGCACCGTCCGCTATTCGACCTGTTTCCGGCGTGGGAGTGGAGCACCCAAGACGGCAAACAAGCGATCGACATCCTACAGGCGCATCCGAACGTGACCGTCTACTACGGTCACATTCACCAAGAGCACCGTCACCAGACCGGTGACATCACGCACCTGGCTGCACGCTCGCTGGTGTTTCCGCTGCCCGCGCCGGGCTCGGTGCCAAAAAAAGCCGCACTGCCCTGGGACCCGAAGAGCCCCGACCACGGCTTGGGCTACCGGCAAGTGTCGCACGTTGCAGATTCCTTCACGGTGGAGGAGCACCCATTTGTCGAGAGCTGAAGCACCGCCGCGAATGCTTGCGCGGCTCCTGGTAGCGGCACTGTTGTGCTCCGGTTGTAACCGCGCGCGCTCCCCGCAACCAGCAACGCTCAGCAACGCTCAGCAGGTGGTCGCAAAGTATTGCGTCACCTGCCACTCGCCCAGCGGGCAAGCTTCGGAGCTCGACTGGACCAACGAACACGCGCTAGTCGCGCATCGGCGCGGTGTTGCAGCGAAAGTTCGGCTGCACAGCATGCCGCCGCCCGGCATGCCCCAACCGAATGAAGACGAGCGGCAGTTGCTCGTGTGCTGGGCTGCGTCGAATGGACCGGGGTGTCCGAAGTGATGCGCTGAGTGGCCGACACGACACCCAGACCGAATTTCGGAGCGGCGCCAATCCCGGCATGCGGCGGGCCTCGCAGGGTTGAGATTCGAGTTCCAATTGAAACTCGTTTTTTTGTTTTTGATGGTCACCCGGCGCGCCTGAGCGAGGCGTAGCCTTCGGCGGCGTGTGGCGGCCGCTTCGCGGCGGCACGTCATCTCGTGATCGTCGCCAATCGGACGCCTCGTCTAGAGGAGTTACAGCGTCGCCTGGTAGTTCGCCCACAGCAGGTCCACGCTCTGCCCGGTGATGTCGGCAAAGGATTGCGTGGTCCACGTGATGCTGTCGCTCGGGTCCAAGCTCAAGTTCAATTCATACACGAAATCCGGGTATTTCGTGTCTAGCCAGGCCAAGAAGAAGCCCGTCGTGGCGCCGCCATCATTGTACGCACCGCCCGCGTGTCGCAGGTTATCTGGCAAGTATCCCGCAACGTGGCGCACGTAGTCGGCGACGCCTTGTACGAGCCAACTGTTGGCGGCGCCGTTGCCGTCGTCGAACTGGTAGATGTTGGTGGCGTGGTAATAGAAAATGCTGCGCACCTCCGTGCCGACGTCACCGTGCGCATCCGCTACTTGTTGCAAGTAGCGCGAGCTCATGTGAATCGTCGCTTCGCCGGACGCGCTGCCGTACGTCTCGCTGACCCCGGCAAAGTCCTCGATGATGACCGTGATCTTGGTCACGTTGCGAATCTCGGTCGCTTTCCGATACAAGATGTCGCACGCATCACGCGTGATGCAGGACAGCGTGGTCGAGGGATCTTCGATGGCGGTCGTGAACAGCTTGCCGCTGCCCGCTTCGTCGCGGTTGTCCACGACCACGGTGGGTGAGCACACTGTAGCGAAGCGCGTCGGGCAGCGGTCGCTGGGCGGCAATACTTGCGGTTCGCCCGCAGTGCCTTGCCCAGCTTCGCCCGCGCCCGTGCCGCCCAGGTTGCGCGCCCCGCCTTCACCGGCGGCGCCCGCTGGGCTCTCGTCGGCTTGACCACCCGCGCCGCCGTCGCGCACCGCGTCTTCGCTCAGGACCCAACCGGTGCTGCCTTTCCCACAGGCGGCCAGGGCTAGCCCGCCAGCCAGGCCTGCCGTCAGCCACGGGTGGCGCATCACCCGCCACAGGCTAGGGTCAGATCTAGATGGGCGCCAGGCTCGCAGAGGAATCATCAGTAGTATCCAGTGATTACGGAAATCACACAGTATTGCGGTAAGTTTCAGCCATCTTTTTGAGCCGTCCGGTTACCGAACTTCCATATTGGTTGTTGAGCGTCCGAATGTCCGGATGCGCCCCTCATGATCGACGGCCCCCGAAATCGTCTACTGCGCATCGTGCCTCCCCTGTCCGAAGGCGGAAGTGCGGATGGGGAAAGTGCGACTCAGCGGCCGAGCGGCATCGCGCCCGCGCCTGAGCCGGGGTCCGAGCACGCGGTCACCGAGCCCGGGCTCGATGCGCTGTACGCCCGCTACGCGCCCTACGTTGCTGCCATCGCGACCCGCATCTTGGGTCGCCAGGCGGAAGTGGAAGACGTTGTCCAAGAGGTGTTCTCCCTTGCCGTCGGCGGGCTGCGCCGCCGCGAGGACCACCGTGAGATCAAGAGTTGGTTGGCAACGGTCACGGTGCGGCGCGCAGTTCAGCAGCTGCGCCTGCGTGCGTTTTGGTCCGTGTTCGATCTGGCGGACGAGCCCAGCTACGACACGTTGGCGGATCCAACGTCTGATTCTCAAGAGCGCGAGCTGATCAGCGACGTGTATCGCGCGCTCGATCGCGTACCACCGAGGCAGCGGGTACCGTGGGTGCTTCGCCATGTCGAGGGCCAGAGTTTGGAGCAGGTTGCCGAACTGTGTGGCTGCTCGCTGGCTACCGTCAAGCGTCGCATCGGTGCCGCTCACGAGCGAATTCGTAAGCAGTTAGGGGTGCGCAATGCTTGATCTCGATCAGCGCCTACAGCGCGGCCCACTTCAGGTGCGCAGCACCTGGAGCGAGGAGCAAACGCGCTCTTTGGCGCGTGGTGTTTTGGTGCGGCGTCGCCGCCGTTTCGTGTCCCGGGTTGCGCTCAGCGCAGCCTGCGCGGGGCTGCTCGTGTTCGGGGCCCTGCGCTTCAAACACCCTGAAATTCCCGCTCGAATGGCGATCGCGACAGCGAAGGTAGCGTCTGTTTCCGCGCTCAGCGCCGTGCACTACGCGGACGGCTCCGTGGCGGAGCTCGGCAGCCAGGGCGGCGTGGTCCACTTGGACCAACAAGAGGCAGACCTCGTGAGCTCCACGGTGGTGTCCGGCAGTGCTCGCTTCGACGTCGTGCCCAATCACGAACGCACGTTCGAGGTGCACGCGGGTGACGTGACGGTACGCGTGCTCGGTACCGCGTTCGTGGTGGAGCGTTCTGGCTCTGGCGCGCATGTCTCGGTCGAGCGCGGCCGTGTGCGTGTGTCGTGGCCCGGCGGTGAGGCCGTGCTCGGGGTCGGTGAAGCGGGTGAGTTCCCACCAGTGTCCGCGGTGGCTTCGGCCGCCTTTGCGGATGCCAGCGCGGTCCCCGTGCCGGTCGAATCCATTCCGCTCGCGCCTCACGTATGGCGTGACTTGGCGCAGCGCGGTCGTTACGCGCAAGCCTTCGCGGCCTTGCGCCAAACCCCAGATGACGTGCGCAACGAGCCGCGTGATTTGCTGCTTGCCGCAGACGTGGCTCGGCTCAGCTCGCACCCGGCACAGGCCGTCGCGCCGCTGCGCAAAGTGACCCAGCTCTATCCGAAGGATCCGCGCGCACCGGTGGCCGCGTTCACGCTGGGTCGCGTGCTCTTGGATGACCTCGGGCGGGCCTCGGAAGCGGCCGGCGCCTTCGCCCAGGCCGAACGCCTGTGGCCGAGCGGCCCGCTCGCGGGTGATGCCCTGGCGCGTGAGGTGGAGGCCTTGAAGCGCTCCGGGCAAATGCCGGCCGCGCGCGCGATTGCGGAAAAATACGTCACGCTCCACCCAGACGGGCGCCATGCGGCCGCCTTGCGTGCGATGCTGATCACTGAGTGAGGGACACCCCGGCACTGCTCCGCTCGGTTTGCGGGTTCGCTCTGCTCGCGTTGCTGGGCGGCGCGCGCAGCGCACTCGCGCAAGCGAGCGATGCGACCGCTGACGTCAACTTGCGCGTCGAAAGCACCACGTGCACGCACCCGCTGCTGGAAGCGGTGCAACGGTTGACCCGCGTGGAGCTCAACAACGCCGGGCTGCCCACCGGTACGGATGCGCCGCGGGCGATCCTGAGCTGCTCCGAACGCGTCGTGCTGATTCGCGTCAAGCTCGGGGAGCACGAGGGCACGCGGCAGTTGGATCTGGACCAAACGGACAGCGCGCTGCGAGGCCGCGTGATCGCCATCGCGCTCGCTGAATTGGTGCGCGAGACCGCGAGCGGCGAGGGCACGCCGCCGCCGCCACCGGCCGTGGTCGCTCCGCCACCGCCCGCGCCAAAGGAACCCGCGCCGCCAGAACCCGAGTCGGAAGAGCCAGCCAACCGCCTGGTTGCGTTCGCCATGCTCAGCAATTTTGGCGGGCATTTTCAGCCGTTGGCCGGTGGCGGGCTCAGCTTCGAGCACGACTTCGGCGGTCTCGCGCTTGGCCTCGGGCCCGCATTGGCCGCGTCGGATCGCACCGTGAAGCTCGGCTCGGTCAGCGCGCTCGCCGCGAACCTCGCGGGGCGTGCGGCGCTGCGCTTCCCGAGTCGCGTTTTGCCGGGCGAAATCGGCTTGGGCTACGCGCTCGGTTGGGCGCGCGTGAGCGCCACCAGCGCGTCGAATGAAGCGAGCGCGAGCAGTGTCAGTGGCGCGTGGGCGGGCCCGTTCGTGTTCGGCGCGCTCGAAGCGCCGTTCGCGGATTCGTTGTTCCTGCAGTTCGGCGCGCAGCTCGGCTACGTCACGCTGCCGGTGCGCGGTTTCGTGGCCCAAGCTCCGGACATCGAGATTGCCGGCGCTTGGGGCGGCTTGAGCATAGGGCTCGGGTTCAGTCGCTGAGCCTCACTCGGCGAGGATGGCGTCGATCTGACCGAGCTCGGCTGCCGAGAATTGCGTGTTGGCGAGCGCTGCGACCGCATCTTCGATCTGCGAAATTTTGCTGGCACCGATCAATGCGGACGTCATTTCCGGATGACGCAGCACCCACGCGATCGCCATTTGCGCGAGCTTCTGGCCGCGGCCCTCGGCAATCATGGCCAAGCGCCGGACCTTGGAGAGCTTCTCGTCCGTTACGTGTGCGGGGCGCAAGAAGCCGTGCGCTTTGCCGGCGCGTGAATCCACCGGGATGCCGGCCAAGTACTTGTCGCTGAGCAGGCCTTGCGCGAGCGGCGAGAAGGCGATGCAACCCATCTTTTCGTCGCGCAGCGCGCCCAGAAGCTCGGGCTCGACCCAACGATTGAACATGCTGTACGCGGGCTGATGAATCAGGCACGGCGTGCCCAAACTGCGTAAAATCTGCGCGGCGCGGCGCGTTTCGGCGGCCGGATAATTGGAGATGCCAACGTACAGCGCCTTGCCGCGCTTCACTGCGTGATCGAGCGCGCCCATGGTTTCCTCCAGAGGCGTTTCCGGATCGAAGCGGTGGCTGTAGAAAATATCGACGTAGTCGAGGCCCAGCCGAGCCAGGCTCTGATCCAAGCTCGACAGCATGTATTTGCGCGAGCCCCATTCGCCATACGGACCCGGCCACATGCCGTAACCGGCCTTGCTGGAGATCACCAGCTCGTCGCGATGCGCTCGTAAATCCGCGCGCAGCACCTGCCCGCACGTGGTCTCTGCCGAGCCTCCCGGCGGCCCATAGTTGTTCGCTAAATCGAAATGGGTGATGCCGAGATCGAACGCGCGCAGCAGCATCGCGCGGGACGTCTCGAACGTATCTACACCGCCAAAGTTGTGCCACAGCCCGAGCGAGACGGCCGGAAGCTTCAAGCCACTGTGCCCAGTGCGCACGTAGCGCATGCTTTCGTAACGATTGTCGGCGGCGCGGTACGTCATGGCGGAGCAGTATGGCCAAGGCGCGGCGTCACGACAACGCTCACGAGCCTTGGGCTAACCAAAAGCGCTTTGGCGCAGCTCGATGGCGCGCGCGAATTGGTCGGGGTGTTTGAGCAATTGCGGCATGCGCTCCCGGGAAAGATCGGCCAATTTCCCCTGCTGTTGGCCCAGGGCGCACTGCAGATAGAGCGCTTCACGGAGCAGCGGCTCCAGGTCCAACGCGCAGCGCTTTTCCCAGGCCTCTGCGGTTTGCGTCTCGCGATCCACCGAGCCCTCGAAATCGATCAACACGAGCTCCAGAGGCGTGGAACACACGATGAAATTGTGTAACTCCGCGTCGCCATGCGCGAGGCCGCCCGCTTGCAGCGAGGTCAGCTTCTGAAAAGCTTCCTCGCACAGCCGCCACAGCCCCGCTGCGGTCGGTAGTGATAGCTTTTCCGCTTCGGCAATGTTCGCGGTCTGCGGATCAGCCCCAAAGAACGGCGACAAACGGCTGTACGGATGCCCGGGCAGTAGGCAGCTGCGGAACGTATTGGGTGTGTGCCCAATCGGCGGCGGGATGTCGATCATCGTGCTCGCGCGCGCGTGGTTGGCGAACTCATCCTTGGTTTCACCGTGCATCTGACCAGGGAAATACGACTTACGAAAATGAAATGGGTACTCTGCCGCGAGCGGGAAGCTCTTGCGCGTGTCGGCGCTGGCGATCACCAGGTCACCAGACATCAGCATCATGGTGCCCACTTGTCGCTTGGCGACGGTGCGCACCACGTAGTCGCGCTGCGGCGGGGTATCGATGAACGTCAGGTACTCGCGCGAGAGAAGCACGGCGTGCCGCGGCGAGACCGGGACTAGGCGCTCGTCTTCCATGACTTGATTGCTCCCAGAAGGATCGACGCGCGGCAAGTGTGCGTCGCCTGCGGGCCTCAAAGTGTCACCTGTGAGCTGCAGTGGTTGGAGGGGGCGCCCCCAATCCAGCCTCGCAGCTCCGAGCCCAACGCTGTTCTGCCTTGGCACGCCGCCTTCGGAAGCCGCGTTTACTTTAAGGATTGTTCAGAACAATCAGGCAGTTATGCTCTTCCCGTGATCACTGGAGAGGAGGCCGGACATGGCCCACTCCGAACGCCAGCCCGCTTTTCGGGTGGCCCGAGTTTGGAAGGAACGACATGAGCCGGCCCGCAGGTGTGTTTTTGGGAAATCATCAGCTCCCCGAGTCTGAATCCGCTGCCAGCGGTCGGCTCGTCGAACATGGCGCGGAGACGTACTACGCGATCGACCGCGCGGAGGGCATGCGGCCGTTCTTGATGAGCGTGGTCAGTGACTCGGATCACTGGCTGTTCGTTTCCAGCAACGGCGCACTGACGGCGGGTCGCCGCAACGCGAAGAACGCGCTCTTTCCGTACACCACGGAAGACAAGCTGACCGACAGCGTGAACGTGTCGGGGCCGTACACCGCGCTCATCATCGGGCAAGGCGGGCAACGCAAGCTGTGGGAGCCCTTCCGTGACAGCTCGGAGCTCGTGTATCGCACGTCGCGCACGCTCGAGAAGAGCACGCTCGGCAACAAGCTGCGCCTGAGCGAGGTGAATACGGATCTGGAAGTTTCTTTCGGCTACCGTTGGTCGACCAGCCACGAGTATGGCTTCGTGCGCGAATGCGAGCTGGAGAATCGCAGCCGAGAAGCGATCACCGTGCGCGTCTTGGACGGCGTGCAGAACTTGCTGCCCTCGGATGTCGATGACGCCATGCAGAATGGCTTCAGCAGCTTGCTGGACGCGTACAAGAAGAACGAGCTCGTCGGTCTTGGCCCGCTTGCCGTGTACACGCTTGCGGCGCAAGTG
>FSWQ01004046.1_pt1 | contig 29832 bp, 23 predicted proteins | sample 1637691 | NCBI WGS metagenome assembly FSWQ01 (sample SAMEA3914814, study PRJEB12502) | metagenome | biome: forest; material: soil | place: USA | collected 2011-09-16 | depth 0.1 m | reverse complement strand
GGTCTCGGCATAGACTTCTTCGAACGGCGGACACACGAACTCCGGTCGAGCGACGAGGCCAGAGCCGTGCTCGGTGAGAGCCTCCGGGCTGCTCTCGGAAGCGTTTGAAGTGGAAGCGCGCGAGGTCACGCGGAAACGAGTCCCGCGCCGCTCATTTGCCGCGCGATACCCTGAATAGTGGATGTCCGGCCCACGCGGCGTCCGTGATTCAATGAGCGCGTTCCGCAATTGTGCGTGTAATTATTCAAAATTGCGGCACTTTCTAGGAGCGTTTTTCTGGGGCTCAGATTCCATAAATAAGGAATCTTCCCGTACTGCTATTCCAGCCGTGGGCGGCGTGCTCTCAGGGCAGGTGCCAGCCCGAGCGGCCATGAGTGGTGTCATGAGCGCTCCAAGATCAGTTTTTGTGCGGCTATGCGCACGGACCCAACACTGCGGAATCTCAACATGTCGGGTGCACGAACACGTGATCGCTAATTCGCAATCACGTACGAGCCTTAATTTTAGCTGCGTTCTTTCAACGCGGCACAACGCCATACCGTAACGGAGGCCTACAGGCACGGACATTAATCCACTGTTGTCCTCACCAATTTTGACCCCCGGTTTGCACGAGCTGCAGTCGCTACCTCCCTCGGCGGCTTCGTTCGATGGCGAGCGCGACCCTGACAGCAATCTTTCCGTCGAGGCCCTAGTGCAGGCGCAACTGCCGTGGATCCGACGTCGCCTCCGTTCACTGTTTCCGCCTCATCTCGATCTAGATGAGTTGGAGCAGAAGGTGCTGCTCAACGTGCTGCGCAGTTTGCCCAGCTATCGCGGCGAAGGCTCGCTGCGCGCTTGGGTGGACAGCATCACGCTGCGCGTGGGCTTGAGCCACGCGCGCCGCGTGCGCGCCCGCGAACGGCGCGAGCAAGCGCTGGTCGAAGGCCTGGGCGACATGGAGCAGCGGCTGCCCTCGGAGGCGTATTTTACGCGCCGCCAAGTGCAGGCACTGCTTTCGGTGCTGCCACCCGAGCAGGAGCGCGCCGTCGTGCTGCACCATGTGATCGGCCTGGAAGTGTCCGAGGTCGCAGAGGATCAAGGCGTTCCCACCGAGACCGCGCGCAGCCGTTTGCGCCTCGGCATGCAGAAGCTGCGCAGCCGGGCGCGCGTGCGCGAGATCGCGCTGCGCTAGCGGGAAGAGCCGAGAAACACGCCGGGATGCGGGGTGCGCTGCTGGGCTCTGGGCGCCCCCAAGAAGCCGCGGTTTGTGGGCTGAAATCGCGACGTGAGCGAGAGCCTCTGCCAAAGTCGGGAACTAGTGATAGTTTCCGCCCGATTTCGGCATGCACAGTGAGCCACAGCGAGTTCCCGTAGCGATCTTGGGCGCCGGCCTGACCGGCCTCAGCGCGGCCATCGAGCTCGGCGACCGCGGCTTGCCGTATCGGATCTTCGAAAAGCTGAGCGTGCCGGGTGGGCACGCGGTCACGCTCGAAGACAGCGGCTTTCGCTTCGACCGTACCGGTCACTTGCTTCACCTCAAGAGTGATGCGCTGCGCCGCCAAGTCCTGGATTGGATCGGCCCGGACCACCTGCAGGTCGAGCGACGCAGCGTGATTTGGTCGAACGGTGTCTATACACGCTACCCGTTCCAGGCCAACACCTACGGCCTGCCGCCGGCTGTGGCCTATGAGTGCTTGCAGGGCTTCATCGCGGCGCACTTCAACCCGACGCAGGCCGAGCCCAAGAATTTCGAAGAGTTCTGCCTGGCGCACTTCGGCGAGGGGATCAGTCGGCACTTCATGATCCCGTACAACTCCCGGCTTTGGGGGGTTCACCCGCGGGAAATCACGAGCAGCTGGTGTCAGCGCTTCGTGCCCCTGCCCCGTCTGGAAGACGTGCTGGCCGGAGCCGTGGGGCTGAACGATCGGGAGCTCGGCTACAACACGAACTTCATCTACCCGCGCCTGGGCATCGGGCAGCTTGCACAGGGCATGGCGCGGCGCGTGCCGAACATCGAGCTCGCGCGCTGTCCGCGCCGCATCGAGCTCGCGCAGCGACGTTTGGTGTTCGACGATGAGACCGTCGACTTCGACGTGCTCGTGAGCTCCATCCCACTGCCCACGCTGCTCGGGCTAATCGACGAGCTGCCCGAACCGGTGCGCGCGGCGGCGGCCAAGCTGCGCTGCTCGCACTTGGACTATTTGGATGTCGCGCTGCGCCGCCCCTCCGGCAAGAATTTTCACTGGGCTTACGTGCCCGAGGCCAAATATCCGTTCTATCGCGTGGGGCACTACTCGCACTTTTCGCCCGCGCTCGCTCCGCCTGGCAAAGCGTCCTTGTACGTGGAGCTCGCGGACCGCTCACGACCGGATTTGAGCGAGCTCCTGCCGCGCGTTGCCCAAGGCTTGATCGAAATGGGCATCATCGATCAGCCCGAGGACATCGAGTTTGCGCGCGCGCGTCGCATCGACTTTGCGTACGTGATCTTCGACCACGAATATTTCGGTGCACTGGACGTGATTCGCCCTTTTCTGGACAGCGCCCGCATCATTTCCAGTGGGCGTTACGGTGACTGGAACTACTCCGCGATGGAAGACGCCATCGTGTTCGGGAAAGCGGCTGCGGAGCGCGCGCTCTCGCTATGCCAAAGGTAACGGATGAGCGCCCCTGAAATCTCGATCGTCATCCCCATCTACAACGAGGAAGGCATCCTGCACTCGGCGGTGGTGGATTTGCGCGAGCGGCTCCAGCCCTTCAATTGGAGCTACGAAATTGTACTCGCAGAAAACGGCTCGCGCGATCGCACCGTTTCCATTGCCGCGGAGCTGGGCGCGAAATATCCGGAAGTGCGCCACATTTCCGTGGGGGAACCCAACTACGGCAAGGCGCTGCGCATGGGCATCTTGGCGGCCCGGGGCGAGCTGATCTTGGCGGACGAGATAGACCTGTGCGACACGGATTTTCACCGCCGAGCCATCGCGCTGCTGCGCGAAAACCGCGCAGATCTCGTGGTCGGCTCGAAGCTGATTGGCGGCGCCGAGGACGAGCGGCCCTTCTTCCGCCACGCCGCGTCACTATTTTACACCGGCATGCTGCGCGCCTTGCTCGGCTTCCGGGGCACGGACACCCATGGCCTGAAGGGCTTTCGCCGCTCACTCCTGGCGCCCGTGGCCGAGGCCTGTTTGGTGGACAAGGACGTGTTCGCGAGCGAGTTCGTGATCCGCGCTTATCGCAGCTCGCTGCGCGTGGTCGAAATTCCGACGCGCGTGATGGAGAAGCGGCCCCCGACCATCAACTTGATGAAGCGCGTGCCCAATGTGCTAAAGAGCATCGCCAAGCTCACCTGGGCGATTCGCGTCCGCGGCTGACCCCTCTGTTGGCACCCCGGCAGAGCCTCACACTTCACAGGATATCCACGAAAATGGGCAATGGTTTGAACATCCGCAGCGAAGGCGCTCTCGACATGGTCTCCCTCGGCGCGCTCGTGAATCGCATCGACCCCGGCGTCGTTCCGTTCCGCAAGGCAACGGAGGCGCACATTCACGTCAGCGGCGGTGAGTTCAACGTAGCGGCGAACTTGGCGGATTGCTTCGGCATGAACACCGGCATCGTCAGCGCCATGGTGGACTACCCAATCGGTGATTTGATCGCGGAGCGCGTGAAGGCCATCGGTGTGAAGCCGTTCTACAAGCGCTTCAAGCACAACGGCGTGAACGGTCCGAACATGGCCACCGTGTACAGTGACCGCGGCCACGGCGTGCGCGCGCCAGTCGTGTTCTACAACCGCTCCAATGAAGCCGCGGCGCAGCTCGCCCCCGGTGATTTTGATTGGAACAAGATCTTCGCTGGCGGCGTGCGCTGGTTCCACAGCGGCGGCATCTTCGCGGCGCTCTCGGAAACCACCGGTGAGCTCATCATCGAAGGCATGAAGGCCGCCAAGAAGGCGGGCGCAATCGTCAGTTTCGACCTGAATTTCCGCGAAAAGCTGTGGAATATCTGGGGTGGCGAAAAGAAGGCCGTAGAAGTGATCGACCGCATCGTCCAAAACGTGGACGTGCTCGTCGGCAATGAAGAGGACCTGCAGAAGGGCCTCGGCGTTGCAGGCCCTGAGGTGCAGAAGGAAGGCAAGAAGCTGGACCCGAGCACGTTCATCGGCATGATCGAGAACGTGGTGAAGAAGCACCCGCAAGTGAAGGTCGTGGCGACCACACTGCGCGAAGTGCACTCCACCAATCGCCACACCTGGAGCGCAGTCGCTTGGGTAGAGGGCAAAACGTACGCCGCTCCCAGCTGTGATTTGGACGTGGTGGATCGCGTCGGCGGCGGCGATGGCTTCGCTGCTGGCCTGTTCTATGGCTTGCTCAACGGTGAATCACCGGATGAAGCCGTCAAGCTCGGCTGGGCGCACGGCGCGCTCGTCACCACCTTCCCCGGTGACACCACCATGGCCACGGTGGATCAGGTGCGGGCATTCGCCAAAGGCGGCTCAGCGCGCATTCAGCGCTGAGCGCTTCAGTTCATCACCAGCTCTGTACTTGCCAGCCGCGCGCTCGCGCGGCTCGCAAGAGCCGGCGATCCGGGTTTACGGCTACGGGCACGTCCACCTTGGATAGCAGCGGTAAATCCGTGATGCTGTCGCTGAAGAACGTGACCTTGTCGAAGCCGATGCCGTGCTTCTCCAGGAAGGCACCGGCGCGGATGATCTTCCCTTCCCCGTAGCACAGGGGCTCGATGGGCTTGCCGGTGAAGCGCCCTTCCGCGTTCACCTCCAGCTCAGAGCACACCACATGATCAATACCGAGCTCACGCGCGACGGGATGAGCGACGTACGACGTGGCGGCCGTCACGATCGCGACCAAGTCCCCCGCTTCCCGGTGACTTTTCACGAGCTCGCGACCGCGCGCTTGGATTTCCGGCAGCACGTACTGCGGGAACCATTCATCACAGGTTTTGATCAGCCAGCTCTCTTCTTTGCCCGCGAAGTCTTCGAGCGCTTTGCGCGCAACACGCGGCGCGTCGATCACGCCCGCGGTGTATTGCAGCACCCACCACGCCACTTGCAGTGAATCACGCCAGGTGGCCTGGCCTTTGGCCCTGCGGTACTTCGTGAACAGGCGCGGTGTGTCGACTCGCACCAATGTCCGGTCGAGGTCGAAGAAGGCGGCACGGCGTTCGGACATGACGCCCGTCAGCATAGCCTAGAAATGCTAAGCACTGGGCCGGATGCAGCCGCTGCCCATCGACGCCGTTTTACCCGATTTGGAGCGCGCTTTGCGCTCGGCGCGCGCGGTGGTGTTGGAAGCGCCGCCCGGGGCCGGAAAGACCACGCGCGTGCCGTGGGCCGTGCAGAGCTGGCTGGGTGATGCAGAAGTGCTGGTGGCCGAACCGCGGCGGCTTGCGGCGCGCATGGCCGCGCACCGCGTAGCGAGCGAACGCGGTGAAGTGCTGGGCGAACGCATCGGCTACAGCGTGCGTTTCGAGGACGTGGCCAGTGCGCGTACGCGCGTGCGCTACGCGACGGAAGGCATCGTGCTGCGCCGGCTGCTTGCTGATCCCACGTTACGCAACGTGGGCGCGGTGATCTTGGACGAGTTTCACGAGCGTCATTTGGCGACGGACTTGCTCTTGGTGCTCCTGGACCGCTTGAGCCAAACCACGCGTCCGGATCTGAAGCTGGTCGTGATGAGCGCCACGCTGGATGCCGAGCCGGTTGCGCACTACCTGGGTGATTGCCCGCGCGTGCGCAGCGAGGGTCGCATGTTCCCCGTGAGCATCGAATTTTTGCCGAAGCCCGATGACCGCCCGCTCGAAAAGCAAATCGTGAGCGCGGTACGCCAAGCCGTGATGGACGAGGCTGATGGTGACGTGCTCGTGTTCCTGCCCGGCGCAGGCGAGATCCGCAAGGCGAAAACCGCGCTCGAAGCGCTGGCAAATGAGGCGCAGCTCTTGGTTTTGCCGCTGCACGGGGACTTGCCCATCGCTGAACAGGCGCGCGCGGTGGAGCCGGCCAAGCAGCGCAAAGTGGTGCTGGCGACCAACGTCGCCGAATCATCCGTCACCGTAGACGGCGTGACCGTGGTCGTGGATTCTGGGCTGGCGCGCGTTGCAGGCTATTCGCCGTGGAGCGGGCTGCCCACGTTAGCGCTGGAGCCGGTGAGTCGCGCCTCGACCACGCAGCGCGCCGGCCGCGCCGGTCGCACGCGCCCCGGTCGTGTGCTGCGCCTGTACACCAAGGGCGATCACGAGAGCCGCCGCGCGCACGACGCGCCGGAAATCGTGCGTAGTGATTTAGCGGAGGCGTTCTTGATCCTGCGCGGCGCCGGCGTGGGCGACCCGCAAGCGTTGCGCTTTCTGGACGAGCCGCCAGCGGCGCGCGTGCAAAGCGCGCATGAGCTGCTCACGCTACTCGGCGCGGTGAATGCCGCGGGCGCGCTGACCGAGCTCGGCAAACGACTGCTGCATTTTCCGGTTTCACCGCGCCTTGGGCGCTTACTCGTGGCAGGCGAGCGGCGCGGGATTGCCAAAGAGGCTGCGCTTGCCGCAGCGTTGCTCGGCGAGCGCGACATCTTGTTGAACACGCGCAGCGGTTTCGGCGCGAATCCACACGCCAGCGGCGGCGCGCGCGGCCCGAGCGACGTGCTCGAACGCATCGAGCGCTATCGCGAGGCAGAAGACGCACGCTTCGAAGCGCATCGCCTGCGCAATTTCGGCCTGGATGCGCGCGCGGTGGAGAGCGTGCGCCGCGCGGAGCGCCAACTGTTGCGCCTAGTGAAAGACCAAGTAGAGGGCCCCGGCAGTATGGAGGGCGTGGAGCAAGAGCTGCTGCGTTGCCTCTTGGCGGCTTTTCCGGATCGCGTAGCGCGCCGTCGGCGTCGCGGTGAGCGCGAGCTCGTGCTCGCCTCCGGCGGCGTGGCGCGCTTGTCCGAACAAAGCGTCGCCGTCGACCCGGAGTTCTTGCTGGCGCTCGACGTGGACGAGCAGCGCGGCGCCGGTGCCAACTACACCACCGTGCGCTTGGCCAGCGCGTTCGAGCCAGATTGGTTGCTGGAGGACTTCCCGGACGCGATCAAGATCACGGACGACCTGGAGTGGAATAGCAGCGCCGAACGGGTGGACCGCGTCGAAAAGATGGCGTTTGGCGCGGTTGTTTTCGATGAAGCGCGTGGCGCGGCGCCCGCTTCGGCCGCGGCCAGCGCGGTGCTCGCGGCTGCGGCACGGCGCGGCGCATCGCTCTCGTTCGCCAAGAACCCCGCCGTGCTCTCGTTGACGTTGCGCTTGCGCTTGCTGCGCGAGCATTTCCCGGAGCTGAATTTTCCGGAGCTGGACGAGAGCTCGGTGGACGCCGCACTGAACGTGATCTGCGGCGGTCTGACCAGCCTCGCTGAGCTGAACGCGGTCGACGCACCGAGCGCGCTCTTGGCGGGGCTGGATGACAAACAACGCCGCGCGCTGGACACCGAAACCCCGGAGCGCGTTCGCATCCCCGGTGGGCGCACGCTAGAGGTGCACTACGAGGCGGATCGGCCACCCTGGATCGAGTCGCGCCTGCAGGATTTTTTCGGCATGCCCGATGGACCGCGCGTGTGCCGCGGCAAGATCCCACTCACGGTGCACCTGCTCGCGCCGAACCAGCGCGCCATGCAGGTGACCACGGATCTATCTGGTTTTTGGCTGCGCCATTACCCGAGCATTCGTCGCGAGCTGATGCGCCGTTACCCGCGTCACCCGTGGCCGGAGGACGGCACCACGGCCACGCCACCTGAGCCCAAGCCACCGCGACGCCCGCGCTGACTCAGTGTGGCGTGAGCAGCGCGGCAACGCGCTCCACGATCTCACGCGGATCCAGCTCCGCGTTCACGGTCACCGCGTTCGCGGGTGGCTCGAGGTCTCGATACTGACCGTCCAAGAGGTGCGCAAAATCGCCCACGAATGCGTGGTGACCGCGTCGCCCCTCGAGGCGCCGCTCGGCCGCGGGCCGCGATAGCTCCAAGTACACGATGTGTGAGTCCGCGGAGTTCCGCGTCAACACGTCCCGGTGCGCCTGCTTGAGCGCAGAACAAGCCAGCACCGCGCCGCCCTGCGTTTCCCAGCTCAATGAGAGCGCGGACAAATGCTCCAGCCACGGCCAGCGGTCTGCATCACTGAGCGGGATGTCTTGCGCCATTTTCTGGCGACTTTCCTGCGAGTGGTAAGCGTCCGCATCATGAAACGGAAGCTCGAGGCGGTCTGCCAACAATTGTCCGACCGTCGATTTACCGCAGCCAGTCACACCCATCACGATGATGAACATTCGAACGTCGCCTTCGAGCTGCTTACAGCTTCTGCTTCATGCGCGCCAAAAACTGTAATGCTTCGAGCCCCGTCAATCGATCCAGGTCGAGCGCGCGCAGCGTCTCGATCAGCTCGGCGTGGCCACGAGTTTCCTGAGAGCGCCCACCGAACAGTGTCAGTTGGTCGTCGCTGGCACGGGCTTTCCCGCGTGGTTTTGGGGCATCTGGGGCGATCCCTCCACTCTCCAGCGTGACCAAGAGCGCCTTGGCTCGAGCCAAGACCGTCTCCGGAAGGCCGGCCAGCTTCGCCACGGCGATGCCGTAGCTGCGGCTCGCGGCGCCCGGCACGAGCCGATGCAAGAACACCACGTCGCCGTCCAGCTCGCGCGCGCTGACGCTGTAGTTGGCGGCGTTGCGACTGCTTTCGCCGAGCGCGGTCAGCTCGTGATAGTGCGTGGCGAACAACGCCCGGCAACAGATCGCTTCATCCAAGTACTCCGCCACTGCCCACGCAATGGCCAGACCGTCGAAGGTGCTCGTGCCGCGACCGATCTCGTCCAAGATCACGAGCGAGCGGCGCGTGGCCTTGCGCAAGATTTCCGCGGTCTCACGCATCTCGACCATGAACGTGCTCTCGCCACCGGCCAAGTTGTCACTCGCGCCCACGCGCGACAAAACCCGGTCAACCACGCCAATGCGCGCCGAGCGGGCGGGCACGAAGCTGCCCATTTGCGCCAAAATCACGGACAGCGCCACTTGCCGAAGCAGTGTGCTCTTGCCCGCCATGTTCGGGCCCGTGATCAACCACAGCCGCTCGCCCTCCAAATCCAGATTCAAATCGTTGGGCACGAAGCGCCCTTGCGCGGCCAAGCGCTCCACCACCGGGTGGCGGCCATCTCGGATCATGATCTGATCGGAGGCATCGACCGTGGGCCGGGTGTAGTCGTAGCGGTGCGCAGTGTGCGCCATACTGGCCGCGACGTCCCAGCGCGCGAGCTCGCGCGCCAACAGCTTCACGCGCTCGCTCTCGCGCGCCGCATCCTGGCCCAGCTCGTTCAGCAGCAAGAGCTCGCGATCCCGGTGCAACTCTTCCGCATGCGCAATGCGGTCGGCCAGCTCTTCCAGCTCCGTAGTGGCGTAGCGCTCGCCGGTGGCGACCGTCTGTTTGCGCCGATACGTCTCCGGAACTTTGCTGCTCTGCCCGCGGCTGACCTCGATGTACCAGCCGAAAACGCGGGTGTAGCGGATCTTGAGCGTGGAGATCCCGGTCTCTTGCTTGAGCCGCGCCTCCAGCTCCACCATGCGTTCGGTGCCGCTCTTTCTGAGCTGCGCCAGCTCCGCCAGCTCCGCATCGAACTCAGGCTTGAAGATCTCGCCCTCTTTGGGCTGCGCTGGCGGACGCGGCACGAGCGCGCGCTCCAGCAGCACCGCGAGCTCGGAAACGGTATCCACACCGCCGGCGCTGACGCCCAAGGTCTCACGCAAGCCGGGATCCGAAACGCCCTCGAGCACCGCGGCAGCGGCACGCGCGGCCAACAAGCCATCGCGCAACGCGCCCAGATCGCGCGGCGTGGCCGCACGCAATGAAGTGCGCACGGCCAGACGCTCGATGTCACCAACCTGAGCGAGCTGCTCGGTCAATTGCTCGCGCAAGCGCGCGTGCACCACGAGCGCCTCCACCAAATCCAAGCGCCGCCGAATGCGCTCCACGTCGGTCAGCGGCGCCAACAGCCGACGGCGTAGCAAGCGCGCGCCCATCGGCGTATTCGTGGCGTCGAGCACGCCCAGCAGCGTGGCTTCGCGTCGCCCCGACACGGATTCGACCAGCTCCAAGTGGCTCTGCGCGACGCGATCGATGGCGAGCAGCGACGCCGGCTCCCAGCGCGCGATGCGCCGCGCGGGCAACTCCACACCCGGGTTGCAGGCACGTGCAAAGCGCAGCGCGCGCGCCACGGCCCGCCGCGCGGGGCCCGGCAAAGCGGCCGCATCGCCCTCGAGCTCGCCCAGCGCGCGCACGCTGTCCGCATCACTGAGCGCTGAATCCTCGCGCAGCGCGGCGCGGCCGAGCGCACCGAGCGCCTCCAGCACCCCCTCGCGCGGCGTCCCTTCCGACTCGAAGCCGACCAAGATTTCGCGCGGACGCGCGCGGCTCAGCTCGGCCAACGCAGCAGGCACATCCGGCAACTCCGCCGACAGCAACTCACCCGTCGAGAAATCGAACAGCGACACGCCCACGCTGCTCGGCGTGAGCTCGAGCGCAGCCAGGAAATTGTTGGCGCTGGACTCCAGGTGCTCGCGCTCGGTGACCAAGCCCGGGGTGATCACGCGCACGACTTCGCGCGGCACGATGCCCTTCACCTTGGAAGGGTCGGCCATTTGCTCGCAAATCGCGACCTTGTGCCCGAGCGAAAGCAGACGCGCGATGTAGCCAGCCGCCGCGTGATGCGGAATGCCGGCAAGCGGGATTTCGTCCGCTTTACCCTTGTTGCGTGCGGTCAGCGTCAGCTCAAGCAGCGGCGCGGCGAGCACCGCGTCCGCGCCGAACATCTCGTAGAAATCCCCGAGACGAAAGAAGATGATCGCATCCGGGTGGGCGCTCTTGGCCGCCGCATGCTGCTGCATCACTGGCGTGAGGCGCGCAGACATGGCCTAGAAGAAGGGCGACGGCGAGACCACGCCCAGCGAGTTCAAGTCGAACAGGGAGAGGCCGAGCGTTGAGCTGTCAATCACGGCCAGGTACCCCACCTCTGGCAGGTAGGTCATGGACGTCGGCAGCACGCTGGATGACTGCGTGGCCAAGGACATGGTCAGCGGCGTGAATCCGCCGGTCGTCTGCCAACTGAACGACATGCCGCGCGTGCTCGGCTTGGCGCCGCGATAGACGACGAAGCGCGAGGTCAAACTCTCGAAGATGCACTCATTGGCCGTGCCGTTCGGAGTGACCGGGATGTCGGCGTCAGCGGCAATGCAGCTCACCGTCGGGTCAGAAGCTTTGCAGTCCTTGGGTGCCGTGGTGCTGTCGCACACCTCGAAGGCGCGCGCGTGGAAGAACTTCTTCCGCGGGTCGCAGCCGGCCGTGTGCACGCAACGCCCGTCGGCGCCCGTCGCGAGGTCATGAGAGGCGGAGCCGACGCCGGATGGGCCACTCAGCAACCATTGATGCGACGCGCGCACGGTGTACGCAGTTCCCGCGGGGAAACAGCAATGAATGTCCTTCAGCACGAGCCCCTTGTCGCACTCCGTGGCCGGCGTTCCATCGGCATTTTCGCAGCGTGGAGTGATCACCAAGTGGTCACCGGACGCCTCCAGGATCGACAAATCACGCACCGCGCTCAGCTGCGCCGGGTTGTTGATGTTACCGAATTCGGCGTCGCAGCGATCCCGGCTGCACTTGTCCTTAGCGCCCATGCTCCAGTACTTGTCGTCCGCGTCCGGGAAATCACCCGTGATTTGCACGTAGTCCGCGTGGGCTTCGGCCCAAGCGGGCCGGACTTTGGTGGGGATTTTGAGTGCTTCCGCTTCCGTCAGAATGGAGGCGCTGTCTTCGACGCCGGCGGCGCAGAAGCCGACATCCGGATCGTGCAAGGTGGCGGTGGGGTCCGCGTCCGTGTCGTGCTGGATGAAACCGGTCTTGCTCGGCCGACCGAATACAGCGCCTTCGAAGGTGAGCGCGGGCGCCTCGTCGGGCCCGTAGGAGCGCGGCTCGCTGAGCGGCAGAACCAGCGAATTCTGCGAGCTGGTGAAATCGACGGGGAGGTTTTGAGCGGTGCCGTCACACGGGAAAGGGCCGGTCGCGGGGCAGTTGGCGTACAACTGTGCGCTGATGTTCACCTGCGCCGGGATTCTGACGGTGCTCTTCGGGTCAGGGTTGGCAAAGTCGACCGCGAGCATGCGCGGGCGTTGATCCGTCGCGAGCACGGCGGCCGGATCGGGATTGGCGAACTGCGGGAAGGAACGCAGCGTCGGCGCGCGCAGACCCACCGTGCTGTTCGAGATCGAGAGCGACGCGGAACGCGGGCGATTGGCCTCGATGACCTTGCAGCTCGACTCGTCGGTCACGGTCTGCACGCCGTTTGTCGAGAACGAGTCTTTGTCCGGCGTATCCAGGCCCGCATTGGGCACGGGGCGGTCCGGCGCGCAGCCCCGGAAGTCCTCGAACTGCGAGGTGTTCGCGAGCTTTGGACGCCGGCACGGAGCATCGAAATCTTCGACGTCGATGATCGCGACGTGGCCGTCACTCAGCAACACGAACCCGAACACTCCGCGCAAGTTCAAGGGCCGCGCGCCGCTCGAGAAATCACTGTTCGGGCGATACTGAGTGCCCGGCGCGGTGCTGTCCGGATCCGGGTCGCAGGCAAGCCCGTACTGCCCGACGCCCGTGCTCAAGTCAGGTGCTGGAAAGTCACGCTGCACGAAGCTGACGTCTTTCACGTTTGGCCCGAAACGCAGGCGATCCGGGGGCAAATACGGCTCGCGAGGCCCGCCCGGGAACACCAGCGGCGCGCGATTGGTCGACTTGGGACTCACGTCGAACACCATCACGCTGTTGGAGGGCGCGTCGGTGTGGTCGATCGCGTACACGTACTGTTTGCCGTTCGGCGTGAGCGGGCTCACCGCGACGCGCGACGTAGTCACCACGCGCGACGGAGTTTCGTACGAATAAGGCAGCAGGGGCTCCTGCTCCGCGGGCGCGCACGGGTCCGAGACATCCAGCACGTGCACGACCGGCAAGGTGATGTCGCCGACGTACAGCTTCTGCCCAGACAGCGCGAACCCGTCGGGGGTCGGCTGCGCGGACATGGCCAAAGGCGGGTATTGCGTCGCGACGCAGGCGTTCGCGCCCGGGGCGGTCGGGTCGATCACGAGGTCAGGCGGCAACACCGGTTGCACGGGCGTCGTCGAGCCCGTCGCGTTCAGGCCGAAGGTCGCTTCGACGGCGCAGCTCGTGAATTCACCGGCCGGGCGATCGAGCAAGCTCTGCGCATCCAGCAGGACGAGCTTGTGCTCGTCCGGCAGGGAGACGAGCAGCTTACGGCGACCCGTGGGGCCGCCTTCCGCGGTCAAGTCAGCCGGGCACTCACGCTGGGCCTGGTCCGGCTTGGTTTGCGCGCTGCCGTCGCAGGCGCCGCGGATGGCGCCGGTTTTGGCGGCAGGCGGATCCACGAGCACGGTGATTTCGCCGGGCGCGGAGCTCAGGGAGCAAGCCGACCAGGTCGTCAAATCACGGCTCACCTCGCCCAACTTGGGCGCGCTCAAACAAGTGGTGGGCAGCGCGAAGACGCCGTTCTTCTGAAAGCCAGTGACGCCCACGAAGCTGGCCGCGCCGCCGGGTGTGGTGACGATGGCGCCGGGGCTGGCGCCAACACGCAGGAACGAATACCCGGGCGTCGTGGGATCGACGTCGACGACGCGACCCTCGTACAAATCCACGACCGCGACCTCGTTGGTTGCAGTCTGCGTCACCAAGCCAAGCAGGCGGCGCGTTGCGTGCTCGTAGTCCGGGCACTCATTGAGTTTGTGTCCGGCGGGGCTGCCGTCGTCCGCGCGACACACGAAGGAGACTTTGCCGCTCGCTTGGAGCGAGTGCAGGTCGACCGTGACCGGGGTTTGCGAGCACGCGCCCAGCGTCAGCAAGGCTGCGCCCGCGGTCGTTGTGAGCAGCCCGCGCGCGAGCATGGAAAGAGGCAAGGAGGATAGGTTCACTTGGAGGCCCGCGGGGGGGAGGGAGCACCGATGTTCGCGATGATGCTCGCGTAAGACTTCGGAAAGCGCTGATCCAAACTGATGACTCCCAGATACGAATCGGTGAAATGCGAGATGTAGGCGAGGCCGCGCGCATCGTCGATCGCCAGCGCGAACGGCCCGCGGCCAGTGATGACACGACCCTCGATCACGCGCCGCTGGGGGTCATAAATGAACACGCGCCGAGAGTCGAAACAGACGATGAACACGCGCCGTTCGAGCACGAAAGGCGCGCCATCCGTGGTGATTGCATCAGCTGCCGTGCTGGGCACCCGAACCCGCCCCAGTACCACCCGCGAAGGCCCGGCCGTGAGCGCGATGTTGTCCGTGAATGCAGGCAGCTCGCTGCTCCCCGCCAGGAAGTTCGAGTCCGGCGTGAGCGCGCCGATCAACAGCGAAGCCGGCGTGCGGTTGGCAACGTACACGTCCGGCTGGCGGGCGAGCTTCGCGCAGTCGAGGAAGGCTGGGATCGCCTGGCACCCGTTCGGCACGGGGTCACCCACCAAGCCAACATCGAGCGTGCAGCCCACGGTCTGGGCGCACGCGGCGTAGTCCGCGTCGCGCTTGTCGGTGTCGAACTCGATGCTGCGCGAGTCGAAGCCGATCGAGTTGGAGTTGATCGGCACCGAACCCGCGTTACCCAAAGCAATGTGCCCGACGTCCGTGTGGTCGTCCGGGTCGTTCTTCACGTCATTGCCGCGCAGCCGTAGCAGATCGATTTGCGGTGCGTTGCGGTACGCAACCAAGAAGGCCGGTGACAGGCTGTCCTGTTGCGTTGCCGAGAGCGCTGGGGTGGGCACCTCCGCGATCGCCACCGGCGCAGCCGGCAAGCCACCGGTGATGCTCTGGAGCACAGGCCCCCCGTCGGTCATGCCGTCCGAATACAGCGAAACGCTGCCGGTGGTCTGGTTGGTGACCGCCACGTACTTGCCGTCAGCCGTGGCATCCACGCCGTACGGCTCCGACGGTTGCCGGATCTGATTGATGTTTTGGAGCGGATTGTTGCCCGCGCGATGCTTGTCGTCGCAGCTGTGGTCGTCGGTATCGTTCTGGTCGCAGTTCAGCTTGCCGTTCGTACCCAGGTCAATCCAATGCAGCGTGGCGTCACCGCGCACTGGCAAGAACAAACGCGCCGGCGTTTTCGGGGTCGCCGGGTTCTTACGAACGATCACGTCGGTCGCGAAGGCGCCGATGCCCACGGTGTCCACGAGCAGAGAGCGCCCGCCATCTTGCGGCGCGTCGATGTCCACCGAGTTGCAGCGCCCTGGGTACAAGAGCTTGTCACCCTCCGTGCGTGCACCTAGCCCCGCACACGGATCCTGGTCCGCAGAAACGCAGAAAAAACTCGGCACGCCGCCGTTCTTCTGCGTGGGGCCGGTGTCACACGTGTTCGGCGACGGGCAATCGTCGTTCGTGTTGCAGTTCCGCGGCGTGACCTCGGCAATTCGCTCGAGGTCGAACGAGACCAACGACGACGAGCGGTACTGCAGGTCGAAGTCGCTGCTCGCGACGTACATGAACTTGGATGCTCCCGTCGTCGGGTCGACGTTTGCGGAGTCGAGCACCACCCCGGTCGGGAAATACAAGCGATTGAGCGGCGGTGCCTGGCCATCGCCCGGCGAAAAACACGAGCTCAGGGCCGACGCGGAAATTGCCGCGAGAAGTAGCAAACGTAACGGGGGTCGCATGCGCGGGCGGAGCCTAGTGGCGAGCGCCACAAGTCGCAATCACCCGCGTAGAATCAGACGAGGATCAGACGCTCAGCCGAGATCCAGAATGATCACACCACGTTCGCCGACGTCTTCTTCGTTCGGCTTTTGCTCGGAGGCGGGATGGTACACATCCAGTGGCAACTCGAGGCGCGGACGATCTAGCTCTTGCCGACGCTGCACGTCTTCTTCCCGCCGCCGGATCTGATCGATAATGAACGGAGGAAGCATCGCTCGAGTCCTCGCTTTCTGTCAGGCTTACGCCGGGGAATACTCTTGAACTGTAGCCACGCCTGCACACAGGTCAAGCTATGGGAAGCTTGAGCTTTTCGGGCGGGCGCCGAACAGGCGTGTTATTGGCCTGGCTTCACCCTTAGAGTACGGCCCAGATGGCGCTTTCGTTAGCATCCGCGACCGCAAATCGGCCATTCGGCAGGTTGCTGCGGGGGCTTTTCCGTCGCGCTCGGTGCGCGCACAGGCCGTTTATTTCGGTTGTTGCTGGACTTATCGCGTTGGCCGTTCTCGCTCTGGGAATTCCGGCCCTGGCGAAGGGTTTCGACGTCTCGGATTCGAGCTGGGAGGGGACCAGCGAGCTTTACGCTTTGGCCCAGCAAGAGCTGGGCAAAGCCCGGGTCGAGGTGCTGGCGGCGATCGACTACGAGCACCTGAGCAAGGATGACGGCCTGCTCGTGCTGCACCCGGAAGTGGAGCTGGATTACAACGAGCTCTCCGCCTTCCTGCGCGGCGGCGGGCGCATGGCCGTGTTGGATGATCGCGGGGAGGCCGGGCACTTCCTAGCCCGCTTCCAAATCCACCGCGTGGAAGCGCCGCGCAACCCGGCTCAGTCGCTGCGCGACAACCCGGACTTGGCAATCGCAGTGCCCGCGGTCGAGCAGGTCGCAGGTCAGGAGCAGAATCGGCATCCGGTAGTGGCAGGCGTCGATCGCGTGGTCACCAATCACCCGACCGCGCTCGTGCACCCGAACCTGACCCAAGTCTTGAAGATCCCGGCGCTCGGTGAGCCGGACGCGACGCTCGCCGTAACCGGTATCATCGCCAAGAGCGGGCGCCTGTTCGCGATGGGCGATCCCTCCGTCGTGATCAACGAAATGCTGCGCTACCCTGGCAACCGCGCGTTCGCGAGCGGGCTGCTCAAGTACCTGGTGGAAAATGATGCGGGCGCGAGCCGCGGTGGCAAGCTGTACATTGTCGCCAATGACTTCGGGCAGCGCGGGCACTTCGGCGGCACCCGCGGCGCGCTCGGTGAGATCTCGAACTTGTCCGACGCGCTGGCTGAGTTCTCGTCTGACCTGGAGAAAAACGGACTGCCAGCGACGCTCGCGCTAGCCCTCGCGGTGCTGTCTGCCGCAGGCGCTTTGGCCTGGGCGCTGACCTACAGCTCGCGGCTGTACCGCCGCTCGGTGCCTCGCTATGCCGTGGCGCCGCTGCTGCTCGCGCAAGGCGGAATCGCCGGCCGCGCGGCCGTGTTATCAGCGCCGACTACGGACCCTGCGCTGCTGCTGCTCGAGCTGCGCTCCGCCCTGAGCGAAGCGCTGTGCAACGCGCTAGGCCTATCTCGGCTCAGCTCGCCCGAACAAATCCTGGCGGAATTGAGCCGAAAACACCTGCTTGGCGAGGAGCTGGTCGCGGAGACCGCGACCTTGTTCCGGGACCTGGGCAGCGCACAAGGCGCGTTGCTCTCCCGGCGCCGCTTGAAATTGGCGCGCACGCGCGTCGAAGCCCTGGGGCGAAAGGTGATGGAGATTCTCGCTGAAATCGAGCAGCGTACCCCCAATTGATGCAAGCGTTGAACGTTAGCGAGATCGAGGCTGCACGAGAGCGGCTGGCGGAAGTACGGCGCCAAGTAAGCCGCGTGTACATCGGGGATATGGCCGCGGTCGACTTGATGGTGGTCGCACTGTTGGCGCGTGGCCACGTGCTCTTGGAGGGCGTGCCCGGCATCGCCAAGACCACGCTCGTGAAGGCGTTCGCGATCACGCTCGGCTGTTCGATCCGGCGCGTGCAGTTCACGCCGGATCTACTGCCCGCAGACATCACCGGCACCTACGTGCTGAATCCGAAGGACGGCACGTTCTCGCTGCGCGCGGGCCCCATCTTTGCCAACGTGCTGCTAGCGGACGAGATCAACCGCGCGCCTGCCAAAACGCAATCGGCGTTGCTGGAAGCAATGCAAGAGCGCCAGGTCACCATCGAGGGGGATCGCTTCGAGCTTCCGGATCCGTTCTTCGTGCTCGCCACGCAAAACCCGGTCGACTTGGAGGGCACGTACCCGCTGCCCGAAGCGCAGATCGACCGCTTTTTGGTGCGCGTGAACATGGGTTACCCGAGCGAGCGCGACGAAGTGCAAATGCTGCGCGCGCACGGCATCATTGCGCCGGAGCCGTTCGTGGTGCTGTCCGCCGCGGACGTCCTGCAGCTGCAGTCAATCGCCGCGCGCGTGCACGTGGAAGACGACATTTACGACTACGCGGTCGCACTCAGCACCTTCACGCGCAATCACCCGCGCGTGGTGCTCGGCGCTTCCCCGCGCGCATCGCTCGGTTTGTTGCGGGCTGCCAAATCGCACGCCGTGCTGTCGGGCCGCCCGTTCGTGACCCCGGATGACGTGCGCTTCGTAGCGGCACCGGTGCTCGCGCACCGCCTGATCCTGATCCCGGAGCTCGAGGGTGATGCACGCGCGCGTAGCGTGCTGGTCGACGAAGCGCTGGCGAAGGTGAGCTACCGACGAGCCGTACGGCCCGTCTGAAGCTCAGGCTGCCGCTTCCAAAACGCCCGCTCTCAGGCCCCGGCGGTAAGCGCCCGGGGCGCTGCCGACGGCACGCTTGAAGGCTTTGCTGAACGCGGCCTCTGACTCGTAGCCGACTTGAGCGGCCACCGCGGCCAGCGTTTGCTTGCCTTCACGCAGCATCCCCGCGGCTTTTTGCATGCGCCAGCGGGTGATGTAGGACAGCGGTGGCTCGCCCACCAAGCGCATGAAACGTGAGGCAAACGCCGAACGTGACATGGCAACCTTCGACGCCAAGGACTGCACCGTCCAATCCTGTTCGGGGTTCTGATGGATGAAGCCGAGCGCCGCGCCAATTTGCGCGTCCGCGAGCGCGCCCAGCCAGCCACTGCCGTTCGCCGGCAGGCTCGCCAAGTGGCCGCGCACGATCTGAATGAACAGCACGTCCGCCAAGCGCGCGATCACGGTTTGCGAACCGGGACGGCCAGACGCGGCCTCACAGGCGATGAATTTGAGCGTGGGCTCCAGCCAGCGCACGGATTTGCCCATCTCACCGCGCAGCGTGATCACGGCGGGCAGCACCGAAAGCAGCGGGTTGTTCTTGCGATCCTCGAAGCGGAAGCGACCGCTGACGATGGTCGAAGCTTCACCACCGCCGCCCACGCGCAGGATGCCGCCTTCACCGCGCGCTCGGCACACGAGCAGCTCTTCCAGCGGTTGGGCCACGATGCTCGGGTCGTCGATCAGCGAGTGAGCGTGGCCGTGCGGCAGCGCGACGATGTCGCCCTCTTGCAGCTCGATGGGCTCGTCCGTGCCGTCGACCAGTAGCCGTGCGTGACCTGCCAGCACGACGTGGAATTTTGCGTCCTCGCTCTCGCGAACGCGGATGCCCCAGGGCGCGCTCGCTTCTAGCCGGCCGTAGCAGGCCGCAACCACGCGAACGGTCTCGAGCACATCAGTAAGGACATCCATGAATTGCCTCGTGCGGGGAACGCTCAGACAAGCCAGAGCGAAGAAACCACTGTGACCGTCCAGTCAGACGACCACACATGCAAGGTAGCTAGAACACGCCTGACCGTCCAGTCAGATTCATGCGGACGGCAAACGGCAGTATTTTCGTATCGTTACGCTCGTCAGTCCGCGAGCTCGACGCTCGAGCGCTGGCGAGGAACCCAACCCAAGGCCTCGGTAATAGCGCTGATGTCGACCAGCGCGCTGATCTCCTGAAGCGGGCGGCGCAGCGGAGCGTGGGGGTAATACCGCGCGATGAGCGAGGCCACCGAAACACCGCGTACCTCCAAAGTCTGGGCTGGATAGTACTGATGGTAACCGGGTTGCTGCCGTTCGAGCACCGCGCGCACCAGCGCCGCGGCGTCCGAAAACATCAAGTACGCCAGCAACTCCCCGAAGTTGAAGCTCGAGCGCGGCGCGGGTTTGCCGCCGGCAGTGAAGCGGTCGAGCCATGCCTCTGCCACGAGGCCCGGCAAGCGCAGCGCCGTTGCGGCGAGCTGCGGTTGTGCCGCACACAGCTCCTGGAGCATGCGCTCGGCGAACACCTTGCTCAGCCCGTAAAAATTGCTTCCGGGGTTCGACGGCGCTGCGCCGTCCAGGGGCAGGTACGGAATCGCGAACGGTGCATCGACTTGCATGCCGTTCGTCGTCTTGAGCATGGCTTGTACGGAGCTGGCGAACACGATGCGGCGTACCCCGAGGTCCGTCGCGGCGCGGAACACATTCGCGTTCATGGCCGTGTTTTCGGCCAGCAGGCGCTGCGGCGAAGGGCCGGCGTTCAGATTCGGGTGATTGCCCGCGTGGACGACTGCTTCGCAGCCCTCTAGCACGCGATACACGGCAATGTCGTCGCGCAAGTCTGCCAGCACGAGCTTGCCGGCGAGGCCGGCGCGGTGCTTGTGATCGGTGGCAATGACCTCGTGGCCGTGCTCCGTCAGATGCGCGCACAGCGCAGAACCGAGCTTCCCGGCCGCGCCGGTAACGAGGACTTTCATGCGGCTTTCGCCCACAAATAGCACGAACTAGCAGGGCGCTGGAAGCGCCGCCGCTAAGCCGCCAAGGCAGACAAATAGCGCAGACCCGAGGCGATCGGCTCGCGATGCGAAAACTTCAGCTCGAGTGCGAGCAACTCATGCTCCAGCGTACGGGCAAGGCCCTTCCCCTCTGCCAGCTTGCACAAGCATTCCAGGAGATTCCAGCGCAGCAGCCACTCATCAGGGAAAGCCCGATCCAGATCGCGATGCACGTTCTCGAACGCGCGGACGGCGTCGCTGCCCAGTTGCTGTTGGAAGGCGGCGATCGAACGCTCATACAGTGAGAGCAACGCTTGTTCGGTTGCGGAGCGTGAATGCGGCTTGGGCACGCTGCTGCGCGGCGCTTGGACTTCTGGAAAAAACGCGGTGTCGCTCGCCCCCGCGTGGGCGGTCAAGATCTCCGGCGCTACCCAGAGCAAGTACTCAGCACCTTCCTCGGAAAAGCCGGCCTGTTCGGAGCTCAGCCGGTAATCCCGAAAACGCGCGCTCGAGACGACGCCAGCGCGGTCCAGCGTGCGCTCGACCAGCTCGCCCGACAGCTCGACCCCTGACGCGAAACGCAGGCTAACGCGCCGGCCTGCGTCACGAAGCTGCGTCGTCACATCCACCCCGTCCGCGAGCGGCCCGACGGGGATGCGATAGCCCTGCGCGCCCGCTTCGAACACGTGCTCGAGGCGATCATGTGCGCCCAGGCCGACTCGCCCCGTGAAGCCGAGCACGCCGCTCGTGGCGCTGCCCGACACGGAGCTCAGTTGTCCGGTGGCAAAGTGACCCTCGCGAAAGTGCAGCGTTGCGACTTCTTCGCTGCGCAGTGCGGCGGCGAGCGCGCGGTCCCCGCCGGCGTGGTGCGCCAGTGAGCCATCCACCTCAGCCAACACTTCGAACAAGTGCTCGAAATTCCGGGCCACGAACAATTGCGGCTGGGTGCGCGTGATGTCGTAGCCTTGCTCCACGCAGGCGGCGCTGAGTGGCAGCTTGCGCACCGCCGCGTCGTGACAGGCGTGGCTTTCCCAGAGCGAAGACAGCAGGCCCGCGCCGTATAGGCGGTAGTCCGAGGGCTTGCCGACGAGGCCGTATTCCGCGGTCCACCAATACAAGCGCGACAGGCGGCTCGCCTCGCTGGTGAACGTCACTTGGGCGAGCGCCTGTTCCAAGCGTTGTTCGGCGCGCGCCACGATCTCCGGACGAACCGAGCGCGTTTCCTTGACCTCGGACAAGTCGAAGAGGGCGGCGTACACGCGCGCGTCTTCTGGCGAAGAGAAGGCCTTCTTCCCTACCTCACCAATCGCGCGCAAATACGCGGCGTAACGTGCGTCCGGCAAGATTGGCGCGTGGCCGGCCGCCTCGTGAATGATGTCCGGCGCTGGCGTGTACACCAAGTGATCCTTGGTGCGAATGTCGGCGGCGATGGGCAAGATGCTCGCCGCCTGAAACTCTTGGAAGGCGCGCGGCGGAATGAAGCCGTCCACACACACGGCGTGCCAGCCAAAGCGCTCCAAACACGCGCTCATTTCCGCGACGCGCGGGATGCGCTCCACGGAGATGCCGGTCTGAGCCAAACCCTGGCGATACGCGGGATGAGCGGTGTGCTGCAGCCGCTCGTACGTTTGCAACAGCACGAAGCGCCACACGGCTTGGTCCACCTCCGTGTACTGCGCGTAGTCCTGCTCGACGACGTAACGTCGCAGATTGTGCGGGACGCGTGTGCTGTCGCTCACACCAAATTGTAGCACGCCCTAGGGGCTGGCACGGCGCCGCGTACAGGTCAGGGTTTGACGCACATCTTGGTCTGCTCGGACTTGGTTTTCTGGCCGTCTTTGGTGCTGAAGGTTTCGGCGGTGATGCTTTCGCACTTCCAGCCTGCCGGGCATTCGGCCGCGGCCTTACAGCCAATGCTGCAGTAGTCCCCGCTGTCGGCTGAAATGCAGGCGGCATCGGGGCCGGAGCAGGAATCGTGTTGTGACGCATTCGCGCACGAGCCGCCCACGGGGATGGCCTCGAGCTTGTTGGCGACTAAGCCGCCGACACCGAGCAGAACGACGAAGATGGCGATGACGATGAGTTTGATTTTGTTGCTGAGCATCGGTGTGTTCCTACGCGCAGACGCGCGCCAGCGTCGCCGCGAGCCAACAGATGCGCTCGTGCACGGGTTGAATGGCTCCAGTGATGAATTTCGGATCGTAACCAGACAGCAGCGCGCCGGTGCCAGCGCCGAAAGCACTCGTCAAATTCTCTCGGAACGGATCGGAGAAGCGCACGCCGTTGGCATCCACGCTGAGATCCACTTGGGTGCAGGCCAGCAGCAGCTCACGCACGCCGTCCGTTTTCAGCACGTACGAAACCAACGCGGGGTCATGCCCGAAAAATAAGAAGCGGCGGTCCAGCTCCGGGTCCCCCACACGCACGCGCTGCGGGCAAACCTGTCGCCACGCGTAGCTGCGGTTCTCGATCAAGTTGTCGACGCTGCCCGAAACGCCCACCAACCGGCGCTCGATGACTTGCAGCGCGATGCGCGGCGGAAGCGTCAGCGCGACCGACCAACGACTCCAGTAAAAGTTCGTGCCGTTCTCGTGCACGCGGCGAAAGAAATGGCGCACCGGAACGCCGCCCACCTGCTTCACCCATTCGTGCCCCTGGGCGCCCCCCTCTTGCCCAATCGCCGCCAGCGCCAGCTCCGCTTGCCGACTCAGGTCAGCGCCTTCGGCGCCCACCACCCGAAAGCCCGTTTGCTCCAAGAACTCACGCAGGCAGCGCGCGGCAAGTAGCTGGTTTTCATAGCGTTTCTTGCTGACCCAGGCGTAGTAGGCGAAGCACGCAGCTGCCAGCAGGAGGCTAAACATCAGACTCATGGGCGTGCTGCTTTCGCTGCCATCGGCTCGTCAGGATCAACCCGCGAGGCGCCCGAGTTGCGCAGAAATATCTGCGCGAGCCTACAGCGTCTCGGTCAGCACGCTGGGCGCCACCACTTGCGGCAGCGCAAAGGCTTGCGCAAACGACACGAAGAACGCACCCGGGAACGTTTGATAGCCCGGGCTGAGCGGGAACCCCCAATCCGCTCGGAACACGATGCGGTCGAACTCCGGGAACAAGATGCGCAGACCGACGCCCGCGCCTTGCTTGAGCTGCAGTTTTCGCATCTCGTCGTGTGCGTCGCCGACATCGTAAAACGCGGCGGCGCCCACTTGCGCCGACAGAATGTCGACCGACGTGGTGCGCAGCTCGGCATTCGCGACCACCAGGTTTGCGCCTTGAGCCGCGCCGGGCTCGTAGCCGCGCAAGCGGTTGTCGCCACCGAGCAGCACTTTGCTGTTGGCATAGTTGAGCGCGTGGTCGAGCACCTCACCGTCGAGGATCAGGCGCCCAAAGCCCAAACGCGGCGAGACGAAGCGTACGTCGCCCTCGAACAGCGCCTCGTTGCGCCCGCCGGAAGCGTACTCCAACCGTGAGCCGAGCAGCGGGCGGAGCAAGCCGTCACCCACTGGAAAAGTGTACGAGAACTGAGCAATGGACCCGAGCAGGCTGCGCGTGGAGCCAATCGAGCTGCTCGCCGGAAACAAGCGGAGCAGCAGATCATGACCGCGCCGGTAGTCTTCCTGTAGGCCCAGCGTCTCGACCTCAATCAAGGAGCTGAAGTCAGTGCGGTGCGCGTGCAGTTGCAAAAATGGGCTGACGCGTTGGTCGGACGTCGGCAGTTGCTCGCGTACGAACAACGCGGCGGCACGCGGGTCGAACGGCGAGAGGTCGGTCGCGCCGTACGCGCTGCGCACGGCTTCGACGCCAAACGACACGTCGTACTTGAAACGCCGCCCAAAGGAGCGCACCAGCTGATAGCCGCCGTACAGTCGATCGCGGTTGTACTGCTCCGGAATATGCTCGATTTGGGAGCCAACCCGGACATCGAACGTGCGCACGTTCAGGCCGCGGAACACGCGCGCAATGTCATGCCGCCAGAGTACGGAGGTGCCCCAGGACCACTGCGTATCCAGCGAATACAGCGGTTGGCCGTAGCGGAATTCCCCGAAGCTGCCCTCGGGCTCGCCGCTCTCGCGGTTACGAATGAAATTCGCCGCGAGCACGGCTTGCTCGTGTGAGCCAAACAGCCGGCGATGCGAGAGCGACAGCCCCAGCGAGTAAGTCGCGGGATCGAGCACGAACAGGCCACCAATGATGGCGTGCGTGCCGAGCAAGTTCTCCTCGCTCGGGTTCAGCACCAGGTAGTTGATGTGCGCGTTCGAGGACTGAAGCAGCCAATTGAGCCGCAAGCTCCAAACGTCCTTGGTGATCACGAGCACGCGCACCCGGTCCGGCGCACTGCCACGCGTGGGCACGATCAGCACGATGGAGAGCTGAATCAGACTGCGCAGGTTGCGCGCGGTCTCGGCCGCCAACACCGCGCGGTACGGCGTGCCCAGCTCGAACAACAGCTCCTGACGAATCACTTGCTCGCGCGTGGTCGCGTGAAACACATTCACGAAATCCGGCACCGGATCGCGTTCGTCGAACACGTCCATGCGCGCGATGTCGATGGCCTCGATGCGCTTGCCCTCGGGCCGCGGCTCCAGCTCGAGCCCGCGTTCGCCGAGCTTCTGGCGGATGACGCTCTGCTCCAGGGCAGAATAGCTACTCTGCTCCGGCTGATCCGGCTGATCCGCCTGAACGCGTCGTGCGCCGAGCCCGAACGCGGCCCAGACCCCGAACAAGCACAAAAAAAGCCGGAGCCCGCGGTTCAAGTCTACCTCCGCCTAGGATAGTCTCGGGGCTCCGTGCAGGTCCACCCGACTCGCACCAGCATCGATCTTGCAGCGACCGCCCTGGTCGCGGTCGGGGCTGGGCTTCTACTTCAGAGCGGACCAGTAGTGGCCTGGGCGGGGTCATTGTTGGTCGGGTTGGCACTCGCGCGCGCCGTGACGGAGGTGAGCGTGCACCGCATTCGCAGCGCCGGCTTCGAGATGCTGTGGCGCGGTGAAGCCCGCAACGCCAAGGTGGCGCGCGGGGACGTGCTGGAAATCGAAGCAGAGGTGCGCAATCGTGACTCGCGCGCGGCGCGCTTCGTCGGGCTGCGCGCAGTATTCGCGCCCGAGCTATCGATCGAGATCGTGCCCGCGCAAGGTGAAGTGCCAGCGGGCGGACGGCTGCGAGTGGTGCTGCGCGTGTCGGGCCGACGCGTGGGCCGTTTCGGCATTCACGGGCTTTCGCTGGAAGTGCAGGGCAACCCCGGGCTGTACGAAGTACCGCTGACCTTCGCCAACCCGTACGGTGTGGAGGTGATGCCGCGCGCTTACCAGGCGTTCGCGCATCAAGCCCGCGGCGGGCGCAGCCATCAAGGCGCGGACCGCGGGCGCCCAGGGCCGGTGGCAGGTGACGGCGATCAACTGCGCGAGCTACGCGAGCACCGCGCGGGCGACGCGCTACGCCGCGTGGCCTGGAAAGCGACCGCAAAACGCGGCCGTTTGATGGTGCGCGAGTACGAGCGTGAAGAGCGCGACGTAGTCTGGTTCATGCTGGATGCCTCCGTGGAGTTGGGCGCGGGCAACCCCGGCTACACGCCGCTCGACCGCGCCATCGACGAAGTTTCGGGTTATGTCACGCGCCACGCCGCGCGCGGAGATCGCGTGGGCCTGGCCGTGATCGGCGCGCGCACCTTGACGTTGCTCAAGCCGGACCGCGGCACTGCGCATACCTCACGCATCTTGCAAGCCCTCAGCCAGTCGGCAAGCTTCGTGGATGCCGACCGCTCGGGCCTGGACGAAGCGGACGTCGCCGCGCGGGTGCTCGAGCACATGCGTCCCCTCGACCCCACCGCCGCGGACCGCGTGCGCTCCAATGAGCTGGATCGCATCGCCCGACGCGCCGATCGCTTGCGTGGCCGCGCGCCGTTCGACGCGCGCGAAGTGCAAACCAATTCGCGCCGCGAGCGCAGTCTGCGCCGCTACCTGTTGGCCTTCGGGCTCAGCGCCCCAGCGCGCCTCGAGCCGGATCGCATCCGCACGGATCTGGAGCTGCTGCGCGTGATGAAGGAAATCAGCCGCGCCAGGCCGCGCCCGAGCCTGATTTACGTGTGGTCCCCTACCCCAGACCCGACGCAACGCGGCGCCCTGGAGCGTGCCTTGGCTGGGCTCGCCAAACGTCGTCATGAGCTGCGCTGGGTGCCGATGCGCTTGGATCAAGATCTGGAGCGCGCGGCCCCGGATGCTTCGCCGGCAGTGCTGACGGCGCTCGCGGCCCAGGCGCGTGCGTCACACGAACGCGGCGCGCGTGCACTGGCTCGCTTGGGCATTCGTGTCGAGCGCTTGCGCTCAGTGCCCCGCATCGCGCTCACGCTCACGCCGTTCGCGGGCATCGAAGACCAGCACATCGCGGTCGATGACCAGCCGAGCATCGACCTTCACGCGCACGTGCCAGGTGCCGAGCACTTGCCCCTGCCGAAGTGAGAGCGGAATGTCGAGACGGCTCTCGCCGATGCGACCTGCCGCGTTGCCGACTTCCACAATCTGATCCACACCCGCATCACTCTTGCTGGCCTTCACGCTCGCGGGCCGCGCAATTTCCCAGGCCACGGGCACGGCGCGGCTGAGCGGCGCGCGAAAATCCACGCGCACGCCGATGCGCTGTTTGGCTTGATCCAGCTCGAAGGGCAGCTCAGTGCGGTCTTGGATTTGGCCGCCGAAAAACACGCCGAAAGCAGCTCGCTCGACCAGCGGATCGGGGTCGCTTTTGGCCGGGCACCCCAGCACGGCCAATGCCAACGCGGCCAACGCGGCCAACGCGGCCAACGGCGCGCGTCGCAACGACGCGGGCCGCGCTGCGCTCACGCCTCGAGCTCCTTTGCCATGCGCGCGAAATCAGCGACGGCCAAGGTTTCCCCGCGCGCGTCCAGATCCACACCGGCGCGCGCGGCTGCGGCCGCCAGCTCTTCGCGGCTTTTGCTGCGCACGCCGGCCCAGGCATTGCTCAGCTTCTTACGCCGCTTGCCGAATGCACCTTTGACGAGTGCACGGAACGCAACCGTTTCCGCGACGCGCTCGGCGCGCGGCGTGAGCACGACCACGGCCGAGTCCACCTCTGGCTGCGGATAGAACGCGCCGCGCTTGATCACCAAAGCGCGCTCGACGACAAACGCCGCCTGCACGAACACCGACAACGCGCCGTAATGGTCGCTGTCCGCCGCGGCAATCAAACGATCCACGACCTCCAGCTGCAGCAAGAAGATCACGCGCTCGACCTCGCCGGCCATGTTCACGGCGGCCTCGAGCAGCGGCCCGGATATCTGATACGGCAGATTTCCGGCCAAAACATAGGGTCGCGGTGCGCCCTCCAAGAGCGCCGTCACGCTGACGGCTTTGGCGTCCGCCTCTTCGACGCGCAGCCGGCCTTCGGCAATTTCGGTCGGGAATAGCTCAGCTAGCGCCGGCACCAAATCCCGATCCCGCTCGACGGCCACTAGGCGACCGGCGCGCGTGAGCAGCGGCCGAGTGAGGGCGCCCAAACCCGCGCCCAGCTCCACAACGCTCGCACCTTGCGGCACGAGGTCAGCGATGCGCTGCGCTAAGTTCTCGTCGGCGAGGAAGTTCTGGCCGAAGTGCTTTTTGGGGCGGAGCCCTCGGCTTTGCAGCTGGGCCTTCGGGCTCCACTCACTCAATGGGCGCTAGTCGAGTTGGAATCCTCGGCGACCGAGTCTTCTGCTTGCTCTTCACTACCCGCAGCAAGGCCGGAGTAGTTCTCGTGCATGCCGAAGGACAGCTCGTTCATCGTCTTCATGCGCGGAGGCGGCGGATCGCCGTACAGCTCCAGCTCAGCCGCAGCCCACAGCTCACTAGCCACGAGGTCACCGTATTCCGGGCCCTGTAGATCGCCGTCGAACTTGTCGAGCGCTTCGTCCGCTTCCTTCAGCGCCAGGCGAACGACGACCGGGTCGATGTCCTCCTTCTTGATGAAGCGATCGGTGATCAGCAGCGCTTTATCCTCGGAAACCTCGGCAAAACCGGGGCCCACGGCCACGGAGTGCTTCTCACCCCCGAGGATGTAGCTGACGATGCCGGTGGTCAGCGCCGCGAGCAGCGGCACGTGACCCGGCAACACTCCGAATTCACCGTCCACACTGGGAGCCGTGAATTCACTCACGTCCGCCGCGAGCTTCAGACCGTCCGGCGTCACGACCTCTAGATGGATCGTGCCATCCATCACGCAGCCGCCTGCTTGAGCGCAATGGCCTTGGCCTTCGCCTCTTCCACGCTGCCCACCATGTAGAACGCCTGCTCCGGCAGGTCATCCAACGAACCGGACAGGATCTCTTGGAAGCCCGCGATGGTTTCCTTCAGAGTCACGAACTTGCCGGTCAGGCCGGTGAATTGTGCGGCAACGAAGAACGGCTGCGACAAGAAGCGCTGGATCTTGCGGGCGCGCGCCACGACCAGTTTGTCGTCCTCGCTGAGCTCGTCCATACCCAAGATGGCGATGATGTCCTGTAGATCCTTGTAGCGCTGCAGGGTCTTCTGCACGTGCAAGGCGATGCCGTAGTGCACGTCGCCGACGATTTGCGGCGAGAGCATGGTGCTGGTCGAATCCAGCGGATCCACGGCCGGGTAAATGCCGATTTCGGAGATGGCGCGTGACAGCACCGTGGTGGCATCCAAATGCGCGAACGCCGTGGCGGGCGCGGGATCGGTGAGATCGTCCGCCGGCACGTAAATGGCCTGCACGCTGGTGATGCTGCCCTTCTTCGTGGAGGTGATGCGCTCCTGCAGGGAGCCCATTTCGGTGGACAGCGTGGGCTGGTAACCGACGGCGCTCGGCATGCGGCCGAGGAGCGCGGACACTTCCGAGCCGGCCTGCGTGAAGCGGAAGATGTTATCCACGAACAGCAGCACGTCCTGACCTTCTTCGTCGCGGAAGTACTCGGCCGCGGTCAGCGCCGAGAGCGCGACGCGGGCACGAGCGCCCGGCGGCTCGTTCATCTGGCCGTACACGAGCGCGGTCTTGCTGAGCACGGTCTCGCCGCTTTCCAGCTTGGACACGCTCATTTCCAAGTACAAATCATTGCCTTCACGGGTGCGCTCACCGACGCCGGCAAAGCAGCTCACGCCGCCGTGCGCCTTGGCGACGTTATTGATGAGCTCCATGATGAGCACGGTTTTGCCGACGCCTGCGCCGCCGAACAAGCCGATTTTGCCGCCCTTACGATAGGGAGCCAGCAAATCAATCACCTTGATGCCGGTCTCGAAAATCTCGACGTTCGTGCTCTGGTCGACGAAGGGCGGCGGCTCGCGGTGAATGCCGCGATGCTGCTTGGCGTTCACGGGACCCCCACCATCTACCGGCTTGCCGATGACGTTGAGGATGCG
>FSWQ01000489.1_pt1 | contig 31635 bp, 28 predicted proteins | sample 1637691 | NCBI WGS metagenome assembly FSWQ01 (sample SAMEA3914814, study PRJEB12502) | metagenome | biome: forest; material: soil | place: USA | collected 2011-09-16 | depth 0.1 m | reverse complement strand
GCGAGTTTGGCCAATCTGCCCTTCGTCGGCGAGGCTACGGGTGCTGGCTCGGAGCTGCGTTGGGGCCGCGCACTGCTGCTGACGGGGGCCCTGCTCGCGGGAGTCGGCGGCGTCGCGCTGGTCGCCAATCGCTGGAAACACCCGGCCGTCACACAGCCGTCGGCTCCGCTGCCAAAACACAACGCTGTTGCAGAGCAACCCATGGCGGCTTCCACATCGCCACAGACAGCTCCCAGCACCACCACCGTCACGCAGGTTCCGGCTACCGCAGCCAGCGTCGCCAAGAGCGCGAAGGCGCCCGCGACCAACCCCGAACGCAGCGCGAGTAGTGCGCTGACGACTGGCGCAGCGGCTGCGCATCGCACCCCGACCAGCGCGCCAAGTGCAGCTTCCGCCGGTTTGGAGAGGACCGGCTCGGTGCAGCTCCTGACCAAGAATGGGCGTGCCGAGGTGTATCTTGGCGGGCGCCTGCTCGGCGTCACGCCGCTCACTTTGGATCTGCCCGCGGGCACCGCGTCGCTGTTGCTCAAGCCCGTGGCTGGCGGCGAACCAAAGACGGTGAGTGTTGCAATTCAGACGGGGGCCGCCTCGTTCATTACCGTGCCACTGACTGTTCCGACTCACGCTACGAACGAGTGATTGAGAGTTTCGAGTGGGGCCCGAGACTTGCAGTCTCGGCGATTGCCTGATGGCGCGGGGAGCGCGCCGAAATTTCAGCATTGGGAGTGTCAATGTTTTCTTTGCGAATTCGAAGTAGTTGGTCCGTTTGTGCGTTCCTCGCGCTGGCCTGTTCGGCTGGAAGTGAGGCCTCGTCTTCCGATGAGTCCGCGGCAGTGGGGCAAGTCAGTCAATCGATGGTCCTTTCTTCGACCGCGAACTGCACCGTGGAAGTGACCAAGATCGACTACAACCAACCCGGCGACGACGGCAACGACTTCATCGAGCTGAAAGTCACCAAAAAGAACCCAGGTCTCGTGACGACGCTGGCCGACTGCGGCATCGGCGCGATCGCTCTTTACGACGACACCAGCGTTCTTTGCGCCCCGTACACGAGCACGGTCCTGGCCACGCTCGTGATCCCGGCCGACGGCTATATTGAAGTGGGTCAAAACCAGAGCACGCTCAACGTGGGCGTCGGTTCATCACCGGACGGCTGGATCCACAACGGACGCGGCGAGATCGCCATCTTGACGACCGCGCTGACTGGGCTGGGGGCACCGCTGAATTGGTTTCAGTATGGTGGCACGGCCAAGTGCAACCTCCTGGCCGCGCCCGTCACTCAAGTTCAAACCGAGGTCGATGCTGCGCCGAACTACGTGAACGTGTCCTGCGACAACACGTTTCACCTCGTACTCGCGACCGGCGCTGTGCAAAAAACCACCGCTGATTGCCCGGCAACGGGCGGCGCGGGCGGTGCCGGTGGATCCGGCGGATCCGGCGGCGGACTAATCGGTATTGGCGGCTTGCTGAACCTCGGCGGCACTGGCGGGCTGTTGAACGTTGGCGGGCTGTTGAACCTCGGCGGCACTGGCGGGCTGTTGAACATTGGTGGGCTGTTGAACTTCGGCGGCACCGGCGGGCTGTTGAACATTGGTGGGCTGTTGAACCTGGGCGGCAGCGGCGGCTTGAACCTCGGTGGCACGGGCGGAGTTCATCTGGGTGGGTCCGGCGGAGCCGGCAACTCGGGTGGCACCGCGGCGCACGGTGGTAACAGCGGCGAAGGCGGAGAGGCCGGCGCGGCGACTGCAGGTGAGGCCGGTGCGGAAGGCGGCGGCTCTCCCGTAGAAGCGGGCGGCGGCGGCGGCGAAATCAACACGGCCGGCGCACCGAGCTCACAGGGCGGCGCGAGCCCTAGCGCGGGTGCCGGTCACGGCGCGGCGGCGGGCAGCAAGGCCAGCGCAGGTGAAGCCGGCTCCGCAATCGAAGTCAAAGGTGACGTGATGGTTGCGGAGGGTGGCGGGTGTTCGTGCTCGATCCCCAAGGCGCAAAATCAGCAACGCACTCAAGCCTTGGCCCTGCTCGCCGCATTGCTCGGCCTTTGCATTCGTAGGCGCAAAACTCGCCCAAATTGACTGGTTCAGCCTGTAGGAGATGAACTTTGACCAGCTCTCGGATCCCCCTCGCCCTCCTCTCCCTCTCCCTCTCGATTCTGCTGCTGGAAGGTTCAGCGCGCGCACAATCGTCCACGTCCGGCTTCGCCATCAACCGCTTCAATCCCTCGGAACGAGGCAGCGATTGGTTCGTGGCGGAGTCGCTCGACTTGCGCGGTAACAACCGCTTGGCGCTGGGCGTCGTCGCGGACTACTCGCACGATCCGTTGGCCGTGTACGACTCGGCGACGGGCAAGCAAACCGGCGCCATCATTCGCGACCAATTCTTCACGCACTTCGGCGCAAGCTTCGTCTTGGTCGATCGGCTCCGGTTCGCCCTGGACTTGCCCGTGTTGTTCCGCCAAACGGGCGACACGTTCACGATCGCAGGGCAAACATTGAGCGCAAGCCATGGCACTCACTTGGGTGATCTGCGCGTCGGCGCCGACGTTCGACTATTCGGTACGTATGGCGACGTGATCACGGCCGCGCTGGGCGCTCAGTTGTACATTCCGACCGGCAGTCAGTCGGCCTACGCAAGTGATGGCGCGGCGCGCTTTGCGCCGCGCGCGTTGCTCGCCGGACAACTGGGCCCGTTCGTTTACGCAGGGCGGCTCGAGGTCGACATTCGCAAGGACCACACGCGCTTCGACGGCAACGTCGAGGGTGATCAGTTCTATTTTGCGGCAGCGGCAGGCCTGAAGGTCGATCAGCTGACGTTCGGCCCCGAGATCATGGGCTCGACCGTGCTCGCCAAAGACGCCTTCGATCGCGCCACGTCGCCGGTCGAATTGCTGTTTGGCGCGCATTATTTCACGAACGACGTGCGCATCGGCTTGGGCGTCGGTCCGGGCCTTTCGCGCGGTGTCGGCGCGCCCGATGTACGCGTGCTCGGCAACCTGGAATGGGCGCCCGCGCCCGACGTCGAGAAGGCACCCGAGGCTCCGCTGCCCGTGGTCGATCCCGATCGCGATCACGACGGCGTAGCGAACGAAAGCGACGCCTGCCCCGACCAAGCCGGCGTATCGGATCCGGATCCGAAGAAGAACGGTTGCCCCGTCTTGGATCGCGATCGAGATCGAGTCCCGGACGACATCGACGCGTGCCCCGACGAGGCGGGTGTCGCGACCGGCGACCCCAAGACGAACGGCTGCCCGCCACCCAAAGACGCCGATCAGGACAACATCCCGGATGCACAAGACGCGTGTCCGAACGAAGCGGGCGTCGCCACGAGCGATCCAAAGACGAACGGCTGTCCCCCTCCCAAGGACTCGGACGCCGACGGCGTGCTCGATTCCGAAGACGCTTGTCCGAACGCCGCGGGGCCGAAGACCGGTGATCCGAAGACCAACGGTTGTCCCGTCGCGCGCCTCGAGCAAAACGAGATTCGCATCCTCGAACCCGTGAAGTTTGCCAACAACAGCGATCGCTTGCTGCCCGAAAGCGAGCCCGTGCTCACCTCGGTCATGGAAGTGTTGCAGGCGCACAACGAGATCACCAAGCTCGAGGTGCGTGGTCACTCCGACAGCCGGGGTATCGCCGCCGCGAACCTGACGCTCAGCCAGCGTCGGGCTGCGTCGGTGGTGAAGTGGCTGACTGCGCATGGCATCGCGGCATCGCGGCTCGCTTCCGCGGGCTTTGGTCAGACGCGCCCCATCGACACCAACGACACCGACGAGGGCCGCAAGAACAATCGCCGCGTCGAGTTCCGGATCACGGCTACCGCTGCGCAGTGAGGCGCTGGGAGCGCTGCAACCGGGGCGACACGCGCCGCTCCGGTTGCTCGCTGGGCCCAGAATCGCCGCATTTTTACGCTGAACGAAGCACGCCACGCGCTCCGCTGGCGCGGCAAGCGAACTGTGATATCGGTTTCGCACTTGGATGAAGACACTCGGTCTCGGTCTCTTGCACGCGGCGTTGTTTACGATGCTCTCTTGCTCGGCAAGCCCGAGCGACTCGGGCAGTCGCGCCGACGGCACGGTGGCGCCTGGCGGCACCCCGGCGGGGACGGCGGGAAGCACATCGGGTGCCACCTCGGGCACCATCAATACCTCATCGGGTGAGCTGAACGACGCCGGGGTCGAGAACTGCGGCAACGCGCTGGACGTCACGTATCGCGACTTCAGTGAAGCCCATCCGGACTTCGAGATGCCGTTCTCGGGTGACGTGGTGCGGCGCGGCCTGGTCGCCGCGCTGCTCGGCCCCGATCAGAAGCCGGTCTTTGCCGACCGCGTCGGGCACCCAGCGCTCGATGGGGATCCGCTGGCGATCAACACGGACTGGAACCCGACCGAACCCGTCATCCAGAGCGCGGCCAGTTTTCAGCAGTGGTACAACACCACCGCGGGCATCAACATCGAGTTCCACAAGCAGCTCTTTCTGACCGAGAGCGCGGCGGGGACGGGCGTCTTCGGTTACGAGAGCAGCGCGTTTTTTCCGCTCGCCCCGACGGAAGGCTTTGGCATTACGCCCAAGGGTAACGACCAGGGCATGAACTTCCTCTTCACGACCGAGATCCACGTGACTTTCACGTATCGGCCGCTGCAAAAATTCACCTTCCGCGGCGACGACGATCTGTGGATTTTCATCAACGGCAAGCTCGCGCTCGATCTCGGCAGCATGCACAACGCCGCCGAGGGCACGATTGACTTCGACGCTCAGGCCGCGGCCCTCGGCATCTCGCCGGGCGTAAGCTACGCGATGGACGTCTTCCACGCGGAACGTCACACGCGCGCCAGCAACTTCAAAGTCACGACCAACATTGCTTGCTTCATCCCGAGCGTCGTGAAGTAGAAACACCCGCTCAGCGCAGGACTTGGGACCAAGCCGGCACCGAAACGAGCGACAGGAGCAGCCCCCAACTGACGAAGGCCGCGGCGAGCTCGCTCGCGACGTCGTAGGCCATCAGCAGGGCGCCGGCCGTGATCATGGTCGGCATTGCGGTCTCCAGCACCGCGACTCGTAGCATCAGGCCGTGGGTGCCGAGCGCGCGCGCCAGAACCCAGACGATGCCTGGAAAAACGAGCAGCTTCAAGCCGAGCCCGAGCGCGAAGACCCGCGCTGGGCGCGGCGGCGAAAAGCGCAGCTTGAGCCCCACTGCGAACATCGCGAGCGGCACCAGCGGCGCGGCCGCGGCCGTCAGCACGGGCTCGAGCAGGGGCGGACGAGGCAGCGGCAGCAGCGCCACGAGCAACGCCAGAAACGGCGGAAAGAGCAGCACGCGGCGCAGGAGCTGCTTACGGTTCGCGCGCGGGCCGACGCTGACCTTCGCCAGCGTCACGGGCGCGACGATGCTGAGTAGCAAGAACGAACCCAGCTGATCGTACACCGCGGCCAACGGCAGCGAACGTTCGCCGAGCAGCGCGTTGCACAGCGGAAAACCCAGAAACGAGGTGTTGCCGAGCGCGGTCGCTAGAAACAACGCGGTCGTGTGCTGGCGATCCAAGGCCAACAGACGCTGCGCCGCGCGCGCCGTTAGATAAGCGAGCCCGGCCATCGACCAAGGAACCACGACCAGCACCAGCAGCGCCGGGCTGAGGGTCAGCTTCGGCACCAAGCGCAGGATGGTCGCCGGAACGCAAACATCGATGATGAAACGATTCAGGACTTCCGCGGCGTTTTCCGGAAGCCGATTCAGGCGGCGTGCCACGTAGCCCGCGAGGAGCAACGCGCACACGAGAAAGAGCGCCGAAGCCATGTACGCGCCACCCTAGCGTGTCGCGGCGCGCTCAGTCGACGGCTTTGCCGCTCAACAAGGCTTGCAGGCGCGGGACTAGATTCTCCTGCACGGCCCGTGGCCCTTTGATCGATCCCGAGATCATCCGGCCGTGGTTGCGGCCGTCGGGGTCCGGCAGCGCCAAGACGGGGATGAACTCGTAGAGGTAGCCTGCGGTTTTCAGCGCAGCGGCGTCGTGATCTTGATCGAACTCGAGGAAGCGGAGACCATTGAGTGTGCCGTTGAGCTCGCCGCGCTGCACGGCGGCGTGGAAGCGTTGGCAGGGCTCGCACCAACTGGCCCCGACGTAAACGAGCACGCGCGTGTGCGCAGCGTCGGCCAGCTCTACTTGTTCCTGCACCCAGGGTTCGATCGCGCCGGACTGTCCGGGATAGCGCACGAACGTGGGCGGCGGGCCGTTGGCAGCGCCCGCGCTCGGGACCGCGCTCGCGTCGCTGCCGGGGGCGGGCTTTTCGTTGCCCGAGTCCGAACTCGCGTGGTTGCAGGCGGAAAGCGACCTCAACGAGGCGAGCGCGAACAACATCGCCAAGGCGGGCAGCGCGCCAAACACGCTCAATGAGCGGGAAGTCTGAGCACTGGCAGCGACGCGTGACGGTCGAAACAACACGCTTCCAAGCGTAGGCTATTTCCAGTCTGGGAGCACGACTGGCCAGCGCGCCGCGTGACGGCTCAGAAACAGTGCCGTAGACCGTGCTTTTTCGCGCATTCACCCACTTGTGACTGGCCTTTGAGTCCCTACATGTAAAGCGTGGCGCGGACTCGTTTTATTGTGGCCGGATTTGCGGCGTTGCTCGCGTTCGCCGGTTTGGGTGCTGCGTTCAGCAACCTGAGCGGCGCGGCCGAGCAGCGCGCGCGTCGCTTGCCGGTGACCGCGTTCAAGGTCGTGGAGCGCGAGTCCGGGCCGACCAATTATTACAAGCTCTATCGCGATGCCGATCCGCCGTTCATCCGCGCGGAGTATCATCCCCCGTTCGAGACCACCGTGCTCGGCGTGGAGGTGGCGGACGGCGACCGCGCATCGGCGCGCGCGTTGACCTGGCGTTGGCGCGCAATGACCTTGCCCAAGGGCGGCAACGAATGTCAGTCGGGCAAAGGTGACTCCGCGGCCGTCGTGTACATCTCTTGGCGCCGCACCTTGCGTTGGTACGCGCTCAAGTACGTGTGGAGCGCGGTTGGCCCCAAGGGCGCGGTCTGCGACAAGAAGAGCAACCCGTTCGCGGCGCAGAACACGGTCGTGCTGGAGTCCGGCGCACCCCTCGGTGAATGGAAGACCGAGCGCATCGACCTGAAGTCCGAGTTCCGCAAACATTTCGAGAACGGCGACCCGACCGCGTCCGTGCCTGATTTCATGGGCGTGGGCATCATGAGCGACGGCGACCAGACGCACAGCGACAGCTCGGCAGACTACGCTGACTTCGTGCTCGATCGCTGAGCGAACACGGCCTTCAACCAGGCCAGGTACTTGCTCGCGCTGCTGGAGCCCTCGGGCGGCGCCCACTCCGGAAATGCTTTGTCATTGCTCGGCGAGTACGGACCGCTCTTGACCTCGAACACGACGCTGTCCGGCTCGAGCGCGAAGAACGTGTGATACACGCCGGGTTCGAGATCGACGCCGAACACGGCGCCACCGGCGCGGATCTCCAAGCACTCTTCGATGCGCCCTTGCTCGTCGAAGGTGAAGAAGGCGAATGCGCCGCGCAGCACGATCCACGACTCTGCCTTGGGCGGGTCCAGGTGGCGATGCGGCGGAATGTAGCTGTCTGGTTGCACCGCGTTGAACATGCGATGCAAATCCGCGCTCTCGTCGCGGTGCAGCGGTTGGATCACGCGTCGCCGCGAGCTGCTTTGGGACACCGCGATCGCCCCCTCCAACAAACTCTCGGAAATCCAGCAAATGGGGCCGCTGGGTGGCGGCAAGGCTCGCGGGCTGCTGCTCATGAGGGTCGTCTCTCCTGGTCGAGCTCCAAGGCTAACATTGGCCGTGGGCGGAGCGCGACTCTGACGCGACGCCGCGCACGGGTTAAAGTCCTGGGTATGGAGCTCGACGATTTGGTCCGGTTCATGAGGCAATCGAAGCTCGCGGTGCAAGCGTCGGTGACCGTCGAGGGCGCGCCGCAGTCGGCGGTGGTGGGCTTCGTCGTGTCGGACCAGGCGGAGTTATTCTTCGATACTTCGTCGGCCTCGCGTAAATGCCAGAACCTGCGTCGTGATCCGCGCATTGCCTTGGTCGTGGGTTGGGACGAGCGCACCGTGCAATACGAGGGCATCGCCGACGAGCCGACGGGAGAGGAGCTCGCGCGTGGGAAAGCGCTCTACTTCGAGCGTTTTCCCGACGGCCGCGAGCGCGAGCGCTGGCCGGACATCGTTTACTTTCGTGTGCGCCCGCGCTGGGCGCGCTTCAGTGACTTCACGGGCTCGACGCCGAGCGTGCAGGTGCTCGAGTTCCCCGCGCTTCCGGGCTGAACGACGCGCTCCGAAAGCGCGCGCGCAAGCGCAGAAACGGCGCCTCCAGGTAGCGGTGGCTGAGCGTGGCCAAGCCGAGCGCGACGGGAAACGAGAGCCAGAACACGAAGCTCGAGCTGCTGGCGTGAGTTGGGAACGCGCGTTTGACCAGGCCGACGGCCGTCGAATTGAGCAGATACAAGCCGTAGCTCACCACGCCCACGTAGCGCACCGGGCGCGCGCACAAGAGCGGCAAAAGGCCGTTTCGTTCGCCGACCACGCAGGCCGCGACCAGCGCGGCGAGCGATGCTTGAAAAACGAGCAGCGGCGCACTTGGCCAGAGCAAAAGCCCAAACACGACGGCGAGCGTGAGCGGCGCGCTCCACGTTTGGCCCAGGGCGCGGGCGAGGGCGGCAAAACCGAGGTGGTCTTGAAGCACGAGCGCGAGCAGCGAGCCGAGCCCAATCGGCGTTGCAAAACTCGTGACGATGCGCAGCGCGTGGCCGCCCGGTGTGAGCCACGCGGACAGCGCGCCACGCTCGGCAAACCAGTCGAGCGCGAGCAGCGAGCCCATCACCAAGAGCGCGCCGCGCGCCGAGCAGAAACGCACCACGAGCGGCCAAAATGCATAAAATTGCTCTTCGACGCACAAGGACCATGCGCAGGAAAACAAGATCGGAAACGCGACGCCGAAGTCCGCGAACCAGTTGGCCGTGAAGCTCGCGTACAGCGGCAAGGTGTGAAAGAAGTGCGCGCGCTGCGGAGCGCTACTCGGCAAAGACCAGGCAAAGCCGAGATACGCGCACAGCAGCAGGTAGTAGAGCGGCAGGATGCGCAAAGCGCGTCGCGCGTAGAAGTCGCCGAGGGCGATGCGGCCGATACGCGCCCGTTCGCGCAGCAGCAGCGTCGTGATCAGAAAGCCACTGATGCAAAAGAAGAGATCGACCCCTGCTGGGCCCTTGCCCCAAAAACCAGGCAGTGGGCGCGGCGTCGAGTGGTGCCAAATCACCGGCACGATGGCCAGGCAGCGCAGCCCGTCGAGAGACGCAAAATGGCGCGTGCTGAGGTAACGGTCGTGCGCAGTCTCGGACACGCCGCGCTCACCACTCGAGCTGCAAGCGACGCAAGCGGGCGAGCCCTTGCGCGACGTCCGAGACGTACACTTCATTGCCGTGCACGACGGGCGCGACGCTCGAAGGCGCGTTGTTGCTGCGGCGGATGCGCACGGCGTTCGACGTGCGGCCGTCCTTCACGGTGATGGCGTACAGGGCGCCGTGCGCGTCTTCATCGACCGCGACGATGGCGTGGCACACCTGATCGGCGCAATCGAGACCGAGCGTGATCGGCGTGCCGCCGCCGATCGAGACGCTTTGCACACTGCCCTGCACTTGCCCTGCCGCGTCCAGCACTGCGAACGCCACGTGCGCGGCCTCGCCCTCGGCGTTGTCGGCGGCGGCTTCGAGCCAGGCGACCAACGCACCCGTACCGTAGGCTTGCGCCGCGGGAGCAAAAGAATGGGGGCGCGACTTCAACAAGCAGACTTCGTTGGCGCTGCGACTGGCATCGCTGGCGCGCAGGGCGGCCGAGTAGATGTCGGCCGCGCCCGGTAGCTCGCTCTCGCGTGCATCGGCCCAAATCGCCAAGGCACCGCTCTTGATCGGCACGAGCGACAGATCGGTGGCGGCGCCGGGGGCCTGCGTGATGCGTTGCTCGGGGGTAATGTGGTTGAGCGCGTGATTCACCTTGGTGGCGTACACTTCCGGATCTTGGCTGCGCTCGTCGACCCAGCTCACCAAGTAGTCGTTGCCGCTGGGCACGATCGCGACGTCGCTGAGGTCGCCGCTCTTGTGCGTCAGCATGCGCTGCGACAGCTTTTTGCCGGCTTTGTCGAGCAGGGTCAGAAAGACTTGCGGCTGCCCGCCGTCGAGCCCCGCCCAAGCTGCGAGCACGTCCTTTTGCGACGGGTCCCCGCTGAGCGCGATGCCGCCCAATGAATGGGCGCGCAGCGATAGCGTTTCGGCAGGGCCGACGGGCGCGAATGGCTCACTATTCGAGAATGCCTGCAGGTCGAGGCGCGCGCGCAGTGGCTCGAAGCGGCCGTCCGCGGTCGGCTTGCTCAGCTTGACCCAAGGCGTAGTCGGATCGAAGTCGGTGATCCAACCGAGCAAGGTACCGGCGCTGCTCGGCGCCACCGCGATCTGCGATAGAGGGGCGGTTTCGGCGAGCGCTTCATCGCCGACGATGCGCGGCGGGGCCGGCAGTTCCACGCGCTGGGCGGGGGCGCGATAGGCGTCCGAGCGGTGTTCGAGCCGTGTCAGCGCCACCCGAGAGGGTAGGCCGCTCTCCGCGCTCAGCGCGAAGCAATTGCTGGCCGGACAGGTCAGATTCCAGGCTAAAGTTCCTGGGCTGTCGTTGCTCGGCCAAAGTGGCTCGCTGCTGCGGATGGCGAAGCTCGAGTCGAATGCCACGAACTCGGGCGTGATCGGCGCGTCCTTGCCGCACTCGCTACCGCGCGTGCATGCGGGGGCAAGGGTGAGCACGGCCACGCCGTTTGCGGTGGCGGCGATCTCCGGCATCGAGCCGTCCATCTTCCAGTACTCGAACACGCCGCGTGGACTCGTGACGCGACCGTTCGGCTGAAACTCGGCGATCTCGAAGCTGCGGTTGGAAGGGGTCTGAGCTTCGAGTGACTCCCAGGCCAAATACGCGTGCGGACTGCCCTCCGCGGGGGGCACCACGCGCAACACCGCTTGTTCACCGAGCGGCGGAGTGGCGGGCGCCGGGCTCGCGCTGAGCTTGCCCGTGCTATCGACCGCCGCGGAGAACACGCGATTTTCGCCGCCGCGATGATCGGACCAGGCGAGCACCAAGTGGTCGCCGAGCGAGGCCATGTCCAAGTCGAGATCGGCGCTGATTGGGGCGTTGATCACGATGGGCGTCGGGCTGTCGCTGCCGTCGAGCAAGCTCAATTCGATCGGACCATGGGCCTTGCCTTTGCCGACGTGCGTGACCGCCAGTGCCAAGCCTTTGCCGAACGCCACGGCTTGCCAGGCGCCCACGTCGCGCGCCAAAAGGCGCGGGTTCGCGCTGAGCTCCGCTTTCTGATTGACCTGCACGGTCCAAATGTCGGCGCGGCCCGCGCCGCTCGCGGCCCAGAGTACGCTTGCTCCGTGCGCCGTCGGAATGGCCTCGATCCACAACGGCGCGCTCGTGGTGCGGCCGAGCGTGGTCGGTCCCGCGAGCAGATTGCCGGCCGCGGACAGCAGCGAGATGTCGATCACGGCGCCGTCACTGGTGGTGTGGCTACTCAGCAGCGCGAACGCGTCGTGCATCGGGCGCACGGTGACGAGCCCGAGTTCGCTCGGTGATTCGCCTAGCCGCACGGTGTCGCCGCTCGGTTCACCCGTCGCCGACAGCGGGCGCGCGAACCAATTGCGAGGGCCGGCTTCCGCGCTGGCCCACAGCGCAAGGCCGCCCTGTGCGCGCATGCCGAGGTAAGGACCGAACGTCCCGCCCGGGATCAGCGTGATCGCGCTGGACGACAGACGCGGGGTGCCGATGGGGGCTTTCACTTCCTCCGCGGGACGACCGTTCGCCGGGTGTGCCAGGCGGGGGATCTGGCTGTCTTGGCGGCCGCCGCAAGCGGCGAGCCAGAACATCAGCAAAGAACAGGTTCGAAGAGAGGTCCGCACGGCGCGCGCAAGCTACCAGAGGCCCCCCGAGGTGTCGCCCGAAGCGCGTCGGAATCTGCCTCGGGAAGCGGATTTGTACGCCGCGAGTCGCGGCAACCAGTGGCGGGCTACGAGCCCGTGCTCTCGTAACGCCGCAGCCCCGAGTTCCATGCCCCTTGCGCAACGATTGTCGCGGCGAGCGCGGCGAGCGGCGCCACTCCGAGGCCCCAAAGGCTCGCGGATTTTCCGAACAAGACTCGGCCCGGCAGGTAATGAATGGTGCCGTACGGGATCACGAACAAGAGCAGCTTCTGCAGCCACCCAGGATACACGGGCAGCGGATAGCGGCTCGCTTGCAGTAGGTTGAGCGGGATCAAGAGCTGCTGCGCGAACGGACCGACGAAGCGGAACGAGAGCGAGGCGAAGACGACCAGCGCGCTGGTGTAAATCACGGTGCCAGACGCCCACCAGATGGGCACGCCGAGCCACACCAGCGCGGGCACGTGCGCGCTGCACAGCGAGTAAGCGATATACACCGCGCCCGTGAGTAGATTGCCGAACGCGTGCAGCTCTGGGCGCGTGACCAGAAAGAACAGCAGCGAATTTGCCGGATAAGTGAGCAAGCGATCCAGATCGCCGGCGACGATGTATTGCGGCAGCATCCAGATTTGGTTGAACAGCGCCTCCGAGGCGCCCAAGCTGGCCGCGGTCATTCCGAACAAGAACACGACCTCACGCCCGTTCCAGCCGGCGAGCGTGGGCGTATTGCGGAGCACGATCAGCAAAAAGCTGAGCGCTGCGCCTTGCAGCAGCAGCGAGGTGAAGACGCCCACGATCAAATCGATGCGATACTCGAATTTGGCCTGGAGCGAGGCTTTGAAGGCCTCGATGTACACGTTCTTGAATTGCCCTGGCTCGGACACGCTCAGCCCCCCTGGATGTCGAAGCGCCGCAGCGCGCGGCCGAGGAGGAAGCGCCCGAGCAGCAACAAGCCGAGCGCCCACAGCACTTGGGCGCCGAGCCCGCGCCATACCTCGGCGCCGCGTAACCAGCCCAAATAAATCGAAACGGGGGTATGAATGGTGTGCCGGAACGGCAGCCATTCACTGACGGCGCGCAAGCCGGCGGGGAATAGCGCGAGCGGCGCGGATAGGCCGGAGAAGGTTTGTTGCAGCGCATTGCGCGCGACGAACACGCCGTAGCCGCTGTTCGTTACGAACGTTGCCAAGACGAAGATGAACGACACGGCGAACAAAATCACGAACGAGAGCAGCACGCTGATCGCGAAGGCCAAAAGTGACGCCGCGCTGTCCGGCAGCGCGCTTCGGCCCCAAAACAGCAACGCCACGCCGAAAATCGGGACCACCAAAGCGAGGTTGAACACGCCGTCGCTCAAGGCTTGCGCCAGTTGCGCGAGCTGAAAGTCGACCGGACGCAGCAGGTCGGTCGCGATCAAACCCAGGCGAATGCGTTGACCGATGCGCCCTTCCACGTTCATGGCGAACGCGAAATTCAGGCAGCCCGCGATCAGCAGGTATGGAAATAGTCGCTGTGCCGGAATGGCGAGCGGGCGGCTCGCGCCCGCGTAGATGTGCCGCCAAACCAGCATCGGCACCGCGTACGCGACGCCCGCGCTGAGCATCGATATGAGCAGCGCGGGTTTGTACGCAAAGCTCGCCCGCAGGGCGCGCAAGAACAACGCTTGCAAAGTAACGAGCTCGGACGAAATCGAATCGGTTTCGCGGTTCACGCGGCCGGGCTCTCTGGGTCCGTGCGCCGGCGGTAGATGCTGGCCACCATGCTGTCGATGTCGGCCTTTTCCAGCACGATGTCCGTGACCGGTAGCCGGCTGAGCAGGTGTTGAGTGAGCACGGGGGCCAGGCCGTCGCGCTCGTAGCAAACGACCACGCGGTGTCCGCGGCACTCTTGCAGCTCTGCGCCGAGGTCCCGCAATTCACGCTCGAGCAGCGCGCGCGCCGGCTCGGTCGTCGCGCGCTCGAGCTCGATGATGATGCGCCGCTTGGTGGCGAAGCGCCGTTCGAAGTCTTTCAGTGAGCCATCGAACAGCAATTTTCCGCGATCGAGCAAGAGCAGGCGGTCGCAGGTTTCGGTGATGTCTTTCAGGTCGTGCGTGGTCAGGAGCAGCGTGGTCTCGAAGCGTTGCTGCATGTCCCGGATGTATTCACGCACTTGCTCTTTGACCGACACGTCCAAGCCGATGGTCGGCTCGTCCAGAAAAGCGATCGCCGGCGCGTGCAGCAGCGACGCGGCCAGGTCACAACGCATGCGTTGCCCGAGCGATAGCTTGCGCACCGCCACCGGCAAGAGCGGTCCGAGCTCCAAGCGCTCGACCGCTTGCCGATACGTCACGTCGTAAACGTCCTTCGGGATGCGATACATCGTGCGCAGCAAGGACAGCGTTTCCTGCACGGGGATGTCCCACAAAAGTTGCGGACGTTGCCCGAACACGACGCCGATTTGGCCGGCCAATTGTCGGCGTTGCCGCCAAGGGTCGAGCCCGAGCACCTGCAATCGACCGCTGCTGGGCACCAAGATCCCGGTCAGCATTTTCAGCGTCGTGGATTTGCCGGCGCCGTTCTCGCCGATCAGACCGACGCGCTCGCCGCGTTCGATCGAGAAGCTGAGCTCGGACACCGCGCGCAACGACTCCACTTCACTCGAGAACACGGAGCGGAGCGAGGCCGCGAAGCCGGCCTGACGAACCTTGCGCGTGTACGTCTTACTGAGCGCGTCAGCGCGGAGCGTGATGGCCATGCTCAGGTGCTCGCGGCGTCCAGGCGAGTCAAGAGCTCGCGCAAGCGATCGCGCCGCCTCTCTTGAGTGTCCCACTGGTTCCAGCGCATGTGACCGCGCGCCAAGGTCACGAAGGCCTCGAGCAGATCCGGCTCGTCCCAAGGCACGTCGTGAAACGAATCGGCGAAGTGCGGGCTGCTCTGATCGCGCACCCACTCTTGCGGAAAAAGTGCGATCTTTTGCGGCAAACCACGCGGGTCGCCGTCCGCGTCGAGTTCGCCCTCGAGCGCGCGGCGCAGCCGGCCGCACAGATCTAGCCCCAAGTGCTCGCCGAGGTGGCAGATGGGCGTGGGTCGTGCGTTGAGCTCAATCAAGTGCGCATGACCCGCGTCGTCCAAGATGAAGTCCAAGCTGGCAAAGCCGCTGTAGCCGAGCGCGCCGATCATCTGCTGCGCGGTCGCCATCATCTCCGCGTGCTCGATGAACTGCACGACCGCGCTCGGACCGGTCACGGCCGGGTGAGTCTCGAGTTTGATCGCGGACAACCCGGCCAAGACTCGACCCCGAAAGGCGACCACCGCGCGCATCGCGGTGCGCCCCGCGATGTACGCTTGCACGAGCGCGCCTTCCGCGAACGCTGCCTCGGGTTGGCTGGACAAGCGCCGGACGGCGTTGTCCAAGGCGGCCTCGTCCTTGCAGATGGTGACGCCCATTCCAGCCAAGCTCGCCTCGGCTTTCAGCACGACGGGCAGCCCCTGTTGTTCGCGGAAAGCGCGCGCTTGGGCAAGATCGCGCACGACCGCGTAGGCCGGGGCGCGCACACCCAGGTCGAGCGCAAGCCGGGCCAGCCCGTGGCGCTGACGGAGCACGGCGTGCTTGTCGAAATCCCCCAGTGAATCTCGCAGCAACACCAGCAGCGGATCGCTCTCGGGGAGCTCGCGGCGGGCGCTGGCCGCGACCGCTTGCAATAGCTCCACCGACGCATCATCGGTCGGAATGACGATGGCGGGGCGCTGTGCACCGAGCGCTGCGCGCGCGACGGCGAGCAGCTCTTCGTCCTCACCGTGGTCGGGCAAGAACGCTTGCGCGGAGAGGTAACGCGAGCGCCCGAGTAGCAGGTTGGGATAGGCCAACGAGGCGACATCGAAGCCCGCGCGGTGCAGCGCTCGGGGCATGCGCGCTGCCCCGAACCAGTTGCGCATCGATACTACCAGTGCTCGCGGAGCGCCGAGAACCGTCATGGCTCACCTTCGAGAGTTCTCGGTGCGTCGTCAAGCGCGAGTTTGCTCGGAAAAGATCGTTTCCTCACCTCGCTTGTCGCGTTTACCGCTGAAAAGCCAATGACGCGCACAGAAGCCGTACTATGTGCACGGTACGCTGGCCACTCGCCTCGCTGCATCATGCAAGTCACTCCCGATCCTCTGCGCAGCGACCCGTTCGCAACGCCCGCGCTCGCTGCAAATGACAGCAACCTACCCGGCTTGTGGCGGCTGACCTGGCCGCTGTTCATCAGCCTTTCACTCTCGCTGTCGCTGATCTTCACCGATGCGTTCTTCCTGAGTCGTATTTCCGATGCAGCGGCGGGCGCGGCCGGCGCGTTGAACCCGTTCCTCGGGGCCACGGTGGTGCTGTTCACGGCCATCGGCCAAGCCGGTGCGAGCGTCGCCGGGCGGCTACTCGGTGCGCGTCGCGAGAGCGAGCTGCCGCGCACTTACTTGGCTCTGCTGTGCGTGAATTCGTTCGCGGGCGTCCTAGTCAGCGCGCTTTTGTTCTTGCTTCATCCGTACCTGCCCGGTTGGCTCGGTCTGCGCGGCGAGAGCGAGGGCTACGGGCAAACGTACCTGGGCGTGCTGGGCGCTTTTCAGTTCCTGAAGGCGATTCAGCTCGCCTATGGAAACATGCTCAATTCCCGCGGTCAGACGCGCTGGGTGATGATCGAGTCCGTGGCGACGAACGTGAGCAACATCGCGCTCAACGTGGCCATGGCCGAAGGTCTGTGGGGCTTACCGCGTCCGAGCGTGGGCGCGGTGGCGGGCGCGACCGTGCTGTCGCTCGGCTTCGGCATGTTGTTCACGATCGCGGTCGCCCATTTGAAGCTCGGGGTGCACTTCCCGCGTCGCACCTCCTGGCGCGAGTTGCGCGCGACCCTGGGCCCGATCTTGCGCATTGGTTTGCCGTCGGCGAGCGAGCCCATCTCGTATCAATGCGCTCAGGTCGTGATCAACCTGATGGTGATTTCCTACGGCGCGAGCGCGCTCGCCGCGCGCATCTACGTGTCGAGCTTCATCACCGTCAGCACCATCTTGTGGTCGCTGTCGCTCGGCATCGGCACCCAGATCGCGATCTCGCACCGCGTGGGTGCCGGCAAGTTCGAAGAAGCGAACCGCGAGCTGCATCGCGCGCTGGGCCTGGCCATCGCGGGCAATCTGACCGTGGCGCTCGCGCTCGCGCTGTTTCAGCGTCCGCTGCTCGGGTTACTCACGCGCGATCCCGAGGTCTTGCGCCAAGCCGCGCCGCTGTTCGGCGTGGCGATCCTGGTGGAGGGCGGGCGCGCCGTGAACATCGTGGCCGGCGGTGCGCTGCGCTCGTCGGGAGACGCGCGCTTCACCGCCGTGGTGGGCGCGAGCATGATGTGGGGCATCGGCGTCAGCGCGGCGTTCTTCCTCGGCACGGTGATGCGGCTCGGCCTGACTGGGATCTGGATCGCGATGGCGATCGACGAAACCACGCGCGGCGTTGTCAATTATCGCCGCTGGCGTACCGGACGTTGGCGCGCGTTCTCGGCGCTGGCGCCGGCGTCGTCGTCCGTGCACGCGGCGCCTTTGGCCTAGACGCGGACGCCGCGGGCGGTGCCGCGTGCTCGGGCGCGGGGCTCGACGCATCGACGAACTCGGCCGCTCCTGTGCAGCCCATCACGCACAGCGCGATCCAAATCAAACGAGCACGAGAACGAGCTGGCCGAGCGTCCACGACGCTCTCTGCTAGCACGCTTGCCGCGCCGGCGCGGGTTCGAGCCTCAGATCATCCACGGAGCGGACGTAGCGAATTCGCGACCCGGCCTCGGCGTGTCGTCGGCGTTCCAGCGCTGGCGCACGATCAGGGCGCTGTTCAGCGCTCCGAACAGGCACAACACGGATAGCCACGCGATGGGTCGTGCGATGTCACGCGGTCCGCGGGTAGCTCTTAAACGACCGTACAACACGCCGCCGATGCCGAGGGCCACCAGCAAGGCGCCACCGATGATCAGCTCGGCGTTGAACTCCGAATCGAACATACCGCGCGGCGAGACGTCGCGTCGAAATGAGGCGATCAGTTGCTCGTGTTGCCCCCAGTGACTGGCCGCGACCAGGAACACACCGCCGTCGGTCTGCCGTAAGTTGAGTTCGCCGGGCCCGCGGTACATGTCGCCGTGGAAAAAGCCGTCGAGTGAAACCGAGCTGCCGAAACACAACGCGGGATCGCCGAGCCGAGCATCTTCGAACGCCGCGGGGTAACCCTTGTAGTTGTAGTGTCCAGCGCGGAATACGAACGTCCCGAGCCGGTTATGAGTGTCGTACGTTGCGCTCACGGGCAGCGCTTGCCAATCAGGCGGTGCGGGCGCGGCCACGAGCGCACCTCGACAGCGTTGATAGTGCAGGCTGAAAGTGAGCGCCTGGACGCCGAACGCGACGAGACACAGGGTGGCAAGCGCGGCCTGCTTCGCCGCCGTACGGCTCCTGCGCCGTGGTTCGACGCGGATCGTCGAGTCGAGTGGTTCGACGTGGATCGTCGAGTCGAGTGGTTCGACGTGGATTGCCAAGTCGAGCGGGTCGGGCCCCGAACCCACGAGCAGGCGCGTGGCGATCGGCAGCGCGATCGGAAACGAAACCACGGCCAAAAGCGCCAATTCACCGGGCACCAATTCCTTCACGGCAAGCAGCGGCACGGCGACGAAGCCAACGCTCCAGGCCGTCAGCCCCCAGCCAACGCCGGCGAGGCCGTGCGCGCCACGCGCCGCATGTCGGCGAGCGAGCCCCACACTCGCCACTAGGATCGCGGCCCACGAGCACAGCCCTGCGCCGTACAGCACCGGGAGCTCCGGATTCGAATCTCGTGGCAACAGCGCGCACACGGTGAACGCACCGCAGATGGCGGCTAGGCCCCACCAGCCCAGCACGAGCAGGCGCAGTCGCGGACCGATCCCCGCAGCGTCCGCGCGATACGACGCCCGCAGCGCCGCCCAGCCAAAGCCGACGCACAGCGTGCTGGCTGGTCCCCAGATCGCGAGCTCGACGGCACACGCCACGCGCTCGTCGGGCTTGAAGAACGCGCCGCTCAGCGCGGCGAGGAACACCGCGAGCGACAGCGCGCCGGCGAGCCGCCCGCTCCGTTGCAACCCGAGCGAGCGCGCGCGCAACGCCAAGCTCATCGTCGGACTCGCGATCCACGCGAGTCCGACGGCACTGATTACCCGATCCATCCCGCGCTCAGCCTAGCGCCAAGCTTGGCCGTCTCGGCGCAGCCTTCGGCGTCGGGTCGCGCAAGAGGAGCCGCCGAGACAAATGCAATAAATCCCAGTACTTGCTTGCCTATATTTAAATTGTGCTACTTAGCACAATAGAAAATGGTACGGATCTCCGTATGGTGGAGACGAAGCGGGGGCGTCCGCGCAAACATCCCGAGAAGTTAGCCGTGTGGTCACCGCCGGACGATTGGTCGCGGCTCGTGGTGTGGGTGTCAGCGGCCGAACGCAAGGCGCTCAAGCGGGTCGCTTTGGAGGCGGACACGTCGGTTGCGCAATTGGTGCGCGCGCTCGCCAATGGCTTGGTTCACGGAGTGATCACCGGCGACGAACTATTGACGCAAATACGAAGGGGCATTGAAGTCATGGAAAAGATACCGACCATTTTCGACCGCGGGGCAGACTTCCGAGTGACACCCAAGCCGCGCGCCGGCTGTGAGTGGGTGTTCGAAGGCGTGGGGCGCGCCACGGAAAAGATCGACGGCATGAACATTCGCATCACCGTCCGCGGCGGCCATACCGTGCGCGTCGAGAAGCGCCGCAACCCGAGCAAGCTGCAGAAGCAGCAGGGCATCGTCGACGGCTGGTACGTCGACGCGGACGAACACGGCAAGGAAGATAAGTGGCTGCTGGAAGCCGTCAAAGGCACCGACGTCAGCGGCTGGCCCGACGGCGAGCACAGCGCGGAGGCCATCGGCCCGCACGTGCAGGGCAATCCGCTCCGCCTCACGACGCACCGCTGTGTGCCGTTCAACCTCGAAATCCCCGCGTACGACGATGTTTCGCGCACCTTCCAGGCACTGCAGGCATCGCTCGCGACGCTGGAAAGCAAGTACGCGCCGGGTCAGCTCGCCGAAGGCATCGTGTTCCATCACCCGGATGGGCGCCGCGCCAAGATCAAGCGCAAGGACTTTGCGGGCATGCCTGAGGGGGTGAAGTGACCGAGCCCGTCGCGCAGCTAGCATAGCGGCGCCGTTTGCTGCACCATGCGGCGCCATGCAAAGCGCGCTCTTGGATCGCCTCGGTCGCATCCTCCGTGAAGTCGCGCAAGCCGAGATCATGGCGCGCTTTCGGCACCTTGCGCCGAGCGACATCATCGGCAAGCCGAGCCAGGAAGATCCGAACGACCTGGTGACCGCCGCGGATCGCGCCGCCGAAGCGGCGCTCACTGAACGTCTACCCGAGCTCGTGCCCGGCTCCACCGTCGTCGGTGAAGAAGCCGTCGCCGCCGACCCTCGCGTGCTCGATCGCTTGCGCGATCGTGCGCCGGTTTGGATCGTCGACCCGCTCGACGGCACGAAGAATTTCGCCGCTGGTCGTGGACCGTTTGGCACCATGGTGGCCTTGGCGGAGGGCGGCACCCTGCTCGCAGCCGGCATCTATTTGCCTGAAAGCGACCAGTTGTTTCTCGCCGAACGCGGCCTAGGAACGTACCTGGACGGTGTGCGTATCCCCGCGCGCGCCCCGAGCAGCCAGGTGCTCGCGGGCACCGCTTCGGTTCGCCTGATGCCGGCCGAGCTCGCGGCGCCGATTTTGGCCCGCGCGACCGCGCATCGACAAATCCAAAGCGTGGTCTGTGCCGCGTATGAATACACGCAAGTCGCGGCCGGCCTGAAAGACTACACGCTCTACTATCGACTCCTGCCTTGGGACCACGCGCCGGGCGCGCTGCTCGTCCGTGAAGCGGGCGGCGTCGTTCGCCACCCGAGCGGTCGTGACTACGACTTGTTCGATCCCAGCGAGGCCACGCTATTGTCGCCGGACGAACCCACCTGGCGACGCGCCCGCGACGAACTGTTTCCAGATCTGAGCGCTAGCGTCACTGACGCAAAGTGAGCACGACGGACTCGGGGGCACACCGAAACGGAGCGGTTACACGCTGCTGCCGACCTCGGCCGCGAGCGCGGCAAACCCGGCGCGCCATGAGGCATAGTGCGGGCGAAAGCCGAGCGCTCGTGCGCGGGCGTTGTTCGCGCCGCGTTCCCAGGGCGCCGCTTTGCCTTCGCCGCGCGGAGCCGTGAGTTGCAGCGCTTCTGCGAGCGCGGGCAGCCAATCACGCGCGCGCGCGGGTTCGTCGTCGACGACGTGATAAGTGCCGCTCGGCCAAGTGAGCGCCTGCACTGCGGCACTCGCCGCATCACGCACGTGAATGAAGGAAGTCACGGCGTCACTCGGCGTAAGCTCCCCGGCTCGAATGCGTTGAGCGATGAGACCGCCCGGCGCATACCAAGTGCCCGGGCCATAGAAGGTCCCGTAGCGCAGTACGACGTGTTCCGGAATCTCGGATGCGGCGGCCTCGAGTGACTGAACGGCGCGGATCGTGGTAGCGCGCGGCTCGGCGGCGGCTGAGTCGAGCGGAGTGGTTTCCAGCGCGGGCTCGCTGCCCGCTTCGTAAATCCAGGCGATTGACTGAGCGATCAACCGCTTACTGCCAGCCGCCAATGCCGCATCGACGAGATTGCGCGTGCCTTCGACGCGGATCTTTGCGTTCTCCTGCGAGCTGCCCGCGCTCAGCGCCGTCAGTTGATGGATGACCGCGTCGGGCTTCACGTTCGCGACCGCGGCCAGCAAGCGCGCGTGGTCGAAGACATCGACCTGGATTGCGCGGGCGCCTTGGCGGCGGATCTGCTCGAGGCCCTCCGTCGTGCGAGAACAGCCGAACACCTCGTGGCCTGCTTGCTGCAACAGCGGCACGAGCAAGCGACCGATCGCGCCGGTCGCCCCGGCCAGTAGTACGCGCATCTCGGTGTTCTCCCTCAAGCGCTGGGCGCGGGCCACTTCCAGTCTCTGATTTCGGGCATGTCCTCGCCGTGTTCGTTGATGTAGGCGGTGTGTTCGATCAGCTTATCCTGCAATTGTTGCTTCAAATACGAAGCTTTTTGGCCCAGTTGGGGCAATCGATCGATCACGTCTTGCGCGAGGTGAAAGCGATCGAGCTTGTTTAGCACGGTCATGTCGAAGGCGGTGGTGATGGTGCCCTCTTCGATGTAACCGCGCACGTGCAGGTTGTGGTGATTGTTGCGCCGATAGGTCAGGCGGTGAATCAGCCAGGGATAGCCGTGGTACGCGAACACGATTGGCTTGTCGCGCGTGAAGAGGGCGTCGAAGTCGGCGTCACTCAGGCCGTGCGGGTGCTCGGTCGCGGGCTGCAGCTTCATCAAGTCGACCACGTTGACGACGCGGATTTTCAGATCGGGCAGCTCGCGGCGCAGGATGGACACGGCGGCCAAGGTCTCGAGCGTGGGCACGTCGCCCGCGCAGGCCATGACTACGTCCGGCTCGGCGTTGCGGTCGTTGCTCGCCCAATCCCAAATGCCGATGCCTTTGGTGCAATGCAAGACTGCGCGATCCATGTTGAGCCACTGCGGCGCTGGGTGCTTGCCCGCGACCACCACGTTCACGTAGTGCCGGCTGCGCAAGCAGTGGTCCATCACGGACAACAAGCAATTGGCGTCCGGCGGCAGATAGACCCGCACGATTTCCGCCTTCTTGTTGATCACGTGATCGATGAAGCCGGGGTCTTGGTGGGTGAAGCCGTTGTGATCTTGACGCCACACGTGGGACGCCAAGAGGTAATTCAGCGAGGCGATGCGCGCGCGCCAGGGCAGGCCGCGTGTGACTTTGAGCCATTTCGCGTGCTGATTGAACATCGAGTCGATGATGTGAATGAACGCCTCGTAGCAGTTGAATACGCCGTGGCGGCCCGTGAGCAAGTAGCCTTCCAGAAAGCCCTCGCACTGGTGCTCGCTCAACACCTCGATCACGCGACCTTCGGGCGCCAAGAGCTCATCGCCCTCGACCGTCTCGGCCAGCCACTGGCGCTTGGTTTGCTCGAACACCGCCGTCAGCTTGTTGGAGATTGTCTCGTCGGGACCAAAGATGCGAAAGTTGCGGCTCTCGTCGTTGAGCCGAATCACGTCGCGCAGGAAGCGCCCGGCGACGGTGGTATCGCTCTCGCGCACCGCACCGGGCGTCGGGATGGCCACCGCGTAGTCGGCAAATTTCGGCATGCGTAGGTCGCGCAGCAATTTGCCGCCGTTGGCGTGGGGGTTCGCGCCCATGCGGCGCTCACCTCGCGGCGCCAATTGAGCCAGCTCGGCGCGCAAGGCGCCGCGGTCGTCGAACAACTCTTCCGCTCGATAGCTCTTCAGCCAGGCCTCGAGCTGCTGCAGGTGCTCGGCGTTGTTCGCGGGATCGGAGAGTGGCACCTGGTGTGAACGGAACGTGCCTTCGACTTGCAGCCCATCGACGACCTTGGGGCCGGTCCAACCCTTGGGCGACTCGAGGACAATCATTGGCCATACTGGCCGCCGATTGTCACCGCGTTCACGGGCGCCGCTCTGGATTTGCCGAATGCGGGCCAGGGCCTGATCAAGGGCCGCCGCCATGGCGCGATGCATCGGCTCCGGTTCGTGCCCGGACACGAAGATCGGTTCGTAACCCGAGCCGCGAAAGAATTGCTCCTGCTCCTCACGACTGATGCGCGCAAAGATCGTCGGGTTGGCAATTTTGTAGCCGTTCAGGTGCAGGATCGGCAGGACCGCGCCGTCGTTCTTGGGGTTCAAGAACTTGTTCGAGTGCCAAGCAGTTGCCAGGGGTCCGGTCTCGGCTTCGCCGTCACCGACCACGCAGGCGACGATCAAGCTTGGATTGTCGAGCACCGCGCCGAACGCGTGGCTGAGCGAATAGCCGAGCTCGCCACCCTCGTGAATCGAGCCCGGACATTCCGGTGAGACGTGGCTGGGAATACCGCCCGGAAACGAGAACTGCTTGAACAGGTGCTTCAGCCCCGTAAGATCGCGACTCACCTCCGGATAAATCTCGCTGTACGTGCCCTCCAGATAGGTGCTGGCGACCAGCGCCGGGCCGCCGTGGCCCGGGCCCGCGATGTAAATCATGTTCAGATCGTGCTCGGCGATCAGGCGATTGAGGTGCACGTAAATGAAGGTTTGCCCCGGCGAGGTCCCCCAATGGCCGAGTAGCGTGCGCTTGACGTGCTCGAGCCGCAGTGGCTCGCGCAGCAACGGGTTGTCTCGCAGATAAATTTGGCCGACCGATAAATAGTTCGCCGCACGCCAGTAGGCGTCCATCAGGCTCAACATTTCATTCGAGAGTGAGTCGGTCATGAGCAGAGGATAGCAAACCTCGTGCCCGCTCCGGGAACTCACTTCCCGTAGCGCTTCGTCGCCGCTGAGTAACCGTCGTGTCACGTCGCGGGCGTGGGCGGCTTGCTCCGTGCGCGCAGTAAGGCGTTGAGCGGCTTCGAGTAGGCCTTCGCGAGCAGCGCCCCGAGCAACGCGCAGCCGACCAGCACCGCAAGGTAGAAAAACGGAATCAAGGACGGCACGCCGACGCGCTTCCAGACGAGCACCGCCGGCAAGATGACGAACAGGTGCGACAGGTAAACCTCGTAGCTGTTTTCACCGAGCACGCGCAGCGGCGCGAAGAGCGCGCGATCCGTCACACGCGGTAAGCTCGGGACGGCCGTGACGGCGACCAACACGGCTGCCGTGCCCAGGCTCAGGACGGTGACGTAGAGCCCAGACCGGTACAACCCGAGCGCGGCGACGACGCTGCGAAAATGGAACACGAGCAACATCATGCCGGCGCCGGCGACGAGGAGAGCGTATGCCGCGTGCTTGCTCGGTGCACGCCGAGCCAGCAGCGACGCCGCGAGGCAGCCAATCGCGATCTCGCCCATGCACGACAAGTAAGAGTGGTCTTGCCACATCTCGTTGCTGCTCGGCCAAACGCGCGCGAACGGGCCCACGGCGGCGAAGGCGACGAGCAACGCAGACAAGGCGAGCCGCGGCTTGACGACGCGCGTCACTAGCGGAAAGCCCAAATAGAAAAGCTCTTCCACCGACAGCGACCAAAGCACGTCCCACGCGCCCGGTAGGTAGCCGAACTTGGCCTCCAGCCAGTTCAAATGAAACGCGAACGCCGCGAAGATGCTGCGCGGCAGCGACGCCGCGGGGTGCTCTTCACTGAAGCCGGTCACGCGCGCGCTCTGCAGCAGCGCTTGCACGAGCACGAACAACACGAGCATCGGTGCGATGCGCGCGAAGCGCAGGCGATAGAATGCGCCCAGGGCGACTCGGTCGAGCTTGCCCCAGCGCTCGATGATCCGGCGCGTGATCAGAAAGCCAGACACGACGAAGAACACGATCACGCCCTGGTATCCGCTCCAGAACAGCAAACTGTACAGCGGCTTCGACAGCCACTGACCGAGCGCACAGTCGTCGAAATGGACTCGAATGTTGATGTGCAACAGGATCACGACCAACACGGCCCAGCCCCTGAGCACGTCGATTGCGCTGTTTCGTTGCTCGCCTCGCCAATTGCTCACGCTCGACTCCCGCCCGCCCCAGGCCCGCCGCCCGTCGGCATCTGATTAGACTTTGGCACGATGTCGGCGCGCAGATCCAGCGTCGAATCGACGAAGCGTCAGCGGCGCGCGGCGATCGCTTTGGTGGTATCGGGGCTCAGCTGCAAGCCATTGGCGACGTAGTCGTCCCACAGCGGCAGGCGCGCGGTTCGGACTAGGTCGGCGCCGCGCTTGCTCACGGCCCAGTCGAACAGAGCCTCGGGTTTCACCGCGCCGCTGGCGAGTGCGTTCACCAAGTCTGGCAAGCCGCACGGCGCGCTATTTTCGCATAGCTCGTTCAGGAACACGGTCATCGCGAATGCTTGACCGTAGAACGCCTCGGCCGACTCCGCGCTCGCGGTCTGCGGAAACGTTTGCACCATGCTGTCGATGGGCAAGAGCGCGCCCTTCGGTCGCCAACCGAGCCACTGACGTTCGCCTCCGAGCAGCATGGCCGCGCCTTCCTGAAACCAAACCGGCCGCCGAAGCCCGTGACTGAACAACGCGTGATGAGTGTACTCGTGCTTCAGGCTGTTCAGAAGATCATCTCGGGGATCCACGGCGAGGTGAATGGCTCCGTCGTAGTAGGAGACGGTCCGCGGACTGACGCACACGCCCTGGCGCAGCTGTTCGGCGTTTCGATAGAGGTACACGTCGGGCGCGCTCGAGCTCAAGCCCAGCCGCGTGCTGATCAGACCGTCGATGTGCGCCAGCGCATCGAGCAACTTCTGCACCGTGATCTGCGGCACGGAGGGATCGAAGTACAGCGTGGCATTGCCCGGCGGTGCCGCGATGCGGTTGAACTTCGAGCGAACCTCTTCGCGCGCGCGCGCCGTATCGGCGCTCAATTGCGGACCACACGGGCCATCATGGGCCAGCGGCAGCGCCGTGCTCGCGGTCGGAGCGAGAGCGGGCGCGGCGGACGCGAGCCTGGCTGCGGCGACCACGAACGGCGAGGCGACGATGGGCGGCTCCCGGTGCGCGCGTTCAGCGCTGGGTTCGCTTGGGCGCGGCTTCAAGTAGTAGAGCCCGGCGAGCGTGAATAGCCCCAGGATCAGCGTAACCGGCCTCGACATTGAGTGCTCTCTAACGCCGCCAGTTGCTCGGAGCTTCCCTAAACCTGGCCGGAGGCCGCGCGCAGGCCGGCGATGAGCTGGATCAGGGCCTCGATACCGAACTGGAAAGCGGGCCCGAAATCACACAGTGACAGGTAGGGCGCCATCTCCACCAAGTTCGGGTAACGCAGCGCCATGTCGCTGAGCGCGGGCGCCGTCGGCGAGCTGGGATCTGGCCGCGCGTCGGAGCCGGCGATCTCGGCCAGGAGGGCGCCGTTGCACCAGCAGCCGAGTAGCAGCACCAAGCGACCGGCGGTCTCCGGTTCGAAGCCAGCGCTGCGCAGCGTGGCCGAAACACTCTCCAACATCCCGAAGCCCCCCGGTCGATTCACGGGCCGCGTCGCGAGCAACGGAAATGCGCGCGGGTGCTGCAAGGCCAACGCGCGGTACGAACTCGCAAATCCTCGCAATCGATCTTGCCAAGAGCCAACGTTGGGCGCGCTGACCTCCGCCATCAACTGCTCGGCGACCGCGTCCAGCACCTCGCCGCGCCCCTTCACGTGATGATACAGAGACATGGCTTCGCAGCCGAGTGCAGCGCCCAGTTTGTGCATGCTGAACGCGTCGAGGCCCGAGCGGTCGATTAACTTCAGCGCGGCATGCGCAATCCGTTCCTGAGACAGCGGGCGCTTACCGCGCCGCGGGCTGGGCCGAGGCATGCGCGACCCTTACGTTATAAGTTCTTGTGGGTCGATTGCCTTATGATGTAAGGTTTGTCCGTGACCAGTCAATCTTGGGCGATTGTCGGAACAACTGACCGAAAAGCACCGAATTGGCGCCGCGTCGCGGGGTACTACGCGGTGCTCTTTTTGCTCACCCACGCGCTCGCGGGCGCGTACCTGCTCCGCGGCGGATCTTGGCGGCGCCCCGCTTCGATGCTCGTGGCCAACTTGATCATGCTCGTGCCGGGGCTCTTGGCGCTCGCCGCCGTGCGCGGGGTGTTCCACGAGCCAGTTCGTCGAACGCTGGGGCTGCGCTGGGTGCTCGATCGTTGGACGCTGCTCGCGTGCTTGTTGCCGGTGATCGTGTCGGGCGCCACGTTGCTGCTCGGCTTGGCGTTACCGGGCGCGTCTTATTCGGCGCAGCTGGACGGCCTGCGGGAGCGCTTCGCGCTGCAACCCGAACAGTTGAACCAGCTCGTGCCACGAGTGTGGCACTTGCCGCTGATCGGGTCGCTGGTCGCGCAGGGGCTCGTTTTAGGGCCAACCTGGTGCGCGCTCACCGGGCTCGGCGAAGAGCTCGCCTGGCGCGGTCTACTCTTTCATGAGCTGGCGCCGCTCGGCTTCTGGCGGCGTGCCTGGCTGATTGGTCTGCTGTGGGGAGTCTGGCACGTGCCACTGGTTTTCGAAGGCTACGGCTATCCCCACCACCCGCTGCTCGGCGCCGCGCTGCTCGTGGTGTTTACGCTGCTCGCCTCTCCGCTGTACGTGTTCTTGCGCGCTCGATCGGGCTCCGTGTTGACGGCCGGACTTTGTCACGGCTGCTTCAGCGGCAGCATTTTACTGACGTTTGCGCCTATTTCGGGCGGCGGAGAGCTGACGAGCGGGCTGATTGCGCTGCCGGGCGTAGTGGTGATGGCGATCGTGAATGTTGGCCTGTTCTTTGCGCTCGGGCGGAAGAAAGTATGAGTTACTAGCGATACAGCTCGAGCACCCCGAGGGCGACGAAAGCGATGCTGGCGAGGGCGATGGCAACCTGCATGCGTTTGAACGGGTCACGTAAACCCCACCGAATGAACGTGCGTGCGGATCAGCTCGCGAATCGCCGGCTCGTCCGCTTCCGTGAATGCTCGTTTGGGCAAGAGGACGTGCGCGCGCGGCCGCGGTGACACGACTTCATCGTCGGAGTGGGCTTCATGCGGGTGCAAGCCATGGTTCGTTTGCTCGAGAGCGATCGTCCGATCAGCGGACGGCTACGCGGCACGGAGTGCGGCGCGCACGCCGTGCACGGAGCCGGGCTAGTGCAGTGGGCGCTCGCGTGCCCGCCACGCACCTCGCGCGGCGCCGGGTTCCCGCCCCACGACGCCGAAGGTTGAGACGCGATGCGGCGTAGTGTGGCCCCATCAACCCCCATTCCGAATGCGCGGCGCTCGCCGGACATTCGACCGTTGCCGGTCAGGTGTCCGCTGCGCAGTCGACGCGCGCGGACAGCATTGCCCGATAAAATGGCGTAAAATGCGCGAATTGGCGGCGGCACGTGGCTGGCTCATGAAGTGGTCATGAGCCATTCATCGTCAGCAGCGTTCGGGGATTCGAGTCGTTCAGCAAGGCGCGGCGCGCGCACGGTGGTGTTCGCGCAGGTGCTGAGCGCGACGCTCACGATCGGTTCATTGGCGCGCGCGCAAGAGCCGAGTGCACCCGCCGCCGATGCCAAACCGCAAAGCACGCCCGCCGCATCGCCGGCCGCCATCGCGCTTTCGACCGAGGCGCCGGCTCCGCGTGCCGCAGCGCGAATCCACCGCGGACTCTATCTGCGCTTGGGCAGCGGTCCGAGCTTCGTGACGCTTCGCGGACACGGGCCATCGGGCGGCTCCGCGTCGATCACCGACTCGGGCGCGGGCGGCTTCATCGCGCTCGGTGGCGCCGTGGCACCGGGTTTGGTGCTCGCGGGCACCCTGCAAGGCACGGGTTTCAACTCGAAATTCAAAGGCGGTCCGTTCGCCGATGCCAGTGTCGTGAGCGCGAACGGCGAAAGCCACTCGGCCTCGCACAAGGCCCAGGGCGGCTTCGGAATGATCGGCGTGCTCGTCGATTGGTACCCCCTGCCGAGGGGCGGTTGGCACACGGGGCTCGCCACCGGGCTCGGCGCCATCGCGCTGACGAACTCGGCCGACGACCGCAACGTGGGCGGACTGAACTTGGGTGGCAGTGTGTTCGGCGGCTACGACTGGACACTCGGTCACGATTGGGCGCTCGGCTTGCAGCTCACGGCGAGCGGCGCGACCACGACCAAGTTGAAAGAAGACAGCGACGCGCGCGCCGACACCGGCTACCGTCTCACCCCGCTATCCATTGGCGTGCAAGCGTCGCTGCTCTATTTCTGAGCGCCAGGCACATTCACACCGCGATCTCGCGGCACAGCGCTTGCTGAAGTGTGCGGCGATGCTCATTCCTACGTTGGTTCTGGCGCTCTCTGGCCTCAGTCTGCCTGCTGAGCTCGGCACACTGTCTCCCAACGACCACACTCAAGAGCTGCTCACGGAGTTCGAGTTGCCCGAGCCGCCCAAGAGTGACTTCGAGCGGCGCTTCTCGCTCGAATTGCGCGTGGGCATCGCGGCGCCGACGGGCGGGCTCGGCGTCGCCGCAGAGTTCGGGTTCGTGCCGCGCTTCGGTCTGGGTTGCGGCGTCGGCAGCAACGCGTACGGGGCGGAGTACGCCTGTTGGTTGCGCTTGCGTCCGATCCTCGGTCGGCACCGAGCGATGACCGTCTCGAGCGGAGTGAGCACGGCTCCCTTCGTCCAAGATGACCTTTCGTCGGGCGGTCTGTTCGGCTTTGGTACCGGCGCCATGGCCTCGATACGTGAAGGCGGGGGGCCGCCAGACCGCGACTGGGCCCACGCGGATTGGCTCAACACCGATCTCGGTTACGAGCTTCGTCAGGGCGACTTCTTGTTCCGCGCCTTCGGCGGCGTCGCGGTGCTGCTCAATCCGAGCGCTGGCGTGCTGCAACCGAGCAGCTTGCCCGACCCGGCCCCGCCTGAAGGGCCTTTGAGCGTGCTGATCTACGCGGGGCTCGGCGTCGGCTTCAGCGAATGACTTTGGCCTGCCGTTGACGACTCAGCGTCACGATCAGCACGCCGATCACGGTCAAGCCGCAAGCGTCGAGCTTTCGTGCGCTGAGGCGCTCGCCGCCCAGTGCGGCACCAATGCCGAGCGCGACCAGCGGGTTCACTTAGGCGTAGCTGGTCGCGACCAGCGGACGCGTGACACGCAGCAGAGATCCGTACGCGCTGAACGCGATCAGTGAACCGAACACGATCGAGTAACCAAGCGCGGCGACTGCGGACAGGCTGAGCGGCCGTGCAGCTGCTCACCGTGCACGGCGGCAACGAGGAACATCAGCAGCCGCGATGACGAGTGCGCGCGGCGTTGCGCTTCGATTCAGGTGAACCACCATTTCGCGGCGCGTGTCAGGTCCAGTCGGTCAGCCCTTGGCGCGCGTACACTTCTCGGAAAGACGGTCGCGCCTTCATCTTCGCGGCGTAGTCGCGGAGTACGGGCCAGGTGTCGGTGGGGCGCGGCATGTTGCGTGACCAGCGCATCAACATCGTCATTAGAAAGTCCGCGGTGGACACGCTCGGGCCGAGCAAGAATGGGCCGCTCGCCGCGAGAAACTGCGAGACGCGCTGCCAAGCGGCTTCGATTTGCGCACGCGCGTGCTGCTTCGTCGCGTCGATGTTGGCTTCGCCGCTGGGCTCGCTCGGGTAGAACCAGGCGCGGTACGCCGGTTGCAGCGTGTTCGCCAAGAAAAACATCCACTGGTAATACTGCGCGCGCGCCGGCGACCCAAGCGCGGGCGCCAGACCCGCGTCTGGATGCAAGTCAGTGAGGTGGAGGATGATCGCGGCCGCTTCGCAGATGACCTGGCCATCGAGCACCAGCGTCGGCACGACCCCGGCGGGGTTGAGCTTTAGGTATTCAGGTGACTTCTGCTGTTTGGCCTCGAGATCGAGAATTCGAACCTGGTGCGGCAGGTCGAGCTCGATCAAAAGCCACTCGACCACCAGGCTCGCCGTGCTCGGTGACGAGTACAGCGTGATCATTGGATATCCTTTTGCGCGGCGCCGCTCGCTTTCATCGCGGGCGACGATAAGCGATGGGGTGCACGGTCGCAAGCAACGGCCAGCGCCGCGTGGTGCTATTCTGGCGCGATGGCGACGAGGGCGGTCGAGCGGCGGTTGGCGGCGGACGTGGCGGGGAGCTTGATTGGCATTGGCGTCGTCCGGGAGCGTCGTTTGAG
>FSWQ01002723.1_pt1 | contig 45442 bp, 38 predicted proteins | sample 1637691 | NCBI WGS metagenome assembly FSWQ01 (sample SAMEA3914814, study PRJEB12502) | metagenome | biome: forest; material: soil | place: USA | collected 2011-09-16 | depth 0.1 m | reverse complement strand
TCCCGGGAACGCTGAGCGACGGTCAGAGCTACACGGTCACCCTTCCCGCGCAACCGGCCGGGCAATTGTGTTCGGTGACTCACGCCACGGGTACGATTGACGCGGCCAACGTCACGAATGTCAGCGTGAGCTGCGCGCCCGCTTACCTCGTGTCCGCCACCGTGCAAACGCTGGCCGCGGGCCAGACGCTCGTTTTGCAAAACAACGGCGGGGACAACCTGACCGTCAATGGTCCGCTCAGCAACAACAATGTCTCGTTCGTGACCAAGGTCTTGGACGGCGCGACGTTCAACGTCACGATCCTCACGCAACCCGGCGGTCAGACCTGCAAGGTCACGAACCCGACCGGCACCGTCACGGGCGGCAACGCGAGCGGCCCGGTCGTGAGCTGCACTCAACTGACGATCAGCATCGCGGCGCCCAGCCTGGCGAACGCCACACGCGTCAGCGCCTACCTGTTTTCGGGCAGCGCGCTCGTGGCGGGTCGCCAAAATATTTCGCTGGATGCCAACGGAAGCGCGTCGTTCCTCCTCAGCACGGCGAGCTCCACCCTTTCGTCCGTCACGGCGGACAACACTTTTTCCCCCGCCGCGCTGCTCAACGGCACTTACTCGGTGGTGGTGTCCATCGATAAGTCCAACAACGGCCTACTCGCCGCGAATGCCGACGATTGGAACTACTTCAGCGCCGTCACCATTGCCGGGCCGACCACGCTCAACCTCACGGCAGCGAGCTTCAAGTCGTATCTGAACTTCGGGCTCACCTTCAGCGGCCAACCGGCGCTCGCCAACATGAACTACTTTTGCGCCGCGCACTTGCCGGGCGGCGACGTGTTCGCGGACTTCGCGCAGCGCACCCTGTTCGGCGTCGCCAACGGCACGGTGAATGCGTCAGGTACAGGGTCGCTCGTGGGCGGTGTGATCGCCCAAGGCACCTTCGACTTCACCTGCTTGGCGGACAACGCGAACGCAAGTTCTGGCTCGGTCGAGCTTCAGCCGTACAGCCTGAGCACGGGCAAGGGTGTCGATAGCGGGTTCGACTACGTCGCCAATCAGAGCCAAGTGGCGGTGCAGGCGGCCGGAACTGCGTCGGTATCCGGCTTCGCGCTAGCGAACTTCAATACCGGCACCACGGCCTGCTCTGGCGCGTACACCAGCGGCGGCAATGGCACAGCGGGCACGGGCTCGTTCAACGGCAACAACAACTCCGCGCTCTTGACGGGCAGCGCGCCTGCGGGCTGCGTGGCAGGCACGGCGACCGGCGTGCACAAGACCGCTACCGTACAAACGGTCAGCGGCAGCGGCGCAAGCCACTACAGCTACGGCACCGCCTACGTGACCAACCGCGTCGGCACGAGCTTCACGATGATCATCCCGCTGACCAACATCAGCGGCAGCGCAAAAGCCGGCATCGGCGTGGCGTTCAACGGCGTCACGTTTCTCGACGCCGCATCGACCACGATTGGCGTCTCCGTCGCGGCCAAGATCGCCGGCAGTAGCTGCGTCTCCGGCTCGTCCACCATGTCTACCTGCCTGGGCGCGGGGGAGCTAGGCTACCTGCTGGTGACCGGCAGCGGCTATCCAACGCTGAGCAGCGTGAACTTCACCATCAGCGACAATTCGACGGTCAGCGGCATGAACGCCAAAGTGATTCCGCAGACCTTCACGCGCTACTCCGACGGCGAGCTGCGCATTCGCGCGAGCAACTCCGGGCTCGGCAACGGCGATCTGAGCACGCTGTCGACCTCGAACTTCAGCTTCGTCGTGACCTTCGACCAAAACGACACCCCGACCGATTGGGCCACTTTGAATACCGGCTTTGCCGACCACGTGTTCGCCGGCAATCACATCGCCGGCACTAGCGCGCCCAAGAATTCGCTCGTGCTCGTTCGCCTGGCCAATAGCGCACCCCTCGATATCTCGAGCCCGAAGGTCAAAGTCTTCCTGAGCTTCGGCGACACGACTACGGCCGCCAACTAGTATCCGAGCTGGCGTCAGCGTCGCGCGCGGCCAGCACACCGGACACACGACGATTGTGGCCCCGGGCGCAGTTCGACGACGCCGCCCGACGCGTGCCTCGTCAATAACCGAGTGATCGCATCCAGCGCATGAGCAGGATGGACGCGATGACAGCGCCGCCTAAGATCATCCAATCGAGTGTCGCGCGCAGCGGCAGAGGGTCATCCCCAAACACGAAGCTCGCCGTGCGCAGCAAGAGCAGGCCCAACACGACACCGTAAGCGACGCCGATGGCGACGGTCTCGGTCCAACCAAGTTTGGCGACTTTGGGCGGTGTCAACCAGGGCGCGAACGTCGAGTCGTCAGCGGGCGGCAGACCAAGCAGTTCACGCAGCGCGAGCGCGCCCTGCACGTGCACTCTTCTGCCACGCGCGTAGCGCTCGGGGATGAACACGTCTCCCTGGGGCGCGAGCACTCGCAGGCGTCCGAACAGATCCACTTTGGCGTGGGCATCGGGTAGGCCTCGGTCTTTACCCGAAACCTCGATCACCACCGAGTAGGCGCCCGTCACGTCGAGCACGCGGCGAGATAGAGTGAAACCCCAGAATTTGCGGGTCACCGTGAGCCGTCGCGGCTCGCTCGGGCCCGACAGGGCAAGTTCGACTCGGCCACTGTCGCGCAACCCGAATAACAGGGCAACTGACAAGAGCGCAAGAAACAGCCCGCCGAGCACGGTACCGCCGGGCCACTCCTCTAGGCTATCTTCGAGATGAGTCAGCTCACGATCGACGAGGAAGCGTTGCAGTCGGCTCGCGAGCAGCAAGGAGTCTTCGTAGGCGACCTCGATCGACTCGTGCTCGAGATCGTCCGTATCGCGCACGACCACGCGACCAATCTCGCGCGGGCCGCTTCGCCCGACTACCGTGCGTCGCGTGCTGCGCGCGATGACGGGCGTGAACGGCCTGCTCGGCTCGAGCGCCAGTGTGTCGCGCACCGTGCAAGTGACGCTCTCGCCAGGCCTTGCACAGCGAATCGTCGTGCCGTGCAACGCGGACACGATGGGGAGCGCCGCCAATGGCAGCCCAAGCAAAAAAAAGCCCACATGGCCGCGTCCCAGCGGAAAAGGCCCATAAGTGAGCCGTAGAGGCGGCGCGCGGTGCGCGGTGGGCGGTGGGCGAGTGCGCATGCGTTGCTTGCGGTGTACGCGATCTAACGAGCTTCGAGCAGCGCTTTCAAGCGCGTGAGATCGCGCTCGACCCAGGCCGCGTCGGCGGCGAACTTTTCGGAGCTCACACCGGGCAGCCGGAACAGCACGAAGCTGAGCTCGCTGCCGCTGCCGTTCGGGACCACGCGCAGGGGATTGTGCACGGCTTGCCCGTCGGGGAGCAAAACCTGGTGATCGAGCACGCCGAACTGGTTCACGGGCGCGAAGCGCACTCGGATGCGCCCGAGCGGGCCTTCGAGCTGCCACTCTCCCGAAGAGCGCGTGGCGCGCTCGCCGAGACCGCTCGCCCAACGCGGCAAGTTCGCACCGTCGGAGGCGAATGCGTAAACCTCGTCCGCCGAACGCGCGATGGAAACCGTGACGTGCCGAACTTCGAACAATTCGCTCATGGTGAGGGTCGCTCCGGGCGGAGCTTAGCAGTAGTGGTGCTGACCGCGACTTGCCGCGCGAGGCGTGGGGCCCCCACGTCCGGCGTAGCCGGCGTCGGGTGGGCCCCGGCGGCGGAGCACGAAGTGCGAGCACGCCGGCCAGGTTGCGACGCACTTGCCGCGGGGCACCTCGAGCGCTGGCATACTGCGCCCATGCATCGCCCCAGCGCATACCCTCCCGATCTCGGACGCTACGTCGAGGCGCACTGGCCCGCGAGCTCACGCTTGGCGTTCTCCTCGGCTTTGCTCGACGACGCGCTGTCCGTCGCTTTTCAAGCCTCGCTGATGGTCGAGGAGACGCGCGCGACGCGTTTTCGTTTGTTGCTCACGGCGCCTGAGCAACTGCCAGAGAACGGCGTGCCGAATCAGGGCGTGCTTCGGTTGCGCTTCGATCGCAGTCGGCCGCTGCACGCCGATGAGCTGCGGCGTTTGGCGCCCGCGGTTCCATTCGAGACCGCGCTCATCGCCGCGCACGCCGAGCAAGGCAAGCTGCGCATTTGGGGCGTGGCCCATTCCGGCCCCGCGTGGCTCGCGCCAGCCTGGGGCGGCCGCAGCCTGGTGCCGAATTGGACTTACGATCCGATCATCCACGTGACCGCTCCGGGCCAGCTCGCGGTCCGTTGCGCGGGGCAACTGATCGGCGCGCTGGAACGAGGACTGTTGGTCGACGCCGCGCTCGATGTCTTCGACTCGGAGTGGTTGCCCGCGATGTTCGAACGTGAGCGGCGCGTGGTGCAGGAAGAGCACGCCGCGCTGCAAGCGCGCGCGTTCGCGCCGACCTCGGTCGAGCATTCCCTGATCGGGAAAGTGGCGCAACAGATGCTGCGCCGTGCCATTCAGCTGATTCGGGGCGCGCGCCACGGGGGGCTCATCCTGATCGTGGACGCTCGGCAGCACGCAAAGCCGTTGAGCGGGCTACGCCTCAAATATTCGCTGACCCAAGACGAGCCGTCGCATCGCTACCGGACACTGCTATTTCAGATCTTGGAAGCGGTCGCGGCCGCCACGGATAAAGACTCGGTGGGCTGGCTCGACTTCGCGGAGAGCGCGAGCCCGCACTTCGAGGAGCTCGAGCAAGCCGTGTTCGAGCAGAGCCGCGTGCTCGCGAACTTGGCCGCCATCGATGGCGCACTCGTACTCGACAAGCGCTTCGGCGTGCTCGGCTTCGGCGCGGAAGTGTCCGCCGAATTACCCACCCCCGAAAGGGTGTGGCGCGCGACGGACACCGAGGGCCGCCTGCGTTCGCCCGAGGACATCGAGAATGTCGGCACACGCCACCGCGCCGCCTATCGCTTCGTGAACGATCACCCGGATGGGTTAGCCGTCGTCATCTCCCAAGACGGCGGCGTGTCTTTCGTGGCCAAGCGCGATGCGCAGGTCGTGTTCTGGGAGCAATCAGTGAGCCCGTGAGGGTGGCGAGCTCAGGGGAGGCTCAGAGGGTGAGCGTCAACCGCGCGCCGATCAAGCGCGGCGGGTTGAAGAAGCGCAAGTTCAACCCGGGGTTATTGATCATCGTGGTCAGGTAGGCGACATTGGTGAGGTTGTTGACGAAGCCGTCGATGCGCGTGTGGCCGTCGATGGTGGTAAAGCCGATGGCCGCATCCAGGCGCGTGTAGGAGGGCTGCACGTCACTCAGGTTGGGGTTGATTTTGCCCTCCGTGTCACGGCCTTCGCCGTTGAATGGCGTGAAGTATTGTTTCGATTTAGTCTGCGCGTTCAGCGTCCAGTCGAAGTAGCCGAAACCGGCGGTGATGAGTTGGCTCACGCCGTAGTTCACGCTCAACACCGGAGCGCGCGGCAGGAACTTGCCGTCCAAGTTCACCTTGGCTTGCTGAGTGGGGTCGTAGGTGACACGCGGATCGTTCACGGTGCCGTCGGTGAAGCGTGCGTCGAGCAACGTCGCGGCGAGCGCTAAGCCGAAGCCGGCCGGCAAGCGCGCTTTGGTTTCGATTTCGAGGCCGAGCACGCGTGATGCCGCCGCGTTCTCGCGTAGCGCCGAGGAGGGCGGGGGCGCGGTGCTACCCACCGGCGCCGGGCCAATCGCTTGCACGACCTGGAACTGCTGATTCCGATATTCGTACCAGAAGCCGGCAAAATTCGCGGTCAGCTTGTGATTGAGCCACTCGTTCTTGCTGCCGATTTCGGTCGCGTAAATCGACTCTGGGTCGTACGTCTTGGCCAGCGTGCCGCCCGTCGGCAGCGCGATGGTGTCGTTGAAGCCGCCAGACTGATGACCGGTCGAAAACATGATGTATTCGAGGCTGTCCGGCGTGACGTGGTAGTCGAGGCCAGCGCGGATATCGACGAAGGTCGCGCTGTATTTGCCGTGCTGCTCGTTCAAGCCGCCGGGGTCGATCGTGGCCCCTTGCGCGATCTGTTGAGCCACGTTGTCGCGGCTGCCGTACGCGCCGACGCCATTCTGGAACACCCCCGTCGCGTTCCCGGGATTGATGCTGTACACGCTGCGATTGCGATCGTTCGGCGCAAAGCCTTCGGTGCCGAAGCGCGTGGGCGAGGGCACGCTGCCCGTGTAATTGTCGTACTTCAGGCTGTACTGGTTGCCCACGCCGTCGCGGCTGCGTCGCTCGTTCGTGACGCGCACGCCGAGCGTGCCACGCAAGAATTTCACGATGTCGAAGGTGGAGTCGGCAAAGCCCGCGTACGAGCGCGTGGGCACGTTGGGCATGTTGTATTCGCCGCCCAGGTAACCGCCCGACTTGTCCGCCGTGTTGTACAACAAGACTTGCTGTTGCTCGTCCAGGAAGAAGCCGCCCGCGGTCCAGCGAATGCTCGCCGAATCCGGCGCGAAAATGCGCAACTCATGGACGTGCGACTGCGAGGCGGTGTGCCAATACGAGGTCGACCAATTGTCCAATTCGTCGGCCGATGCGGTGCGGCCCGGAAACGCGACGCCAGCATTGCCCGCGCTGATCGAGCGATAATCCAAGTTGCGATACGAGCCCACGTAACCGATCAGTACCGGGCCCAGGTCGAGCGTGGCCTCGCCTTGGATGCCCCAGTGCTTCATGTCCTGCATGCCTTGGGGGCCGCGGTAGATCACATCGCGCGGGTCCTTGATGTCGCTCGGCAGGAGCCCGGCGTTGAGCGCGGGGGTGAAGTTCGTGCCGCCGTAGCCGGTGCCCTTTTCTTGGGTGTAGTCACCCTTGACCGACACCGTGAGCTTCTTCGTGGGCTCCCACTTGGCGCTGCCGCGGAACGCGAGCGCATTGCCCGACTCCGAGGGTTCGAGGGTTTGGATGGGCCCCGCGTTCGTGTAGTACGCGTCGTGGGTGTCGCCGAAGCCCGCGAAGCGCAGCGCGAGTTTGTCGCCGATCGGGATGTTCACCATGCCCTGCACCACGCGCTGCGAGTAGTTGCCCATTTGGTAGGAAGTGGACGCTTGCCACTCACCCAGGTGCGGCTTGGCCGTGACGATGTTGAGCGTGCCGGCCGTGGCGTTGCGGCCGCGCAGCGTGCCCTGCGGGCCGCGATTCACCTCGACGCGCTCCAAGTCGAACAGCATCGAGCCGATGCCGCGCGGGCGAGGGATGTACACGCCGTCGATATGATTGGCGACCGCCGGATCACCGAGCTCCGTATCGTAGTTGGAGCCGACACCGCGAATGTACATCTCGGTGTTGCCCTCTTGGGTGCCAAGCTCCAAGGAGGGTGAGGCTTGTTGCATGTCGCGGATATTGCGAATGCCGGTGCGGGTGAGGTCATCCTGCGTGAAGGCGCTGACCGAACCCGGGTAGTCTTGAATGTTGCGCTCGCGGCGATCGATCGTGACTTTGACCGTCTCCACCTCGTTCGGATCGTAGGCGGGCTCGCCGGCCGCCGCGCCTTCAGTGGGCGTGCCCTGCAAGTCGGGGTCGAGGGTCGGCGCAGGCGGCGCGGCGTCGCCCGGATTGACCGACGGCGCGGCCGCGACGGGCACCGCAGGCGCTGCGGGTGCAACCGCGGCCGCGTCAGGCGGCGCCTCGGCCGGCGCTGGAGCGGCGGCGGTGGGCGCTGGCTCCGCCGGTGGAGCCGCAGCAGCCGGTGCAGCCGCAGCAGCCGGTGGGGCCGCGGCAGCGGGCGGGACGGCGGGCGGCGCGGCGGCGGGCGGCGGAGCAGCGGGGCGGGGCGCGGCCTGCGCGACCTGACGGCGCTTGCCAGGGAGCTTGGTCTTCGCGCTGGCCTGCGGCTTGGGCGGCGCGTCTTCCGCATGCGCAGTCGAGGCGCGGAAGCCGAACACCATGACGTTCAAAAGCACCGCGGAGTGCAGCACGCGGTGGCAGCTACGGGGACCTAAGCCGAACATCCGACCCTCCTTTTGGCGCGCGATCTGCTCACGAGCAGAGCGGCGATCGAGCACCCTTCTAAAATTCATCCAATAGCGTGTGAAATCGCTCAATGAGCGCGAACAGCGAGAGCTCGCTCTCGACCGAGGTATTGCGAATCGAAATCTGTGCGCCGAAAAGAAAACGAACTATCTTGATCTGCCGAATCCGAAAAACCGACTAGCCGCCCGCGCCGCCGTCACTCACAGCGCCCGCTTCACCACCCTCGCCGGCCACGCCTCCGCCGACAGAGCCGGCTTCACCCGCGGCGGCGCCTCCACTCACGACGCCGCCTTCACCGCTTGCGCCGCCCTCGTTCAGTGCGCCGCCTTCGCCGCCCGCGCCGGCATCGCCACCCGTGGCGGGTGGAGCCGTGGGGAACTCGAGCTTGACGAACGCCGCGACGACGCCGTCTGCCTCGATGTGAACGGTGGTCTCGTCCGTGAGCGCCGGATCGAACGGCACGCGGCCTGTTTTCAGGGCTTCGACGTGGATCAACGCGTCTTGATCCTCGAAGCTCGAGGGCAGCGTGATTCGCTCGAAAAAGCTGTCCTGAATGGACGGCCCCGCGTCCCCCATGGCCGCGTCGCTCGGCGGCGTGAAGTCGTACACGAACAGGCGTGAGCCCTGAGTAAAGGTGACGTGAAGCTGATCCACGACGGGGACATCGGCCCCTGCGCTGACGTTGAGCGCGACGATCGGATCCGCATTGGAACAAGCGAAAAGCGCACAAACCGAACCCAGCGACACGGCGAAGCGTCGGAACGTCATGGCGCGCACCCTATTGCACGAGCATGCAAACAGTCAATGACTGATGATCACTCTTCGACACACTCGCGCGCGACTCATAGTTCGAATTTTCGCGCCGGAGATTATGGCGAGTTCCGCCATGCGCGATTGGCAATCTCGCTTCGTAAATGCCTTTGCGTGTTCGCGAGTCTGAGCGACCCAAAAACGCCACGCTCGTGCGATCCGTTTCGAGCGAGCTTCGCGCGCGAAAAACCATCGCAAGGCCGACAACGTCTGCTTGCTCAAGAGCAGACAAGCCCGCTATGAGTCTCTCACGTGGCAGCGCGCGCGGCAGAACACACTGCTTGCGCGCGGGGGAAAATTTCCGACCATCATGAACGTGCATCGCGAACTGACTCGGCGTCTCCTGCTCTTCTCCGTGTCGGTGAGCGCGCTCGGCTGCTCGGAGTTTCGAGCGCGTCAGCAAGCGCGGGCGGGCAACCGGCATTTCCTCGAGGGAAATTACGCGGCCGCCGTCAGCGCCTACTCGGCCGCCGAGCAGCTGCAGCCGATGCCCGTGATCTCGCTCAACAAGGGGCTCGCGTGTCGGCAGTTGATCCTGCCCAAAGCCAAATCCCCAGAGAACGAGCGAGCCGTCGACTGTGCGCTCGCCTCTTTCCGGCGTTTGAAAGAGCAGAGGCCCAGTGACGTGCGGGCCGATCAGCTGTACCAGCAGACGCTGTTCGATGCCGATCGCTTCGCTGCGTTGGCTGAGTTGTACACGGCACAATTGCAGCACAACCCGAGCGATCCGGCCGCGTTGAACGGTTTGATTCAGGTCTATTCGAACGCCGGCCGCTGGGACGACGCGCTGCACTGGACCATCGAGCGAGCGCAGCGCACGCCGCGAGATGCAGAGGCGCAGTACGCGGTAGGCGTGCTCATCTATGGTCGGCTGTTCGAGAAGGGCGGCGGCGCCGCACAGTCGGCTTACGACCCGCGAGCCCAGGGCACTCAGTTGAAAATTCCGCCCGGGACGAGTCCGGGCGATGTCACGGGAGCCGCACGCGTCACGCTCGCCGAGCAAGGCATCGAGTACCTCGACAAGGCGCTGCTGATTCGCGCCACCTACGCTGAAGCCGTGACCTACCTCGGCTTGCTCTACCGCCAAGAGTCGTTCGCCTATTTCGATCAGCCGGCCAAATGGCAAACCGCCGTGGACACCGCTGAAGAGTTCCGAAAACGAGCGACGGCGCTGCATGCACCGCGTGCCACCCCGCAGCCTTAGAGATGGCCTTCGAAGCAATCCTTCAACAGCAGCAGGCAAAGCCGAAGCGGTGGCGCCGCGCGACCTGGGTCGTCTCGGTCGCCCTGCACGTCTTGGCCTTGTCCGCGGCGCTCGTGCACTCGGTTTGGCAGGTGGAGGAAATGCCAATGCCGTCGCTGCAAGTGACCTTGACGGCAGCCGTCCCACCGCCGCCTCCACCGCCACCGCCCGCCGCAGCTAAGTCGCCCTCGGACTCACGACCAAAGACGCGGCCTGTCGAGCCTAGGCCGCAGGAGTTGGTGGTCCCCAAAGACACGCCCAAGGACCAACCCAAAGCAGAGCCCGAAGCGGCCAGCGCCAGCGACAACGGTGAGCCCAACGGCCAGCTGGGCGGTCAAGTGGGCGGCGTATCGGGCGGCGTCGTGGGCGGTGTGCTCGGTGCGCCGCCGCCACCGCCACCTCCGCCGCCCAAACCCACGGGGCCCAAGAACGTGTCGGCCAGCGTCGGTCGCGGTCAGCTCCTGATCGACCCCAACGCCGAGCGTTACCGCGTGAAGCTTCCGCTGCCGTTGGCCCGCACGGGCGACACTTACACGGCGATGCTGCGGCTGTGCGTGTCGGCTGAAGGTGGCGTCACTTCCGTTCAAGTCTTGAAGGGCGCGGGGGCGGCCCTGGATGGCCAGTTCCCCAGCGTGATGGGGCGCTGGCGCTATCGGCCCTTGCTCGTCGACGGCGTGGCCACGCCGTTTTGTTACCTGCTTCGCTACGAGGTCAGCGGTCGCTGAGCTCGAGCACATTCAATACACAGGAAGGCGAACATGGATTTCTCTCTACTCGGGTTGTGGAACCAGATGGGTGTGGTGGCGCGTGGCGTCGTGCTCATCCTACTGGGCATGTCCGCTTACGCGATCGCCATCGCCCTGGAACGCTTCGTTACGTTTCGCAAAGGTCGGCAGCGTTCGCTCGACTTCGTAGCCGCCCTGCAGCCGCTGCTCGGCCCGCAAGGCAAGCTGGAAGAAGTGAAGGGCTTGCAAGCGACCTGGCAGGATGCACCGCTGGCGCGCGTGATCATCACGGGCGTCGGTGAATTTACCCAGGGCGTCGAAGAGCTCGGCGCGTCCGCGAGCGATACGGTGGAGCTCGAGCTCTTGCTGCACGGTGTGGAGCGCTCGATCGATCGCGCCAAGAAGCGTGAACTCGCCAGCTTATCGCGAGGGTTACCCGTGCTCGCCACGATTTCTTCTTCGGCGCCTTTCGTGGGTCTGTTCGGCACCGTCTTCGGCATCATCACTGCGTTTCAGCGCATGGCCGATCCGTCCAAGGGCGGCGGCGGGGGCCTCGCCACGGTATCGGCCGGCATCGCCGAAGCACTGTTGACGACCGCCGTCGGCCTGGCCGTGGCCATCGTCACGGTCTGGTTTTACAACTTCTTCACGACCCAGCTCGAGCAGATCGGCGCTTTGATCGACGACGCCAGCGGCGAGCTCACCGATCGCTTGATGCAGCACGGCCGGCGCCGTGCGCATGCCGCACCCGCGAGCACTGGCGTGGTGCCCACATGAAGAGCCCCGCGGAGCAACGGCGCGAGCGCTTGCGCGCCGTACGTGCCGTGGTCCGCGCGGAACGTCCAGGCTTCGAACGCCCGGATGTGAAGGCGGACATCAACGTGACACCGCTGGTCGACGTCGTGCTCGTTTTGCTGATTATCTTCATGGTCGTCACACCGCTGATCGCGAGCGGCATCGCCGTCGATTTGCCGCTCACCGCGAACCACTCGCGCAAACCCGACGACGGCAAGGACATCATCGTCTCGGTCGCACGAGACGGCCGTGTCTACGTCGGCACGCAGGCGTTGGCTCGAGCCTCCGAGCTCGGTCCCGTCATCCTCGCCGAACAGCGCAAAGCGCCGAACAAGACCGTGTTCCTGAAAGGCGATCTGCGCGCGCCCTACGGCGCCGTACGCCGGGCCATGCAGTCGCTCCACGACGTGAACATCCAAGACATCGTGCTCGGCACCGAAGAGCTGACCAAAGCGCGCTGAGGGCGACCCTATGAGCATGGACGTCGGAAAAAAGAAGGGCCTGAGGGCCGAGATCAACGTGACGCCGTTGGTCGACGTGGTGCTGGTCCTGCTCATCATCTTCATGGTGCTGACGCCCTCGATGTTGAAGCACCTGACCGCAACGGTGCCCAAAAAGGCCGACGAGCCAGCGGCCGCCGTGCCGACCGACAGCTCGATCGTCGTCGAATACAACGCTTCGCGCGAGCTCACGGTGAACGACGAGCCCGTCGCCCCGCAGGCCCTCGCCGACAAGCTCAGCGAACGGCTGCGCGGGGCGCGCCAGAAGGTCGTGTTTTTCAAAGCCGACGACGAAGCGCCCTACGGCGAAGTCGTGCACTTGATGGACATTGCACGCGGCGTCGGCGCGCAGACGCTCGCCGTGGTCACCGAGTGAGTGAGCACGCAGCGTCTACATCACGTCCGAAAACTCACCTTCGAAAACCAGAGCGCTCGCCAGCGCTTCGCTTTCTCGTCGCTCGCTAGTTGCTTCGGCGAGACAGGCTGTTCTCGGCCGAACTCGAACTTGCGGTCGAGGGCCCGCACGTTCAGGGTCGCAAACAGCGCTTCCGAAGTGCGATGGCAGATCGCCACCAGAACTCCGCACTGTTTGCACACGATGAACTCCGCCGTTTTGCTGCCCTGACGATACCTCGACACGTCGCTCTCGTTCGCGATGGCAATCACCAGCGAGCCCTGCGCGTCGGACAGATAAGCGGCCGAGTGCTTCGAGCAAAATTCGCAATCACAGACGCGCGGATTGTACGTTTCGAATGCGCCGGAAAGTTCGGCTTCGACCGTCACATTGCCGCACTGGCAGCCTCCGTTGATCTTGCCCATGGCCAATAGCTTAGCCGAGCTGCCCACCTTTGCTTCCGGGTTGCGTCGGGTCTCGGCGCGTTAAATAGCGGCGGGGATGGGCGAGCTCCGCGAATGTGAACCCAGTGAAGCGCTAGCAGTCGTGTTCCACGCGCTCGACTATGCCGCTTCGCTCGGCTTTCGCGCGCATCCGGACTTCGAGCCCGCGCTCTTCGAACCGCGCCCGGATCCGCTCCGTGAAACGCCGCTCTCGCACCCCACGCGCCCCATCTACGTCTCCGGCCCCCACGACGACGTTCCCCGCGTCCTCGCTCGACTCGAGAACGCGGTCGGCGCGCAAAACTTCAGCTTTGTCGCTGGTTTCATGGACAACGACTGGTTCGACGACGAGGATGACGACGACGACGCTATCGAAACGACGGCCGAGAGTACGGACGTCGAGGATTGACGCGACTCAGCGACGCGCGGTCACATAGACTCAGCGACGCGCGGTCACATAGAAGAAGTCGCGCGTCGAGGCGTGGCCCAAGTATTCATCCGGTTGATACAACAGGTCGCGCACGGCGCCGACGGCATTGAGCGCATTGCCCTCGCCCTCGCGATACAACAGAAAGCGTGGGAAAGAGAAGTTGACGTCGAGCTGCGCGACGTCAACTGAGCCGACGTGTTGCATGCCGAGGGCCAGCGCGCGCGCCGTCGTAGCATTGCTGATGCCGACGAACAGCGTGCGGCGGTCCGCGGACAGCCCCACCGCAGAGCGACGAATCACGGTCTTGCCGTCCAAGGTCGCGCCCCAGTTGCGTGAATCCGCGCTGCGCAACCCGGGGTGCAGCTCGCCGCCTTGCAGCATGCAGCCCGGAGTTTGACGCCACCAGCTGAGCCCGCCCGCGCCGGCAAGGTCCGACCAGGGGGCGATGCGCAAGCCGCCGTCGGCGCTGGCCGCGAACGTGCACGATTGCGCTTTTGGCGCGAGCAACTCCGTGCCCTCCACCATCATGCCGAATTGCCCGTGCTCGGCCTTGAAACCACCGTTGAACGCCGCAACCAACGTGCCGCGCTCGGACTCGGGGATCACGCCCGGGCGTGCTACGTCGGGCAACGGCTCGGCGCTCTTCGGTTCGATGCTTCCCGCCACCGCGTGCACGCTCAGCTTGGACAAATCGAGCGCAAACACGAACAGCTCCGCGTACGCGCGCTCGCTGTCCGGATGAATCATGGTTCGATAGATGGCGCCGCTCGCGCCGACGCGCGCGGTCACCGCTTGCCAGCGGCCGTCTTCGGGGCTCGACGTTGCGGCAAACAGCGGTCCAACCGCGAGCGGCGCGCTGATTTGACTGACGCCTTGCGCATCGGCATCGACCAAACTGCTCGCAAGTTCGCTCGGCGTGGCGTCGGCCAAGCTGCGCGCCTTGCCGTCGCTCGTGGCTTGCTGCACGCGATCCTCGACGCCCGCGACCGTCTCTTCTAGCTCGGTCACGCGCTCGCTGCCGACCAGCGCGCGCAGCTCATCGGCCAGCAGCGGACCAAACCAAGGCACGTGCCGCATCGCGAGCCACGCGCCGCACAAGCCCGCAGCGGCGAGCACGGTGACGGAAAGCAACCAGCGCGAACTCCGCCGCGCCGGTACACTCGACGCGGCCCAGCCGCCGAGCACACTCAGTGCGTCTTGAGCCGGCGGAACGAGCGACGACAGAGCGGAAGGAACAGCGCGCAAGTGCAAGATCAACTCCTGCCCGTCGTCACTGCAGCCGGCGTGCCAGGCGCGCCGTGCAGCGAGATTGAACGTCTGACGGCCGCGAGCGCCGCTCAATACCGCGTATTCTCGCAAATTCGCCGAATCAGGCGGCGGTGTGAGCGCGCCGCCCACTGTTACGCTCCGTCAACTCGTGGCGTCACAGCCACTCGGCATGTGGACCTCCAACCACGCTGTCCGCCTGCTGCCAGGCACGGTCAAATCGACCAACCAGCGAGCCGCGCGTTCGATCTCGTGAGCGATTTTTTGGGGGGCGCCCGCGAGACGCACACTGCACCTCGCAGTCCGTCGTGAGGTGCCCGCGCCGCGCCACGATGAGCGACGCATGCTCGGCAAGTCGAACCGCGACGCCGAAGGCTGGGACGCAAATGGGCACGCCGCGTGACCATCAACACCCGATCCGTCGAGCGCGCTGCCACGGCTCTCCAATCGTGTCAGGATGGCCTGCCATTCATCGCCAGCGATGAGCCAGCCATCCCCTCGAAAATCGAATGCCAACCCAGACTCGCTCGCTGTTCGCTCTCGTTGTCCTGATTGGTCTGAGCGCGCCCGGCGCGCTCTTGCCTGCCTGCAGCGGCTCGGCTGTCGTCAGCGAGGCAGCGGCCGGTGCCGCCGCTTCGGGGGCGGCGGGGTGTCCGCTGCCAGCCACGGCCGCGCTGCCCGCCGTTTGCGTATCGTGCATCAAGACCTCGTGCCCACCGGTCTACGCCGATCTGTGCGCCGCCAACTGTGGCGCGGCTGAGTTGGGCGCGCCGTGTCTCGACGCTCAATCCGAGATCGGCACTTGCCTGCAAACGCACTGTTTCAGCGAGTGCATGGCGACCCACGGCAGCGCCGTGGGCGGCGCCGGGCCTTGAACGCGATCGGTGGAGCGACGGACATCCTGCGAGCGTCCGTGCTCACTTCATCTTTTCATCGTCGATTGTTCGTCACTCGATTCGTCGCATGCGGCAGGTCGATTAATGGACGGATTTTCGTGAAACTGACACTACGTCAGGGGTATGCACGCGCGCGTCGTGGGTTCGCTGTTCGCTCTGCTCGCCGTTCGTTGCCTCGTGGGCTGCGCTGCGCAAGCGTCGCCCGCTACTCCGAGCCCCGCGCCGACCGAACGCGGTCGTGACACCGCGCGCGAGCAACGCACGCTCGATTCGGGGCACCAAGGGCTTCAAAATCAAGTCTTGAGCGACTTACAAAAGCTGCGCGAGGCCCGCGCGCGTTCGCGCGAGGCCTCGGCACCGCCGAGCGAGAGCGCAACGAAGCTGCTCGTGTTTGGTGGCACCCACCACGAGGTTTACCTCGGTTGTCTGTGCGATGGACAGAACCCAGAATCGGTCTTCAATCTGACGGGTGAGTACGGCTCTGGGCTGTCCGGCATCAGCCTGCGCAACAAATCCGCGCCCTACGGCGGCAAGCATCAAGATACCTCCGTTTGTAATGCCCATGCCACGCACCCACCCAGCGTCGTCGCGTCAGACGGCAAGTCGCTCGGCTTACTCACCGTGAACGAGTCGCTCAAGAAGCGCATCGCGACCCCCGCCGTGACCGACTGGCTCGCTCGCATGTGCCTACGCTAACGGGCGCGCCGAGATCACTGGTCGCGGTATCGCTTCGCGGCGGATCCGGCTCGGGATCGGGGACACCACACCGTGCAACCTTGATGCGCCACGGTTTTTCGATGATTGCCCGGCTTTTCCGGCCATTCAGCGAGTCCCGCTGCCTCGACGCGACAAACGCGCCTCGTGCTGACGACGCGCCGTCAAACCTCACGCAGGGACTCAGTTTCCGATTTCGAGCACGATCGGGGTGGCCGTCGCCTTGCCGGGGCACACCAGCGGATCACTCACGCCAGTGAGTGAAATCGAGTGCTGAATCGGCGTGGTCGCACTGATTTGATAGCTGCCGCCAGTGGCGCACAAGAGATCGGTCGGCCCCATATCTCCCATCGGGTGGTAGACGACCGAGATGTCGCTCAACGTCCACTGCGTGACCGGGGCGCCCGCGTCTGGCGTGACGGCCGTCGCGTGGAAGAACAGGTCGAACGACTGGTCGCCGCCATCTTCGAGGAAGCTCGGCCTCGGATCTCTATCACCCGACGGGGTAGGGAGGAACGGCCTATCGAGACGCGGCGCGCCCCGCGCGCAGCGCGGCCGTCCACCAGCTCAGATCGTCGAGCATCTTCAGCGCTGCCTGCTCGAGGTGGGGGAAGTCGGCAAATGTCTTACCTTGCAGCAACAGGCCCACGAATTCGGTGTAGCCGAGGTGTACCGTGTGCTTGAGCGAAGCGACTTGAACCTCCGCGAGGATGAGCCGCAACTGCTCGACGCCGCGCGCGCCGCCCGCATTGCCGTACGACACGAGGCTGGCCGGCTTGCGGATGAACTCGTTGTAGGCGTAGTCGATCGCGTTCTTGAGCACTGCGGGAATGCTGTGATTGTACTCGGGCGTGATGAAGATGAACGCGTCGAGCTCGCTGAGCTTCTGACCCCAGCGTCGCGCAACCTCGTTCTTCGGCGGCACGATCATCGGCGAGCGGGGCTCGTCGAAGAACGGCATCGGATAGTCTCGCAAGTCGACGATTTCGAAGCTCGCGTCTGGGCGTGATTTGGCGATGTTCATCAGCCACTCCGCGGGGCGATCGGCAAATCGGCCGGCGCGCGTCGAACCAAGGATGACGCCGATTCGGGGTAGCTCGGACTCGGACTTGGGGAGCAGCTCCTGACGCTGATGTCGTAACGAACGAACCGATTGTTCGTTCGTTACCGTAGTACCCAGCGCATCCTGGACAAGGAGGCCGCGGCGAAGAAGGCGTAGCACGCTCGCCTCGGCCCCTGGCCCGAGTTTCGGCGATCCGCGCCTTCAGCTGCGGAGGACAAAGGCCAAGACTCGGTCGGCGAGTTCGCTTGGCCGCTCGAGCGAGAGATCATGACCGGAGCCGGCGATGATTTCACATTGGGCGTTGGGCAACTCGCGATGGAGCTCGTGGCGGGCGCGCTCGCCCGCGAGTGGATCGAGCTCACCGAACAACAAGAGCGCGCGGACGGATCGGGAAAGCCGCTCCAGGGGCGCCGAGTGCCGCGCCGCCGCGAGCGCCAGCGTGGCCAGGTTCTGACGCGTGGCAGGGATTCGACGAACGCGGCGTTCGATCTCGGTGACGCGCTCTGGGTGCGCCGCCCGGAACTCAGGCGATAAGATGCGGTGCACGAGCCCGACCTCCGCGTTCGCTCGCGGGCCCACCAGGAAGCGCGAGAGGGACAGCAATTTCTCGAGGCCACGGAGCGACACGGCCTCCGGCTCGGGGATGGTCGAAGCGAGGACGAGGCTGCGCAGTCGATGAGTGAAGTCGAGCGCGAAGTAAGAGGCGACCATGCCTCCCAGCGACAAGCCGAAGACATGGGCCGACTGGATGTGCAAGTGGTCGAGCACGTGAGCGGCGTCGCGAGCCATGTCGCGAGTCGTGTACGAGAGCGGCACGTCACTCGATTGACCGACGCCCAGCGGGTCGAAGCTCACGACGTGCAACGCCTGAGCGAGCCGGCTCGCAAAGTCTCCCCACATCAACATCGAGCCGCCGATCGGACGATTGAGCAGGATGGGCGGCGAGCTCGGCGCGCCCTGCACCGAGAACGACAAGCGACGCCCGGAGGGGAGCCGCACCACACCGCTGCTCGGTGCGCTCAAGCCGACATCTCGTGCAGGGCTCGTTGCATGGCGTGCTGGACGTGGCGCGCCACTTCGGTGGGGTCGTCCGCGGGGGCGACGAAAATGGGCGCTAGAATGCGCAGTCGGACGCGGAAGGGCAGCGGCAAGTACGGCAGCCACGGCCCGGGCGCGACGCCCCAGGGCAAAGCCAACGCGAGCGGAAAGCGCTGCAAGCGCGCCCAGCTCCGCATGTCGAGCAGCGACGCGATGCGCTTGCCTTCGGAGAAGATGAAGGCGCTGCGATGCGCGCCGTGTGCGACAATCGGCACGATGGGGGCGCCCATCTCTCGGGCCACCTGCACGAAGCCCGTGCGCGGCAAGATCAGCACCTCGTTGCGACGTGTGAAGCGGCGGTAGGCTTCCAAATCGCCACCCGGGTAGACCAGCACTTGGCCGCCTGCTTCGAGCACGCGCCGCGCGTTGGCGCGGTTGGCCGACAGCGCGCCAAAGCGCTGCAGCACGCGCCCGAGCGGCGTGAACTGGCGCATCACGAAGTCGTGAGCGAGCGCGAACAAAGGGCTCTCTGGCTTCAGTAAGCGCCACAATTGGGCGAGGGTGCAAGGCAGATCGGGACCGGCGATCCCGCCGTTGTGGTTGCTGACGAACATCACGGGGCCACGCGGCACGTGTTCGCAGCCCTGACATCGTACGCGAAAATAGTGCGCGTTGAACGCTTCCAAGAACGGTAACGCACGCGCGATCAACTCGGGGTCCCGATTGTCGAGCGAGTCAGGGTGGTAGGCCATGGCGCGCCCGTATCAGGGCGCGTCGACGCGCGTCCAAGTTTGGCTGCGCCCGATCTTGAACAGCACGCGCACGAAACCGAACAGCTTCAGGCGCTTGCCACCATCCTGCAGCTCCAGATTCGCCTTGTACACTTTGCCCTCTTCGGGATCGAGCACGGCGCCCTCGCCCCAGCTCGCCCCGTCGCGCCGGAAGCCCCACAAGAACTCCAAACCCAACACAGGCTTCCCCTTCTTGTCACCGGGGCACTTGTCACAGCTCGGAGCCTTCGCTCCGCTCGGCACATCGAGCAGCTTCTCGATGCGGCCGCGAAGCTCGCCGTTCAGCTCGAATATTTTGACGATGGACCGCGGTTTGCCGGTCTTGTCGTCGATGGTCTTCCAATACCCAATGGGCGTGCTCGCGGCCGCTTGATCGGCCGACAGCTCAGCGCCCATTGCCAGAAGACATAGCCCAATGCCGACGACGAGCGCTGGTTTCACGACTCTTCTCCTCGGTGAAGCGCTTCGGGTGAAGCTCACGACCCAGCCCAAGCCTGCACGGCCGCCGGCTTGCGCGCAAAGCCGCTGAAGCCGAGCGGCGTACTTCGAGTGAAAACAAAGCTGAAATCGAGGGGAACACGGCGCGTCAGGAGCAGGCGCCAAAAGGCCAGGCCGAGGCGCGGCCTGACCCCGCGCAGCTCGATCGAGCCCAGGCCATGCTTCACGCAGAAGCGCTTGATCTCGGCGGGGCGCACGAAGAGCCGAAGCACGTGCATGTGCGGCGGCGTATTTTGCACGAACCACTCCACGCCTTTGATGATCACGAGATAGCTCAGAAGATTGCGATTGAAGGTGTGAAAGAAGAACATGCCCGAAGGCTTGAGCACGCGTGCCGCCTCGGCGATCGCGCGCTCGGGGTCTTCGACGTGTTCCAGAAAGTCCATCGCGCACACGACGTCGAACGAGGCATCGGCGAACGGGAGCCGCAGGGCGTCGCCCACGACGTAGCGTACGGAACCGCTGTGATCATGCGCGGCCGCGACGCTCAGCGCGCCCGCCGAAGCGTCCAAGCCCGTCACCTCGTGCCCGAGCTCGCCGAGATAATTGGCCAGAAATCCGCCGCCACAACCCACGTCGAGCACTCGGCAGCGCGCGCCCGAGAAGGTGCGTTCTATCTCTTGTGCGACCCAGGGGTTTCTCAAACGAGATTCCGCGCGCAGGAGCGCTACCGGGTCGTCTTGCGCGCCGTACCAGCGCTCGCCCAATGTCTGATAGAGCTCGTTATTCACGGAGGGGAGTTGCATCGCTCGTTCGACTTCGACCATGCCTGGGCTCCGCAGCGTCTCGTCGCTGAGTTGAGAGGTACCGACGTTCTCCGTGATCGCAAGCTCCGCGCCAAGTAATCAAGCGCGCGCGTGCGAGCGGTAGTTCGCGTCAGCCAACGTGAACAGATGCGGTCATTGCACACGAACCCTCGAGAGAAAACCGCGACACGCGCGTAAACATCCGGCACGTGGGCTGAAGGACGAACTCGCGCGCGAAATGCCACAGCGCCACGCGGCGTACCAGAGCGCCACGGTCAGAGCGACCCACGTTGACGTTCGATCTTCGGACGCCATGCTCGAGCCATGCCTCACGTGTTTAGAGCTCGCCTCACGCTCATGGCTGCGCTCGCTCTGCCGGCGGTCGGTTGTCACACCGGCAGCGCGCTGCCTCCACAGTCGCTCGACTCGCCCGGAGGTCGGCTGTTCAATGGCTACGTCAAAGATGACGTGAAGTGCTTCAGTTGCCACAACGGCGACGGTAAGGGCGCGAACGGCCCAAACCTGGCAGAGCGCGTGCCCAAGCTGAGTGACGCCGCCATTCTGCGAGCCATCAACGACGGCCCGAGCTACATGCCGTCCTTCAAAGACAAACTCAGCGACGCCGAAAAGCACGAAATCATCGCCTGGTTGCGCCAACGTTTCGGTGGTTCCTGACGGTCGCCGGGCGTGAGTACGGGCCGACCGATACCATCGTCTACTGGCGAGCGTGGCGCCCTGAACGCAGCTACCGAGCATGAGGAGTGTTCATCGCATCAATCATCGCCGCGCTAGCATTTTGCGCCGAACGCTCGCGGCCAGCGTGGTCGCAAGCATCGTTGTTGGCGGCTGCGCGGCGCAGCAGGCGGCGCACGCGCAGCGGTCGGCAAGCGCCGCCAGCGTGAAAGCCGCTAGCCCCCCGACGACGATTGTACCGACGGCGAGCGCTTCTTTCGGTCCCCTGAAGCAAATCGACGCGGGCGTGCTCCGCGTCGGGTACGCCGAAGCCGGACCCAGCGATGGTCCGGCCGTGATTCTGCTGCACGGCTGGCCCTACGACATTTACAGCTTCGTCGATGTCACTCCCGTGCTGGCCTCGGCGGGCTACCACGTCATCGTCCCCTACACGCGCGGCTACGGCACGACGCGTTTTCTCTCGGACGCCACGCCGCGCAATGGCCAACAGGCGGCCGTTGCCAGCGACACCCTGGCGCTGATGGATGCACTCAAAATCCAGAAGGCGATCGTCGCAGGCTTCGATTGGGGGGCGCGCACGGCGGACATCTTGGCCGCGCTCTGGCCGGAGCGCTGTCGAGCGCTGGTCTCGGTCAGCGGCTACCTCATCTCGCCGCGGCCCACCACCCAACCGCTGCCGCCCAAGGCGGCGCAGGCTTTTTGGTACGAGTTCTACTTCTCGACCGACATCGGCAAGCTCGGCTACGAAAAATACTTGCACGACTTCAACAAACTCATTTGGCAGACCGCCTCGCCGAACTGGCAATTCGATGACGCCACGTTCGAGCGCTCCGCGGCGTCGTTCGAGAACCCAGACTACGCCGCCATCGCCGTGCACAACTACCGCTGGCGCCTCGGCCTCGCCGACGGCGAGCCGCAATACGACGCCATCGAGAAGCGGCTGAACGCGCTGCCCATCATCAGTGTACCGACGATCGCCCTGGAGGGTGATTCTAACGCTGCCTTCCACCCCGACAGCGCTGCGTATCGCGCTAAATTCTCCGGCAAGTACGAGTACCGCCTGATCGGCGGCGGCGTCGGCCACAACCTGCCGCAAGAAGCCCCCCAAGCCTTCGCCCAGGCGGTATTGGACGTGGCTCACTTCTGAGCGAGGTCAGCCACGGCCAGCGCTCGATTGGCAAACTTGATTTGATTGTTGATGGTCACGCGTCACGCCGCAGCCGGCTCAGCCTTCGGCGGCGGGTTGCGGCTCGAAGAGCGCAGCCTGGCTGCCGCGACCGTAGGCCAGCGGAGTGAGCGCGCGGGCATGTTCGGTGAGCAGGCGGGTACGCGCTCCCTGCGCGAGCACCGCCGCATGACCGAGGCAGATGAAATGGTGACGCGCGCGCGAGATGGCAACATTGAGCAAGTTGGGGCGCGCGTTCAAAAAGCCGAGTGAGGCGGGGTGCGTCACGACACTGCTGAAGAGCACGATGCTACGCTCGCCCCCTTGGAAGCGGTGCACCGTGCCCAGCGCGACGCCCGCGCGCGCTTGACCGGACGCGCCGCTCTCGCCCAGCTCGGGGCTGTACTCGAGCGGAATGCGCCGTTCGGCGAAGCTTCTGCGCAGGCGCTCGAGTTGGCCCCGATACGGCGTGATGACGGCGATTTCGTCGGCCTGCACGCGGCTATCGAGCAAGCTCTCGACCAGCGCGAGCGTCTCGCGCAGCTCGAGCTCGTTGCACCAACTGCCCGCGAGCGGCGACTGTTCGCCGCGCAGATCGACGAGCGCCACCGGGTGCGTCAAATAGGGTGCCTGCGCACTGCGGTCCGCACGCGCGGTGTGCACGCTGAGCCCATAGCGGCACAGCGCATCGGACAGCGCGATGATTTCCGGCTGACAGCGGAAGTGATCGACCAATGACAAGCGCTGAGTCACCGCGCGATCGGCGATCGACTGAGTGGACGCATGCGCGTCGGCGTGCACGCGGTACGGCAAAAGGGCGGCGGAGAGTGATTCGAGCTTGCAGGCGCGCAGCAAGCGCGCTTCGTCGTCCGCGCCCAGGTCGATCACGGGCGCGAGCTGGTGCACGTCGCCGATGACCAACGCCGATTCGGCGCGCAGCAGGGCTGAAACTGCGTGCGCGGGGTGGCACTGGCCGGCTTCGTCGATCACCAGCCGCACGAGGCCGGCCTCGTCGCTCGGAAAGCAATTACCGAGCGACAGCAGGGTCGAGCCCCAAATGCCGAACAAGCGGCAGAGCCAACGTGCCGCGTCGGGCTCGCTCCGAAAAAGCGGCCGTAATGAGCGCTCTTGTTCGACGGTGCGCAGCGCCGTCGAGATGGCCTTGCCGAGTTCGGCCGCATGCTGGGCCGCCCAGGCTTCACGTACCGCGCGGGCGGCGTCGAACAGCGCGCGCGATGGCGTCTCGTGGTCGGCCGTTTCCGGGACGGGCGGCGCCAGCGTCCCCAAAGCCTCGAGCTTCGCGCTCAGGCGCTGATATTCTTCGGCGCGCTGCGCACGTTGCGCCTTGCGTTCGAAGCCCACGCGTAGCTCGGCGAGCCGCGCCAAGCACAGCTCGCTCGCCTCTTCCCAACGCTCCAACTGCTGCTCGGCCCCCGCCGAAACCAGCGGCGCTGGGGGCAACGGCAATTCGAGCCTGAGCCCCGCGTTTTCGAGCGCCCGCTCGAAGCCCGGCAGGTCGTGGGTCTTGGTGCGCTTGAAGTGACGATGCAGCGCCTGCAGGGGCGCGTGGCCCGGCGCGACTTCGCACAGCTTGCTCAACGCTTGCAGGCGTTTTTCGAGCGGATTGAGCGCGGCCACGATGGCTTTGCCCTGCGCAGAGCTCACGCCCGCGAGGTCCAGCGCGCCCTCGGCTTTGGCTTCTTCATTCGGCACACTGAGCGATGCGAGCTCGCGCTCGAGCCGAGCTCGCTGGGCCACGCGCTCGAGCGCGGCACGGCGCGGCGCGAGCACGAGCTCCAACTGCGCACGCAGACTTCGAAACTGCTCGCTGGCCCGTGCCAGTTGCCCCATGCGCTCGCCCATGCCCGCGCTCTCGGCGCGCTTCAGCCAGGCGAGTGTCCGCCGCAGCCCCGGCGCCAACTGTTGCTCACAGGCTTGGCGGCTGCCCGCGCGCAACGCGAGCGGTAAATCGCCAGCGGACAGCGGCTCGATCACGTTGTCGACCGCACGATTGTTGCTGCTGGTGATGAGCAGCAGCGCGCTCTGCATGCGCCCGCCGTCCACCATCGGCTCCACTTGGCGCAGCACTGCCTCGGCGCACAAGTGCAAAATCAAGCGGGTTTTACCGGTCCCCGGCGGCCCTTGCACGGAGGTCAGGCTCGAGCCCCAAAAGTGCTCCGCGGCCGCGCGCTGGCTCTGGGTCAGCCCCGGCCCCGAAAAAAGCGCGCGCTGGGGCGCTTCACCCGCCGCTTGCGCGCGCCCCGTCAGATACGCACCGAGCGGAGAGTCGACCTTCCAACGCTGCGATCCTTCGGCGTCGAGCAGCGCATTGATCTCGCGTTGCAGGTGCCAGGTGGTTTTGGCCTGCGTGCCATCGACGACGATACCCACCGCATACACCTGCGCCCGCGAGCTCGACTGTTCGAGCAAGCGCCGCACCGCGGCCGTGAGGCGCAAGAGCCACACCTCGAGCTCAGCGCTCTCCGCCGCGACGCTCGCTTTCAGCCGCGCGGCGCGAGCGTCTACACCGTCCGGCTCCAAAGAGCCGCGCGCGGCCGTGAGCTCGAGCGTCGTGGTGAGCAGCGCCAGCATGTCGCGTTCGCTCGCGTCGTTCAGCGCGCGCAGCGCCTCGAACAGAGCGTCGATGTTTTCGCCGGCGACGCCCAGCGGTTGCCGCAACAGGCGCGTATCGATGAAAAAGGGCCAAGCCGATTCGACCTTGGGTGCGCGCGCCAGACGCGCTTCGTCGGGCGGTAAGGGATACACATTGCGCTGCCGCTCCGCGCGCGTCGGCACGCGAAACAGCTTGTTTTCTGGGCTCCCAAAGCGCAGCCGTAGGCCACAACGGACCAGCCCCGCGAGCTCTCCCTTGGGCAAATGCAGCACGGGAAAGCACAGCAAATGCGAGAGCTCCCCGTCATCATCGCCGCGCCGATACTGCCCATGCAGCCAGGTCTCGAAGAAGCCGCACAGTTCCGCGTCGAATGGGCGCTTCAGCGGCGTTTGCTGGCCCAGCAACTGCGCGAGCGGTGCGTCGAGCGGCAGCTTGAAGTAGTCCTGTCCCGGCGTGGGCTGCTCGAGCCGCGGCAGCAACGCCGCATGCGTCGCGCGCCGCGCCTGCGGCCGCACCAAGAGCGCCTCTTCCAGGCGCAAGGCGGCGAGCCAGTAGCGCAGCACCTCGTCCCCTTGCTCACGGGTGAGCAGCGCGGGCGGATGACGTGGACGAGAAGGGTTCGGCATGGCGCGACGCGGGCGCAGGTCGATAGCACAGACATCTTCACGCGGTGTGGGGCGCGAGACCGCCGCGGCAAAAGCGCCTCGTCTTCGATCCGCTTTGGGCGCTGGCGCCGACGCTTGACGCAAAATTCTTAAGCACTAAGCATTCGCACCATGTCAAAACCCGCTCGCCCCGCTGAAGCCTCCGGCACCTTCCAGCTCGGAGGTGACCTCAAGGTCAACCGCCTGGGTTACGGCGCCATGCAACTCACCGGCCCCGGCGTTTGGGGTGACCCCAAGGATCCAGCCGAAGCGGTGCGCGTGTTGCAACGCGCCGTCGAGCTCGGCGTCAATTTCATCGACACGGCCGATGCGTACGGCCCATTCGTGAGTGAACAGCTGATTAAGAAAGCGCTGCACCCGTACGCCAAGGGCCTCGTCATCGCCACCAAGGCCGGCCTCAGCCGACAAGGCCCCGGAGTCTGGACTCCAATTGGCCGCGCTGAATATTTGCGGCAGCAAGTCGAGCTCAGCTTGCGTCACTTGGGCGTGGAGCGCATCGATCTGCTGCAGCTTCACCGCATCGATCCAAAGGTGCCGCTCGAAGAATCACTCGGCGCCCTCACTGCGCTCCAGAAAGAGGGCAAGATCAGGCACATTGGTCTGAGCGAGGTGAGTGTGGAGCAGCTCGAGCAAGCGCGTAAAATTGCCAGCATCGTCTCCGTACAAAACTTGTTCAATCTGACGAATCGCTCTTCCGAACCTTTGCTCGATCACGTGACGAAGCTCGGCATTGCCTTCATTCCCTGGTTCCCGCTGGCCACCGGTAAGCTTGCCGGTACGGGCGGCCCGCTCGACAAGTTGGCGGAAAAGCATCACGCCACCCCGTCGCAGCTCGCGCTCACCTGGCTACTCAAGCGCTCACCGGTCATGCTGCCCATTCCCGGCACGTCGACCGTCAAGCACCTGGAAGAAAACCTGGCCGGCGCCGAAATCGAGCTGAGCGAGAGTGAGCTCGCGAGCATCGGCAAAGCGGTGTGAATTGCTCGCGGTCGCGGGATAGGCCTTGCTACGACGAAGCGCGCTCAACGCTGGAGCAGGCGTAAGTCGCCGCCGTACAAGAAGCAGCCCGCGACCGTCAACGTGCACCAGCAATTCTGACAATCGGTCGGCCTGAGCACACGCTCGAAGGCCGCGGCCACGCCGAGCTCGAACACGTTCGGCGCGCTCAAATTTCGGCCGGTTCGACCGCACGGATACATATTGCCCTCGGGACCGATCGCAATCTCGACGCGACCGCCGCTGCAGGAGCCGACGGGCGTGGGCTCGGGCCAATTGCGCAGGTGTTCGAGGCACAGACGCTCGTTGCCGATTGGCTCACCGGTTTGCTTCAGCCGCAGTAGCTCATCAATGGCTTCACGGTAGCTCGCCACGCCGGCCGAGTGCGCCTCCGGCGCGTCCGAGCCGTTCATGATGTTGCCGATCGCGGGTTGAAACAAGGCCTGGATCCCGAGCTCTTTCGCGTGGCGAATCACGTCTTCGAAATAGCCGACATTGTGGGCCGCCAGCGTCATGCGCAGCGCGACCTTGCAGCCTGCCGCCAGCGCGAAGCGCGCGCCCGCCATCGATTTGTCGAACGAGCCGCGGCCGCGCCCGGCGTCGTGCACGTGCGCCGGCCCGTCGATGCTGATCTTCACGGTGTCCACGCCGTCGAGCACGCGCGGCTTGCGCGAAAAGAGCATGCCGTTCGTGCTCATCGATACGCGCATGCCGTGAGCCTTGGCGCGACGCACCAGTTGCTCGATACCTGGGTGCACCAAGGGCTCGCCGCCGTCGAAGCACACCGAAAGAGTGCCGAGCGCCGCCAGCTCGTCGAGCATGTTCAGAGCGGCCGAGGTCTCCATTTGCGGCGACTTGGGATCGACCTTGTCGCAGTACACGCAGTCGAGGTTACAGCGGTGGGTGGGCTCGATGTTGACGAGCAACGGTCGGTGACGCGCCATCACGCGGCTCCCCAGCATGCCGAGCGCAAGCTTGGCGCCATAACCCAGGTGGTCGCTCTTGCCGAAGCGGCGAGCCTGTGGCGCGTCGGCTTGAAGCGCCGCGGCGTTGCTCGACAAACGGGAGGCCGACGGATCATGCAACGACGGATCATGCAACGGTAGTCGATACATTCGAATCCTTTCGTGACTGGCAATGAACGATGCGCGCCGCGAGCAGCAGCCCCAAGAGCAGCCAGAGCAACCCGCGGGCGCGGCGAATCAACGCCAGCGAGAGCAAGGTTGGGGCCGCGAGACCGAGCCCCGTTCCGGTGTGCATGAGGGCGGCTTCGACGACGCCGAGCTGCGCCGGCACCGGCGCCCCGATCGCGGCCGCACCAAGCCACGCGAGCGACAGCGGCGCCGCGGCGCTCAGCGACGCTTCACCGAGCAAATGCAGCCCGAGCGCGATCTCCGCGACCAACCATAGCTTGCCCGCGTAGTGCGCCGCGAACGCCAAAAGCCAGCCGCGCTCCCGCTCCTGCGCTCGCCGCAGCCGCCCGAGCAAGGCCACGGCCCCGAGCACGCACGCAACCACGACTGGTCTGCCCACGAGCAGCGTGCCAATCACGGCGAGCAGCGCCGTCAGCGCCACGAGGTTGTCGGTCACCACGGCTTTCAAGCCCGCAGCGCGAGCGCTGCGCGGCAGCACCATGATCTTGAGCGGTTCACCCAACACGGAGAATCCGAGCTCGTTGACGGCCTGCGCGGCAACGAACGCGGCGTAGGCCTCCGCCAAAGCGGGCCGTTTCGACGGCTCGAGCAAGCCGCGCCAACCGAGCATTTTCACGAAGTGCGCGACCGCTGGCATCGCCAGCAACACGAGCAGCGGCGCCCCGAGCTCCAGACTCCGCGACCATGCCGCTCGCCAATCAGCAAACGTAGAGAGCCGCCGCAACAGCAGCCCGCCCCACACGAACAACGAAGCCGCCCACAGCGCGCGCATCAGCCCCCGCGCTCGCGGCGAGACTCGATCCTGCGCGAAGCGGGTGTGCCCCTGCCACCACAGTGTGAATGAGCCGAGCCGGCTCATCGTGCCCGCGTGCTCATTCCGCCCACTTCGCTGCCGTGTCTTGCCCAAAAATGCTCACGAGCTCTGACTAAGCAGAGAGCATGCCAGGGGGTTTCACTCCAGCGGGTGACGTTCCGGCGCGGCCTCACTCGTCGTCGACAACGACGAGTGAGGCCGGCCTAGCTCATTGGCAGCACACGGTGCTCGGACCCGCTTCTTCGACCGTGCCACTCGGGGAGGTGTTGTTGACACACTGGGTCGCCACTGGCGTACCGACGACTTTGCCGGACACCGGCGCGAACGGCAGCGCGCACGAGTCACCTTGGGCCCCAGCTTGGGTGTTCGGAAGTGACGTAGAAGTGCCCCCGCAACCGACTTCACTGAAGAGCTGGATGCTCGCGCCGTCGCAGTTGCCGTATCCGCCGCCGCACTGGCATGCGCCACAAGTCCGATCGTCGGTGAATCCGCTGTTCCACGGCGCGCCGGTCGAAGTAGCGTAAGCGCCGCTGCAAGTCGCGCTGCCGGCCTCGCGAGCGCAGATGGGACTCGAGGTCTTCGGCACGCAGCCGAGCCCGTTCTTGCAACCGCCGCCCACGTGAGTGGCCTTGCAATAGGTGCGCGTTTCGCTCCACTGAACGGGGCTAGGCGTCGCCGTGCCAGAGCCGGTACAGCTGGTGTACGACTGCACCGAGAAGTAGTGCACGCTCGTGCCGGGAGAGATCGGCTGACAGCTCGTATCGAACATGTTGTAGGACACGCCGCTCGTTTGATAGCCGGGGCACGCGTACGAGCCGTGTCCGACGATGCTCGTCGTGCAATACAGAGAGTCGACACCGCACGTACAACCCTGGCAATTCGGATCGAACATGAGCCCGCGATGGAGCGTGACGGCCGAGTAGCCCGTGGGGCAGCTCGAACCCGTGTCCAGCAACGTGCCGAGGTCGCCGTCGTCGCTTGCGTCCGGCACGCACATGCTGGTCGCGGTGCACGCGGAGTCTTCGCAGTCGGTCGCGCCGTCGCAATCGTCGTCTTTGCCGTTGAAGCAGTTCTCGGCCCCCGCCGGGACGCAAGGACCGTCGCCCACGCCGCCACTTGCACCGCCCTCACCCGCTTCGGCAGCTCCGGCGCTGCCCGCTTCATCGCTAGCCCCTGCGGCGCCGCCCTCGGCGATGCTGGCGCGCCCCGCGTGACCGCCCGTGCCAGCCCCTGCCTTCGCGACGTTGCCGCCCTGACCGGCGTCACCCGCTGCCGCTGCGCCGTCGACCAGCGTGTAACTCTCGTTGCCCCAGATCGCGTTGCAGGCAACGAGCCCGAATCCGAAAAAGCCTAGCCACGTGGGGCGCATCAGAACTGTCCTCGAAGCTGCAGCGAACCGACGCCGACGCCGAGTCGCGCGCTCGGCTCCGTGTGCGAGCGCGGCGCGCTGAACCAAAGCACGGCGCCGCCTGCCAAGCTCACGCCGCCCACGATCATGGCCACGGTCGAGATGTTGCCCGCGGCGCGCGCGTCGTTGCCTGCGTTCACGCCGCGCGGATCCGAACACTGGCGACTCGCGCAGTACTTCACGGCGTCGTCGTGATCCGACTTGGATTTTAGCCCGAACACCGTACCGATGCCGACGCCAACCACGCCCACACCGCCGGCGATCAGCGCGAAGATTCGCCGCTGGCCCAGGCTCGCGCTCGACGAGCCGGACGAGCCGGACGAGCCGAGCGAGTCGCTCGCCGCTGCTGAGCCGGAACCGGACGCGGGCGCGGGTGCCGGCGCGGGGCTCGCGGCAACGACGCTCGAAAAACGGAGCACGGCCGGCTTGCTCTCGGACTCGGCGAGCACGAGCTCAGCGGCCGCGTGCTCGCCGCCGCGTTGGCCTTCGATTTTGTGCGGCCCCGGGTTGACCAGTCGCGCTTGCCCGAGCACCGGCGATGCCACGGCCACGCCGTCGATCTGCACCTGAACCTCGGCCGGCGACGCGCCCTCGAGGCGGACGGTGATCCGCGGAATTTTCGGCGTCAAAAGCGCGAGCTCGTTGGCAGCGTCGGCGAGCGCGCGCTTCTGTACCGCTTCATCACCCAGCGCGGCGCCGAGCTGCGCCACCTGTGCGTACCGCTCGGAGCCCTCGACCAGCTTGCCGAGCTTCACCAACGCTCGCGCGGACCACAACCCGAGCGACGGCACGCGCAGCACGGCGTACGCCTTCTCGAGCTTGTCGTTGGCGGTGCGATAGTCGCCCGCTTGGTAAGCCGCGACGCCCGCGTAGCCGAGCTTACGCGCCATCCCACGCGAAGCGTCATCGACCAAGTCCGCGGCCGAAGCGGGGGTGGCGCTGAACGCGCCGAACGTGATGATGCTCGCGCTGGCGATGTGCGCACAAAACAAAAGCCGCACGGGCAATCTTTTCACCGTGCCATCAGACCGAATTTGACCTCCAGCGGCAAGGAGCAAACACCTCACTCGAGCGGCCCAATTGCGGTGGCGGCGCGTTGTGTGTAGAGTTTGAGCTCGTGGCCGCGCCCCGTGAGCACTCGATCATTGCCGGTAAATACCGGCTGATTCGCCAGCTCGGTCAGGGCGGCATGGGGTCGGTGTGGCTCGCAGAGCACCTCACATTGTGCTCGCAAGTGGCAATCAAGCTGATCCACGTCGACATGACGGGCAGCGCCGAGGTGCTGGGCCGTTTCCTGCGCGAAGCCCAAGCCGCCGCGTCACTGCGCAGCCCCCACGTCGTGCAGATCCTCGATCACGGCGTGGACGACGGCACGCCGTACATCGCGATGGAACTCCTCGACGGCGAATCCCTCGCGGACCGCTTGGCGCGCCTGGGTCGCCTCGACCCGGTCGCGCTCGCTCGCATCATGACCCAAATCGGGCGCGCCATCGGCCGCGCACACGAAGCGGGCATCGTGCACCGCGATCTCAAGCCCGACAACGTGTTCCTCGTGCACAACGACGACGACGAGCTCACCAAAGTGCTCGATTTCGGCATCGCGAAAGCCACCCTTCCCGGCCGCGGCGGTTTGGACGCGGCCGCCTCCAGCAACACGCGCACCGGAGCCGTGCTCGGCACACCTTATTACATGAGCCCGGAGCAGGCCGAGGGCGCGCGCTCACTCGATCATCGCAGCGACATCTGGGCCATGGGGGTGATCGCCTTCGAATGCTTGCTCGGTCGGAAGCCGTTCGACGCTGAAACGCTGGGCGGGCTGTTGCTCGCGATTTGCACGCGAGCGATCCCGATCCCTTCGCAACTCAGTGCGGTCCCGCCCGGCTTCGATGCCTGGTTCGCGCGCGCCTGCAACCGTGATTTGAGTCAACGCTTCAGCTCTGCACGCGACGCCGCCCAAGAACTCAAGCGCATTTGCGAAAGCAGCCCTGCTTTGAGCGGCCCGCATTCGGCGCGCGCGGTGAGCATTCCCGATGCATCGGGCGGCGTGCCCGCGGTTTCTGGTCCGATTGCTGGCTCGGCGTTCGCGGGCTCGGCCGTGCCCATGCAGTCGGTCGCAGGCCTGTCTGCCTCGCAACTCGAAGCGATCCCCACTCGCAAGCGCAGTACCAAGCCCGCGCTCTTCGCGTTGCTCGGCGGCGGCGCGCTCTTGCTCGTCGGCGCCGCGTTGGCTTGGTCGCACTTCGAGTCCTCGCCGAGCAACACCGCCCCCGCGGCACCGCTCAACGCTACCTCTGCCGCGCCTTCGAGCGCGCGAGGCGTCGAGCCAAGCCTGCCGCCTGCCCCTCCGCCGGTGCCCGTGCTCTCGGCTTCCGCCGCCACGTCGGAGCACGTCAGCACGGTGAGCAGCGCGCACGCACCAACGACCAACGCGGGACATCCGCCTGCCAAGCGCCCGCCTGCACCCGCCACCACTTCGGCAACGAAACCCGCGTGGCGCCCGTCCGTGAACTTGGGCATCTGAACCGCAAGCCCACGCCCTCGGGCCGAAGCTGAGCGCGTGAACGGACCCGCGGCAGTGCGGTTGCGGAACCTGCCACGCCCTGCCCGTGATGTAACGAGCACGACAGTTCGAGTCGGATGTGGCGTGAATGCCATTTTCCAGAAGCTCGGCAGTGTGAAATGGAGCGTAGCTGTCGCAACAATGCGCAGCTGATTGATAAACGGCTTACAAACAGCACAAATCCAAGACCGTTCGTCGTTTCGAGTGCCTGCGCTTGCCGTGATCCGCAACTAATACTGTTGGACCCGTACGGCGAGATCAGCCACCGCCGCCGTGAAAGGAAATGATGAAACACTGGTCGATCGCCGTGCTGCAGCTTTCATTGGTCGCTCCACTCGTCGCGTGTAGCTCCTCGGACGGGGCTTCGAGCGGCGGCGCGGGCGCCAGCGGCAATGGCGCGGCAGGCGCGCACGCCGCTGGCGGTTCGTCGAATGGCGTGTCGGGATCGAACGGCGCATCCGGAGCGTCTGGCGCGCACTCGGGGGGCAGCGCGGGTCTCGGCGGCTCGGCGCTGGGTAGCGGCGGAAGTACTGCGGGCAGCGCGGGCGTTAGCGTCGGCGGCGCGGGGGTTACCGCGGGCAGCGCAGGCAGTAGCGCGGGTGGCGGCAGCGCGACGGCAGGCAACGGAGGTTCCACGTCTTCGAATCCGGGCGCGGGCGCGGGCGGCAGCGCCGGGGTTACCGGCGGCGCAGGGGCCGGCACTGCCGGCGGCGCGGGGAGCACGGCGCTCTCGGTGCTGCAATATCACAACACCGCCGCTCGCGACGGCGTGTACGTCGACGCCAAGCTCACGCAAACCGCCGCCGCAACCCTGCACATCGACACGACCTTCACGACCCCGACGATCAGCGGGCGCATTTACGCTCAGCCCCTGTACCTGGCGGGCGCCGCGGGAAAGCCCGACGCCGTAATTGTGGCCACGGAAGCCAACCAAGTGTATGCGTTCAACGCTTCTAGCGGCGCGCAGCTCTGGAACAAGTCGTTCGGGACCGCGGTCAGCACGGGGTTGCCGTGCGGTAACATCGCCTCGGGTGGCAATACGCTCGGCATCACCGGCACGCCCGTGATCGACTCCACGACGCGCACCCTCTACTTCGACGCGATGACCGCGGACGCGACGGTCACCGCCAAGCACCTGGTGCACGCGGTAGACGCTGACACGGGCGCCGAGCGCACGGGCTGGCCCGTGGACATGAACGCGAAAGCCAAGTCCGGCGCGACGACGTTCGACTCGCTCGTGCAAAATCAACGCGCTGCGCTCACGCTTTTGGGCGGCAAGCTGATCGTGCCCTTCGGCGGCCACGTCGGTGATTGCCAGGGCTATCACGGCTGGCTCGTCGGGATCTCCACGGCGGACGCGACTCAGGTCAGCGCTTGGGCAACGCGCGCCATCGCCGGCGGCGTGTGGGGAGTGGCCGGGCCGGCGTCGGATGGGACGTCTGTGTTCTTTGCCACGGGCAACAGCAAAGCGACGGCAACGGACGGTCCCACCTCGAGCCCAGCCACCTGGGGCGACGGCGAGACGGTGTACAAGTTTGGCAGCGCACTCACGCTGCCCGCCGACAGCGCCACGACCGATTTCTTCGTGCCCAGCAATTGGGCGGCGCTCGACAGGGCCGATCAAGACGTCGGCGGCACCGCGCCGGTGCTGTTCGATGTGTCTGGCGCAACGCCGTCGAAGCTGGCCATTGCGCTCGGCAAAGACGGCAATGCTTACCTCTTGAATCGCGAGAATTTGGGCGGTCGCGACGCGACGGCGCTGTCCACGCTCAAGGTCACGACCGGCGTGATCATCAACGCGGCCGTCGCCTACACGACCGCTACGGCGACGTACGTGGTGTTCAAGAACAGCGCGAAGGCGAGCGGTTGCCCCACTGGCCAATCCGGAGGGCTCTCCGCGCTGAAGATTGCCAAAGCCTCACCGCCCTCGCTCTCGGTCGCTTGGTGCGGAGGGCCCGCCACCAATGGTTCTCCGGCCATGAGCATGACCAGCAGCGCGGGCGCAAACCCCGTGGTGTGGGTGGTGGGCAGCGACAACAAGCTGTACGGCGTCGACGGCGACACGGGGCAGAGCGTGTTCGCGGGCGGAGCCACGGCGCTGCCCGCCGTGCAATCGATTCAAACGCCGATCATCGTCAATGGCCGTGTGTTCGTCGCGTCGAATAGCGCCGTCACGGCCTACACGACGAATTGAGGACGCCGCGCGAGCGTCGGCGCACGAAAACACGGCCGGGCCGAGCGTCAGTACCCATTCAAGGGTACGAGCTCGGCCATCCGCCGGGGCGATCAGATACTCAATCTCGGTCGAACCGAGGGCCCTTGGCGACGGGATGCAAAATGCGATTGGCCTGGGCCCGGAGTCGCTCGAACCCCTCGGCGGAGAACTGGACGGACTCGCCGGATGATTTGACGGTCGCGGCCAGGTTCTGCTCCCACGTCTGGTCGCCGCTGTCGAACGACGCGTCGGGAACCGGCAGGCTCCAGTTCGCGGCGCCGCGCTTGCGTAGGCTGAGGCTGGTGCCCGTGCCGCCGCGGGTGCGGCCTAGCGCGGGTGCCTTCACGATCGAATAATTGTCTGGATTGCTCATTGGGACGCGACCTGTAGCACAGTGGCCCGGGCGCTGTTCGCTTTCGGCGCTGGGCAGCGCCGCGAGTTCGCGGCCGATTCGAGCTACGCGATCGAGCGGGGCCCATCGAGCGGGCCCATCGAGCGGGTCGTCAGTTGCTGGTCGTGGTCACGTTTGCCACAGGGAATTGGATGCTCCCTTGACCGCCGCCGACTTCGACATTGATGTGAACCGAACTCAAGCTTCCCAGGCTCCAGCCCTGTTGCGTCCAGGCTGCGAAGTGGTCGCTCACGGTAACGGTTCCACATTGGCGCGCCGTCTTTCGGGTACTGTGTATTTGAGTCCAACCGCCCGTGTGACCTGCCTCGCAGGCATTGGCGCCTCCTGTCCCGGTCGTCGTGGTCATGCTCAAAGCGTACGTCGCTCCGTCGATGGTCGCCGTGGTGCTGCCGTTCCCGTACAAGCCACTGAACGCGTCTTCGTTGATGTACCATTCGACACAAGGGCTACGGGTCCAGCCGTAAACTCCGATGGATGAGAAGCTGCCCGCGGTGCCCGTTTTGATTTCGACGAACTCCGCCACGATCGTTCCGTAAGCCGTGTAACTCTTGGAAGAGGTGAAGTCCAAGCCGACGTGCGCGAGGAAATCAGAGCTATTGTTCCAGGTGGCACTAAAGGCGTGAGCGCTCGGGAACACGGTAATGCTTCCGCCGCTGCCATTCGTCCAAATACCGTAGTTGAGGCCGTCGGCTTTGCCATTGATGTTCGCGCCCGTGTAGGTGGTTCCGCCGGTCGGTAGCATCGCTGTGCAATCGACGTCCCCCACCGTTCCTGTCGAGCCCGCCGCGCCCGCCGCGCCCGCTGCGGCCGCGCCCGCTCCGGCCGAGCCCGCTCCCGCAAAGCCTCCGCGCGCGCCGCCCGCTCCACCTGCACGCGCGCCACCTGCGCCGCCTCCGCCACCCGTGCGCGCACCAGCCGCTCCGCCAAAGCTCGGCACGCCACCGCCGCTCGTTCCGCTTGCTGCGCCTGCACCGCCGGCGCCTGCACCGCCGGCGTCGCGGCCGCCGCCACTCTGTCCGGCCGTCGCCGCTCTACCCGCCGTACTCGTCGAACCCGCGGCGTCGCTAGAGCCACCGGTACCCTGAACGGTACCGGAATCGCTACAGCCCGCGCTGGCAAGGCCAAAGATGAGAACGCACGAACAGAGGGGAACGGAAAGCACGGGCAGACCTTGGATAGCCATCCCTTAACAGTGGGCGGAGCGAGCGTTTTCAGGCCAAAAAAATTCGAGTTTGCAGCAGACGGGGGCGCTGATTGACGAACATCCCGCTACGGGACGGACCAGGCGCCGCCCGCAGTGCAGAATTCGGCCACGACTGATTCGGCCGGGGTGGGCTCGAAGCTCGAGAGCGCTCAACGTTGGATTGACCAGTAAACCCGGACTGACCAAGCGCGCTCCCGGATGCGCGGCTGCGTCGCCGGCTCGACTGCGAACCGTGCAGCGTCGCTGAGTCGACGGAAAGCGAATCTACGCCCCTGTGCGAGACCAAACGCTAGGCGTCGAGCTGCGGGCTACGCGACGGCCTCCGGCGAGCGCGCCCGCTTACCCAAAAGACCGAACGCGATGCCCGTGCCTCCACACGGCTGACGCACGATCGCGCGCAAGCCCGATTGAGCATCGCGGCGTTCGCGAATCGAAACTCGGGAGATGGGTGGGTCAGCGGGCGTGGCACGCGAAGCGCGCCGCGTAGCCCGCGTGCCGGCGCGACGGGACCGGAACGACCGACAAAACCCAATCGCATCGGGGCAAGCGCTGGCTTGCGCGGCCGAATCGCCATGCGCCGCGCGCCTATTTGGCGGCTCCGAAATCGAACGAAAAAACATTGCCGAAACGTCGAGGCAACCATAAGTAAACATTTACTTACGTATACCGGGATCAGAGTTGCTGACCCATGGCCGACGGAAATAGCCAAAAACCTTCCCTGAGGGGGGAGCCGCCGCACGCCGCCCAGCGCGCGACCGCGTTTGCAACTCGGGGCTCGAGCGATCTTTTTCTGAGATCGCTGCCCGATCAAACCGCGTCCGTTACGAGGCCCAACATGTCAGCGAAGTCCTTCGGAAACCAGGCGATCACGTCACACAGACCCGCTCGTCACTCGTTTCCCCATTCAATGCGGGGCGCTCCCGCGCCCCAACCGGAAACGACCATGAACCAAACAGCTCAAAGCGAAGCGCGCTTCGTGCGCCCCGTGGCGATCGATCGAGAGGACGCCGTGCGCTTCGACCACGTCTCGCTCACCTTCCCGAACGGGACACACGCGGTAGAGAACATCTCGCTGTCGGTGAAGCCGGGGGAGTTCGTGTCTTTGCTCGGCCCCTCGGGCTCCGGCAAGTCGACGCTGCTGCGCTTGGTGGCGGGCTTCGAACGCCCCTCTACAGGGACGGTCCACAAGAGCAGCGATAGCTTGGGTTACGTCTTCCAAGACGCGACGCTTTTGCCTTGGCGCACGGTGCTGAGCAATGTCGAGCTGCCGCTCCACGTCGCCGGTATCGCGCCCGACGTGTGCAAAGCGCGCGCACTGTCGGCGATTGAGCGCGTCGGGCTGCGGGGCTTCGAGCAGCACAAGCCCGCACAGCTGTCGGGCGGAATGCGCATGCGTACTTCTATCGCGCGCATGCTGACCATGGAGCCGCGCGTGTTCCTGTTCGACGAGCCGTTCGGCGCGCTCGACGACATGACGCGCGAGAGCCTGAACGAGCAGCTCGTGAACATGTTCACCATCGAGCCGTTTGCCGGCCTATTCGTGACTCATTCGGTGCGTGAGTCGGTATTTTTATCCACGCGCGTGATCGTGCTTTCAGCGCGGCCGGGGCGCGTCGCGGCGGACATCGAGATCCCGTTCCCCTACCCGCGCTCGCGCGAGCTGACCTACACGCCCGAGTTCACCGAAGTAACGAGCCGTGTCGCGCTCGCGTTGCGGGAGGCGTCGCGATGAGCGCCGCCGCCGTACCCGGCACAACGGGCGACAACCCGCAGAGCTCGGGCGTTCGCAGCTTGCACAGCGCGCCTCCACGCCGCCCGAGCTCGTTCGCTCGCGTGTTGGCACCGTGCTTGCTGCTGGTCGGCGTCCTCGGCGCTTGGTCGTTCACGAGCCGCGTGTTGCTCGACCCCGAGCGTCGCTTTTTGTTACCGACTCCCGAGAGCGTGTTGCTCAAGGGTCTGCTCGACAAAGCGTCGCTCGTGGAGATGCTCGGCGCGCTCGCCTCCACGACCGAGGTCGCGCTGGTCGGCTTGCTGCTTGCGATCGTGCTCGGTGTCCTGACTGGGATCTTGATGAGCCAAGCGCGCTGGCTCGAATATTCGATTTATCCGTACGCCATCGCGTTGCAAACGATTCCCATCCTGGCGGTGGTGCCGCTGCTCGGTTACTGGTTCGGTTTCGATTTCCAGAGCCGCGTGATCGTGTGCGTGTTGGTCTCGCTGTTCCCGCTGATTACCAACACCCTGTACGGCATGAAGTCCGTCGACGCGGGGCATCACGACCTCTTTACGTTGATTCGCGCCAGCCGCTGGCAACGCTTACGGCACTTGCAGCTGCCAGCCGCGCTGCCGGCGATCATCACCGGCTGCAAAATCTCGGCCGGGCTCGCCGTCATCGGTTCGATCGTGGCGGACTTCTTCTTCCGACAGGGCGAGCCCGGCATCGGGCGCCTGATCGACATTTACCGCCAGCGCTTGGCGACCGAACAGCTGATGACGGCACTCCTGCTTTCTTCCTTGCTCGGCCTGTTGCTGTTCGGCGTGTTCGAGGTTCTGGGCCGCATCGTCGATGGGCGGCGTGGTCTGGCGAAGCAAGAATAATACTTCAATCACTCGGGGAATCGAACAATCATGAGCACCTTTGAACTACGCGCGCTGCTATGCGCGGCACTAACGTTGTCCGCGCTATCTGCCTGCAACGAGAAGACGACGAACGCGTCGCCCAGCCCCGCGAGCAGCGCGGCGGCCAGCCCCACGCTCGGCGCGCCCAACTCGGCTGACTCACTGAAGGGCGTTTGTCCCGATAAAATCGTGATTCAAACGGATTGGTACGCGACACCGGAGCGCGCGGCGGCCTATCAATTGGTGGGCCCGAACGGCACGGTCGACAAAAAGAAGGGCAGCTACTCGGGCCCGCTCGCCGGCACGGGGGTGAGCGTCGAAGTGCGCCTCGGCGGGCCGTTCATCGGCTTTCAGCCGCTGCCCGCGCTGATGTATCAAGACCCGTCGATCTACCTCGGCTACGTCGCGACGGACGACGCCGTGCAAGCCGCGGACAAGTTCCCCACGCTCGGCGTGGTGGCACCGCTCGACATCAATCCGCAGATCGTGATGTGGGATCCGGGAACGTACACCGTGAACACTTGGGCGGACGTGGCCGCGACCAAGGCCAAGGTCGTGTACATCGAAGGCCTCCCCTTCATGGACTACCTGCTGTCCAAGGGCTTCGTCACGGCCGCGCAGAAGGACGCTTCTTTCGACGGCACGCCGAGCCGCTTCGTGGCCGAGCGCGGCAAGCTGATGCAACAGGGCTACGCGAGCAACGAACCGTTTCGCTGGGAGCACGACGTCGAGAGCTGGAAAAAGCCCGTCAAATTCCTGCTCGTGCACGACTCCGGCTACGAGATCTACCCGCAAGGCCTGGCTGTGCGCAAAAGTCAGTTGGCGGCGGACACGGCGTGCTTGAAGGCGCTCGTGCCCCTGATCCAGAAGGCGCAAATCGCGTACATGGGCGATCCGGCTGCGACCAACGGCGCGCTGATCAAGATTGCACAAACTCTCGGCGACGGCCCGCCCGTCACCGCGGCCGGCAACGCGAACGCCGTCGTGGTGATGAAGGACCTGAAAATCGTGGGCAATGGCCCCGACGCGACGCTCGGCAACTTCGACATGGCGCGCGTCGACAAGACCATCGCCTTGCTCAAGCCGCTGTTCGCCGCGCGCGGCGTCAAGGTGCCGGAGAAGCTGAGCGCCGCGGACATCGTGTCCAACGACTTCATCGATCCCTCGCTGCACCTATGACGATTCTGCAGCACGGTGAAACGCCGGGCGAGGTAGAGCTGCTGATCGCGGGCGCTCGCCTCGTCGCCACCGTCGACGACGACCAGCGCGAGATCCCTTCGGGCTGGGTCGCCGTGAGCGAGGGTCGCATCGTGGCCCTCGGCGCCGCCGGCAGCGAGCCCGCGGCGCGCCGGCGCATCGACGCACGCGATTGCCTGGTCACCCCTGGCCTAGTCAACGCCCACCACCACTTGTGGCAGAACCTGACGCGCAGCTATCGGCCCATGACCACGACCGGGTTCTTGGGCTGGCTCGGCGCGCTGTACCCGCTCTGGGCGCGCATCGACGTCGAGGGCATCCGGCTCTCGACGCAAGTGGGGTTGGCGGAGCTCGCGCTCGGAGGCTGCACCACCACGAGCGACCACTTGTATTTGCAGCCCCCGGATCAGCCAAGCTTCGTCGAAGCCGAGATCTTGGCGGCGCAGGAGCTCGGGTTGCGCTTTCACGCCACGCGCGGTTCGGTCGACCGCGGCCAGCGCCACGGCAGCCCAATGCCCGACCACATGTTGGAGAGCGTGGACGCGGTGCTGAAAGACAGCGAACGATTGGTCTCGAAGTACCACCAGCGCGGCCGCGACGCGATGTTGCAGGTCGCGCTCGGCCCGCACTCCGTGTTCGGCGCCAGCAATGAATTGATGCGCGAGACCGCGCGCCTCGCCGAAGCGCTCGACGTGCGCCTGCACACACACCTATCGGGCGATCAGGTAGACGATGCCTACTGTCGCGAGCTGTACGGCCAGAGTCCCGTGGAATGGTTCGAGTCACTCGGCTGGGCAAGCCCGCGCACTTGGGTCGCCCATTGTTTCTTTCCGAGCGAGGGCGAGCGCGCGCGCTTGGGAGCGGCGGGCGTCAGCGTGGCGCATTGCGCGACGGCGGGGCTGATCATGGGCGTGGGCATCGCGCCCGTGCCCGAGCTGCTGCGCGCTGGAGTTGCGGTGGGGCTCGGAGTCGACGGCTCCTCGAACTCCGATTCAGGCTCGATGTGGCTCGAGAGCCGCATGGCCATGATCGCCAATCGCTTTCGCTCCGGGCCCGCTGCGTTCGGCGCGCGCGACGCGCTCGCCCTCGCGACGCGTGGCGGCGCGCGCTGCCTCGGGCGCGACGGAGAAATCGGCGTGCTACGCGTGGGTGCGAACGCCGATGTCTGCCTTTGGCCGCTGAGCGGCGTGTCCTTCGCGGGCGCCGTGTCGGATCCGATCGACGCGTGGCTCCGCTGTGGCCCGAACGCACCGAGCCACGTGCTCGTGGGCGGCAAAGCGATCGTCGAAGACGGCCGGCTCGTGCACCCGGGCGTCGCGGAACTGCTGGAAGGGCACGAGCGTGCGGCTCGGCGCTTACAGGGATGTTGATCGAGCGCCTCGAGCAGGCGCGCCTGGGCGACGGCGAAGGCATGCACACGCTGACCCTGAAGGAAGGCCGCGTGCAGCAAATCCGCGAACACGCGCCGAGCTCGAGCGCCGGGACGCGCACGCTGCAGACCGGCGGGCGGCTCGTCGTGCCCGCGTTCGTGGATGCGCACGTGCACCTCGACAAGGCGTTCCTGCTCGCGCTCGCCGGCAGCACCGAGCCGACTCTGCCGGCGGCGATCGCGAGCGTGGCCGCGCTGCGCAGCACGCTCAGTTTGCGCCAAGTGCAAGCCAACGCCGAGCGTGCCGTCGATCTGCTGGTGAGCCAAGGCGTGAGCGCGGCGCGGGTACACGTAGAAATCGACCCCACCGTCGGCCTCGAGCTGTGGCACTTCCAGCGTGAGCTCGCGGCGCGCGTGGCCGAGCGCATCGAGCTCCAGCTCGTGGCCTTCCCGCAGCGCGGCCTGGAAGCGGCGGGCATGGTCGAACTGATGACCACGGCGCTGAACGACGGCGCGCCGGTGATCGGTGGCTGCCCATACGTGGACTCGGATCCCGCGCGGCACTTGGACATCGTGTTCGCGCTCGCCGAGCGCTATGGAACGCCCGTCGATCTGCACCTCGATTTCAGCGATGACCCCGGGCGCTCGCTCTTGACGTTGGTGGCCGAGCGCACCCGCGCCCACGCCCTGCAAGGCCGCGTCACGATCGGCCATGTGACGACACTTGCCGCGATGGCTCCCGATGCGCAAGCAGCAGCGCTCGATCAACTGGCCGCAGCGGGCATTGGCCTCGTCGTGCTGCCCGCGACCGACCTGTACCTCGCTGGCCACGGCGAGCCAGGCACGCGTAGCCTTGCCCCCATCGCGCGCGCGCGCGCTCACGGCGTACGCGTCGCGATCGCCAACAACAACATTCAAAATCCGTTCGCCCCCTTTGGCAATGGTAGCCTTCTGCAAGCCGCTTGGCTCGCCGGCATCGTCGGCCGCGCCAGCGACAGCGCGACCCGCAAACAACTGCTCGACGCCATCACCAGCGAGCCCGCCGCCCTGCTCGGCCTGCCCGCGCACGGCCCCTTCATCGACGCGCCCGCTCACCTCGCCCTGCTCGACACCGAGCGCGAAAGTGACGTCCTCCTACTCACCCCCCCCGTGCTCGCCACCCTGCGCAGTGGCCGCTTGGTCCATCGTTTGGTCGGGCCCCGTTTGTCTCCGTGAGCCGAGCTCGCAAACCGATTCGACTCGCCGATCGAGCTAAGACGCGCGAGCAACGCTCATGGCGGTAGCCAGGGTTTGCCCGTTTCGCAATCGAAGTGCGTGAGCTTCGCGCTCTCGCGGGAGACGTCGATCGCGCCGAGCAGGATGGGCAACTGAAAGCGGCGCGGGCCGATCGACCCTGGATTGAACAGGGTCAGGCCGCGATCACGGCCGATGAACGGGACGTGCGAGTGGCCGCACACGACTAGAGATGCGCGCTCGCGCGTCGCCAAGCGCGCGACATCGGCGCGCAGCTTTGGTCCGTACACGGCAATATGCAAGAGCAGCAGGCGAAGCTTCATGCGCTCGCCGTCCATCAGCTCGAGCGTCAAGATGTCCGGCACTTGGCTAGTTGGTGCGTCGATGTTGCCGCGCACCGCAAACACCGGTGCGAGCTCCGCGAGGCGCGTCAACACGTCCAGATCGCCGATGTCTCCGGCGTGCAGAATCACGTCCGGCGCGAGCTCGCGGATGCGCTGCTCCGTCGCCGGATGCGGTTGGCTGTGCGTGTCCGCGACCACCGCAAAGCGGAACTTGCCGTCGGCACGCGCCTGCAGCGTCGCTCGGCTCGAAATGGGTTTGCGGGGCACGGCCCGAGTGTGGCACTGCGCTCGCAGCCGCTCCAGCGCTCGCGCTCGCGCCGTACCTAAAGCGAAAGGTGCGCGATGAACGAGCCCGAACTATACGGTCCCGTCACGAACAGCTGACTATCGCCGACCGCCACCATGAAAAAACCTTCGAAACCTCCGGCGACCCCCAGCTCCTCCCCACCCAGCAGCGCGCCATCTTGGGAATACTTGGCGATATACGCTCGGTAGCCGGGCGTCGCGAAGTCGTTGGCCATGCCGATGACGAAGACATGGCCGCTCGCGTCGAGCGCGAGGTCGTTCACGTCGTACAGGTTCTGATCCAGACCCGCTTCCCAGACCAGCGCTCCGGTCTTCGAGTAGCGTCGAACGGACGACTTGCTGACCGCAAAGACGTCGCTGCTGGCGTCCACCGCGTAAGCCGAGGCTTGAAACGTAGTGTCGATGTTGGTCCACAGTAGATCGCCGCTCGCGGAGATCATCCCCACCACTCCGGCATCAGCGACGATGGCGTTGACGACCGCGCCACCGGCCGAGTTGACAGTGACGTCGCCGTAGAGGTTCGGCTCGGACCAAAGCAGGTCGCCCGCGGGGGAGTACTTGGCCAGAGTTGGAGCTCCGAAGTTACTCGCGGCGAAGAAAATGTTGCCGTCCGCGTCGACGGCGACCCCCGGAATGTCGGTGCCCAATTGCCGAGCCCAAATCAAATCGCCGGACGGAGACAGCTTGGCGACGAAGCCGGCGATGGTCGCTTGATCGTCCAGTGACTGCCGATAGCCGTAGATGATGTCGCCATTCGAGTCGACCGCCAGGCCACCGGGAATTTCGCTCCGCTCTCCGCCATATTGCCGGACCCATAACAGCTGCCCGTTCGTCGTGTACTTTGCGACGAACACATCGAACTCACCGCGCCCCATCCCCACGATACTTCCCTGGGTGCGTCCGAGGATCACGAGGTTACCCTGTGGATCGCGCGCGATCGCACTCGTGTACTCCAGGACAGAGCCACCATCGAGCGCGGCGCACCAATCAGCCCCCGTCGCCGTGCAGGCCGAGGCGACGCCAGGATGGGGCATCGTGCCGTCGACCGACCCGCTTCCCGCATCGGTGACGGAATCAGATGCCCCCGCTGACGCGCTCGAACCGCCCGACGCGCTCGAACCGCCCGCGATATCTGAGCCGCGGCTCGCGCCCGATGCGGCGCTGCCCCCTGCGCCGGCGATCGAATTCGATGCGCCCGTGAGCCCACCCGACGGGACTCCGCCGGCCTTGCCCGCGCTCGCTTCGGTAGGGTCCGCGCCGCTCGCCGCCGAACCACCGCATGCGGCAATGCCCAACGTGGCGCCGAAGCTTACGATCGAAAGGAAACGTCTCATGTCCGCCCAGCCCGATTTCTAACAGCCGTTAGTCGTCGAGTGGAGACAAATCGGTCTTGCGATCACAATTCCGATTTTGCCAGGCGACGCATGGAGGCTCCGCTAATGTCGGGCCCGATGAAAGCGGCAATGAATGGGGAGTGGCTGCTCCTGATCTTCGGCTTGGGGTTTGCTTGCTCTCGTGGGGTGCCGGCGCTGAAGCATTTGGCAAGCGGGCAAGGCGCGCAAAGAGCGTCGCGTAGCCCGCTTGCCGAGTACAATCCGCGACCAAATCGTCGCCGAGTCGTGCCCGCGGTCAAACCGTTTCAATCGGCAACCAGCGGGACGTTTACTTCGCAAGGCTGTGCGGCGCCGAGACCGGTGATGACTCTACTTACTGCCAAGTGTCGATCCAGAAGTGGCCGTCCTGGCCGCGCCCGAGCACCTGCATGATGCCCGTGCCACTGTTATAAACTGCGCTCGCCGGGCTGCCGGCAAACGTCGCCGGGATCGTCCCATTGGCGATCGGCACGGCGAGCGTCGATGCACCGTTGACGAAGTTCAACGTGGAGACCCAGAATTGATTGTCAGTGCCGCGCCCAGTGACCTCCACGTCGCCGCCGCCGTGTGCCGAGAGCGCAGGCCCCGTATTGAATACGCCGCCGTTCGCGACCTGGTTCCAAGCGCTCCAAACCGTGCCGGTCGTCTCGGTGTAATAGTAGTGGTTGTCCGTGCCCAAACCCGCGACCACGACCGTACCTATGCCCGTGCGTGTGATGGCGGGACGCCCCGTAGTGATGCCGTTCGGGATCGCGACGAAAGCCGACCAATTGGCGGCGTTGTAGCCGCTGCTCACGTTGTTGCGCGACCAAT
>FSWQ01000564.1_pt1 | contig 53690 bp, 41 predicted proteins | sample 1637691 | NCBI WGS metagenome assembly FSWQ01 (sample SAMEA3914814, study PRJEB12502) | metagenome | biome: forest; material: soil | place: USA | collected 2011-09-16 | depth 0.1 m | reverse complement strand
GTGACTTGGATCGGCAGCTGCGGAGGGCGCGGGGACAGGAATTGCTGGAGGTTCGAGTTCCGGACGCCACGCCAGGCGCTGATCTAAGTAACGGACGTGACTTGGATGGCGCGTGCGTGCGGCTCGCTTCGACTGTCAGCTTCGCCTGAGCGTGGTCGGTACGGGCGGCGCGCCGCGCCGCGCGCTCACGGGAGACGCTCGCGCCGCCGAAGGCTGCGCCGCGGCAGGCCGCGGCGCGTGACCATCAAAAAACTCTCGGGGGCGCGGGCGGCTTGGCTGCGCCGGGCGGGTCGGGTGGTCGAGCGCGCCGGGCGGGTCGGGTGGTCGAGCGCGCCGGGCGCGAGGTTAGATCAGCAGGATTCGTTGCCGCCGGTGGCGACGCCGAAGGTGCCGCAGAAATTTTTGAAGGCGTTGACGCGGTTGGCGACGGCGGCGGGGGATTTGCCGCCGCATTCGAGCGGGCCGTTGATGAGCTGAATGGTGCTGCCGAAGCCTTTGCCGGACACGATGCGGCTGTGCGCTGAGTCGAGCGGCTGGCGCGTCATCCACCACCAGAGCGCGGCGTTGAAGGCGTTGACGGAGCTGGCTACGACGAGCTCCGGCTGAGTGAGCAAGCTCAAGCCGAGCGCTTGCCCGGCGGTGCCGTAGTTGTAGTTCCACGACAGCTGCAGTGGGCCGCGACCGTGATACGAGCGGCCGCCGCACGGAAACTCAGGGCGGTTGGCGTCGCAGTAGTTGGAAGTTGGCGCGATTTCGTCCGTGTACTTGAGGCCGGCGGTTTCTTGCACCATGTGCGCGAAGAACGCAGCGAGCTCGCGCTTCCGCGCGTCAACCTCGCCTTCACCGCAGAACAGCGGCCACTGTTTGGCGGCTTCTACGAAGCCTTCGTACGTGTACACGGCGTTGTGGCCGGGGAAGAAGCTTTCGAACTGCGCTTTGGTGACCAAATCACCCGCTTTGCCGGTGACGGCGCCGGCGCCCAGTTGCACGTCGTCGATCGAAAAATCATACGCCTTGGTGTTGTCGTTCGGCGCGAAGTCGATGGCGAGGATTTGCTTTTGGAAGACGAAGCCCGGTGGCGCAACGCCTTTTACGCCCGTGGGACCCCAATTGGCTTGTGTGAATTGGTTCCACTTGAGCGCCACGTGCGTCCACGTAGTCGAGAGCACGTTGAGTGAAGCGAAGTGGTTGTAGCAACCCGCATCGCCGTTGGGGCACGAACCGCCTGCGGAGATCTCGGTGGTGGGCGGCGTGGGCAGGGAGACCTTGATGGTGTCGTTCTTACCGGCGGAATCGCCCTTGATCCAGAAGCTGACGCCGTCGAACGCGCTCGCGTCGTAGCAAATGCCGAGCGGCACACCGTACGTGGCCCACAGCGGCAGCAGCGCGCTGCCGGTCATGTGCAGCGCTTTGGTGCTGCCCGGTGCACCGCCCGTAACGGGTTCGATCGCCATTGGCCCGGCCTTCATTGCGGGTAGGCCGAACCACTGTCCTGCGCGTTCGTCGATCTGCTGAATGAACAGCGTGCCGTCTTCGAAGGTGTCGATCCATTGGTTGACCGCGAGGCCAACCGAGGTGTGGCAGTCGCAACGGTTCTGTCCGGGCGCGCACACGATCGGCGCGCCACCGCTGCCGCCCACGGCGCTCGTGCCACCCGAAGCGACGCCGCCAGTGCCCGGCACGCCACCGGTGCCGCTCGGCGTGCCGCCAGTGCCGACCACACCGCCGCCAACACCCGGCGCAGAACCAGCGAAGGACGAGTTGCCGCCCGTTGAGTTCAGGCCGCCCGCCACGCCCATGCCGTTGCCGCCAGTCCCGTTGATGACGCCAGCGGCGCCGGCCGTGTTGCTACCGGACGGCGTGCTGCCGCTGGGTGCACTGCACGCGACCACGCCGGCCGCCAGCGCGGCCCCAAAGGTTGCTGAATAGACCGCGAGTTTTCGAGTTCGGTGCGTCATTGCGAGATACCCTCTCGCTGGGGGTAGCGCAGGAATCGCACTCGCGGTCGTACAAGCGTGGCGAGAACCATTAACGACAATGGTTCTTACAAGAACCGTTCATTACGCGAGCGCCCGATTGCGCTCGCGTAAAAAGGTTCTACTCAGCCGCGATCAGCACTCAGGTCGTGTGCGGCGTGGTGCACGTGGCGCCGGTCGGGCCTGCGCCGGGCGTTGCGCAGGCTTTGTCCGTGGCGGTCGCGCCGTACACGTTGAAGTCGTAGACCGACCACCAACCCGAGCCCGGGCCTGTCGTCGCCGAAGAGCCAGATTGCGTGAGCCGCACGTAACGAGCTGACACGGCCGCGAACGAGAAATCAGTCGCGGTCATGCCGCTGCCGCACGCTGCCGGAGTCCAGGCCGTGCCGTCCGTCGAGACCTCCACCTTGAGCATCAGCGCGAAGTCCGTCGCGTTGCCGTTGGTGCTGAGCGAGATGCCAGCGATCATCACCGGGCTGCCCATGTCCACCTGGAAGGTGTAGGCCGTTGCTGCCGTCATGGCGACGCCAGTGGACCAGCGAGTCGTGGTCGAAACGTCGATCGCGCCGACGGGCGGGTTCATGTTGGTAGCCGTCATTGCGCAATCCGACGCGGTCGCCACCCAGCAGCTGCGATCGAGCGCAGTGGCTTGATGCGTGCCGCTGGGCGCCGGGCACATGCCGCTGCCACCGCCGCCAGCACCAGCCATGGCCGCTGCGCCACCGCCACCAGTTGCGGGTGCACCTGCGGTAGCGGGTGCGCCACCGGTAGCGGGTGCGCCACCGGTAGCAGGCGCGCCGCCGGCAGCCGCGCCTGCGCTGGCCGTTGCGCCAGCGTTGGCGGCTGGTGCCCCTGAAGACCCCGTATCCCCACCCATGGCGGAGGCCGTGCCGGCCGTGCCAGCGGTAACGCTGGGCGCACCGGCGGAGCTACCGGTCGTGCCGGCGCCCGGAACATTCGAGTTACCGTTGAAGTTGTGCAGCGTGTTGCCGGCGTTGTCCGAGCTACAGCCGCCGCTCACGATGACAAAACCCAGTGTGGCTGCACCCAAAATTAGACAGTTACGACCGCTTAACATCCAACAACTCCTAGTGTGCCGATTCCCTACCGTGTAGCTGTGTCCAGGTGCCCCGCCTGCTGCGACTCGGGGCAGAAGAATTCGCGCGCCAGTGCCAATGAAGTTGCCACGGCACGCGCAGCCAGACCAGCGCCATGGTCAGCTCTCCTGGTAAACCGCGTTCGGCTTCGTGTCGAGCTACAAATTTCCATTTTCCATGGCCCGGTTGCGTCGCCCCTGCCCGGGGGGCGTGTTGCCGGCGCGCAAGGTACGGCCGCAATTCCTGCGCGCCAACGGCGCGTTAGTAACCCATAAGGGTGATGATTCGAGTCTGCTCCGTGCGACGCCTGCTAACGAGCGTGAGGCGCAGGCGCACGCGATCTTTCCTTCTCCGCTGCGGTTCGCAAACGCAAGCTGCGCGCGCCACGCACCAGATTAACGAACGTTTACTAACGATCACGTGTCGCACGTTGTCGCCCAATAGTGCGTGAGCGCGCCCGAAAAGCCTGGGTCATGCGCGTGAGGTCTGCGACACTGGAGCGGTCAATCGTGCGCCGGCACGCGCAGGTGTGATTCTCATAGATCGCGCGCTCCGTTCGCGGACACTTACCGTCTGGTTGGTGCGTTCTGGGCTGGTCGCACGCCATCGGAAAGGCTGAGATGACTGGAGCTTTCCAAAGCTGGCTGAAAGCGGAGCTGCTGTGTGCAGCGTTCGGCGTCGTTGCGCTCGCCGGCTGCGAGGGCCAAGTCAGCGGCTCGGGTTTCGGCCCTGGCCAATCCGGGCCTGCTGCAGCTTCAGGCGGCGCCGGTGCTGTTGCGCCGGGCGGTGCACACGCGGGCGCGCCCGGCATGACCAAACCCGCAACTGACCCGGGCCGCGTCACCATGCATCGGCTCAACATCGCTGAGTACGACAACACCATGCGTGATCTGCTCGGCACGAAAACGCACCCGAGCGCTGATTTCAGCTTCCCGGCAGACGATCGCGGTTCTGATTTCGACAACACGGCGGACGTGCTCACCGTGTCTCCGCTGCATCTCAGTTGCTACAACAACGCAGCGACCGCGCTGGTAGCCGCCACGCTGGCTGACGCCACGTTACGCAGTCGCCTCGTGAGTTGTGAGCTCAGCGCTGGCGGCGCCGCGTGTGCGCGCACAGCGCTCGAAGGGTTCCTGCCGCGTGCCTGGCGCCGCGAAGTGACGAGCGCGGAGGTCGACAAACTGATGGCCTTGGTGACGCTGGCCACGAGCAAAGGGGATTCGGTCGAGGTCGGCTTCAAGCTCGCGGCGCGCGCCGCGCTGTTGTCACCCAACTTCATCTATCGCCCGGAGCTCGATCCTGACCCGGCCGCGCTCACCCCCCACGCGCTGAATGACTACGAGCTCGCCTCGCGCGTCTCGTACTTCCTGTGGAGCTCGATGCCGGACGACGCACTCTTCGCGCTCGCCAAGGCAGGCACCTTGCACGAGCCGGCCACGCTTGCCGCGCAAGTCACGCGCATGCTCGCGGACGCCAAGGCCCAAGCGCTCGTGGACAACTTTGCTGGCCAATGGCTGTTCATCCGCCTGCTGGACGACGCCACTCCGGATGCAACGCTGTTTCCGGGGTTCGACGCCAGCTTGCGCAGCGCTTTCAAGGCCGAAACGCAGCTCTTATTTCACGAAGTGGCCTTCAACGGCTTGCCCGCAGATCAACTGCTGAACGCGCAATTCACGTTCGCCAACGACCGCCTAGCGAAGTTCTACGGCTTGCCCGCCACCGGTTCGGATCAGATGCAGCGCGTGGATCTCACCGGCAATGCGCAGCGCCGTGGTTTGCTTTCACAAGGTGGCTTCCTGACCGTCAACTCACACGCGGACCGCACGTCACCCGTGCGGCGCGGCAAGTACGTGTTGGCGGAGCTCCTGTGTGAAGACATTCCGCCGCCACCGCCGAGCGTGAACACGACCATCGTGCCGGACTCCAGCGGCGGTAAAACGTTGCGCCAGGTGCTGGAGGCACACGTGCAGAATCCTTCCTGCGCCAGTTGCCACTCGCTGATGGATCCAATCGGCTTCGGCATGGAGAACTACGATGCCATCGGCGCGTACCGCACGCTGGACAACGGCCTGCCAATCGACGCCACGGGCACGCTGCCCAGTGGCGAGCACTTCACCGGCTTGGCGGAGCTCACGCAGCTCATCTCCAAGAACCCCGCGTTCCCGACGTGTTTGGCGAGCAAGCTGTACACGTACGCGCTCGGTCGTGGCCTCGTGACGGACGACCCGAACCACATGGATACCCAGACGTTGTCTGCGCTAGCCGCCGCTTTTGCGAGCAAAGGGCTCAAATTCCAGGACTTGGCGGCGAGCGTCATCGCCGCACCCACGTTCGTGAATCGTCGTGGGGAGGGAGGTTGAGATGAGCAATCCGAAGCATCGCCGCGGGCTGAGTCGCCGGCTGTTCTTGGGCGGCAGCGCGGTTGCCGTGGGTCTGCCGTTTTTCGAATCGGTGCTGCCGAAGTTGGCGTCGGCTCAAAGCCAAGCCGCCGCCGCGAAGCGCCTGATCTATTTCTGGATCCCGAACGGCGTGTGGATGGACAGCTTCCGCCCTGACGCTGTCGGGGCGACGTACACCATGCCGCCCGTGCTCAGCGCGCTGGAGTCGTTGCGTGCTGATTTTTCGATCGTGACCGGCCTCAACAATCAACCAGCAATTCCGGACATGGTGGGGGACCACGCGTCGGGCACCAGCGCCTTCATCACCTGCACGCACGCGCTGAAATCCGCCACGCAGTTGAAAATCGGCACCTCTGCCGATCAGCTCGCGGCGCAGGGGCTGATCAAGAACGGCATCAAGACCCGCATCCCTTCGATGCAGCTGGGCATCGACGCCGGTGGCACGGCCGGCGACTGTGACAACGGCTACAGCTGCGCCTACAGCCGCAATGTGTCGTGGTCGGACTCGGTCACGCCGCTGCCGAAAATCACGGACCCGCTGCAAGCCTTCAATCAAATCTTCATGGGCTATGATTCGACGGCTTCCGCCGCGGATATTGCCAAGCGGCAGGCGTACGACAGCAGCGTTCTGGACTACGTTACGGGTGACATCAACAGCCTGCACGGCAAGCTCGGCAAAACGGATCAGGCAAAGCTCGATCAATACCTCACCGGCGTGCGCGCCCTGGAATTGCAAGTCAACAACGCCTCCGCCATGGCGATGTGCAGCAAGGGCACGCCGCCCGCTTCGAAAGTGGCTGACTACCCAGCCCACGTGAAGCTGATGCTCGATCTGATGGTCACTGCCTTCCAATGCGATGCCACGCGCGTCATCTCGTTCATGCTCGGCAATGCCGCAAGCCAACAAACGTATCCGTTCTTGATGGCGGCGGGCGCGCCCATCTCACGCGGTCACCACGACATTTCACACCACAACGGCGACGCCACGAGCATCGCCCAGTTGATCGCGATCAACACCTGGACGTTCCAGCAAATCGCGTACCTCCTGACTCAGCTCAAGGCGGTCCCGGACGGTCCCGGAGGCGCGAACCTGCTCACGAACTCAGCCGTATTCGTGTCGAGCGACATCTCCGACGGCAACTTGCACAACCACGACGACATGCCGATTCTCTTGGCGGGTCACGGCGGCGGCATGTTGAAACCCGGGCAACACATCCGCTACGGCAAAGCCGTCTCCGCGCCTTCCTGGAAGTCGAAGCCGCCCTCCAGCAACATACCGGTCTCCAATCTGCTCTTGACCACGCTGGCCACGGTCGGCGTAACGGGCGTGCCAGTCGGGGATAGCACCGGAATTCTGCCTGAACTGTGAGCTAGCGCGCGCGGGCTGGCGCAGCCTGGCGCGCGGCCCTACGTTTGCTGGATGATGGGCGTCGCGCTGTTGGTCTTTGGCGTCGTGGCTGCGGCGCGGCTGGGGCTTTCGTGGCTGAACCTGCGCCACTTGCAGCGTGAGGGCCACCGCGTGCCGGCCGTGCTGCAGGGCGACGTAGACAGTGAGCGCTTGGCACGCATCAGCGCGTATACCGCCGCGCGCGGGCGGCTGCACTTGTTGCGCTCGGTGTTGTCAACGCTGGTCATGGGGGCCTTCCTGTTTGGCGGCGGGCTCGGCGCGTATGACGCGTGGGTGTCCAGCCTTTCGTCCTCCTTCATCGTCAGCGGCGCGCTGTTCTTGGCTGGCCTGCTGCTGGTGAACACGCTCTTGGCGGTACCGTTTCAGCTGTATTCGGATTTTCGCTTGGAGGCGCGCTACGGGTTCAACCGCCAAACAGTGGGCTTGTGGTGGAGTGATTGGCTGAAGAGCGGCGTGCTCTCGCTGCTCTTCACGCTCGCGCTATCCGCGGGCGGGCTCGCGTTGGTGCAGGCGGCACCGCACAGTTGGTGGGTTTGGGTGAGCGTGCTGATCAGCAGCGTGAGCTTGCTCATGACCGTGCTCTCGCCGTACCTGATCGAGCCGCTCTTCTATCGCATGGAGCCACTGGATGAAGCCGGGCTGCGCGCTGGCATCAAGGCGATGACGGAGCGCGCGGGCGTGCATGTCGGCCGCGTGCTGAAGGTGGATGCGTCGCGCCGCAGCTCGCATTCGAATGCGTATTTCACCGGTCTGGGCAGGCAAAAGCGGGTCGTCTTGTTCGACACGTTGCTGGCACAAATGTCGGAGCCGCAAATCCTCGCCGTTTTGGCGCACGAGCTCGGGCATTGGAAGAAGCAGCACGTCCTCACGCGCATGATCGTGATGCAGGTGCTGCTCGTATTGGGTGCGTACCTGGTTTTTTGGTTGGCGCCCAGCGCGGCGCTGCCGGGGCTGCTGGGGCTCGGCGCGGCTTCATTTCCGGCGCGCATCGTGATCCTGGCTGTGGGTGCGTCACTCGTGCTGTTCCCGCTGACGCCCGTGTTCGCTGCCTGGTCACGCCACGACGAACGCGAAGCGGATCGCTTCGCCATCGACCTTCACGGCTCGCCGCGTGATCTCGCGGGCGCGCTAGCCAAGCTCGGCACGGAAAACCTGGCCAACTTGCACCCGCACCCGCTGTACGCAAAGTTCTACTACTCGCATCCGCCGCTCGCGGAGCGCATTGGCACGTTGCTTGGCGTGCGGGATTATTCGCACGAGCAGCAGGCGTAGGACTTCCCGCCAGGCGTCGTCGCCACGACTTCGCAATTGGGCGGCACCGGATCGTACGTCACTCCGGCCGAGGGCGGCCCGCCGCACGAAACCGCGTATTGGTTGTTGGCGCACTTGCTGACGCAGGTTGCGCCGTCGTCCGGGCCGCAACCCGTACAGCTGTTTGCGCCGTTCGACAGACAACCGCAGCCAGTGCCGGAGTCGAACGTGCAATCCACGAACTTGGCGGCGGACAGGCACGCGCCGATGGGCGCTGAATTCGAGTTCTTGGGCACGTTACACGCGCCGCCGCTGCCCGTGCCGCTCTTGCCGCCTGAGCCGCTAGAGCCTGCATCATCGTCTGCGGCGCCTGCCAGTGAGGCATCCGGCGCGTACGTGAGTTGCGGGCCCTTACAGGCCGGCGCAGCGATGCAAACCAAGAGCAGAACCCCGATGCGCATGCTGGGAGCGTAGCCTGCCTCGGCGTGGCTTGCTATGGCGCGTCTTTTTGCCCTTAGGTGCAGCCTATTGGGCGGCGTAGGGTGTTCCTGCCCAGGATGGGAGTTGCATGACTGAGTCGTTCCTGATTCGCGAGGCGGTGGCGACGGACTACGAGCGCGTGTGCGCGCTGTTCGCGGAGGTGGACGCGCTACATGCGGAGCATGCGCCGTGGATGTTTCGCACGCCGCCCTCGGAGCCACGTTCACGCGAGTTTTTCGCGAGCCAGTTGCACCATGTGGATACAGCGTTGTTGGTTGCGGACGCGCGGGAGCTCGTTGGCGTGGCTACGGTTGTCATGCGCAATGCGCCAGAGTTTGGCGTGTTCGTGCCGCAGCGTTGGGGAGTGCTGGACAACATTGCGGTCGCGCCTAACTGGCGACGGCGCGGCGTGGGCAGTGCGCTGACGCACGCGGCAGAGGCGTGGGCTCGCGCGCGCGACGCGCAGTTCTTCGAGATCGTCGTCTATGATTTCAATACCGATGCGCGCGCGTTCTACGACGTGCTCGGCTACGAGCCCGCGTCGACGAAGCTTCGTAAATCATTGCGCCAGTGAGCGCGCCTTGCCGCGCACTTCAGTAAAAAAGCAAACGTTACTGATTCGCTCGCGCACTCGTGCGCACAACGTCGCAGTGACGTTCTCGCCCGTAAACCTCGGGGATTAGCGCTGAGGCGTGCGTGCACGTGCGCGATCAACGCACGTTGCTGCATGCACGAACGCGCCGTGAAAACGTGGAAAAATTCGCCGAGAACGATACTTCGCCGAATGCCTGGCGCGAACGTGCGCGAACACTATTGTGTGTAATGCGCGCCCTTACACGCGCGCACGTGAAGCAACGATCTTGGCAACCTTTAGACTCAGGAAAACCGTGATGAGCATGCACCGACTCCTAGCCACCATGGGGGTCATGTCAGTGGCCGCACTCACCGCATGCGGGGCGGCCCCGACGCCCGAAGAAGCCGCGGCAGGCTCGGTGACGGCTGCCGTCGCGATTCCGAAGACGTACACGCGCAAGATCTACGCGCACATGATGCCGTGGTTCCAAGTCGGCGGTTCGCACTGGTCGATGAACTCGCGCAACAGCGCCACGGGTATCGCTTCTTGGTACAAGCCGATGATCGGCGAGTACAGCTCGAACGACGGCAACGTCATCGAGTACCAATTGTTGATGATGAAGTACGCCGGTATCGATGGCGTGATCATCGATTGGCCGGGTCTGAACGGCGCCAATGACTTGCCGCAGAACAAGGCGAATGCGGATGCCATCATCGGGCGCACCGCTGAATTCGGCATGGAATTCAGCGTTTGCTACGAAGACCAATACGGCGTGTCGATTGACGCAGCGAAGAACGACATGTCGTACGTGCGCGATCAACTGTTCAGCAAGCCCAACTACATCAAAGTCGCTGGCCAGCCGGAACTGTTGGTGTTCGGACCACAGAAGTACACGAACCCGAATGATTGGACGCAGATCCTCTCGGTGTTCTCGACCAAGCCGACGTTCTTCACGCTTTGGTACCAATCGGGCGCCGGCGCCAACGCGCAGGGCCAGTTTTCTTGGGTAACGCAGAACGCCCTCAAAGGCGTATCGGACTTCGATGACGGCTCCGACGGCGGCGGTCACGGCATTCAGATCCCGGTGCTCTACCCCGGCTTCAATGCCTACTACCAACAAGGCGGCTGGCCTGGGCCCTCTTGGAAGGTGTCGTACAGCCTGAACAAGGACAACACGGACGGCGGCACGAGCGGCGACACGTTCGGCGCCAGCTTCGAGCTCGGTAAGTATGCCGGTGACTCGCTGCAGATCGCGACCTGGAATGACTACGGTGAAGGCACGATGATCGAGCCCACTGAGCAGTTTCAATACCGCTTCTTGACCACGCTGCAGCAAAAGGTCGGCACCAAGTACACGGACGCGGAGCTCAAGATCGTCAAGATGCTCTTCGACCAACGGCGTGCGACCAACGGCTCGCAAGCGGCCAAGCTCAACATGGCGTCGCAAGCCCTCGCGAATTTGGACGTCGCAACGGCGTGCGGCATCCTTGGCTGCACCACGCCCGTGCACACCGGCGGCACGGGCGCTGGCGGCGGTAGCGGCACCGCGGGCGCCCCCGCGGCCGGCGGCTCATCTTCCGGTGGCGCGCCGGGCTCCAGCGGTGCGCCCAGCAAGGGCGGTACCGGCGCCGGTGGCGCTCCGGCGGGCGGCGCAGGCGCGCCCGCGAGCACTGGTGGCAAAGCCGGCGGCGCCGGAACGACAGCGGTCGGCGCGGGCGCGCCGGGTAGCGCGGGTGCTGCTGCGATGGCTCCTGAGGATGACGGAGGTTCGAGCGGCTGCAGCATCAGCACGCCGAGCCGCCCGCGCCCGTCTGCCTTGTTGTTCGCAGTCGGCGCGCTCGCGCTCGCTTCGGTGCGCCGTCGCAAGCGCGTCACGCGCGCATGAACAGCTCCACGTCCTCCGCGAACGGCACTGATACGTAGCCGTTTGCGGGGGTGCGTACGTAGCTCAGAAACTCTGGGTTATGGTCGGCGTTGTCAGCGAGCACCAACGCGCCCGGACGAAGCCGCGCTTCGGTCAACGCTAGGATGCGCGGGTAGAGTACCTTCGCGCCATCAAGGACGAGCAGGTCGATGCTGTTCGGTAGATCCCGCGCCAAGGTTTCGAGCGCATCCCCTTCGCGGATTTCGACGAACTCCGACAACCCCGCCTGGCTCAGGTTTTCGCGAGCTCGTGCCACTTTGGTCGGCTCGAATTCAGTGCCGATGAGCCGACCGCCAGCGTTGTCTTTCAGGGCCGCTGCGAGGTGCAACGTGGACAGCCCGAACGAAGTACCGAACTCGACGATGGAGCGGGCTTTCGTGCCGCGCGCTAGTAGGTACAGCAGCCGACCCGTTTCGGGCGAGACGGGGAGGAACATGTCTTTGGCCAGCTCGTAGAAGCCGCGATAGTCGGTTTTGGCGCGGTTCATCAGCGCAGCGCGCTCTTGGTCCGAGCTCTGGCTGAGCTGCGCGCGCAGCGGGGCGTCCGCGAGCGTGGCTTCGGCGAATAGGCGCATGAGCAATGGGGCGAGGGGTGGAGTCAGCAATGTGTTCATGGTCCTCGTGCTTGTTTGGTCGCGTTCTCGTGAACGCAGCGCTAGAATACGAAGGATCATTCACATTCGGGCTTCGCATTCCGGGGCCCCCATCCAGGCCCATGGCGAAACCCAAGAAGACCCAACTTGGCGCGAGAAAAGCGCCACGTCAGGCGCGCGCGGTGCGGCTGGTGGCAGACATCCTGGAAGCGGCAGCTCGCGTTCTGGCGCGCCAAGGCGCGCACCGCTTCACCACGGTGCGTGTCGCCGAAGAAGCCGGGGTCAGCATCGGCTCCTTGTATCAATACTTTCCGAGCAAAGAGGCGCTGCTGTTTCGTCTGCAAACCGATGAATGGACAGACACCTGGGGCGTACTCGACGAAATCCTGAGCGACGGAAAGCTGGCGCCGCAGGAACGTTTGCGCAAAGCCGTGCTTGTTTTCTTTCGCTCTGAGCAGCAAGAAGCCGCGCTGCGCGTGGCTCTGGACGACGCTGGCGCTTTGTTTCGTGATGCACCCGAAGCGCGCGCCTTCGTTGCAGTGACCCGGCGGCGCATGCAGGGCTTTTTCGAACAGGCGCTGCCTGGTGTTTCCAGCGAGCGTCAGGCGTTCGCAGCGGACATCGTGCTCACCGCGATGGCGGCCGTGGCTGAGAAGGTGACCGCTCAAGATCTCGACCGCGCGACCGTTGATGCCTGGGCAAAAGCGAACGCAGACATGTACTGCGCGTATCTAGACTCGCTCGCGCGCCCGGCACTTCGCGCGAAATCGCGCTAATCACCCCGCGGAGTGACGATTCGCCCCGTGTGAGAGGGCGCGGTTGGCGCATTTGCGTCAAAGCAGTTGGCGCATTTGCGCATCCGAAACGTTGCGGGTTGGCTGACATCGACGAACGCAGCGTGAATCGCGCGAGATCGTGAGTCTTGCGCGCAAAGCGCGCGCTGTCTCAGCACGCGCAGTTTGCACGTCGCAGGTGAGCTGCAGCGATACCGATGAGAAACCGGCGTCGCAGATAGTCAGGGGACAATTGCGAATCAGTCGTGAGCCCACGCGGTGTGGCGCTCGCACGCCTTCGCTCGCGTGCGCTCTTCGGAGTGCGCGCAAGGTCGCCAATTCTTGCGCAGCCAAGGAGTCATCATGCTCGCTCGTTCCGATGTCACGTGCCTGGTTCTGCTCGTCTTCTTATTGTGTTTTGGTTGTTCTGGTCCGGCGCTCACCGCCGACCCGCCGCTGGCCACGAGCGCGGGGGCAGCTGGCGCTGCAACGGCTGGCAGCAGCGGCGCGCCCAGCTACGGCGCAGGCGGCGCAGGCGGTGCAGCCCTGGTCACCATGGGTGGCGGTGGCTCTACCAACGGCGGCGCGAGTGCCGGCGAAAGCTCGGGCGGACAGGCTGCAAGCGCAGGGAGCGTGGGGAGCGCAGGAAGTGCGGGCAGTGCCTCCACCATCATCGTGGGCACGATGCCTCCAGTTACGGACCCACCGCCCGCGGGTTGGACACCCGTGTGGGCCGACGAATTCAACGCCGCAGACGGCGCGGGCGTAGACGGCAGCAAGTGGCACCACGACACCGGTGGTGATGGCTACGGCAACCAGGAGCTCGAGTACTACACGGACGACCTGCTCAACGCCCAACAGCGCGCCGGCAACTTGGTCATCACCGCCACTACCAGCGGCGCGTCGGGCCTTTCGTGCTGGTACGGAGACTGCAAGTACACGTCTGCCCGCTTGCTCACCTCGGGCAAGTTCAGCGCCTCGTACGGGCGTATCGAAGCTCGCATCAAAGTGCCGGCAGGCAAGGGTATTTGGCCCGCGTTCTGGATGCTCGGCGACAACATCGGGAGTGCTCGCTGGCCGACCTGCGGCGAGATCGACATCATGGAAGCCATCGGGAGCGACCCGGCCACGCTGCACGGCAGCTTGCACGGCCCGGGCTACTCCGGTGGCTCGCCGCTGACCGGAACCACGAAGCTGCCCAATGGCGCGAAGCTATCCGACGACTTCCACACCTACGCAGTCGAGTGGACGCCGACCTCCGTGAAGTTCTTTCTCGACACCACGCTCTACGAAACGCGCACGCCGGCTGATGTCCCGCAAGGGTCCAAGTGGGTTTACGATCACCCCTTCTTCATCATCTTGAACGTGGCGGTTGGCGGTCAATGGCCCGGTAGCCCAGACGGTACTACCCCACTGCCCGCGCAAATGCTGGTCGACTACGTGCGCGTGTACAAGGCGAACTGAGCCGCGGAAGGGTCAACCGCCGCAGGCCAAGAACACCAGGGCACCCGCGCTCGGCGTGGCCTGGTTGCTCTTGCTCACGAACAGCAGCTTTTGCTTCTCGTTCGAGGGACAGCTCGCCAACTGCGCTGAAGCCGGATCATCCACGTAGCAAAAGCCGGGGCTGGTGGTCGCGCTCATGCCAGCGGCCACCGCGTCTGCCTTGCAGGCAGCGCTACTTGCGCCGGTTTCCTGCAAGATTTGGCACATGCAGAAATCAGCGCAGGCAGGCTGGCCGCTGACACCGCACGCACCGTTGCTCTTCATGATGCTCTGAATTCCGCTCACGTGCGCGGCGTCGGTTTGGGCGCGGCCGGCGGAAGCACAACTGCAGCTGTGCGCGACTGCCTCGACGATATCGCACGTGATTTGCCCGGACGCCTTGTCCACCGGCAACACGCGCGGCAAGCAAAGATCGGGATTGCCGGTGAGGAGCTGGTTGATGAACAGCGCCCCGCCACCATGACCGGCCGAACCGGCGCTGCCCGCGCTCGAGCCAGCGGAGCCGGCGCTCGAGCCAGCGTTGCCCGCGCTCGAGCCAGCGGAGCCCGCGGCGTTGCCTGCGCCGCTCGTGCCGCCTGCCGAGCTCCCCGCGCTCGAGCCGGGGGAGCCGGCTTTGCCCGCGCTGCCCGGCGCGCCCGCGCCTCCCTGCTCAGCCGCGCCCGCGCTGCCCGCTGTATCAGCGCCGCTCTCTCCGCCGCTCGCGCTGCCCGCTCCGCCGCTCGCGTCACTCGAGCTCGTGGCGTTGCCACAAGCTACGACCAAACACGCGCCGACCACGATGAACCGCCCGACTTGTGTCATTTGCCCGCTCCTTCGAGCAGCGTAGCACGCGGCCTAGGTCTTCAAGATCTCCGTCATGTATGAATTCGGTATGCCGGCGATGTGCGTGCCGAAGCTCGCTACATTCATGCTGAAGGTCTTGTTGAGCAGCGTGTAGTACAGGTCACGCATCGGGCGATCCCCCGGTGTATCACCGTATTTTACGTGCTGGTCCGTCTTCAGGGTGCCGCCGCCGCCGCCGATCAAGGCTACCGGGAGTTGGTTCGATTTGTGATTCGACCCATGCATTGCGGCGGCGTACATGAGCACGGAGTTGTCCAAAATACTGACGCCTTCGCCCTCTTGAATCGCGTCCAGGCGTGACGCCAAGGCCGCCACCTTGGTGGAGTTCCACCAGCAGATCGTGGCGAAGTCTTGGTAAGCGTTGTGCTGGGAGGCGTGATACTCCACGCAGCCTTTGCCACCGGGCACCAGCGTGGAGCCCGCTGCAGTGAAAGTGCGATTGGGCACGTGCGAATAGTTGAACTCCGAACGCTCGTCCTCCAGCATGTAGCTGATGACGCGTGTTACGTCGCATTGGAAGGCCATGACGATCAGATCGTTCATCAGGTCCGCGTGCGTTTCCTTGCTGTAGCCGCCAACATTGTCGGTGATGCCGGACGGCGTCGCAGCCATGGTTGGCCGAGCGCCCACGGTGCAGCCGGCGGAAACCACCGCGGTGCTGGTGCTGGTCATGTTGCTTTCCACCGTGCGCACGGACGTCAGAAACTCATCGAGCTTGTGTTGGTCCGCCTTGCCCAGCCGTGTGTGGGTGCGGTTGGCGTTTTCCAGCACCGCGTCCAGCACGCTTTTGCCGACGGCGCGCCGCTGCGCTGCGAGCGGGTCCGGGGTGTTGGCCGCGCCTTTGCCGGTGGCACCCACGATTTCGTCGAAAATCGTGCCCGGATCGACGTCTTTGTACATCGGTTCGGTTTGGCTCTTCCAAGAGATGCTGCGACTCACCGAGCAGTCCTTGCCGTCACAGCTGCTGAACACCGTGGACAGCCCGACTTGCATGGACTGCTTGGGCGTGGCCTTCGCGTAGCCTGCGCTCTGTGCCAGCACTTGGTCTGCGGAAATGCCGTTGGCCACTGGGATATTGCCCAGCTGCTTACGCACCACGTTGGCATCCACGCAGGCCAAAAATGCGCCGGGGCATTGGCCGTGGCTCGGCAGCAGCGTGGCTACGTCCGCCAGCTGTTTGAATGGCGTGTAGTTCTCCATGTTCGTGAGCACGGTCATTTTGCTCTTCAGCGCTTGTAGCGGTTGAAGAATGGGCGACAGGCTCCACGCATTGCCCGCGCCCACCGCGGCGGGCTGCCAATACTCGGCGGCGCCATTGGGAAAATAAATGGGCAGGAAGCGCTGCGGGTAGGTCGCCGCAGCGGCTTTGGCCACGCGCGGTGCCAATGATTCGAGCCAGGGCAACGTCAGCGCCACGCCCACGCCACGCAACACGGTTCTGCGACTGATTCCACTCGTCATCTCGATACTCCTGTTACGTTTTGCTAGCCGCCGTGGCGCATGCGGAACGTGTCCGCCAAAATCAGACCGTTGATGAGGCGAGGTAGGCTGGGCGTACTTTTCAGCCAGCTTCCTTGAATTTGCGACAAATACGGCTGGTCAGCCGCGGTGGGTGCGCGCCCCAAGCTGTACGCGAAGAGTTGATTGGCGACGCAGCTCATTAGGCCGGGTTGCTTGACCACGTAGGAAATCATGCCGTTCAGGCCGGTGAACGCGGTGCCGTCCAACAGCGCCGTACTCGCGTCGATGGCCGCGCCGCTGGGGTACGTGGCGCGATACTGGCCAATCGCGTCGAAGTTTTCGAGCGCTAGGCCGTAGGGATCCAAGTTGGCGTGACATGAGGCGCACACCGAGTTCGAGCGGTGCGCTTCCAAGCGCTTGCGCACGTTTTCCTGTGCCGCATCCGGCGTCGCGCCCATGGCATCCAGCGCGGGAATGCCAGGCGGTGGCTCTTGCGGCGGCGTGCACAGCAGGTTCAGCAAGATCCATTTGCCGCGCAGCGTGGGCGCGGTGCGATACTTGTAGGAGCTCAGGGCAAGGAATGCGCCCATGCCCAAGAAACCCACGCGCTGGTCAGTCGTGTTTTGCACGCGCTGCGTGCCGGAAGCGGGCGCGGGCATGCCGTACAGCAGTGCCAGGTTCTTATCCACGTAGTTCACGTCAGCGGTGACGAACTCCGTCCATGGTCGGTCGCCTTTTGCGAACTCATCGAAGAACGAGTACGCCTCCTCGGCCATGGCGCTGCCGATGGCCGGGGTCCAGCTGGGGTAGGCGCCTAGATCCACCGCGTGCGAGGCCACCTCATGGATGCCGAGCCACTGTCCGATGAAGTCGCGCGAGGCCCGCTCGAATTTGGGGTCGGCCGTGAGGCGGCCGATCTGAGCGGTCAGGCCGCCGGTGCTGAGCAGCGTGTTGTCTGCGGCCACCTTCAGCAGCGCATCATCAGGCGCGCTTTGCCACAGAAAATAGGACAAACGCGAGGCCAGCTCATAGCCGCTGAGTGGATGAACAGCCGCGCTGGCGGGGTCCGGGTCGAACTCCATGCGAAACAGGAATTCAGCGCTCGCGAGCAGCGCGACCAGCACTTGCTGAAGCGAGGCGTCATGGCTGAGGCCCGCACTGCGCACCCCGCTGTACACCTTTTGATAGGTCGAGGTCTCGTCGGCGCTCAGCGGACGCCGAAAGAGTCGTTGCCCGGCGCCGTCGATGAAGCCGCGCACGCATGTTGCGTCGTCCGCGGTTTCGCAGCTCACGAAGCGCGCTTTGAGTGCCGCGTTCGCGAACACGTCCGCAGCCACGACGCCGGCTGCGTCGTAGTATCGTTGGTACTGCTTGTCGTCGACCGCTTGCGCAGCGGCGTCGTTATCGAAGTTCGCCCCCTGTTCGGCGGCCCAGAGCGCTGTTCCTGGTTGCTGCGCCGTGCCCAACACGTCCCGCACCGTGTTGTTGTATTCAGCGGTATTTAGCCGGTGAATCAGCACGTTCCCTGGATCCACGGGAACCTGGGCCGTATCGCCCCCCGCCCCCCCAGTCGAGCCCGCACTGCCTGTACCCCCCACGGCGCTTGCTCCTGCGCCAGTAGTGGAGCCACTACTGGTCAGGGTCGTGTCCGTACCGGTAACCATTCCGGTGCAACCACACGTCGCACTCAGGCAGAACGCACCAAACCACGCGACCGCGCACGGTCGCCTCGCATCATTCATCCTCATGGATGGATCCTCCCGAAACCCAGCAGGCCAATCCTCCTTGGTCGCTGTTGTTCAGTTAGTCGCCGCGGTTCTCGCTTTCTGTTGAATGGCAATGGCGCAAAAAAAATGGCCATCGTTGTGCAACGAAAGTTGCGTGCTCGCTCACGTCCCGCTCGCAAGCCGCGCTGCGACGCCGAAGGCTGCGACGAAGTCCGCCGTGGCACGTGACCATCAACCAGCCCTCCCAAAAAGGCCGCGCCGGCCGGCCTGACCGCTCAGGATGTGCGCATTTCTGGGGGCTGCCCTTACGTGAGGCGGGGTCGTGCCGTTCCCGAGCGTGGGTGCATGACTAGAGCAAAATTGCCGTGGTTGCGCGGGCTTGGCGTGGCGAGCGTGGTCTCGCTGCTGGCCTCGTCCTGCATTTACGATCCGGACCATCGCTGTGGTCCGAGTCAGCACCTGACGGCGAACTCGACCTGCACTTGTGATGATGGGTTGGTGTTCCAGGGGCAAGACTGCGTGCCGTGCGGCGACAACGAGATGTGGGCCAGCGGCGTGTGCGTGTGTGCGGACGGCTACCTGCGGGACGACATGAACGTGTGCGTGGTGAGCAATGCGGACGCGCCCTGCGACCCGGACGCGAAGACCAACACCTGCACGCTGGCGCCTTACACGGTGTGCCGTCAACGCAGCGCCGGCGTTGGCTACTGTACCTCCGAGTGTGCGGCGGACGCGGATTGCCCGCATGGCTTCTCGTGCGATACCGCGGCTTCGCCAGCCACATGCAAGACCTTCGCGACCGGGCAAGGGGATAAGTGCAAGACGACCGCTGACTGCAACGGCAAGGACGCGAACTATTGCGAGAACACGGTGGTGCACGTGTGCATCGTCGTGGGCTGTGCGGTCGACGACCCGCTCGCTTGTTCCGAGGGCTTTTCCTGCTGTGATGTGCACTCGCTCGGCTTGGCGCTGACGTTGTGCATTCCGGAGGGCAAATGCCCCACGATGCAATGAAGCGGCCGCTGGCGGCACTCGCGGCGCTGGCAACGCTGCTGCTTGCGGCGCGCTTGCACGCGCAAGAGGTGCCGGCTGCTTCGGTGGTGCCGGCTACGCCAGTGCCTGCCGCGTCAGCTCCTGTGGCACCGGTGAGTGTGCCGACGGACGCACCACCGCCTGCGGCGGCGGAGGTGAGTCCTGCGCAGCCAGTTACTGGCGCTGCTGTTGTCGACGCGAGTGCACCCATGCCTGCGGCGGTTGGCAATGACGCTGGGTTCTACGGCGCGAATGCGGGTGACGCCGAAACGACGGCCGCGACGACCTACCCGAAGCTCGATTTGTCCGGCTTCACGGATTTCTCGTTCGTGGCCAACGTTTCCAGTCACGCGAGCCCGCTACGCACGATCGCCTATCAATATCCGTCGTTCTCGATCGGCAATTTGAATTTGTACTTGGGCGCTGCGCTCGCCGACAGCTGGCGCTTGCTGGCCGAGGTTCGCTTCTTGTACTTGCCGCAAGGCAACGCGAATTTCCCCGCGAATACCGGCGATCAGGTGCCGCCGTACGACGCTTCTGCGCTGGACTATGCGGACGATCAGCGCGCGCTCAGCTGGGGCGGCATTCAGATCCAGCGCGTGCAGATCGATTTCACGCCGCACCCGCTGCTCTCGTTTCGGTTCGGGCAATGGCTGACGCCGGTCGGCATTTGGAACGTCGACCATGGCTCGCCCACGGTGATTGGCGTGTACCGCCCGTACATCATTGGTCAGGGTTTGTTCCCCGAGCGTCAGACGGGCATTCAAGTGTCCGGTGAGTGGAGTAGCGACAGCAACCTGCTCGGCTACTTCGCGACCGTTTCCAACGGGCGCGGGCCTTCCGATGCGTTTGCGGATCTCGACGCGAACAAGGGCATCGGCGGGCGGTTGTACTGGACCAACAACAATTACGGCACGCTGACCATTGGCGCTTCTGCGTACAAGGGCACGTACTCGAGCCGCAATCGTGAATACGGGATTCAAACGCCTGCAGGTCAGGCGCCCGAGCTCTTGGGCTTGAACCCGCTGGTGCTCTCTTATCGCGAGCAATCCTTGGCGGCTGATTTGCGTTGGCAGTACCACGGGCTGCTTCTGCAGAGCGAGCTCATGCAGCACGAGGTCGCGTACAAGAATGGCTATCGGCCTGGGCAAAACGGGCTGATTTTCGCGGATTATCGCGAGCGCGGGTACTACGCGCTGGCAGGCTACCGCTTGCCCTGGTTCGGCGTCATGCCGTTCGCGACTGTCGAGGGGTACAACTTCGCGTCGCAGCCTTTCGTGCCGCCGGGCAACGCCGAGAGCATCGGCTTGAACATTCGCCCCGAGCCCACGGTGGTGTTCAAGATTCAGTATCACGTGAGCCAGTTGGGCGGTGACTCTTCGCCTCAACCGTACCGTGGCACCCTGAAGCGCGTGCTCACGCAGCTGGCGGTGGCCTTCTGATGTCCGCGTATTCGCGCCGCGCGTGGCTCGGTGCTGCCGGAGCCTTGTGGCTGACGCACGGTCACGCCGCTGCAGACGCGAGCACGCGCTTGCAGCTGGTCACGGCGAAGAGCAATGAGCTGAGGGATTTGTCGTTGGCCGACTTGCGCCAAGCTTACCGCGGCAAGCAAATTTCGCTCGCCGGGGTGAAAATCATTCCCTTCAATCACCCGCCTCGCACGCCGGATCGCGTTGCGTTCGACCGCCTCGTGTTGGGCATGTCCCCCGACGAAGTAGCCAGTTATTGGGTCGATCAGAAGATCCGCGGTGGCGACTCCCCGCCACGCACCATCGATTCTGTCGCCTTGTTAGTGCGCGTGGTGGCAGCGTTGCCCGGCGCATTCGCGTACGTGCGCGAGGGCTTTTCGTCGCCTGATTTGAAAGTGGTTTCGCTGGAAGGACGAATGCCAGGCGATCCGCGCTATCCGCTGATTTATTGACCCGTCGTCTTGGGGTAGTGCTCGCGGGCGAGTATTCGGGCAACACCATGCGGTGTAGAGTGGGCGCATGACGAGCGAGGGACCGCTGCTGTCGGCGCCGGGGGACGCGAGTGACCGCGAGCTTTGGGATTTGTTGTGCGCGGTTTACGTGGCTGGCGGATTCACGGATGCGGAGCTGGCGCCGAAGGTATTTGCCGCGGAGGCGGTGAGGGCACGCGGGGCGATCATCACCGCGCGCGCTCGAGAAACGGGCGCTTTGCTGGGCATGATCATTTTGGTGCCCCCGGGCGCCGCGCTGCGACAGGTCGCCCGTGACGCAGAGGCAGAGGTGCACTTGCTCGCGGTGCATCCGGACGTGCGCAAAGGCGGCATCGGTCGGGCGTTGGTCACGGAGCTGCTGGGCTTGGCGGCTGCGCGCGGCTTCGAGCAGGTGCTGCTTTCGACACAGGACAGCATGCACGCGGCGCACGCCCTGTACGAGAGCACGGGCTTCAGGCGCATTCCCGAGCGTGATTGGGAGCGCGCCGGACGCCAGTTCTGGGCGTATCAGCGCGCAGTTACGGTTCCGCCGCTCTGATTCTGATTATGGCTTCAGCGCGAGCGCCCAGGATTCGCGAATGTGTCGCGGATCATGATGCGCGAGCTTCTTCGTGACGCTGAAGCCGTTGTGGTTGAAGAACTGTTCGGCGGCTTGCCAGTTGGCGAACTTGTTTTCTTCGACGCGGTGCTCTGCCAAGAACTTCCGTGAGCGCCCGTAGCCGACGGTCGGCGCTGCACCGAGCGGGTGGCGAATGTACACGTCCGCCGTGAGCCAAACGCCGCCGCGAGCATGCAGCGCGGCGCGCACGTTGGCCGCGAGGCGCGCCTTTTCTTCGGCGTCCAGGTACACGAGTAGGCCCTCGTTGGCGATTGCGATGGGCCCCGCCGGCATTGCCTCTACGGTCGTGCGGAAGGCGGGCTCATCCAGCACGTTGAGGGCTTGCACGCGCAGCGTGCCGAGTAGCGGCTCCGTGTGTAGCTGGGTGATGAGATCTGCTTTAACCGTGATGATCTCCGGCAGATCCGTATCGATGTAAAAGGTGTTGCTCGTGCGCGCGAGCTCCAGACCCCGGAACGAGAGCCCGGCCGCCATCTCCAGCACGCGTGGCAGGCCCGCCTCTTTGAGCAAGCGATCCAAACTGAAGTAGCGATTCTCGAAATGTCGCAAGCGCTGTGGTGCGCCGGCGACGGCCATGGCGTCCGCCAGGTCCTGCGGCGCCGCATCGCCCCAAAGTAGCGCCGCCGCCTGTTTCGCGAAGGCGATGTCGGACTGCGACTTCATCAGCAGGAGCGACAACGCGGACGGGCTGATCGTCGAATAATCGCGGCTGGGACCGTGCACTAGCTTCGTCATACCCGACGCAGCCTTCGCTAGCCGCTAGCCACTGCGCGGTCAATGCGTACACTTGGACGCGATGCCTAGCGATTGGAACCCCGCGTTGTACCTTCGCTTCGCGGACGAACGCACGCGCGCCGCGCAGGACTTGCTGGCCCGAGTGCCGCTCGCGGAGCCGGCGCGCGTCGTGGATCTCGGCTGTGGCCCTGCCAACTCCACTGAGCTGCTCGTGCAGCGTTTTCCGAGCGCAAATGTGCTGGGCATGGATAGCTCGCCAGCCATGGTCGAAGAAGCGCGGCAGCGGCTGTCGCAATGCGCTTTCGAGCTCGGGGACGTGGCTACGTGGCAGCCGAGCGTGGCGCCAGATGTGCTCTTTGCCAATGCGCTGTTGCAGTGGGTTCCGGGGCATGAGGCGTTGTTTCCGCGTCTGTTTTCGATGCTTGCTCCGGGTGGCGTGCTCGCCGTGCAAATGCCGGACAATCTCGAGGAGCCTTCGCACCGCTTGATGCGCGAGGTCGCGATGGATGGCCCTTGGGCGTCGGCCATTGGTGATGCGGCCCGGTTGCGCGCGCCGATCTTGTCGCTCGACCGCTACTACGACTTGTTGGCGCCCAGTGCGAAACAGGTCGATGTCTGGCGCACGACCTACCAACACGTCATGGGCTCGCCGCGTGCCATCGTGAGTTGGTTGCAAGCAACCGGGCTGCGACCGTTCGTCGAACGGCTGAATGACGAGCAACGCGCTGGCTTCCTGGCAGAGTACGAGCGCCGGCTTACGCAGGCGTACCCACAGCGCGTTGACGGCCAACTGTTGTTCGCGTTCCCGCGCTTGTTCGTCGTCGCGCAGCGCCGCGCGTAGCTGCCCCAGGCCACGTGTCGGTCCCGACGCACAGGGAGTAGTTAAATAGACACATGTCTCATTGGACGTGTGGCGCGAAGCCGATTTTCAGCGGATCTCACCGAGATTAGCCGAATGCGAGCGGAATTGTAGGATTTGAATCGTCTTGCATAGAAGACTGGTGTCCCTTATCAGGGTTCTTCGACGAACCGGACGAGGAACGGACCGCCTCCGTGAAGGCTCAGCTCTTCGCCCCCTGACCAAGGATCGCCCTGGTGACCAAGTATTCGAGAAGCTCATTTTCTGCTGTGACGTGCACCGTGCTCGTGGGCGCGGTGTTGACCGGTTGCAGCAGCGACGCCACTCCCAAAGACGCGGGCACGGCCGGCAGCAGTGGCGACAGCGGCAGCGTCAGTGACGCCGGTAGCGGGCCGCTGAACGGCAAAGACGGCACGAATGGCAAAGACGGCGTCAACGGCGTTGACGGCAAAGATGGCGTCGATGGCACGGATGGCGTCGATGGCAAAGACGGCGCGACCGGCAGCAACGGTACGAATGGCACGAATGGCAGCAACGGCACGAACGGCCAAGACGCGCCCGTCGTCGGCCCGGCCGCGCTGTTCGTCAGCTCGCCGCGCAGCGTCACCAGCGCCACCACGGCCAGCTTTACGTTCGGCTGCTCTGCGGGCAATTGCAGCTACCAATGCAGCCTGGATTATGTGGCGTACGCCGCGTGCGTGAGCCCGGTCAGCGTCTCGGATTTGACGCGCACGAATCACACCTTTTCCGTCAAAGCGAGCGCCGGCGGTGGAGCTGCGGGCCCGGCTAGCACCGCTACCTGGAAGGTGCGCCAACCCAACATCCTGTACATCATGGCCGACGATCTCGGCTATTCCGACATTCACGCGCTCGGCGGCGAGATCGACACGCCCAACCTGGACGCGCTGATCAGCAATGGCCGCATCCTCACCAACCATCACGCGGGCACGGTCAGCGCCATCACGCGCTCGATGCTGATCTCCGGCACTGACCATCACCTGGTGGGTGAAGGCACGATGGGCGCGCCCAACGACGAGCGCAAAGGGTTGCCCGGTTACGAAGGCTTCTTGAACGACCGCTCGTTGTCGCTCGCCGAGCTGCTCAAGGACGCTGGCTACCACACGTACATGGCGGGCAAATGGCACATCGGCTCCGGCATCGTTGGCACCAACCCGGTGACCGCCGGCAAGACTCCGGATCAATGGGGCTTCGATCGCAGCTACGCCTTGCTCGGGGGCGCCGCGAGCAATCACTTTGCGCACGAAGCAGCGGGTTCGAAGAACTACACCGCCGACGGCGTGTACGTGCAACCCGGTCAACCCGGGCAGCCCGGTGGTACTGGCGGCACGCCCGCCGTCTTCTACTCCACGGACTTCTACACCCAGCAACTCATCAGCTACATCGACTCCAACAAGGACGACGGCAAGCCGTTCTTTGCGTACGCCGCTTACACTTCACCGCATTGGCCGCTGCAGGTGCCCGAGCCGTGGCTCAGCAAGTATCACGGTCGCTACGACCAAGGGTATGAGCCGACCCGCAACGCGCGCATCACGCGATTGCAAAACTTGGGCATCATTCCGTATTCGTGGCAGCCGCATCCGTCACTTCCGGATGCGCCCACGCGCACTCCCGCGAGCGCGAACAACGCCACCGTGAGCGCCAAATACACCAGTGCAGTGAACGCGGCGGCTGATGGCTTCGTCGACTATGGCCCAGGCTTCGTGAACAAGGCCTGGAGCAGCCTGACGGACGCGGAGAAGAAGTCCCAGGCTCGCTACATGGAAATCTACGCGGGCATGGTGTCGAACCTCGACTACAACATCGGCCTCCTGATCCAGCATTTGAAGGACATTGGCGCGTACGACGACACCTTCATCATGTTCCAGTCGGACAACGGCGCAGAGGGTTGGCCGATCGACTCGGGCGCGGATCCAAAGGTAACGGATGAAGGCAACGCCGTGCCCGCAGTCTTCGCGACGTTGGGCACGGACAACGGCCAGGTCAGTGCAAAGAAGCTCCAATACGGCTTGCGCTGGGCGGAAGTGAGCGCCACGCCGTTCGCGCAATTCAAGGGTTCACTCGGTGAAGGCGGGGTCGGCGTGCCGGCGTTCGCACACTTGCCGGGTCAAGTCGGAACCGCACCCGCGCTGCGCAGCTTCACGCACGTGACGGACAACACCGCCACATTCCTGGCGCTCGCCGGCGTCACCCTGCCGACTACGCCCGCGCCCGCCAACGTCGTGAGCGGCATCGATTTGAACGCAGGCAAGGTCGTCTACAAAGGGCGCAACGTGTATCCGGTCACCGGGCAGTCGCTGTTGCCCGCGTTGAACGGCTCCTCTGCCGCGCCACACAGCGCGCCGTTCGGCGACGAGTCTTACGGTCGAGCGTACATCTACAGCGCAGACGGCGCCTGGAAAGCGCGCTGGACCGAGCCTGCCACCGGCGGTCCGCTCGATGGGCACTGGGAGCTCTTCAACGTGACGGAAGATCGCGGCGAAACGAACGATGTTTCCGCGCAAAATAGCGCTCTGGTCAACACGCTGCTCGGACAGTGGAAGACGTACATGACGAATGTCGGTGGTCAGGAACCGTTGCGCCCGCAGGGCTACTACTGAACGCGCTAGCGAACGCCCAGGCGGCCATGCCGCAAGCTGAGTGGTCTCACCACTGCTCGGCTTGCGGCAAGTGCTGCAACTCCCCACCGCAACTCTCGGTGCCGGAACTGTTCCATCATCAGCACATGTTCTTCGGCTGCTTGATGGTGCAAAGGGTGCCTCATCATGCGGCAGCTCAGGCACTCGCCGAACAACTGTTGCACGCGATCCCTGGGGCGCCGGCCACGGCGGATCGCGTCCTGCTAGCGACCCAGGCGTTCGATACCGGGCTCTCGGATCACTGCCCGGCGCTGAACGCCGAGCTGGGTTGCTCGCTTCACGGGTCGCACAAGCCTGGCATCTGTCGCGTCGTGCCGTTCGATGCGCTCTTACCGGATAGCCTGCAGCACCTCGTTTTGGCACAACGCGCGGCGGACGCGCGTTACTTAGGCAGTGACTGCATTGCTCCCGGTGCTCGCCCTGGCTTCGCGCTCGTGACGCGGCGTTTGCAGGTCGTGCAAGATGACGCGCGTGCTGCCTTGGCGGATCGCCGGCGTGACTTGGCGGAGGAACGGATTCGTTGGGGGGAAAGTGTGTTCCGGGCGCTGCTGCCCGAGCTCTCCGCGGGCGGTTCTGTGCTCGAGAAATTGCCGATTCAAGGCTTTATCACCTTGTCGCTGGCCCCGGTCTTGCTGACGATTGCGCAGGCCTCAGAGCGCGCACGAACGCGCTGCGTGGCCTACCTGGAAGCGCAGTCCCTGCTCGCGCAACGCACACTGGCGACCGCGCGCGATCGGGGCCTCGAGCAAACCGAGGCCATCACTCGTTTGGCTGCGTTCAGTCGCACGAATGCGCGGTTACACGCGGCCCTCACGGGCTCTCATCTGACTAACTCCAAAGGGTAATCATTCGTGTCGTATTCCGAAGCCACCGTGCAAGCTGCCAAACGGCTCAACATCAGCGCGGAAGCCGTGCAAACGTATCTGGACGCCGGCCGCGGCGAACGTGCCGAGGGCGTGGAGCGCTCGCTGCATGCCACGATTAAGCCTGTGGGCTCAGCCTGCAACTTGGATTGCACGTACTGCTACTACCTGAGCAAGGAAGAGCTGCTCAGCCAAAAGAGCCGGCGCATCAAGGATGAGGCGCTCGAGCGCTTCATCTTGGATTACATCAAGAGCCAAGACGCGGAAGAGATCGCGTTCACTTGGCACGGCGGCGAGCCCACCTTGATGGGCCTGCCGTTCTTTCGGCGCGTGGTCGAGCTGCAACGCAAACACCTGCCGCCCGGGCGCCGCATCGCCAATGACCTGCAAACCAACGGCACGCTTTTGGATGACGAGTGGTGCGCTTTTTTGGCTGAAAATGGCTGGTTGGTCGGGCTCAGCATCGACGGGCCGCGCGCCTTGCATGACTTCTACCGCCCAACCAAGAAGGGCAAGCCCACGTTCGACAAAGTGTTCGAGGCCACGCAGCGCTTGAAGCGCCACGGCATTCAATTCAGCACGCTCACCACCGTCAATCGCAAGAATGCCAGTGAGGCATTGGCGGTGTACCGCTTTCTGCGTGACGAAGTGGGCACGCACTACATGCAGTTCATCCCGTGCGTGGAGCCGCGCCAGTTCGAGCGCCACGCGCCCGCACAATTGCCCGCGCACCAAGTCGTCACGGCAGATAGCGCGCGCGCCCGACCCGGTCACCCGATGTCCGTGGTCACGGACTGGAGCGTCGAGTCGGAAGAGTGGGGCACGTTCCTGGCCGCCGTGTTCGACGAATGGCAAACGCACGACCAAGGGCGCGTGAAGATCAACCTGTTCGAGAGCTTGTTCGCACAGCTCAACGGGCAGCCCTCACTGATGTGCACGAGTAGCCCCGTGTGCGGAAAAAACGTAGCACTGGAGCACGACGGGCGCGTGTACTCCTGCGATCACTTCGTGTACCCGGAGTATGAGCTCGGTACCGTCGGAGACCAGACGCTCGCGGAAATGGTCTTTTCTCTCAAGCAGCTAGAATTCGGCTTGGACAAGCACAACTCACTGCCCAGTGAATGCCGCTCCTGCCCGTACCTGAAGCTGTGCTGGGGTGAATGCCCGCGCACGCGCATCCTGAAAACTCGCGAAGGCGAAGGCAACCTGAGCTACCTATGCCGCGGTTGGAAAATCTTCTTCGCCCACGTGCTGCCGAAAATTCCGCGCGCCGTTGCGCACAGCGCAAAGCTGTATCCGGCCACCTCCTTGCTCCGCGGGAACAACACGCACTGATCTCGTCCCGCGCGGGATCCCTCTGAGATCAGGAGTGCCTGGGTTTGGGCTCCGCTTGCAGGCTGAGCCCGGCGCAGCATTCACCTCGGGAATCGTACCTACTGGAAACGCCGAGTGAGCCGTTCTTGGAGGGCAGGCCCTTCTTCGATCTGCATGCGCTTTCGACCTTCGGTTTTCCCTTGGCCAATGGTTTTGGGCTTTCTGGCGCTGAGCGCGCTCGGGGCGTGCGCGGGCAGTTCTAGCGCGGATCCCGGTGCTACGAGCGGGGCCGCGGGCATGCCTCCTGACACGACGGGCGGCCTAGCGGGCGTGGCCGGCGCGCTGAGCACGGCCGGCACGACCGGCTCCGTTGCAGGCGGGGCTGGCGCGGGCGGCGCGACCGGTCCCAACGCGGGACAGGGCGGGGACAGCGGCGGAACCGGCGGAACCGGCGGAACCGGCGGGACGGCACAGGGCGGCGCGGGCGGTGCAGAGCCCGTCTTCGACGCGAGCGGCTTGGCCGTCGTAGGCAGCGCGGGCCCCGCGCTGTGCCGCTTGAGCACGGACGGCCGTTACCTGCTCGTGAGCGTGAAGAACGGCGGCACGACAGACACCGGCGCGACTCAGGTGCGTGTCTCGACCGACGGCGCCAGCTACGAGCTGCGCATCCCAACGCCGACGCTGGCGGCCTCCAAGAGCGCGGATCTGATGTTCGATCGCGGCCCGCTCGTCGGCTTCGTCGCGGATTGGCAATTCTCCATCACGATTGACCCTGACGGCAAGCACGGCGCAGCACACGCACCCGTGAAAGGGGACTGTACGGACCTGCGCTCACGCGCGCAGGCCGGCATGGTGCCCCTCCAAACCACTTACGACACCGGCACCGGCCTGTGGAACCACACGGACTGGTGGACCAGCGCGAACCAGCTGGAGACCGTGATCGACTACTCGCGCGAAACCGGCGACACCAAGTACTTCGACGACATCGACAACACCTTCAGCAAGAACTCTGCCGGCGACTTCGACCACTTCGGCTACTACGACGATGACGGCTGGTTTGCGATCGCCTGGATCAAAGCGTACGAGCTCACTCACCAGCAGAAGTACTTGGACATGGCCAAGGTCATCTTCCAGCGCATGGCCAACAGCTGGGACGGCAAATGCGGTGGCGGCATCTATTGGGCGGGCACGAAAGCCGGTCCTGACGTGGCCTTCAAAAACAAGAATGCCATCCCAAACGAGCTGTTTCTAGCGGCCGCCGCGCGCTTGCACCGGCTCACGCCGGGCGATGCGGGGCCGAACAGCTTCATTGATTACGCACAACGCGAATGGGCCTGGTTCAAGGGCACGGGCATGATCAACGCCGATCATCAGATCGTGGATGGCCTGAGCAATCTGACCGACTGCAAGCCAGCCGGTCCGATCTTCACCTACAACCAAGGCGCTATCATCAGCGGTTTGGTGGATCTCTCGGCAAGCACCGGCGACATGGAGCCGCTCAACGCCGCCAATGACATTGCCCACGCCACGATGACCAAGATGTCGACGGCGAGCGGCATCCTGAAAGAGCCGGGCTGCGGCGGCGACATCTGCGTGCAGTTCAAGGGCGTCTTCATGCGCAACCTGGCCTACTTGTACCGCGCCAAGCCGCTGCCGGAGTTTCAGGCGTACATGCGCAAGCAGAGCGACCAGCTCTGGAATTCGAACCGCGACGGGCAAAGTGAGTTTGGCTACGAGTGGGATCTGCCGTTCGACAAAACCACGGCCTCGCGCCAGAGCTCCGCGCTCGATGCGCTAGTCGCGGCTGTGCGCGCCGCAAATCTCAATCTGTCGCTCGGCGCGAGCGCGACCGGCTCGGCCGCGTGCAGTCCCACGCAAGCCGCGAGCAACACCCTGGATGGCAGCTCACGCTGGGACAGCAAGTGGTGCTCCGGCGGCGCGGGCGGCCAAACCCTGGCGGTGGACCTGGGCAGCGCTCGCTACATCGTCGGTTTTCGGCTGCGCCACGCGGGCGCAGGCGGCGAAAACAGCGCCTGGAATACCAAGGATTTCGAGCTCGAGACCAGCGCGGACAACACCACGTGGACGCGCGCGGTGACCGTCACCGGCAACACCGCAGACGTCACCACACACCCGATCCCCGCCGTCACCGCTCGCTACGCGCGCCTACACATCACCAGCGCGCAAACCGCGACTGACTTCGTCGCGGCCCGCATCTACGAATTCGAGATCTACGGTATCGGGCTGTAAGCACGGGCGCTCACTGAGCCTGCGGTTCTTCGCGCGAGTAACGCAGCTCGAGCACTGCCCGGTCATCTTTCCAAATTGGCGAGAGCGCGATCGTGCCGCCAGCCCAATGCCACACTGGGCCGGTCGGGCTTTCTCCATCGGCCAGGCACTGGCCGAGTGACGCGGCGCATGCTGTGGACACTCCCCCTGGCTTCACTTGCGGAGCGCCATAGAAGCCGAGCAGTGAAGCGTACAGCGCGCCATAGTTCTTGCTCACGGCTGCCGGCGTGGGGTGATAGGTAAGTACGATGGTCGTGGGAGCGCCGAGCTCGAATTCGAGCCGAACGTCCGGATTAGTGGCGGATTCTGCGGCTGGCTTGCACGAGCCGGTGCTGCCCTGTAGCTCCCACGTTTCGCCTTTGCTCGCGCAGAGCTGCGCCGCTTGCGCCGCTTGTAGCGCGAAGCTGAAGCCTTCGACGCTATCGGGGAAGCCGTGGCGCGGGCGCTCGGCGGGCGTGTCTTGCGTGGCTAGGCTCGCTACCCGGGCCTTGTTATGGGCGTCGCACTCCGCGGTGACTGCGTAGCCGTAAATCGCCGAGGCGGCGAAGGCGACGAGGATGCTGTAGCCGGCGACCCGCTCGTATTTGTAGGTGTCGTCATGGTGGCTGCCATAGGTCGTCTCCGTGCACACATTGCCGCCATAGGAGCTGCAGTCCGTGGTGGTGTGCTCCGGACCATTTAGCGCTTCGTCATCGTTGGCGCGCACGATCCAAGCAACGCCGGCCAAAGCGGACGCGGTGTCAGCGAGCGGATACCAGATGTTCTTACAGCGTTCGCGATTGTTCTTTGCGCTCGTCATACCCGGGGCGCCGGGAGGCGCCATGCTGACCAGTGAGCACCCGACGCAGGCATGAACCAACGTCACTGCAACCGCCCACCTCAACGCCGCGCACGTCATCGCCGTGCGACATTATCATAGCGGCGGATGATGCCTACGGCTTGACGCCCAGCTCGCTCAGCAAGGCGTCTGCGTGGTCGACGCTCTTCATCAGGAACAAGATGTAGCGCAGGTCCACGTGAATGCTGCGCGTGTTGGGCTTGAAGACCCAGTCGGAGGCCACGGACTCATAGGTTCCGTCGAAGGCCAGGCCGACGAGCTCACCGCGCGCGTTCAGCGTCGCAGAGCCGGAGTTGCCGTTCGTGATCTGTAGATCGCTCAGGAAGTCGACCGGGACGTCGCCCAAGGTTCTGTCGGCGAACGCTGAACGTGGCGCGTCCTTTGCGGCGGCGAGCAATGCGGCCGGCGCGTCGAACGGCTCCTTGCCAGTGTTTTTGGCGACCACTTGCGACACGCTGGTGAACGCGCCGAGATTCGAGCCTGGGTCACCCGCGGGTGCTCGCTTCACCGTGCCGTAAGAGACGCGCAGAGTTCGATTGGCGTCGGGTGCTACGGCTCCGCCTTTGAACGCTAGCAGCGCCTCCAGATAAGGCGGTTCGAGCCGCAGGAGCTCACCCTGGAAGCGTTTGCGCCGGTCGATCAGCGCGCGAAATTGTGGATACAACTGGGCAAGCAAGCGGACAATTGGGTCGGGGTGCTTGGCGAGCGCAGTGAAGCGCGCGCTCTTGAACAACGCGAGGCGGACCTTTTCATCACCCAGTTGCGTCTTGTCGTACAAACCGGCGATGCCAGCGTCGATCGCTTCGTCCGTCGGGTTCTTGCCGGCAATGAGCTCGAGCGCGGGGGTGCGGTGCTGCGCGTTGCGCGCGCGGTCACGCTGCAGGGCAAGCTTCAGCAAGCCGCGGTCCAGCTTCGGATTGTAGCTAGCGGCGAGTGATTTCAGCTCGTCAACGAGCTGCGGCACATTGCGCTCTTGGTAGTCCGGGTCACGCAGCGCGTCCGGCTTTTGACGCTCATCCGCCATGCGCAGCACGCGGTACGCGGCGAACACCAGCCGCGGCATCAAGATCTCGCGCTCCAGCGCGGTGTCCGCCTCGCGCGTGAGCTCTTGCTCGGCGAACGCCCGCTCAATCTCGCCCAGCACGGTGCCGTACTTGGTGAGCCGTGCTGGGTCGGCGTTGATGAAGGCTTGCAGCGCCTTTTCTTGGGCGTCCTTTTCCTGCACGAGCCCCGCGCGCTTCATGCCTTCCAGCTCGCCCAAGTGTTTGGTGCGATAGTTGTCGAAGCCGCGGCGCCTGCCGGCGGCTTTGATGGCAAGCTCGTGATCGTCTTTGGAGAGCGTTGCGATCAACGCAAGGTAAGCGTCGAACATTGCCAGTTGTTCGGGGTACCAAACGTTCACCGTTTGGCGCATCTCCACCGCGGGTGCCAGCGCTGAAGTGTGCCCCGGGTAACCGGCGACGAACACCAAATCACCCTCCGCGAGCGGCGTGCTGGCCAGCTTCAACACCGCCGGCGGTTGGTACGGCACGTTGTCCGGCGAGTAGTCCGCCGGCAGCCCGTCTTTGCCGACGTAGGCGCGAAAGAACGAAACATCCCCGCATTGCCGAGGCCAACGCCAGTTGTCGACCTCACCGCCGAAATTGCCAATGCCCGCCGCCGGCGCGTACACGATGCGAATGTCGCGCAGCTCCAGCGTTTCGAGCGTGAAATAGCGGACCCCGGCGTACATGCTCACGAGCGCGCAGCGCACGCCGGCGTGCCCTTTTTCGCAATTCGCGACCAGCTCCTTCTGCAGCCGTTCGAGCTCCAGCTCACGCGCCAAATCATCCGGCGCTTTGTCGAGCGCCGCGTGAACTTGCTCCGTGACCTCAGTCACTTTGGAGAGCACGTTCAGGCGCGCGGCTGGCCCGCTCGTGCGTTCTTCCGCTCGCGTTTTGGCGAGCATGCCCGTCGTGAGCAGGTCAGCGCTGGGCGTGGAGTTGAGTTGCAGTGCGCCCGTGGCGCAATGATGGTTGGTGATCACCAGGCCGTCTTTCGACACGAATGACGCCGAGCAACCACCCAAGCTGACGATCGCTCCCAGCACGGCCGACTTTGGATCGGCGAGCAAGGCCGGGTCGAGCTGCAAGCCAAGCTGCCGAAGCTCAGCCACGTGCTCGGGGATCTGCGCGGGCAGCCACATGCCGCCATGATTTTCGAAGGCAGGCTGCGCGGGCGCTCGAGCAGCGCTTACCACCGGTGCATTCGCGCTCACCGCAGCGGGCGCCGGAGCGGTCAATGGCGCGTGCGGCGCTGCACAACCGCTCACGGCCGTCACAAACACGAGGACTGACTTTTCGTAGCGATTTGGCTTCGGCATGAGGCCGCCGAGCCTAGCCGCGCGCGCTCGGTCTGTCGCGTTCTGGCCCAGCAATGCGCATAAAATAGACATGAACGCAGACGTGCTCCGTTCGTGCGCGCAAATTCTCTTCCGTGCACAACGCGCAGCGCGAGACGCGCGTTGACTCCACTGACACGCACCCGTATCAACGCGAGTGAGGAGCGGCCAGATGATCAAAGGTTCTGTGCGTGCGGTCACGTGTTTGTTGTTGCTCGGTGGCGCGTTCGCCGCGCCGCTGTCTTGTGGCAGTAGCAAGAGCGGCTTGAATGACGACGCTGCCGGTGATTCGTCGGGCGGCTCCGCGAACGCGGGTAAGGGCGGCGGTACGCTGGACATTGCAGGCACCGGCGCAGATGCCGGCAGTCGCCCTCAGGCGTCGGACGCGGGCAGCACGGGCAGCCCGGAGTGCCCCTCCTATCAGTCGATGTGTGGTGGCGCGTGCATCCCCACCAGCGTGGATCCGAAGAACTGCGGCGCCTGCGGCAAGACCTGCGCGGCGGATGAAGCCTGCTCAGCCGGCGTGTGCTCGTCGGATTGTTTGCCGGGCCTGACCGTGTGTGATCAAGCGTGCTCGGATCTGGAAAACGACAGCGCGCATTGCGGCGCGTGCGACAAAGCCTGCCCCAGCGGTCAAGGCTGCGCGAAAGGCCGCTGCGTGGACAGCGTGCCGCTCGGCCCCGATCCGAAGAGCTGCGCCGGCGGCGGCGCGCCAATCAGCGTCGGCTCTGGCCCGCTGAGCTGCCTGGGCAATCTGGCACAAACCACGTTTCGCTGGTCGCTGTGCTCATGCACGGATCTCAACGTCAGCGCGGCGCTCAGCACGGATGCCTTCGACAGCACGACCGGTCCGTACAAGCCCGGTGAGCTGGGCGGCGGCCTGGGCGTGGATCGCGACGTCACCAATTGGTCCGAAGCGGTCGCTGTCGGCGGCACGCTGTGGGTCTCCGGCACCAAACAATACTCCAGCTCCGGCCCCGCCAGTCAGGTGAAGGCTGATTTGCATTTGGGTGGCAGCTGGAAGGCAAGCACGCCGTTCACTGTGGCCGGCGCGGCGTACGTGGGCGGCACGCTGTCGAGCGTGACCGTCAAGGGCAAGACCGAGCAGGTACAAACGGTGGCGCCGGCTTGTGATTGCAGCGCTGCGCAACTGGTGCCCGTCGCGGCCATCGTGCAAGCGCACAGCGGCACCAACAACGACAACGCGGCCGTCGGTTTGGACGAAAAAGCACTGGAAAAGCCGGGCGCTGCGCTGCGCGTGGATTTGCCCTGCGGCAACTTCTACTTCACGAGCATTTCCGCGAGCCTCGCGTTGACGGTGCACGTTCACGGCCGCACGGCGATTTACGTCGCCGGTGACGTAGAAGCGAGCTCGTCGCTCGCCTTCACGCTCGAACCCGATGCCGAGTTGGATTTGTTCGTGGCCGGCACACTCAAAGTGTCGGACACCTTCGTGTTCGGCTCACCCAACTATCCCGCGCTGAGCCGCGCGTACATCGGTGGCAACGCCAAGATCGCGCTCTCCGCGGACGTGCGCTTGGCGGGTGAGCTGTACGCGGCCAACTCAGAGCAAGTGGTTTGGTCCGCAAAGAATGCCATCTACGGGTCCGTGTTCGCCGGTAACTTCCGCTCCAGTGACGTGACCACGATTCACTACGACCGCGCCGTGCTGAAGGCTGGCGGCAACTGCGGCGGTGACGGTGGTCAGGGTGGTGGCGGCAGCGCCGAGTGCGGTTCGTGCCAGGATTGCCACAACCAAGCCTGCAAGAACGGCAAATGCGGGGAGTGCGGATCGGACAATGATTGCTGCTCGCCGCTGGTCTGCATCAGTGGCTCTTGCGTGCCGCAAGTCGTCGTCAAATAGCCTAAAAATAGGTGGTTTTGTCGGTCCCCTATAGCGAATAGGGGACTTGTCGTAAGACGTACACGATGACCTTCAATTCGCTTCGGTGGGGCCGGGCTCTGACTGCGCTGGTTTTGGTTGGTGCCCAGGTGGCGGCGTGCAGCAGCCCAGCAAAGAAGAAGGTCGTACCAGAGCTCGAGGAAGCGGGAGCCGCCGGTACGGATCAAGGTGGCGCCTCGGCTGCGGGGGGCAAGTCGGCCAGTGCTGGCTCATCCGGGCGTGCGCCGATGGACGAAGCTGGCGCTCCCGGCACCGGCGCAGTCGGCGGTGACGACTCGGGAGGCGCTGCGAACAACGCAGGAGCCAACAGCGTGGCCGGAACAGCGGGCGCAGTCGTGGCTACGGCGGGCACGAGTGGCACGGCAGGCACTGGCGGCACGGCGGGCACTGGCGGCACGGAGGCCATCGGAGGCACGGCGGGCATCGCCGGGACGGCAGGTGCCGCGCCAACCTGCACGGCACCATCCTCGGTCATCACGACTGCCGCCACCGCGGTGCATGGCGACACGCTAGTTGCAGCCAGCGTCCCCTCACAAACCAACGTGAGCTACGCTTGGTCGGTGCTCAGCGGCGGCGCGGTGAACGGTCAAATCAACAAAAATACCTTCACTTTCGACATCGGCGCGACGGGCACCGAGGTCGTGTTGCAGGTCGTCGTGACCAACACGCTCACGTCTTGCGCGTCCAGCAACGTGCTTCACATTCCGATCCCGTGTCAGCCTCCCGTGCTGGTGAGCGGTGACGGGCAGCCGGCCGTCGCTCACTACGTGATCGGCAACGTCGACACGGGCAAGTTCGACATGACTAGCTCGAGCAACGTCTGGGCGGCTTACCTCGTGAGCAAGGGCGGCACCGCAAGCCCTGACGGCCAGTTCAATCATTTCAACGGTAGCGTTTGGGCCAGGCCTGCAGGTTCCCCCCAGATCGTGAACGACGTTGCCGCACACCTGCTGTTCTACAAGGTCGTCACCGACACGGCAGGGGACGCGGTCTTTGCCTGGACGCAAACGACCGACAACAACAACTACACGGTGATGGTTTCCGCGTATCGCGCCAGTGATTCTTCTTGGTCGACACCACAGCAAGTCGGCACCGTGTTCAATCACCAAACCCCGGTGGACGTGAAAATGAATCGCGCCACGGGCACCGCACTGATCGCGTGGTCGGGCGGGCCGTACAACAGCGTGATCCCGCATCTACGCACGTTCACCGTGAGCAGCGGGGCCTTGGGCACTGATCTGGCGCTGCGCCCCTCCACGACGAACACGGACACCGGCGACATGATGGGGTTGTCTCTCGAAACCAATGACTCGCTCACCGGCTTCGCGGCGTGGTTCGAACGTGATTTGGGGACCAGTTTGGACACGCTGTACGCCCTGCACATCACAGCGGGCGTGCCTGATGTGGCCGCTAGCGTGTACGACATCAAACCGCTCGTCGTCGGTACCAACAACTACACGACGGACCAGCTCAATCAATACTCGGTGCACGGCGTCTCGGAGGACCGCGAACCGCGCGTGATCACGGTCTCTGCGGGTGGCAACGCAGCGGTGCTTTGGGGCGTTTACAACGGCAACTCAACGGCGACGAACAAGGCGCAATTGTACGTCCGGCGCTACACCTCCGGAGCGTGGAGCCCTGCTGAGCCTGTCGCAGCGCAAGCCAGCAGCTTTTCCTCGTATGACTGGGGCATCGACGACGCCGGTAACGTGATCGCCGAGGTTTGGACCAACGGCATCGGCTATGACTTCTACAGCGGCGTCTTCGGCAGCCCCTGGTCCAGCGCTCAGCACCTAACGACGTACAACGGCGGGATGACGCGCGTGAGCGTCGATTCGCCGTCGGGCAAAGGCCTACTCACGTTCCGCGATCCGGCGCTCGGCGCTCGAGCACCGGTGCGCGGAGTTTTCTACAATCCCAACACACACGCTCTGTCGCCCGCATTCACCATGGATGACCCGAATCAGAGCGGCGGTGAAGTCGCGCATTTGCAGGTCGACAGCACGGGACTTGCCACCGTTCTGTTCACGCAGATCATCAGTCCGCTGCCGCAAGGCGCGAACTCGACCAATAGTTCTTTGCTGTACAGCACCACCTGCAAGTAGCCCGCGTACGATCAGCGGAAACCTTCCCGCATAGCGCGCGACATACCCGCAGAGTCGCGCGCTGTGGGTGTATTGCGGCAGTGCAGCGCTTCGGTTATCGATGAACGATGAAGGCCGCGTACCTGGTCGCGCTGTTCGTGAGCGCCGTCATCGGCGTCTCTTGCTCCAGCAGCGACGGCTACAGTTGCGGCCCCGGCACTCGTGCTTCGGGAACGGAGTGCGTCGTCGCGGCCGGGTCCGCGGGTATCGGTAACGTGCCTGAGGCTGGAGCAAGCGGTGTTGGCGGAGTGCCAGGTGAGCCGGTCGTGTCGGCCGGCGCGGGCGGTAGCGCCGCCGCTGAGGGCGGCGCTGCGGGTGAAGGCCCAGTGCTCATCACCACACAGCCCTTGGATTGCGGCAGCCGCAACATCACGGGGGCGACCCTGATCACGGAGCCCATCACCCGGGACGCGACGTGGAGTGGCGTCGTCTACCTGCCGCAGGGGCTAACCGTACGCAACGAGCCCACGTTGACGATCCTACCGGGCACCAAAGTCATCGTGGGCAAAGCGGGCGTCATCGAGCTCGGTTCGGAGGATAGCCGACCGTTGATCCGTGCCCTCGGCACCGTGGTTAGCCCGATCACGTTCTGTGGTGAAACGAGCGCCGCCGGCTACTGGAACGGCGTGGTGTTCCGCGGTCACGTTGACCCAGGCAGCACCCTGCGTAACGTGCTGATCAGCGATGCCGGCGCCGCGGACGCCGCTTTGACCCTGGAAATGCCGCTCACGGTGCAGGGCGTACAAGTAAGAAACTCGGCCATGATTGGCGTGAAAACCGTGGGTTTCGGGGCTGACAGCGTGGCGCTGACCGTGGCCGGCTCCGGCCTAGTGGCGCTGACTGCCACTGCTTCGAACGGGGTCGAGCTACCGCCGCAGAGCAGCATCACGGGCAATGGCGTGGACGCCATCGACATTGGCTTCTCGACCTTCGACAGCAGTGTGACGCTCAGGAACTTCGGCGTGCCGTATCGGCAATTCGCGGACGTGAACGGCAGCAAGGCGCAACCGCCGCCGGTCGTGACCATCGAGCCAGGCGTGGTGTTCGAGATTCGACATCAGACGCTACTCAACTTTGGTACTGCCACCGTGCACGCGCTGGGCACCAGCCTCGCGCCGATCATCCTTCAGGGTTTGCCGTGCGCCGAAGACCCCGGCGTGTGCAACCTGGTGCCGGCGGACAACGGCCACGCGCCGGGTGGGCGTGTTCAACTGAGCGGCAGCACGGACGACCAATTGGCCTACGTGGAGATGCACAGCATGGGCTGGACCAAGCAGCGCACGATTCCGCCGCTCGACTACGTGCCTTTCGGTGCGCTGACGATTGCTACGGATACGCCGCTCAAGGCGGACCATTTGAAACTGACGTTCGCCTCCGGCTGGGGCGTACAATTGTCCGGCACGGGCGCGTTCACCGCTGACTCCCAGGGCATTGACGTCAACACGCTGCCGCGCTTTTCCACCTTCACGCCCAACGCGCTGTCGCTGGCGTGCGGTTTTCTGATGTCGCTACCGGCTGATACCAAAGTCAGCGGCGAGCCACGCACCAACGTGGCGTGCTACGGCACTGGGACGCTCTCCAGTACCTGGCCCGCGGCGGCAGGTCCGTACATCCTGAGCGGTTTCCAGGTGGATGCCGGCGGCGCCGTGACCATGCAGCCGGGCACCGTGCTGCGTTTCCTTTATCGCACCACGTTGCGCGTCAAGAGTGGCGGTTCACTCTCGGCCCTGGGCACGCTGGCGGCCCCGATACAGTTCGTCGAAGACACGACGCCATACTCCATGATCGGCAATTGGAACGGCCTGCTTGTCGAGTCAGGTGGCAGCGCAGCACTGGACTACGTGCTGGTCGATTCCGCTGGCGCCAACCAGGGCGCAAACATCACGGCACAAGGCCCGTTGACCCTGACGCATTCCACGATCAGCAACTCGCTCAACTGGGGTATCCAAAAGGCGGCAGCGGACGCGACCGACTACCTGACACCCAACCTGTTTGCCAATAACGTCACCGGTGACGTCGGCAACCTGTAGGCGCCCAGCGCGCTGCGCTAAGGCTTGTTGGTCTGGAACATGCGCAGCCACTGCGCGGCAGCGGGCTCGTTCTCGAATACTTTGGTCAAGCGGGGTGAGGTCGTACACAGGCTGCGAAACTGCAAAACCTGCGTAGCAGACTCCCCGGTGAGAATGGCAATCGGTACGCCCCGCTCCACGCTACGCGCGAGCAACGCGGCCAAGGCTTCGCGCGTCTTCGGGCCAAACACGGGCGGCCCGCGCCGGACGTCGAAAATGATGCCGCGGTACGTGGTCGCGACCCGCAACACGTCGTTCATCATGAACGCCACCATTTGCTGTGCGTTTCTCGCGCCCTGCTCCGAGCTCAGATCCGTGCGCGTCCAGATCTGGCACACCACCAGGCCGTCCCGCGCGGAGATGAGATGATTTTCGCCCTCGGTCAGCCGCACCCAGCCAGTAGAACATATTTCGGGCTTTTCGGCGCTATACTGGCGTTTGCATGAAGCCGAGTGAGCCGCCACGGGTATTGTTCTTATGTAGTGGGAACTACTACCGCAGTCGCTTTGCCGAAGAGCTGTTCAACCACTGGGCGACTTCGCAAGGCGTGTCGTACCGCGCGGATTCCGCGGGCTTGTGGCCCAATTGCCAAACGCACAACGTTGGGCCGATGTCAGCGCATACGATAAGCGGTTTGAAAGAGCGCGGCGTTGCTCTACCCGCGCTGCTGCGCTCGCCGCGAGATGTTACAGAACAAGATCTGCGCGCGGCGTCGCTCACGATTGCGGTCAAGGAGACCGAGCATCGCCCCCTCGTGCTGAGTCGTTTCCCAGCCTGGGCTGAACGCATCGAGTTTTGGCACGTGGATGACGTGGGCGACGCGCCACCCAGCGTCGCCTTGCCGCTACTCGAACGCGGCGTGCGCGAGTTGCTCGCGCGCCTCGCTGCAACGCGCTGAGCTCACTCGTCCTTGCCGACGGACGCGATCTGCTTGCCGTCAGCCGCGGCGAGCACCGTTAGCGTCTCGCCAATCGTGACGAACACGCGATCCGCGCTCGTGGTCAGCGCTGACACGCTGCCCTTTGCGGCAAGGGGCACCGTCCAACGCCGCGCGCCGTCGGCTACTGCGAAGGCAGCCACGAACCAGTGATTGTCTTTGGCCGTCGCATAGGTCGTGATCAGGAGGTCGCCCGAAAGCCCGGCGGATTGCGGCGACCCCTCGCGTGCCTCCAGCGGATTGTCTTGCGGCACCTCGGCCTTCCACGCCAAGCGCCCATGGGCGATCAGACCGACCATCGGCACGTGCGCGCCCGGCGTGCGGATGCCGAATACGAGCCAATTCTGCGCACTCTTCCAGAGCCGATGGCCAATCAACCCGTCCAGGTGATCGGTGTCCACGTGCGCGCGCGCCAGGCATTGGTCCGGCACGGTGTAGTTTTGATCGCCCATCACCGTTACGCCGCCGCACCAGTAGCTCTCCGTGCCGCGAGGGGCCTGATAGTCACGCCGGTCACGTGGGTCGTCGTTGTGGTCGGCACGCGCAAGGACGGCGGTGCACGCTTCTTTCGTGGCACTTTGGCGGCCCGTCGTCAGATCGAGCGAGAGCCTTCGCTGATCGTCCGTGGCAACGAGTAACGCATCATCGCTCTTGGCCGCGCAAAACATGGCCACGCGAGCGCCCAGCGCGGTCGTCCATTGTTGGCTGCCGTTGCCGACGCTGTAACTCGTCAGTTGCCCTGCGCGGGAAGCGGCGATCACGCGACGCCCGGCGACCGTTGTTACGGCTTGATTGAGATCCGTAATGGCTGGTGTGCGCGCCAGCTCTCGGCCTGTTCGTCCGTCGAGCACCGCGTAGTGTTCGGTCTCGGGTGAGCCAAGCGTGGACAGCGCAATGACCACGTCGTCACTTCCGTCACCGTTGTCATCCAGCAAGAGTGGCGTGAAGCTCCCGATGACCTTCACCGGCGCTTGTTCTGGCGTCGCGCCGCTGGCTGTGGGCGCGCTCGCCAGTGTCGGTTGTGGCGCAGGCTGACTCGGCGTTGCAACGGTCGCGGTTGCGATGCTGCTCGTGATCGCTGCCGTGCTGCGTAGCAACATGTAACTCACGACGCCGGCGGCTAGCACCAGCACCACGCCGCAGCCGACGGCGATCGGCAACACGGGCACGCCGCGCTGCGCGCCGGGCGCGTTTGGTGGCGGTGCTGGCGGCTGCTGAATGAAGGAAGTGGTGCCGCAGTACGCGCAGGTGGCCTGCTCAGCCCCCGGTGCTGGCTGCAGTTGGGCGCCGCAGCGCGGGCAAGTGGCGGTGCGAATGCGGTCCATGACCGCCCAGCTTAGAGCAAATCCGAATCCACCGTTGCGCCCCCAAAATCCAAAAAACCGCGGTAAAAACCGGGTCTGGGCGCTCGCCGCGGGCTTTGGCGCTCCGCGCTCGTCGTAAAAATGCACGAAAAGCGGTGTGGATCGCCCACAAACGACTCTTTGAAACAATGAGAACGGAAACGTGAGATTGCCGAAACCCGTTCTGCGGGTTAAACGGCTGCGCTTCTTTTCAATTGTTACGGAGGAGTCTTCTTAATGAAAAATATTCTCGGACTGAGTGTGCTCTTGAGTGCTGGTTTGATGTTCGCTGCCTGCAGCAGTGACTCGGGCGGCAGCTCGGCCAGCGGTGACGCTGGCGCTGCGGGCGAAAGCATCGGCGCGGCTGGTTCTGGCGCTGAAGCCGGCCAGGGCGCTGGTGGCTCGATTTCCGAAGGTGGCGCTCCCGAAGGCGGCGCTCCCGAAGGCGGCTCGCCCGACATGGGCGGCGCTGCTGGTTCGGAAGCTGGCACGGCCGGCACCAAGTAAGTGAGTTTATCCGCGCTGCGCGGATAGCTCGCTAGATGCCGTAGTCCTTTGCGTTGGTGCTCGCGGCCTTCGTGGACTTCGGAACGTGGGGCGCCGCATGCATATCGACTGCATGCGGCGCGCTCACGTTGTTACTGGCTGGATGAACCGAGCTTGCGTCTGCTGGCAGTGGGCGGCGCGAATGGTCGGACGACAGCGCAACCGGGACACCCGCCTGCTGCGGCTGAGCGGCAAGTAGCGGAGCTGATGCTACGGCGGGCGGTGCGGAGGGCCAGCGCACCAGTGCGGCTACCGCGAGCGCTGCGCTGATCGAGCACACCGCGAGCGCCGTCCAAAGGCGACGCGAGCGCGTTGGGCGGAACGCGGCGGATGCGGCTCGTACGTCCTCGTCCAGCTCCGGCAGGGCGACGGTGACGGCAGACAATGTCGAGGCAACGATTGCCGGTGGCACTGGCGGCGCCGGGATGCTTGCTGGTGCCGCTGCCATCAGCGGAGCCTGCGCCGGCAGGGGCGGAGGGCGACGCGTGGACCGCGGCGCTGCGTCAACGGGCGGCGTTGGCAGCGATTGCTCCAGTGTCGGAGTGCCCAGCTCGCTAGGGATCACCGGCAGGGGCGCCGGTTGCGGCATCAGTAACGCAGAAAATGGCGATTTGATCGGCGTCACCGGAGGTGGTGGACGTGACGATGAGGGCCCAAGCGCAGCCAGCGTGGAGGGGCGGCGCGAAGCAGGCGCGCCAACGGCTGAAAACGTCGCGCTCTGCGTGGGCACTGGCCGCTCACGCGGCGAGCCGGTGACGACCGACCCTTCACCGCGTTGCGAGCGCGGACCTGATGATGGCATCAGCAACGCCGGAGACAACGAAGACTCCTCGCTGGTGGGGCGCACGGAATCGCGCGTGCGGCGCTCGATGGAGCGCGTGGGTGCGCCGAAGAAGTTCGCAATCTCCGCGTGGCTGGCCACGCGCTCACGGGCCACGATGGCGATCGCCGTGGCCAGCTCCGCGCAGTCGGAGAAACGTTGATAGGGATCGACCGCGAGCGCGCGCGCGGCCACGGATTTGAGCGGGATTGCCCAGGCCAGCTCAGGGGGTAAGTTCGGCATTTGCAGCTTCGTCCCCATCAAGCGATCGATGATTGCGTCCGCGGTGCCTTCTTCGAACAGGCGCCGACCCGCTAGCGCTTCCCAGAGCAGTACGCCCGCGCTGAACACGTCCGCGCGGGCGTCCACGCTTTCACCGAGCAGGCGTTCGGGTGCCACGTGGCCAAGCGCAGCCGACGTTGGTTCGAGCTCGCCGTCCGCCGAGTGCCGAGCGGTCAGTGGCACCAAGCGACACACGCCCTCCGCGTCCACGCGGAAATTGGGCAGCGCGACCTCACCATGGGCGAACGGCTCACCCGAGGTGGAGAAGGTGTCGTGCAGTGCGGTCAGCCCACGCAGCACATCCAGCAGCATGCGAAGCGCGCGGCCCAGGCCGTAACCAGCCAGGCCTCGGCCTGCCGGAAGCTCGAACCAATCTTCCGCGTCGGGATGGATTTCGTAGCCGCCGTCCACCCGCTGCATCGGCACGAGCCGCGCGTGATCGCGCGACAGTGCGAGCTGCATCGCGAACGGGTCCACCGGCTCTGGCAGGCTTTCGGGAAAACGACTGGCGATCGGGTTTGATAGGGCCATGTAGCTCGGAGCAGTTCGCTGGTAGTGGTCCACGCCTTTCCTCGAAAAGAGGTGGCCAGCAAATCCTTCGCTATTCGTAGATTCCAACGGTGACCGTTTCGCCACGGTTGCCTACGCGTCGCCGTTCCATATTTGTGACGGAATGTAATTCTGGGTTTTCAAGCGCCGCTCTCTGCACGCTCGCACGCGCAAAGCACTGAGCGCGCGATCCGTTCGGCCGGCTGTCTCGATCACGGACGCCGCAGGAAAGCCGCTCGGTTTGTGGATGTGTGCGCTGAACGGCAGCGCGCTGTGTAAGGCGCGAGTTTACTCCGGCAGGCGAAAGCCCTCGAGCCGGTCGCTGTAGATCCGAAACTTAATCAAGTTGATGGAGCTCGCGACGCTGGGGCTCAAGGTCACCTCTACGTACGCGTGAGTGTCGTTTGGTTCGCGCGCGCCTCGCTCCAGGCTGGTGTGCTCGAACGCGAATGTTTCGTAGCCGCGCGTCAGCAGGCCGCCGCCGAGCGTATCCGCTTCGCCCGGAAACGCGCGATCCGAGGGATACAGCACGTGCTGCAGCAGGTGATTGGAACCAAATAGCGAGACGCAACCCGATAGGATGCGCAGGTTCGTCACGCGCACGGCGTGTCTGCGTGAGCGCCGATACGTGGTGATCAGCGCTTGCCGCTTCGGAATTGGATAGGCGTCCGCAGCCAGATCTTCCCACAATACGAGCTCGCCGGGTTCGAGCGCGAATGTTTCCAGGTAGTGTGTGCGGGCGCCGGTGATGCGCGACACGATGAACGCGATCAGCACGATGCCAGCGAGGCAACACACGAAAGCCAGCGCCGGATTCATTGCCGCCAGCATAACACGCTGAATCCGGGCCGCTCAGCGGATCTCGCCTGACTTCAGGCGCGTGTGTGCAGTGCGCTTGCCTTGGCGCGCTCCAAGAGCAGCTCCCACAACACGCGTACACGTGGCACTTCACGCAGCGCGCGGTGACTCACCAGGAATAAATCGTTCGATGGCCACTCTGCGGCCGCCGCGCGCAGCACAGGAGCCAGCTTCAGCGGCACGAGCTTGTAGTGCGCCACGCTGGGCTCCGGCAGCAAGGCTACGCCAATGCCGCTGGCGACCACCGCCAACTGCACCATCATGCTGTCCGAGCGCACCACGGGCTCCGACTCTTTCAGGTGCTGTGCCAGCCAGCGCGCGGGCGCAATGTGCGCCAGTCGTTCGCCCCAACCGACCCACGGTACGTCGCTCCACGCGCGCAGCGCGCCCAAGTCACGGGCCAGCTTCGGCGCCGCCGCGGCCACCCAGCGCACCGTGGTGAGCTTGGTCACGATCAAGTCGCCTTGCGCGGGACGCACCGTGCGCAGCGCTAAATCTGCTTCGCGCCGCGTCAGATCGATCACGGCCTCGCCTGGCGCGATCTCCACGCGCAGCGCCGGGTGCCTCGTGAGCAGCTCATGCAACAACGGCGTCACGACGACGTTCGCGACATCCGGCGGGCACGCGATGCGCACGACACCGGATACTTCGCGCTCGAGGCCATCCGCCGCGTTCGCAAAGCGCGTCATCGCGTGCTCCATCTCTTCCGCTACCTGCAGCAGATCTTCGGCAGCCTTGGTGGCCGAAATGCCCTCGTGGCTGCGGTCGAAGAGCGTTGCGGCTAGCACTTCCTCCAGCGCGACCAAGCGACGCGACACCGTGGACGAATCCACACCCAGAGCGCGTGCTGCCTCACCGACCGTACGCGACCGGCACAACGCCAGGAACAGCCGCACGTCGTCCCATCTCAGTTGTTCTGCCGGTAGGCGTTGCAGTTTTACAACGATACGCTGATTTATTGCGCGTAGCGATGCGTATGCGCACGGCCCATGCTGCGGCCATGAGATACCTCATCAGCCTGTGTACGGCCCTCGCGGCTGCGACAATTGCCGGCGTTTTCTGCAGCGGTTGCAGCGCGCCGTTGAGCGCTATTCCCGCGCCGGGCAGCACGGCACCCGCGCCTCGCCTGTCTCAGCTCGGCTTGTTCGAAGGCGAGCTGGCCGCGCAACGCCCGCGCGCCGGTGTCGTGGCTTATGACGTGAACGCCTCGCTGTACGCCGGTGGCGCGCACAAGCAGCGCTTCGTCCTGGCGCCACCGGGCGCGCGCATCGCGGTGAACGCGGACCGTTGGCAAGCTCCGGTCGGGACGTACTTCGTCAAAACCTTTTCTTTCCCCGTCGATGAACGCAACCCGCAGCTCGGAGAGCGGCTCGTCGAGACGCGCTTTCTGATCCGGACGAAGAACGGCTTCGATGCCGCGACGTATGTCTGGAACGACGCGCAGACCGACGCCTTTGCCTCGCCCGGTGATTTGGACGTCCCCGTATCCTGGCTGGACGCGGCCGGTGTGCGCCGCGACCAACGCTTTCACGTGCCCAGCGCGGCGCAGTGCGCGGCCTGTCACCAAGGGCGGGCGCTCGGCTGGAGCTCGCGGCAGCTCGATCATCGTGCAACGTACAGTGATGGCTCAACGGATCAGATTCAGCATTTGCTGACGTTGGGCGTGATTGACGCGCGTCCGTCCGCGCACGCGGCGCTGGTCGATCCTTTTGGGGCCGCTCCGCTCGAGCTTCGGGCGCGCAGCTACCTCGACGCCAATTGCGGTCATTGTCACGGTCAAGGCGGAAGCGCGGAAGGCACGGACCTGTTCTGGGGCTTCGAGCACACCGGCGCAGGCGAGCTGCCCGCGTGTCGCGCCACCCGCGACGTAGACGGTCGTGATCGCGTGCTCGTGCCGGGGCACCCCGATCAATCGGAATTTTTGGCGCGCATGCGCTCGGAAAGGCCGCGAGTGCACATGCCTCGCGGCCCGGTTCAGAGCTTGGATCAGGCGGGGATCGCCTTGCTATCGGCTTGGGTGTCGTCGTTGCCCAGCGCGGTTTGCACAGACTGAGGAGTGGCCTTTCAACGTGCCGTGTCTTGACGCATCAGCGTGATGTCGAGTTGAGAGAGCGGCACCTTGATGGCGCGGTACGGCTGGCTACCCGGACCGCTGAAGGTAAGGTCGAACACGTTCTTGCCATTGGCGTCGATTTCCGTCACGGCGCGGAGATCACCGGGGATGTAGCCCCAGCTGATCACGCTGTCGCCATCCGCGTAGCGGCGGAAGCTGCCCTCGTACAGGCTGGCACCTGAGCCTAGGTACTGGAAGACCGGCGTTGCAGTGTTTGCGTCGTGATCGATCGAATACTCGACGCCGCGCGCGTAACCGGAGCCCATGCCGTGGTCGTCGAACAGCGAGATGTTGCCATTCGGTCGGAAGCGCGCGTCATGCTGAAGACTGAAGCCGTTCTGCGGGTCGTTCTGGACGCGGATCAGCGCAGCGCCGTCTTTGTTGTACGCGCTGCCGCCGAGCTTCCACAGGATCTTCCCGGTGCTGCGCTCGATGTAGAAGGCGGCGTTGGTGTGGCGCATCGAAACCAGCAAATTGCCCGATGAATCCACTTCGATGGCGTTGCAATGAAAGACATCCGCGGCGCTGCCGCCCGGCACTGCGCCGTCCAGAGCGAACAGGGTTTCCTGCTTCGGATCGACATGGTCAGAGGCCAGCCAAGACCACACCACGCTGCCCGTTGGATCCAGCTCCTGGATCTCGCAGTCGTAGATGTTTTCGTCCGGGCCGTAGCTGTTCAAGCCCGTGAGATCGAAGTCACTCTCGAGCGGATAGTTGAAAACGAGGTAGTCACCATTGTCCAAAACGCGGAGCTCGTGCTCATCAGTCGAGTTGGTGGGCGACGCGATGGTGATTACGTTCCGCGTGTTCAGATCGCGAATCTCCCAGGTGGGCGTGTTGTCCGCGCTGGGGTACGGGTCACGCATGAACGAAATCGTATTTGCAACGGGTGAGTCCAGGTTGATCGGCAGCACACCGCGCGCATACCAAACCGGCACGCCATGCACGTCGAACACCGCGCCATAGCCAAGTGAATTGGTCAGGTAGTAACCCGGCGTCGGTGTGCCCGGTTGCGCTACGGTGATGATCGGAAAATCCGGCGGCAGGCAGCGTACCCAATACTCATCACCCACCACGACCGCTTGGTCCGGATACAGCGTGACCGCAGAAGCTCGCGTGCCGTTGCCGTCGGTGGTGGTCAGCGTCAGGGCGTTCGCGCCCGCACCACAGCGGACGTAGTAGTCGTGAACCGCCGCAGAAAAGGCGGGGGTCAGCGTGAGTGGCGAGAATTGAAGCGAGGTCACGCCGCCCGTTGCCGGCACGCTCAGCGTTGCGCCAGGCGGCGGAGTGACTTGGTCCACTTCGGTTCCTGCCGCGCCGGCCGCGGTGTCGGTCGGCGCCATGCCCCCCGCAGCAGGTGGCATGGCGGAGCCCGCCATTCCGCCGTCACCCGCTAGCGCGTCAGTGGTCGGTGTTCCGCCAACGCCGGCGCCGCCGACCGTAGCGATTGGGGCCATTCCGCCGTTGCCCGCGTCGCCCGTTGCCTCGCCCGTGTCGCCTGCCTCGGCGTTCGCACCGGCCATGGCGCCAGCGGATCCGTCAGGGGCTGAATCAGGGGCGGTATCAGTGCACGAAGAAAGTCCAACTAGTGTAACCCAAGAAGCAAAAAGCCAAGCTCGCATTGCGTACCTCGTAGCTGTCGTGTCACCGGATCGTCAAGATCGATCACGACTACATCTTCGGTTGCAATTGCGCGCGGACTCGGTGCGCAGCGCTCATACTCTTGCGCACATTTCGTACTTCGCCTCGGAAACCTCCGCCCTCGCCGCGCGGTTCATTCGGGCTCGCGCGTGAGCCCGTAGCGGGCAAGCTTTCGGTACAGCGTGTTGCGCGGGATGCCGAGGGTACGGGCCACGATGCTCACGTTCCAACGTGCGCCGCGTAGGGCTTCCAGAATGCGCTCGCGCTCCTGCGTCTCGAAATCACGGCGCGTACCGGCGCGTGGCCCGCGCGCGCGCGCTGCGCCCAAGTCCACGTCTTGGGCCTGAATTTTTGGCCCCGTAGCCAGCACGAACGCTCGCGTCAGGACGTTTTGCAGCTCGCGCACGTTGCCGGGGAAGGGGTGCGTGGACAAGCGGCGTAGCGCCTCTCGTGAAAGCTCAGGCGGCTTTCGCTGCGCGCTGCGGGCCAGCCCAGCCAAGATCTTCGTGCTCAGCTCGGACAGGTCCTCCAGGCGTTCGCGAAGTGGCGGCAGCTCTACGTTGACGACTGCGATGCGGTAGTACAAGTCTTCGCGGAAGCGTCCGCTGGCAACATCGCCCAACAGATCGCGATGCGTGGCACACACCAAGCGAATGTCGAGCGCCGTTGGCTTGTTCGCCCCGAGCGGCCGCACTTCCCGTTCCTGCAACACGCGCAGCAACTTGGCTTGCATGGCTAACGGCAACTCCCCGACTTCGTCCAAGAAGAGCGTGCCACCGTTGGCCGCGGTCATCAGCCCGACTTTGTCGCGGTCAGCACCGGTGAATGCACCCTTCACGTGGCCGAACAACTCCGCCTCCAGCAGCGTTTCGGGTAAAGCGGCGCAATTAATGCCCTGAAATGGGCCTGCTTTTCGGCTGCCATTGAAGTGCACCGCGCGCGCGATCAGCTCTTTGCCCGTGCCGCTCTCGCCCAGCACGAGCAGGCTGACCTCGGAGTCGATGACGCGCTCGAGTCGCTCCAAGACGCGCCGCATGGCCGGACCGCGACCGACGATCTGCGAGTAGTCGTAACGCAGCTCCAAAGTCTGGCGTTGCGTCGAAACCTCGCGCTGCAGGCGCTCGATCTGGCGCGCCTGCCCTTTGGAGAGCTGTTCGATGGCACGCTTCTGCTCGGCGAGCTCCAGGGTCTTGCGTTCGAGCTCTGCGTGCAAACGCGCGTTGCCCAAGGCGATCGCCAACTGGTCGGCGAACGCGGACAGCAGCTCGCGCTCGTGCTCGGAAAAGCGCGCCCGTTGTACGCGACTGTCCACGTACAGCACACCCAGCGTGCCCGAGGGGGACAGCAGCGGCACCGAGAGCACGGACTTGATGCGCAGGGCGTGCACCGAACCGTGACCCACGAAGCGCGCGTCGCCTTGCGCGTCCGTAGTCAGGATCGCCTCTTCGCGTTCGAGCGTGCGCAAGATGATGTTGCGACTCGGTCCCTGGCTCGGACTCTGGTCTGGCTCGGTGCTGCGCTGAACCACGATTTGCGGCTCTTTTTGGCCCTCAGCGCCGTCCTTTTGCAGCACCAGGAAGCCGCGCTCCGCGCCCGTGAGATCCACCGCGGCTTGCACCCCATACTCCAGCACGCGCTCCACCGAGAGCGACGAATTGAGGCGTCGATTGAGCGACAGTAGCCGCCGATAGGCTTCAGTGTCTGCACTTGCCGAGCTCTGCGGCGCGAACACCCGCGAGAGCTGCGTGAGGCGCGCGCGGCGCGGGTGGTTCCAGAAAACGGCGGTCAACGCCGTCGGCAAACCCACGGCGATGCGATCCCAGAGGCGCCTCGTGCGTTCCTCGTGCTTCGCGGCCAGCTCTGGCTCGCCCAGCTCCAGCGCCGCGAGCGACAGCGCATCTTGCACGGTGGCTTCCAGCGCGCTCAAGCCGGCGCGCTCCGCGCTGTGTCGCGCACTTTCCAGGCGGGCCAGTGCGGCTCGGTCGCCACGCCGGCTTTCGACACGGGCGCTTAGTAGCTCGATGCCGAGACGCAGCTCGCCCGCTGCTTCGTCTGCGGCGGCACCCGTGAGCGCGCTCAGGCGCAGCGCCGCGCCGTCCAGATCACCACTCGAGAATGCCACGTCCGCTCGTCGCAGGCTGACCTCGAGCAGCTCGCGCGGTTGGGCACGCTCGAGCAGCTCCGTTTCGGCGGCCTGAAGTTGCTCGTCAGCCTCTTTGAAGTGCCGTTGCGCGAGCCATACTTCCGCGCGCACCAGCTGCACAGCTGGGCCGAAATGCCGCAATTTCGCGGCTTCTGCGCGCTCCGCTAGCCCAGTGAGGGCTTGCTCTGCGCGCTCGAATGCGCCCAATTCCGCGTACAAGTTGGCGAGATTGAAATGCAGTGAGAGCTCGGTCGTGATGCGACCAAGGGCGCGCGCGAACAGCATGCCGCGCTGGTAGTGGCCGAGCGCATTGCCCCATTGCCCGGCTTGCTGCTCGGCGGTGCCCAGGTTCAACAGGCCGGTGGCAATCAGATCGTCTTGGTCTTGTTCTTCGGCAATGGCGAGCGCAGCAGTGTAGCTGGCGAGCGCGGGCTCGACGCGCCCTTGCCGGAAAGCCACGATGGCGCGGTGGCTCAAGATGCGCGACCGCTCGCGCGCGCTGGCGTTGTCGCCAAGCAGCGCGAGCGCGCTCTCGAGCTCGGCGTGCGCTTGCTCGAGCTCACCCGCATAGGCGAGGGCCACGCCGGACGTCTCGCGCAACAACGCGGCGACTTCAGGCGTTGGGTCCAAGCTCAAGCCGCGCTCGGTGATCTGCTTGGCTCCGGCGTAGTCGCCCCGCGCGAGTCGCGCCCGCGCGAGTCGCTCCAGGATCGGCGCAGCGGCGGATTTGCCCGAATTGCGGCCTAAAATGCGACTCAGCAGTAACTCCGCGCGCGCGGGGCGGCCAAGTCGCACGAGCGCATCGCTGGCCACGAGCGTCGCCGACAGGGATGCCTGGGCGTTGGGCTTGAGGCGCGCCAGGCGCGCGGCTGCCCGCAGCGCCGCGCGTGGCTGGCCGGCGCCGAGTAACAGCTCCGCGCCGAGCAACAGCACGGTCGGCTCGCGCGTGCGTTCGAGTAACGGCGTCAACGCCTCGAGCACCGAACGCGGGCTACGGCGGAAGGCCCGTTCGCGTTCCAGTAACCAGTGCTCGGCGCGCGCCAGCTCACCGCCCAGACTGGCGTGCCGAATCAGCCGCGCCGAGCGCGCGAGCCCGTCACCGATGACCGAGATTTGCTCCAGTTGCAGCACGATGCTGCGGTGCGCTTCGGCGAGCTCCGCGTCCGAGAGGGCGCCGGCTGACAGCGCTCGTGCAACGTCGCGAGCGACGCGCACGATCTCGCCATCGCGCTCGAGTAAGCCCTCGTTCAAGAGTGGGTCGAGCGCGACGCTCGAGAGCTCCGGCGCGTGCAGCGCCGCTTCCCCGCCGAGCGCTGAAAAGAGGCTCAATACGCGGCGCGCTTCGGCGCTGAGCTTGGGTAGCGGTGGCACGCCGCTTGGCTCGCTCTGGCCGCCTGCGTCGGCGCGTAGCGCGCTCTCTATCTTGACCGGCAGGCCCGAAGTACTCTGCAGTAGCTCGCTCAGGCGTCGCTCACTCAGCGACCCTCGAGTCCAAGTGCGCAGCCCTGCGAGATCGAGCGGAGCCAGGCTGAGGCTTTCCGCGCTCACGCCGTTCGGGAGTGGTTTGCCTGAGAGCACTAGCGCAAGCTTGCCGGTGTCTCCGAGCAGGCGAACCAGACCGAACAACAGCTCGTGTTCATCACTGTCGAGGCGCTCGTGGTCCTCGACCACGAGTAATAGTGGTTCGTCACGCTCGACCAGCCCAAGCGTGACGGCGAGCGCGCCGCGCGCGCCGCTCGGTAGCGAGTCTTGACCAAGCGCTCGTGCGAGCTGCCTCGATAGGCTGCCCGCTTCGGCACCCTGCACGCGCAGCACTGGCAGGCGCAGCTGCGCCCGCCAACACAACTCGCGCACGAAGCGTGTTGCGCCCACGCCGGGCGGACCTTGAATCGCCAGCACGCGCGCGCGCCGTGTAGCTTCGAGCAGCGCACTGAGCCAGCCTTGAAATAGCCCGAGCTCGTGCTCGCGTCCGATCAGCTCAGGCGGCGCAAAGAGCTGCTTTTTTGGCTTGATTCGTCGGCCTAGCGCCTCCAGAATTTCAGCAACTTCACTCGGTCGCTGCGCCGCGCTCGGTCGCAGCAAGCGCTCCGTGAGTCGCGCCACGGGCTCAGCCAAAGGCTGCCCGGCTAGGCTCCAGGCTGCGCGCAGCGTGACACCTACTGCAAACAGGTCAGCTCGCGCGTCTCCGGTCGAGCTCTCCAACAGCTCCGGTGCCAGATAGCCTTCCGTGCCGGCCAATAGCTCGCTGACACCAAAGGGCCGCGCACAGCCCAGATCAATCAGCACTCCGCTGCCATCCGTGCGAACCAACACATTCGCGGGTGTGAAGTCGCCATGACGGATGCGAGCATCATGGAGCACGGCCAACCCCTCCAAGGCGTCCAACACCGGGCGCAGCAGCTCTGACGCCGAAGCCCCGGCACGCGCGCGCTCGCCTAGCGTGGCCCCAGCGACGTGTTCTGCCACGTAGTAATGCACCAGCTCGCCGCGCAAGCGCTCGCTGCCGAACTCGAGCACGCGCGCCAGGTGTGGATGCGAAAGCCGCGACAACAACGCGAACTCGCCCCGGAACGAATCGAGCAACTCCGGGGCATCGACGCGCAGTTGCTTGATGACCAGCGCGCTGCCGGTTGGCTCCTCGTGCGCCAGGAAGACCGTGCCCATGCCGCCCTGTCCCAGCGGCCCCGCGATGCGGTAGCGCCCTTGGAGCAGATCACCGGCGGAGAGTGCCACCGGCAAACTGTACCAAATGGCAGGCATTGGGTCGAAGTGGAACACTTTGGAACAT